>Ga0302320_10000095_pt1 | contig 173391 bp, 123 predicted proteins | sample Bog_T0_3_FD_202130 | JGI IMG/M metagenome (GOLD analysis project Ga0302320, IMG submission 202130) | Peat permafrost microbial communities from Stordalen Mire near Abisko, Sweden - Bog_T0_3 | ecosystem: Environmental > Terrestrial > Soil > Wetlands > Peat | place: Sweden: Abisko, Stordalen... | reverse complement strand
GCTGGCCTGGCTCCTGAAGCATCCCAGTCAGATCGTCCCCATTGTCGGTTCCACCGAACCGGCGCGCATCCGCGAAGCCGTCAGTGCCGACACGATGGATCTTTCTCGGGAAGAATGGTACGGGTTGCTCGAAGCTGCCCGGGGAGATCGCTTGCCCTAGCCTCGGCCAGCACTTAAACCGGGTCCGAACCCCTCAAGAACTCGGCAAGAAGCGCCAAGGCCCGTCTGCGGGGCCCTTGGGCGTCTGAAGGGCAAAACTGCCCGCTGGCTTGGGAGGCCGCCTACGGGCCTCCAAGAAGCTCCAGAAGGATATTGCCCAGCTTAACAGCGACGTTGCTCGTCCACTCACAACGCCAGCGGTAGAATCACTGAGCCGGAAACTCCGTGGCGGAGATCAGTTTATAGCCGGCCCCGTCGTCACTTCGAGAGCGGTTTGCCATGAAGATTGCCACCTGGAACGTCAACTCGATCCGTGTCCGGCAGGAACGACTGCTGGCGTGGATCGAAAAGGCGCAGCCCGACGTGGTGTGCCTCCAGGAGCTGAAGGTGGCCGACGACGTTTTTCCCTACGAGACTATGCGGCAGGCCGGCCATCACACGGCGGTCTTCAGCCAGCCGGTGTTGAAAACCTCATTTCCGACGGCTTACCAGTGTCTCGTTTTCTGAGGTGGCGATCTCGGACTGCTTTTTCCGGGAAGCTGGTTGCAACGCGGAGTGATGGGGGCAAGTGTATTAACCAGTCCGGTCGCCAGGCCCCAGTAACGCCTCAGACTCCGCCGTGTTTCTTCGCCCCGCTTGGCTACGACTACTTCAGTTCGAGTCCCCCTCAGCAGAGGCAATCCACCGCCTTCCCTTGGCCTGTTGGGGTATGTAAAATCGGGCTTCATGAGCGTCCGCCTGGGACAATTCATCCAACACTTGGCCCAGAGCGGGTTGCTCACGGCCGCCGAAGTCTCGTCCTTTCAGAAAAGCGTCCCGCCGGAGCGGAATCCGCGTCCTGGCAGTAGTTGACGTGCAACAGGCAGGGACCGGCGGAGCGACCAGAACATGACCGAACAATTTGACCCTTACCACGTCTGGCTGGGCATTGCGACGAAGGACCAGCCGCCCAACCACTACCGCATTCTGGGCGTGGACCTGTTCGAGGCAAACCCCGATGTGATCGAAAACGCCGCCGACCAGAAGGTCATCCACCTCCGCACCTTCCAGCTCAGCAAGCACCGTGACCTCGCCGAGAAATTGCTCAACGAGGTTGCCGCTGCCAAGGTCTGCCTGCTGAATCCACAGGAGAAGGCTGCTTACGACCAGCAGCTACGGAAAACCCTCCAGGCGGACGATTCGCTGGATTCAGGATTGGTGCGAGCATTACGGCAAGCCACGTTGACGAAGGTGACTGCTCCCCCGAATCGCCCACGAAACCTCGGCATCTTTATCGGGGCAGGAGCTGTCGTGGTCGTCGTGCTAGGTCTCATAGTGTGGCTTGCGATGCCTCGTGAAAAACCTGCGATTGCCGTCCGATCCAAGCCAAAATCCGTGCAGCAGTCTGTGGTTGACAGGGAAGAACAGCCCCCCACTCTGTCTTCCCCAACGAAACCATCTGCACAGAACAAAGAGCCCGGCACGTCACCAGCGGGAGAATCCCCGATCCGGCCACCAAAAGACGAAGCGGCAACGAAATCCATAGCGGAGCCGACTGGGAGCAAAGCCCCCAGCACAGAGCCGCAGCCAACCGAACCGAAACCGAGCACTGTTGGTGATTCCAATGCTCTCCCTCTCGCCATCGCACCCTTCGATGCTGTCAAAGCCACGCAGCACCAAGAGGCGTGGGCAAAGCATCTTGGTGTATCAGTCGAGCAGGCCAACTCCGTCGGAATGAAACTCGTCTTCATCCCGCCCGGCGAGTTTGAGATGGGTTCCACGCCCGCGGAGGTCAATTGGGCGTTGGACTATGCCCAGAAGAACAAGATCAACGACAAATACTATTTGGAGCGGGTGCCGAGCGAAGCCCCACGCCACCACGTGAAGATCACCAAGCCGTTCTACCTAGCGATGTATCCGGTCACGCAGGGCGAATATGAGAAGGTCATGGGGACGAACTCCAGCGCATTCACCGAGAAACGGGTGGAGGCGGCTGCCTTCAAGCCACGGCTGCGGGAATCGGAGGCCAAGTATCGGGTAGATAACGGCACGAAGGTGGTGGGCGAGGACACTAGCCGTCATCCGGTGAAGACCGTGAACTGGGACGAAGCGACGGAGTTCTGCCGCAGACTTTCGACAATGCCCGCCGAGAAAGCCGCACGGCGGGTCTATCGTTTGCCGACCGAAGCCGAATGGGAATATGCGTGCCGGGCAGGAACGACTACGCGCTGGTATTGCGGCGACGACGAGGTGGGGTTGCAGGAGCGCGCCTGGTTCAACAAGAACGCTCTCAGGATGACGCACCCGGTGGGTCAGAAGTGTCCGAATGCCTGGGGTCTGTATGATATGAGCGGGAATGTGTGGCAGTGGTGTTCGGACTGGTTCAGCCAGGACTACTACAAGCAGTCTCCCCCGAGCGATCCCATCGGCTCCCCCGCTGGCTCCTCCCGTGTTGTGCGTGGCGGCTCCTGGTACAGCCACTCGTCCGCCTGCCGCTCCGCTTCTCGCTCCAGCCACGGGGCCGCCTACCGTTCCCACCACGTCGGGTTTCGGGTGGTGGTGGGGCGAGAAGCCCAGTGACGAACTTTCTGAGTATGACATTGAACAGTTACCCCGGATGATTCACGGCCTGGGACTCGCGGACGCAGTGCACAATCGAAGTCCGGGGTGCAACCGAGGAAACCGCCCATGGAACACGCGGCCGCCCATGAATTGGCCAACCCGGCCCGAAGTGCCGGCTCGCCAGGGCGGAAAACCAGGTGGCGGGAGCCCAAGGTCGCCCCTTTCACTTCGGCACCGCCGATGTCGGCTGCGGCTAGCACGGCGGTCAGGTGTTGCCGCATCAGGCCCGGCTTCTTTCGTGCGGCGCGGATCTTCTCGATCACGACAGGCCGGCCCGTCACCAACGACAACGCCAGCGACGAGCGGAGGACTTACCCGCCGCCTTCGCCCTGGGAGCCGTCGATGGTAAGAATCCCTGATGCCATTGTGCCTCTATTGTGACGCCGGCATGGGCAGGATCAAGGGACAAGGCAATGCTTGCCACCCCATGATGGCAGGGGTAGGATGGGGCGAAAGCGTGGTACGGCAGCCCCGCCTATCGCGAGGTGCGAGAGCATCGTTTTCGGGGCACCGACTGCCGCGCCGTAATCGTCGAGGACGCATGATGAACCGATGGCTGCGGGCCCTGAGCGTGCTCGGCCTTGTCGCACAGGTGGCCTGGGCGGCAGGAGAATCGCCCATTGACCGCAAAACCTTGGATCGTTGGTCTGCGCCTTACCGAGGCTGGTACTATTGGCCCGAGCCGATTATTGCTTCCGAGCCGGAGATCCCAGGGCACGAGACGTTTCACAACACGGACGTGCCCTGTGTCTACCAAATGCCGGGCCAGCCCGAAAAATGGTACATGAGTTTCATCGCCTTCAATGGTCACGGTTACAACAGCTTCGTCGCCGAAAGCAACGACTTGATTCATTGGAAGCAGCCTCGCCTGGCGATGGGCTTCGGTAAGCCGGGGGAATTCGACCACGGCGGCTGTGTCATTGGGGCCTTTCTCTACGACTCGTACGATATCCGCGCCCCGCGAGTCCTAAAACGCCGGGATGGCAAGTTCTGGACACTCTACGGTTGCTACCCGCGCCAGGGAGGCTATGAGTTGCGGCCCGGCTACGAAGGGGTGGCCATTAGTGGCGATGGGTTGATATGGCGCAGGGCCAAGGACCAGCCGATCCTCTCCGTATCCGACGCCGACTGCGGCGCCTGGGAGAAAAGCTGCATCTACCAGCCCTGGCTGGTGGAGCACGAGGGCAAACTCTACGACTTCTACAACGCGGCCCAGGGTGGCGTGGAGCAGACCGGGTTGGCCCTTTCAACCGATCTACTGAGCTGGAAGCGGTACGCCGGCAACCCGATCATCCGTGTTCGGCTCAAGGGGTACGATGAGCGGTTTGCTTCCGACCCCAAAGTATTCCGCGACGGCGATCACTGGACGATGTTCTATTTCGGTGTGGGGCGGGGCGGGGCACACATCATGGTCGCTTTCTCCCGGGACTTGTTGCACTGGACGGCGCATCCCGAACCGCTCTACAAGGCGGGCGGCCATCCCGGCGGCCTGGACAAGACCTATGCCCACAAAATCTCGTTGGTCTACCGCCCAGAGAGCGAGACCTTCTACATGTATTACTGCGCCGTGGGAAGCAAAGGACGCTGCATCGGGCTGATCACGAGCAAGCGGTTGGACAGCGGTGCGGAGATTTCCACGACACGGCTGACCACCGACTGGCCTCATTGGAGAGGGCCGAACGCGGATAGCGTAGCTGACGGACGTAATCTGCCCATTCATTGGAGCCAAACGAAGAATGTCCGTTGGTCGGTGAAACTGCCGGGATGGGGGACCAGCTCGCCGGTGGTTTATCGAGGGCGCGTGTTTGTCACTTCCCAGCGGGCGGACGGCGTCAGGAAGTCTCTCCTCACGCTTTGCTTCGATCAAATAGACGGTAGGGAGTTGTGGCGGCACGACTTCGGTTTCGGCGTGGACCAGCGGACCAACCCGAAATCGAACCTTGCGGCGAACACTCCGGCCGTCACCGAGGATGCGGTCTACATCGCCTTTGGCAATGCCGACGTTGCCCGGTACTCTCACGAGGGCAAACTGATCTGGGTTACTCGCTATATTCCCAGATTTGGCGATCCGAAGATGGCCTGGGGGTACAACTTGAGCCCACTGGTTCTGGACGATGCCGTGCTGTTCCCGTGGGACCATCACACCGGCCCATGCTTTCTGATCGGCCTCGACAAGCGTACCGGCCAGATCGCCTGGCAAAAGGATCGGCCGATTGGGACGGCCCACGCAACTCCGCTGCTTGTGGAACACCACGGGCAGACCGAGATCCTCGTCCCAGGCAAGAACCGCCTTACCGCTTTCGACGCCAAGACCCACGCCGAGTTGTGGCGATACGGCGAAGGCGAGGGGCCGTTTAACGGCGAGATCATCGTGAGCCCCGTCTATGGCGACGGAATGATCTTTCTCCAGTTGTGGCGGCAAAGCCCCATCCATGCGATTCGGCTCTCGGGGAATGGGAAGCTGCCAGCGCCAGTATGGGTCAGCGAGAAGCCGGGGCCACAGGAGCCGTCGTTGCTTTATTATCGCGGGCTGCTCTATGCTCTCATGGACAACGGGGTGCTCGTCTGTCTGGATGGGAAGACCGGCAAAGAGCACTACCGCCAGCGACTGGGTGGTCCCTGCAACTCATCACCGGTGGCCAGCGACGGACGCATCTACGCGAGCAATAACGAGGGCACTACCTTCGTGGTCAGGGCGGGCGAGGAGTTCGCGCTCTTGGGCACAAACGAACTGGGCGAGCGAATCACGGCTTCGCCTGCGATCTCGGGAAATGAGCTGATCTATCGGACCGATTCGCACCTGTATTGCGTCGGCCAGATGATTCGCGAGCCGTGAAGATCGTCGCAGGGCAATACGGCCATGCGGCGTAAGTCGCCGATATGCCAGGCATGGAGATAAATCATGGTCGCCGCACGGCATTCAAAGCGTCGGTTCCTGTTGCTGCGGGGAGTAGCACTGGGCGCGCTGATCGGGGCTTGCTTTGGTTTGGTATGGCAGGCACAAGCCCAGGACTCTGCGGAAGAGTATAACGCACGCGGTATAGAACGGTATAAGAGAGGCGAATACGACGGCGCTATCTCCGACTTCAATCAGGCGATCAGGCTCAACCCCCACGATGCGGCCGCTTATAGCAATCGAGGCAACGTCAGGATCGACGAGAACGAATACGACCAAGCCATTGTCGACTGCGACCAAGCGATCAGACGTCGAGCCTCGGCTGTCCTTTCGGACCTGTTCCTTCGGGATGCCACCTCTTCCAGTTGCCGCCGAAGTGCATCCAGATCAGCGAATCGTTGTACGCTCGGTTCCGCAGAACTCTTGCTCATCGGTGGGGACCTCCGCAGTCAATGGGGACAGGGCATTGAAATCGGCACCAGCCCGTGGCCGTCCTTGACCGAATCCGGGAGGGCGGCAAGATTTCGCCGCCTTCTCCAGTTTGTCCACAATACCGCCCGCGACCGGATGAGTTAATTGTCGCATGAGTGTCGGGTTATCCTCCCACAGTTGACCATGTTGGCATAGCTCCGCATAGCCGTTACGGTTGGCAGCCGTACGATCCTTCCGACGCTGTGTTTTCGTTTCTTGTGTCCATCGCTGGCCTCGCAAGTCGATACTGGCAACAGGGTTCACTTTCATACGGTGATCCCTGAGGTTGCCCGATAGACGGACGGGCTGAATGGAAGTGGAAGGATTCTTGTCATGCCAATCGTGTATTGCCGGTTGTTTTCGGGAGAGGAGCTGCTCGCCGACCGGCTTCTGGTCTCCGTCGAACGGGAAACCGGACCCAACGCGAAGGATGCGAGGGGCGGTACATTTAGGGTTCCCCAAGACCAACCGAAAATGATCCCGGCAGATCAACCAATGCGTCTGGAGTTTCCGGAGAAAGTTGCCCGAAGGCTGAAAATCGCCCAAAGGAACTCCCTGCATATCATTGCCCGCCAGATCCATGGCCGCATCGCACGCTTCGGCGAGGCGTTCGCGTCAGAGCGATAGTCTGCGGCCATGCCTTGCTTGGGCTTCGGACGCTGCCGAAGTGTCGCCCCCGTGCGGCTGCATGACCTAAGAGGTGCTGGAATGGATCGTCGCCAGCGACAAACCGAACGTCGTACTTGGCGAAATGAACCCATCCCAACTCAAGTGGATGTAGCCGCTCGTCGAACTCCTTTCGTAGCGCTCGCGGGAATCACGCCTTGTTCTATGGCAACCGTTGTTGAAGAAAATGACTGCCTATCCAAGCAATTCATGCGTCCCCCTGAGCAGGGGCTTTTAATGCGTTTCTAACCGTGTATGATGGTGCTTTTCACACGGAGGTGACGTATGGAACTGAGGAAATGCGAAGGCTGTCAGAAAGCCTTCTTCGGTGAGCGCGGCCGAACGCTTTGCCCCATCTGCGCTGTCATCGAAAAGGGCCACAGGGCACTCCAACGGCCGCAAGCCGCTAGTCAACTGCGTCAAGTGTCCGCTGCCCCTGTCGCAGTGGCAAGGTAGCCTGGATCGAGCGGGTTCTTCCGCGTCAATGTCATGGCGATGGCCCTCATCGAGACCGTGACCTCCAGCAACTGCTGCGAGCTGGCGACGAATGGGGCTGGCCGGAGTTGGTCCACAAGCCCGTGATCGTGAGCGATCCATTGGAGAAGCGGGACGGGTGTCGGCAGGCCGTCGATGTCGCCCGTTGACAGTTTGTTGCCCGCCCGATAAGGTTACCCGATGGAATACACGGAAGAAAGCGTTCGCGTTGGCCCGTCGTCGCATGGCCTGGGGGTCTTCGCTCTGCAATTGTTTACCGCCGGCGAGTACATTGGGCCGATCCAGGGCGAGATCGTGGATGACCCGGCGTACAGTTCCGACTACTGTATGGAACTCGGAGAACGGAGTCTAGAGCCCTCGCCCCCATTCCGTTACCTGAATCACAGTTGCCAGCCAAACTGTGCGTTGGTCGTGTACGACGAGGACGATCAACACGGAGCGACAGGCAGTTTGAGCCTTTGGCTCGAAATCCTCCGCGAGATCTCGCCGGGCGAGCAGATCACTATCGACTATGCTTGGCCCGCCGACGCTGCCATTCCCTGCGGGTGCGGTACGGCAAGTTGCCGTGGATGGATTGTATCGGAAGAGGGGCTCGATGAGGTGGTGTCTGCTCAGCAGCGCTCCTTGGTGGCCAACTGATCCTAGCCGGTCTAGAGCCTTCCGTCATTGGCTACTCGGGATTGCCGTCCGGCTGAGTCGGCTGCTGTTTTTTCGCCTTCCGCATCTGGCCTTCCGGCTTCGCCTTTGCTGGTTCCGTGGCGGTTTCGGCCATTCCCTCGGCAAAGACGTTCTGGTCGAAGGCCCAGGCCTCCAATGCTTCTTCCGCAGCCATGCCGAAACTCCGCAGAGAAGCAATTCCGTCCTTCAGCCCCGCTTGGTTCTTGATCTCCAGCGAGGCGACACCCTTTTCCTTCAGGGCATCCGCCGTCCGAGTCAAGCGACCTGCAATCGCTTCCAGCGCCGAGGCAATGGTCGTCAAAGATCCTGAGGTGTGGATACCGGTTTCCGTTCGTGCCATAGCTTCATTCCTGGAGGCTGTCCGTGCGTTGTTAATCGTGGAATCCCCACTTTAGCCAATCACCGCAATCGCGACAAGGTAACTCACGCAAGCGGTCCGATGAAGCCTAGCCGTTGATCGACGATACGCCAGTACGTGCTCAGGATCGCCGCCACGCTCGACGTAGGCGTAGAGTGCTGCCTTGGCTCGCTTGAATTTCATCTTGACGGCAACTACCACCGCTTCCGGTCCACCCAACTCTGGTGGGAACGTCGAAGACCCAATCGAAGCAGGGAAAGCGAAGTTCAAGGGTGACGTCGGTTCACGCCTTGCATTTTTCTCCAAACCGGCTTTAATCACCATACTCCCTGTTGCGCACAAACAACTTGTTTTACCTATTGCCTCACGAGGAGACCAAGAATTATGGCCAAGGCTGCTGCTGCCCCCACGAAACCCCTCACCAAGACCGAATTGCTGGCCAATATCGCCGCCGCCACCGAGGTCCCCAAGAAGCAGGTCGCCGCCATCCTGGACGCCCTAGCTGCTGAAATCAAGACGAGCCTCAGCAACAAGGGTGCGGGCGTCATCGCGATCCCTGGCCTGGTGAAGATCGAAAAGAAGAAGGTTCCGGCTCGGCCCGCTCAGAAGGGCGTTCCCAACCCGTTCAAGCCCGGCGAGCTGATGGACCGTCCCGCCAAGCCCGCCTACAGCAAGGTCAAGGTGCGGGCGCTGAAGCTGCTCAAGGACATGGCGAAGTAGGCACCTCAAGCCGATCTATTGCCGTGCGTTTAAGAACGGGTGTCGGCAGGCCCTGGTGACCTGGCGACACCCTCGTGTTTACGCGGCCTCGATCAGGCCGATGGCATCTTCAGCGGACACATCGTTCCACAGTATGCTCATAACGCCCGGCAGATACTTGTCCAGGGTATTGCCGTTGCAGCGGAGCAGCGCGTTGAGCATCTCTGTGGTCAACTCGCCGTCAGCCAGTTGCAAATCGGTCTTATAGCGAATCGTGCCGTCACGATAATCCAGCTCGAAGTTGCCCACCCAAAGCCCTTGGTTGGCCCGAGTGACGAATTCGACCAGCGCCTGCCGCTTTTCATCCGGCACCCGGCACTGCACGTAGGTGTAGAATGCGAACACCGGGTACTCCGGGTGGACCTGGAGCACGCAATGGTACATGCCGTTACGGCATTACGCGCAAACGGCCAAATAGCTCTCGGATGGCAATAGGCGATGCCAACGAGCCGAGAGACGGACTGTGTGCGTATCAGCTTTGATCGATAGAGGAACATGCCTTAATCCTCGTTCGCATTGCGGCGTCCAAGACTGGGATAATCCTATAGACGTGTCTTGCGGAAGAAAGGTCCCCGAAACGGTGGCAAAATCGACTCGGATACCACTTCATAAAGACTCCCGAGGCTTGGCATTTATTCCCGGCACGACGCAAACTTTTACCGTACCGAAGAAATCGACCCGGAGGCCAGGTACAAACCTGGTCCCCGGGTATCACGTTCCGTCAGAGCAGGTTCACGACCCGCTCGGCCAGGCCCTTCTCGCCCAGCACGACGTTCAGCTTGCCGCTGGTGGCCACCCGCTCCAGAACTTCCAGTTCCCGGAGCCGCATCAGCGTCGGGTTGCCCTCCAGCACCTTGGCCGTGTTGGCCTGGCTGCGCATGGCCGCCGTCTCCTCCCGGCGAACGATCAAGTTGGCCTCGGCCGCCTTCTTGGCCTCCGTGACCTTGTTCATCAGGTCCTTCATATCGCCCGGCAGGATCACGTCGCGGATGCCTACCGAGATCACTTCCAGACCCAGCGCGGCCACCCGCTGCCGGACGATGAGAGTCGAACTCAGCGCCACCCGGTTATCAGCCGGGTTTGGGCAACCGACCCTCGACTACCGTCAGTCGGGATGGCGGGAGTCGAACCCACTTGCTCGTGCGCCCAAGGCACGCGGGCCACCGTTACCCCACATCCCGTTGTTCAGTCAGAACGGGCGGATTTGAACCGCGGGCACCGCCGCGCAGCGGTGGTCTTCCTGGTCCCCGACCAGGCGCGATAACCAGGCTTCGCTACGTTCTGATTGCCAGCGGCTCGTACGGGAGTTGAACCCGTCTTGCCGCCTTGAAAGGGCGATGTCCTCAAACCGATAGACGAACGGGCCATGTCGGCGCGCACCTTCCACGCAGTTGATCCATGTGGTTAACGCGCACCCTTCCCGCAGTGGGTCGGGAGGTGCTCGAATCCCGGGCACCGACCGAAGGTTGGTCGGCGGCCTTTCAGGCCGCCGCTACACCATCTCAGCTACCGACCCAACGAAAAAAGCCCGATGTCTTTGGGACACCGGGCTTTCGGTATTCTTCACGGGTAGATTGGCCCAGTGTCACAAGCGCAAGGGATAGGACGCGGTATTTGCCGATTGATCGGCAAATGAACCCGTCCCTCTTCGCAGTTCGTGACTGAGCCGTACTGAAACCATGGTCACCCTTCTCTTAGATTTCGGCAACCCGCCATGGGCTGCCTACCTGTATTCTATCGTATAGACGCAGCCGGAGCTGAAAAAGTTCACGAAAAAATCTGAAACTCTTTCATCGCCACGTCATGGAGATAAGATCCCCACCACCCCAGAATTATTCCCTTTGCTTGGAGAAATTCTGCACACCGCTTTAACAGGATTCTGCGCCGTCGTTACCGCCCGAGTTCCTGCCCCAGGAACGCACCGTTGCCAGCCGTACCCATCAGGATCATCCGGGGATCGTGCGGGCTGACGCCCAGGCAGTTAATGTTCAGGTGCGTCAGGCCCGTGTTTTCCTGTCGCCAGGTTACCCCGCCGTCGGAACTACGAAGCACGCCTTGGGCCAATGGCCGGTCGTGGTAGGGATGATCGTCCGTACCGGCGTAGACGACGCGGGAGTCATGCGGATTGATGGCGACGGTTTGCACGAACCGCGCCGCCAACACTTGTTGCCAGTTCTGGCCGCCGTCGCTGCTCTTGAACAGTCCGCCAGGATAGAGCCTCTGCGCTGTCGCGTCGTAAGTCTCCCGAGCCGCCGCGTAAAGCACTTGACGATTGCCCGGATCGACCACGACGCGGCAGAGCGACAGCCAAGGCGCATCCCGATTCACGCGGGTCCATGTGTGGCCGCCGTCGTGTGTGGTGTACACGCCGCCGCCCTTGCTGTAAGCGCCGTCCAGAGCAGTCAGCATTTGTCGAGGCTGGCTGGGGTCCAGCCACAGTCCACGCGGCTCGCCACGGGCTGCCGCCGGCAAGTTGCCGTTGATGGCGTGCCAACTCTTGCCGCCGTCGGCCGTTTCGTAGAGGCCGTTGCCTTTGGAAGTGACGATCACCCGGCGGTGAGCCGCCGGGCTCTTGCTATCCAGCACAAGATGATGCGTCTGGCCGTCGGGCAGGCCCGACCCAGCGTGGCCCACCACCTGCCAGGTGTGGCCATCGTCGCGCGACAAGCACACGTCGCCGACGTTGCTCTCCCAGCGGCCGGTAGCCGCCCAAATCGTTTCCGTATGGGCGGGATCGACGGCGACGGCAAAGCAGTTGCCCGAGTTCCGCATTCCCTGGTAGCTGCGGCGAAAGCTGCGGCCCAGGTCCTCGCTGATCAGCAGCCCAATGTCGAAGTAGCACAGATACAGCCGTTGGGGACGCCGTGGATCGGCCGCCACGTCGTTGAGGCAAGTGACCTCCAGGCCCGTGCCGCTGAAGTGATTATTCGGCAACCCGCGACTGTAACGCTGCTGCCAGGTACGGCCGCCATCATCACTGACGAACACGTGCCCGCTGGTCCCGAAGGCCACGTGGTTGGGTTGAATTGGGGAAACCGCCAGGCATTCAACGGCGGGTCCCCAAAAATCAATCCAGCCGTAATCCATGTTGGCGTCCGGCGTTTTCCAACGGGTGACCCGTTGCCAATGGCGGCCGCCATCGGTTGTCTTATACACGCCGGCCGTGACCCAACTCTGATCGCCGGCATACACCGTGTCGGCATCGTGGGGATCGACGGCAAGGCAGGCCAAGCTCGACGTCATCTGCGCCGGTTGTCCCTGCTGGCCCACCCGATGCGATAGCCCCTCGCCGCAGGCCGACTGCCAGTGCTGCCCAGCGTCGTTGCTGCGATAAACGCCACCGTTGAACGGCTGCTTATCCCGCGCCGTCGTGCGTAGCGAGGCATACACCACGTTTGGCGACGAGGAAGTAAAGGCCAGGCGATTGATCGCGCCGTGCGGCAGGCCATTTTGCGACCGCTTCCAGATGCCCCCTTGGTCGTCGCTGCGGAACAGGCCCTCGTCGGTGGCCGCCAGCAACAGACGGCTTTGGCCGGGCTGAATCGCCAGGTCGTTGACTACCGCCCGAACGGGAAGCTGTCCAGTCGACACGTCATGCCACGACACGCCGCCGTCGCTGGACCGGTAGATCGCCCCCGCTCCGCCTTTGTGGAAGCGAGGCCGGCCAATACCGGCATAGATTACCTCCCGCCGCAGCGGATCGATAACCAGTGCGCCGATGGGCGCCGAAAACCGCCACTTCTCCAGCGGCGGAAAACCGCTCCGCCGGGCTTTCCAACTCCCTCCGCCGTCGCTACTGCGGAACACGCCGCTTTCCATGCCGAGGTAGATCGTGCCGGGGCTCTGACGGCAGACCGCGATTCGCTCGACGAAGCGGTCGTCCAGCCCCTGGTTGTGAATCGCGTAACTATGGCCGGCATCGGACGATACATAGAAACCACCCACGTCGCAACCGACGTACAACCGGCCGGCATCGTCGGGCGCCCAAGCCAGCGACTGAATCCACCCGCCGCCGCCGGGACCGACGTTGCTCCAGGAAATCGTCTTGTCCGGTGGAGCTTCAGTCGCCTGCGGAACCGCAGCAGTAGTAGTAGCAGAGAAGATAAGAGAGACGATGGTTGCGATGAGCATAAGAAGGAGGGGGTACAGGAAACAGGTTGCCGCGAAGCTCCGCCCGGGTACGTCCCGAGCGGTAGCGGTCTTCGCATGTTAACAGAGCGGCTTTTCATCTTCCAGTGCACGGCCCAATTCCCTATCACGGATGCCCGGCAGATGGCGTCTTTTCGGACCAGGACTGGCGGGACGTTGAAGGCCACCTTGATGCCGATCCCCAAACTGGTCAAATGATGAAGGAGTTGCTTGGTATCGACAATGCCTACTACGTCGCCGTGCCGGCCGAACCGACCGACGAGGAAATGGAAAGTATCTGGACCACGTTGTGGGGGCTGGTACGCAGCGGTTCGTGATCGGTAATGCCACGCATGACCATGAAAGTGGTTTTGACGCCAAGCCGAAGACGGTCACGATGTCCGAGATCAATCAACGTGACTCGGAAGGCCTCGCCGCCGAGTGACGGGTAACGGGCGGGGGTGAGCCAGGCGGCGAATGACCGAAGGGGCCCCACAATCGCCAAGCATATTTTGCCGACCGGCAAAATATAACTGTCGGTCGGGATGCAACCTGACCCAAGCTGGAACGGCACGGGGCCAACAGCGACCAGCCCTTGGACCATGCCGGTTGCCAATCGCTCCAAAGATATTATCGGGGGCCGTAGACGTCGATGCGGACCAGCTTGGGGCCTCCGCAATTCCGGCCGCGCAGTCGCACCAGGGCTTACGCGAAGCATTGCCGCTGGGTCCAAAGTGTTGCAATCGCAACGGCGTAGGACCACAATAGCAGCGGTTGAAAGTCGCAAGCCACCGCCGGCGCGCCTTTCCCTTGGCGGACCGCTGCTCTGACGACGCTGGCCAGCGCATCCGCGCGGAGTTGAAATGAAGGAAATGGCGGGTAACGGGAACCGTATCATGCGCAAGACTTGTTTCCTTGTTCTGGCGTTCGCGGCCGGTGTATCAGGCTGGGTTTATGCAGCGGTGACCACCGGGCCGGGCTCGTCCGAGCAGACGCCGGCCGCCAGCGCCGACTTCTACGTCGCTTCCGGTGGAAAAGACTCCAACCCCGGTACCGCCGATGAGCCGCTGGCGACTCTAGCGAAGGCACGTGACCTGGTTCGCGAGAGGGTGGCCGCCGGACTCACTCGCAATATCCTCGTCATGATTCGTGGCGGTATCTACGAACAGGCTGCAACACTCGACTTTGGGCCGCAAGACTCGGGAACCGAGAAGTGTTCGATCACCTATGCCGCTAACCCAGGCGAGAAGGTGGTCCTCAGTGGCGGGCGGAGAATCGCCGGCTGGAAGAAAGGGGAGGGGGACATCTGGACCGCCGAGTTGCCGGAAGTGAAGGCCGGCAAGTGGTATTTCCGTCAATTGTTCGTCGGCGGGCGGCGGGCCGTCCGCGCTAGAACGCCAAATTCCCGTTGGTGGAAGATCAATACCTCCACGGCGAAGAAGGAACCTCCTCCCAGGGACGCCGCCATCACGCTGAGCGTGAATCACCCGATCCGCGCATGGTACAATATCTCCGACGTCGAGTTGGTGTTTCTCGAAAACAATGAGGGATCGCGAAGGCGTTTGGGCAAGGTGAACGAGGCCGAACAGACCTTGACGATTCCTCCTCCCCAGCAGTCGATTCCCAGGATCTTCGAGTATGATTGGGCCATCAGCATCCCGATGGCCGGGAAAGCGTGTTACTTCGAGAACGCCCGAGAGATGTTGGACGAACCCGGCGAGTGGTACTTGGACCGGCAGTCGGGTGTTCTTTCTTATTGGCCCAGACCGGGCGAAGACCTGCGACATGTCGAGGCCGTGGCGCCGGTGGTCCAGAAGACGCTCTTGTCGGTAATCGGCACCTCGACCGCCCCGGTGAAGAACCTGCACTTCAAGGGGATCTACGTGGAGCACGTCGACTGGCCGCTTCCGCCGGCAGGGTATTACGGTGTCTTCGGATGCCTGATCATCACGGACGGCGACAAGCCGATTCACAAATGGATGGATGCGGCGGTCGCGCTGGAGCATGCTCGCTCTTGCAGTTTCACTAACGGCGGCATAGCGCACGTCGGCGGCATGGGCGTGTGCCTGCTCCGAGGCACCGCCTTCGACGTCATTGACGGAAACGAAATCTACGATCTCGGCGGAGGCGGCATCGGCGCAGGTGGAATCAGGAATCGCTCGACGCTGAAATGGAACCCGCCCCCCATCGCAGGCGACTACCAAGGCTACCGCATCACGAACAATCACATCCACGACTGCGGCATTGCCTATTTCGGCGCCATCGGGATCTTCCTGGCCATGACGCAGGACGCGGTCGTCGCCCACAACCTGGTCCACGACACCGCCTACACCGGAATCGTCATCTGCGGGAACGAGGATCGCCAGTTGCCTTTCGCCCGCAACAACACGGTCCAGTACAACCACATCCATCACGTGATGAAGGTGGCCGGGGACGGATCGGGAATCTACCTCAGTTTTCCCCAGGCCGGTTGGGGGGCTCTCATACGCGGCAACCTGATTCATGATCTTGGGCGCGGCCACGGTGTTTACCTGGACGGGGTCTTTCCGCGCGGCGTGCGAAACTACCGGCTCGAAAAGAATGTCATGTATGGTTCCGACGTTTTCCTGCATTTATGCTTCGAGAAAGACAATGTCTGGGTGGACAACGTGTTCATGAAGCAAGGCCCGCCGCCGCAGGCGGTGCTCGAATCAATTCGGGCCGAAGTGGGGCCGAGGCCATCGAAAGACGCCCCAGGCGGTGGAAAAACGAATTGAGATTGCCGCGATGCCGGCGAAATAGTCGCGGCTTCGTCAACGACGAATGGAGGAAAACCACCGTGAACAACAAGCGATGGAGAGAAGTTTCAGCTTACCGCTGGCGGCTGCCATTTCTAGGGGTGTTGACGACGGTTCTCGTGGCCAACAGTGTGTCGAGCGACATTTATGCTGAGGAGGCTTGGCATCCAGCTGCCGGGCCACTGATGACGCCCTGGTCCACGCAGGTGTCCCCCACCAATGCCCTGCCGGAATATCCACGTCCGCAGATGGTACGTGAGCACTGGCAGAATCTGAACGGGCTATGGGACTATGCTGTCAGCAACAAGTCTGCCGAGCAGAAGCCCGCCGCGTGGGACGCCAAGATTCTCGTGCCGTTTTGCATTGAGTCGGCGTTGTCGGGCGTGATGAAGCCGCTCGGGCCTGACCAGCGGCTATGGTATCGCCGCGAGTTCACCATCCCCGAGGGGTGGAACGGCCAGCCCAACCAGAAGGCGGCCGTCCTCGCCCAAGTCGGCAGCGCCCTGCTCCGCGAAGACCAAGCCATGCCCAGACTGAAGGCCGTCCTGGAGGCGGCGGTAGGGGCTATCTACGAATCAATCCGCATTATGGTGGAGATCGAGATTGACGAACCGGCCGAGCATCAAGAGCCGCCAAGCTGGCGGGAATTGGTGCTAGCCGCTTGCCAGGAACACGGGATCGAGGATCTGCTCGATGCTGAATCCGAGGACATCGACGAGTGGGTGATTCTAGGCCTTAAACAAGCGAACGGCGAAGGCGTTCGCTTGTTTAAGGCCTAGGGAAGGCGTTTGTCAGCTTCGGCCTCCCTGAGTTGGTGGCCGCATGTTACAATCCCCACCGTGGGGTGCGAGGTGCAGAAGCGAAGGAGTAAGTGGGACATGCGGGATCAGGATGAGTCGAAGCAACAACTCATTTGCGAACTGGAAGAGTTGCGGCGGCGGGTTGCCACGCTGGAGGCCAGCGAGCGGCGATACCGGACGATCATCGATACGGTGCCGTTGGCAATCGGCGAGATCGATCGGGATGGAATCATCGTCTTTGCCAATGCGGCGACCGAAAAACTCTTTGGGTATGCGCCGGAGGAACTCGTCGGCAAGCGGGCGGGGGATGGGATAGAACCAGCCAGCGCCCGCGAAGCGTTCCGAGCCTGGTTCTGCCACACCATGTTGGAACAGCCGACCCCGAGTCCGGTCTTCGCCCGCCAAGTCAATAAGGACGGTAAACAGATCGATATCCGGGGCGACTGGGACTATTTACGGAACGAAAAGGGAGACGTGGTCGGCCAAGTCACGGTAATTGCCGACATCACCGACATTAAGCAGGTCCAAGAGGCGTTGATCGAACGGGAGGCACGGCTTCTTGAAGCCCAGGAGGTGGCCAGCCTGGGCTTCTACGTCCTTGATATGCGCCAGGGCCGCTGGAGAGGTTCATCGGTTCTGGACCAGATCTTCGACATCGCCGGTGACTATGCGAGGACGGTTGACGGATGGGGCGATCTCGTTCATCTCGACGACCGCCAAGCGATGCTGGATTACTTTCTCAAGGAAGTCGTCGGAAAGAGGAAGCCCTTTGACCGTGAATACCGTATCGTCCGTCACGGCGACAAGCAGGTGCGGTGGGTCCACGGGCTTGGTCGCTTGCAGTTCGATGAAGAGGGGCATCCCACCTTCATGTTGGGCACGATTCAAGACATTACCGACCGCAAGGAGGCCGAGGAGACGCTGCGGCAGAGCGAGGAGCGTCTGCGGCGATTCTACGAATCGGGTCTTCTTGGGGTGATTTACTGGAATATGAACGGCCAAATTGTTGACGCCAATGACAAGTTCCTGGAGATGGTCGGCTACCAACGGGGGGACCTCGTGGCTGGTCGAATCGACTGGGTCAACATGACGCCGCCTGAGTATCGGCATTTGGATGATCGCTCAGTGGAGGAACTCAAGACCACCGGTGTCAACAAGGTGCCCTTTGAAAAGGAATACATCCGCAAGGACGGGACGCGAGTTCCTATCATTCTCGCTGGTGCAATGCTGGATGAGGCACGTTTCAATGGGGTGGCCTTCGTTATCGATATTACGGAACGTAAACGGGCCGAAGAGGCGTTGCAGAAGGCCCATGACCAATTGGAACAGCGGATAAAGCTGCGTACCACCGAACTGGCCAAGACGAATGAACAGCTTGCCGTGTTCCGCAAGTTCGCTGAGGCTTCGGGGCAAGCGTTTGGCATGTCCTATCTCGATTGCAAAATTAGTTATGTTAATCCCGCCATGCTCAGGCTGTGCGGCGAGCAAAAGAGCGAGGATGTTCTGGGCACGAGCTTCCTTTCATACTATCCCGGCCAACTGCGGGAAAAGCTCGAAACGGAAATGCTTTCCGGCCTGGAACGCGAGGGCAGGTGGGCCGGGGAATTGACGTTTCGTACGGTGGCAGGACTATCGAAGACGGTTATTGCAAGTGCTTTTCAGATCTTGGACGACGCAGGCGATCCAATACACCTTGCATTCGTGATGACCGACATCACGGAACTCAAGCAAGCCCAGAAGTCCCTTGAGCGGGAACGTCGGACTTTGCAGCACATGTTGCAAGCCAGCGACCATGAACGCCAACTTATCGCTTACGACATCCACGACGGTTTGGCCCAGGAGTTGGCCGGGGCGATCATGCGGTTCCAGGTCTACGATCAGTTCAAGGACACGAAACCCGACGAAGCCAAGAAGGCATACGAGGGCGGCGTGACGCTGCTGCACCAAGGCCACCTCGAAGCCCGGCGGCTCATCAGCGGCGTCAGGCCGCCGATCCTGGACGAGTCGGGCGTGGTCGCGGCGATTGCCCACATGGTTCATGAACCGGCCTTCGACCAGGGGCCAAAGATCGTTTTTCGCAGTGGGGTCACGTTCAATCGACTTGCCCCGGTTGTGGAAAACGTGATCTACCGCATCGCCCAGGAAGGCTTGAGCAACGCCCGCAATCACAGCAAGAGCAAACAGATTGTTGTCAGCCTGACTCAACGTGGCGCGCGGTTACGAATCAAGATCCAAGACTGGGGTGTCGGGTTTGACCCAAAGAAGGTGCAGGACAATCATTTTGGTCTTGATGGCATTCGGGAGCGAAGCCGCCTGCTGGGAGGCAAGTGCAAGATCAAGAGCAAGCGGGGCGAAGGGACTTCCGTCGTCGTAGAATTGCCGGCGGTGGAACAGCGGCAAGAAGAGTAGCACACACGCTTACCGTCCCCCGAGGATAACCTCGGCGTGTTGCTGATCTTCGCAGGATCCCTGCCGCAGGCGGGGGTTTTGCTGGGGACGACTGGCCGGGCTATAATGGCCTCCACACCCCCAAGGAGTATCGCAATGTTCAGATCCGTCGTCGTCGTCACCCTCGTTTTGGCCGTTCATGCTGTGCGTGCCGAAGAAAAGCGGGCCCCGACGAAATCTGCCGCCGATCATCGCCCTACCAAGGTCTGGAACCGTACCGGCCCGCTGGGTGAAACGCCGAAGCACGTTACCGATGCCTATCCTTTGTCGGACCAGCGGAACAAGGGCGGCTGGGTGAAGTTCGAACCGATGAGCGACGAGTTCGAGGGCAAGGAACTCGATCTCAACAAATGGGTCCTGGGCAATTACGGGTGGAAGGGACGCCAACCCGCCTTGTTCAGTGCAAAGAACGTCACCGTGTCCGATGGCAAGCTCCACTTGACCATGCGGAAAGAAAAGTTGCCGCCCGAGGTCAAGAAGCAGGGCTATCACGACTACACTTCGGCCGCCCTGAATTCCAAGGATCGCACCGCCTACGGCTACTTTGAGGTCAAGGCCAAGCCGATGAATTCGGCGGGGTCAAGCTCGTTCTGGTTCCATCGAGACGGCACGCCTAATTGGGAAACGGAAATCGACGTGTTCGAGATCGGCGGCAAGGCGAAGGGTTTTGAGAACAAGTACAATATGAACCTGCACGTCATGAAAACGCCGCAGGAGAAAAAGCATTGGAGCGTGGGCGGTGTCTGGATGGCTCCCTGGCGGTTGGCCGACGCCTTCCATGTTTACGGCCTGGAATGGGACAAGGACACCATCACGTATTACGTCGATGGGGTCGTCGCGCGGTCAGTTGAGAACACGCATTGGCATCAACCGCTTTCTCTGATCTTTGACAGCGAGACGATGCCCGATTGGCTGGGGATGCCCAAGGACAAGGACTTGCCCTCCACGTTCAGCGTGGAGTACGTGCGGGCGTGGAAAAGCGTTGCACCGTGAACCAGAGAGGACCATCCATGAGGCGAACGACACTGCAAATGAGAGACCATCGTATGCCTGCGCGAAAGATCGTCTGGTGCCGTTCGTTGTTCGTTCGAGCCTTCGTGGCGAGCCTAGTGGGCTTGACGCTGACGGGCCAACTTCCGGCTGCCGAAAGGGCAGGCCCCCAGCGCTGGCAGAAAGCGATCCATGCTTTCGAGGCCGCCGACAAGGCCAATCCTCCGCCCCGGGACGCGATCCTGTTCATCGGCTCGTCCACGATTGTCCGCTGGAAAACGCTGGCCCAGGATTTTCCCGAACAGCAGGTGATCAACCGCGGCTTTGGCGGTTCGCAGATCGCCGACAGCGTCTTCTACGCCGACCGGATCGTGATCCCTTACCGGCCGCGGCTGATCGTGCTGCGGGCCGGCGGCAACGACATCCAGGCCGGCAAGACGCCCGAGCAGGTGCTGGCCGACTTCGAGTCGTTTGTGGAAAAGGTGCGGGTGGAGTTGCCCGAGGTTCGTATCGCCTTCATGGCAATCGACGCCACGCCGGCGCGGTGGGCCAACGCCGAGCGTGAGAAGAAGGCCAACCGGCTTGTCCAGGCGTACGTCGCGGCGGGCAAGAACTTGGACTACATCGACACCAGCGACGCCACGCTCGGTGGAGATGGCAAGCCTCGGGAGGATTTGTTCGTAAAAGACCGCCTGCACTTCAATGCCGAGGGGTACAAGATCTTGGCTGCCGCGGTCCGCTGCCACTTGAAATGAGTTGCGGCTCCCGCAACGTTCTAAAATAATCGCAGGCAAACGTTTACATGCCCGTCGTGGCGTGGGGCGACTTCAGTGGAAGGGAATTCACTCCGTATGCCTGAAAAAACCAGGAAACGGAGGGGGATTCCGCCGGGCGACAGGGATCTTCCGGTCCTTGCGGGGGGGCATTGCCCGCCCGGGACGCCGGGAGTAAACTGCCGATAGATCGGTCGGCGTATCCGGCGAAGCGGAGAGGTTGCGCGTGAGTTGTTGGGGAAAGCCGTTTGCGGAGCGTCAGCCGGTCGTTTCAAGAGGCGGATTTCGATGAGCGCGGGACGGAGAAAACCCACTGCCAAAGGGAAAAAGAAACCCGGCGGCCGACCGTCCTCCAAACGCAGCCGCCTGATGGTCGACGGGAGCCCTTCTTTCTGCATCGTCGGGATGGGGGGGTCGGCCGGCGGATTGGAGGCCTTTGGCCAGTTCTTCGCCCATACGCGCCCGGACACGGGAATGGCGTTTGTTCTTGTGCCGCACCTCGATCCGACCCACAAGGCGCTGCTGGCGGAACTGTTGCAGCGGTCGACGCAAATGAAGGTCGCGGAGGTCGAGGACGGGATGCAGGTGCGGCCCAACGCGGTGTACGTGATCCCGCCCAATGCCGATCTGTCGATCCTGCATGGAAAACTGCATCTGCTGGAGCCGGCCGCACCGCGGGGTTTGCGGATGCCCATCGATTTCTTCTTCCGGCAGTTGGCCCTCGACCAGCAGGAGAAGGCCATTGGCATCGTGCTTTCCGGGATGGGGTCGGATGGCACCTTGGGGTTGCGGGCTATCAAGGAGAATTTCGGCCTGGTGATGGCCCAGGAACCGGCCTCGGCGAAGTACGACGCCATGCCCCGCAGCGCGATCAATAGCGGACTGGTCGACATTGTCGCCACGGCGGAAGAACTCCCCGCCCGGCTGATCCAGTGCCTGACTCACAAGCCGGTCTTGCCGAGCGAACCGTTGCCGGCCGACGAAGAGTCCGGTAGCGCGCTGGAGAAAGTTTTCGTGCTCCTGCGGGCACACACCGGCAACGACTTCTCCTGTTACAAGCGGACAACCATCCTCCGCCGGATCGAGCGGCGGATGGCGGTCCATCAACTCGGCAGCCTGGCGCGCTACGTCCGTTTTCTGCGGGAGTACCCCCAGGAAGTGGATCTGCTCCACAAAGAACTTCTGATCGGCGTGACCAATTTCTTCCGCGATGCGGGCTTGTACGATTTTCTCACGGAGACGGTCCTTCCCACGCTCTTGGAGTCGCATGCGGACGGCCAGCCCTTGCGGGTGTGGACTCCCGCCTGTTCCACCGGCGAGGAGACCTATTCGCTGGCGATCGTGATCAAGGAGTCGCTGGAGGACTTGAATCTGCGGCAGCCGCCGCCGATCCAGATTTTCGCCACGGACATCGACAGGGACGCCATCGAGAAAGCCCGCCGCGGGACCTATTCCGCGAATATTGCCGGCGACGTGTCGGCACAACGGCTGAAACGCTTCTTCGTCTGCGACGGCGAGGGCTATCGGATCGGCAAACGGATCCGCGAGATGGTGGTCTTCGCGCCGCAGAACGTACTCGTCGATCCACCGTTTACGAGACTCGACATTCTCTGCTGCCGGAACTTCCTGATCTATGTTAACGGCGAGACGCAAAAGAAGCTGCTGCCGCTGCTGCACTATGCGCTGAATCCCGGCGGCCTGCTGATTTTGGGCTCGGCCGAGAGTATCGGGACCTTCGCCCACCTGTTTTCTCCGCTCGACCACAAGTGGAAAGTCTTTCAACGCCAGGAAACGGCCCAACGGCCGATTATCGAAATGCCCGCCCACCAGTCGCGTCGCGAGTCTGCTCCACATCAGCCGCCGGCAACGCGCCCGGAGTCGGCTGCGGACATACCATACACGGTCCAGCGCGCGCTGCTGGACGCCTATGCTCCGTCGGCGGTGGTGATCACCCCGGAGGGTGACATCGTCTACGTGAACGGCCGCACCGGAAGGTACCTTGAGCCGTCGTCGGGAAAGGTGAACATCAATGTCTTCGCGATGGCCCGCGAGGGGCTGCGGGAGGAACTGGGCGTCGCCATCCGCAAGGCGAGGGACGACAAGGCGCCGGTCAGCATCCGCGGCGTGCGGGTCAAGACCGAGGGGGGGGGCACGGTCATCGATCTCACGGTCAAGCCGCTGGCCGAAGCGGCCCCCATGCAGGGCTTGCTGTTGGTGGTCTTCGAGGAGGTTGCGGCGGCGGTACCCGGCCGGAAAAAGACGGTCTCCGCCCGGCCCGCGGCCCCGGTGGCGGAAGTGGAAGAGAAACTCCGCCGCAGCCAAGAGCTTCTGCAAACCACGGTGGAAGAGAAGGAGGCGACCCAAGAGGAACTCCGCTCCGCCAACGAGGAGTTGCAGTCGAACAACGAGGAGTTGCAGAGCACCAATGAAGAGCTGACCACTTCCAAGGAGGAGCTGCAATCGCTGAACGAGGAATTGCAGACGGTCAACGCTGAGTTGCAGGGCAAACTCGACGAGCTGTCGCAGAGCAATAACGACATGACGAACCTGCTCAACGGCATCGAGATCGCCACGATCTTTCTGGACAACCGCTTGTGCGTCAAGCGATTTACTCCCCAGGCCACGCGGATCGTCAACCTGATCGCCGGCGACGTCGGACGTCCGCTGACGCACCTGGTGACGAAGTTGAAATACGACCATCTCGTCGACGACGCCCGGCAGGTGCTGGACACGCTGGTGCCCAAGGAGGCCGAGGTTCAGGGCCACGACGGCCGCTGGTATCACGTGCGGGTGCTGCCCTACCGGACCGCGGACAACGTGATCGACGGCGTGGTGAGCACTTTTGCGGACATCACCGCGATGAAGGAGGGAGAAGCGGAGTTGCTCAGAGCCCGCCGTTTCGCCGAGAGCATCATTGCCACGATCCGGGAGCCGCTGGTGGTATTGGACGGCAAACTGCGGATCGTATCGGCGAGCCGGTCGTTCTATGAGGCCTTCCAGGTCGCGCCTGCCCAGACGGAGGGCCGGCTGATCTATGAGATCGGCCAACGGCATTGGGACATCCCCGCCTTGAAGAAACTTCTGGAAACCGTGCTTCCCACGGACACGACGTTCGAGAACTTCCGCGTGGAACACGATTTTCCCACCGTCGGTCATAAGATTCTATTGCTCAATGCGCGGCGGATTGCCTGGGAAGACCAAGCGGGCGCGGGGCTGATCCTGCTGGCCATGGAAGAGATTACCAAGTCGTCGCCACCTGGAAGGTCGGTTGGGTGAAGCCATGAAGAAGACGGAGAAGGTCCATCGTGAACGGGCCCCGGCGGCCGAGCTGCGGCGGAAGGCGGAGCAGCGATTGGGTGAAAGGAAGGTCGAGCCGCTGGCGAAGCTGAACGAGAACGACGTCCGCGCCTTGGTCCACGAGTTGCAGGTCCACCAGATCGAACTGGAGATGCAGAACGAGGAACTTCGCAGCGCTCAGGCGGCGGTGGAGGAAGTTTCGCGGAAATACACGGACCTCTTCGATTTCGCGCCCACCGGCTACTTCCTGTGGGACGAGCTCGGGGAGATTCGGGAGGTCAACCTCTCCGGCGCGGCTTTGCTGGGGCTCGACCGCGGCACGGCGGTGAACAAGCGGTTCGGGCAGTTCGTGGTGTTGGAAGACCGCCCCAAATTCGCCGCGTTCTGTCAACAGGCGCTGACGACCGACGCCAAGCAAACCTGCGAGGTGAAGATCCTCAAGGACGGGCAACCGGTCGACGTGCTGGTCGAGGGCGTCGTCACCGCGGATCGCCGGGGGCAAGAGAGACTCTGCCGCGCGGCGGTGATCGACATCCGCCAACAAAAGCGCGCCGACGAGTTGGCCGCAGCCAATCAGGCCCTGACGGCCGAGATTGCCGCCCGGAAACAGGCCGAGGAGTTGCTCGTGCAGGCCAAGACGGCCGCCGAGGCCGCCAATGAGGCGAAGAGCCAGTTTCTGGCCAACATGAGCCACGAGTTGCGTACGCCCATGAACGCGATCCTGGGTATGATCGACGTGGCGTTGCCGAAGGCGGTGGACCCCATGATCAAGGACTGCCTCGAAACGGCGAAGGGGTCGGCCGACATCCTCTTGACGCTTCTCAACGATCTGCTGGACTCCGCCAAGATCGAGTCGGGCAAACTGGAACTGGAATCGGCCCCCTTCAGCCTGCGGCGGATGTTGGACCAGATTACGCGAATCCTTGCCGTGCGGGCGAGCGAGAGGGGGCTGTGTTTCTCTTGCGGTATGCCCGAGGGGGTGCCGGACGTCGTGATGGGCGACCGGATGCGATTGCAACAAATTGTGCTCAACCTGGCCGGGAACGCCATCAAGTTTACGGAGCATGGCGAAGTGGGGATCCATCTTCGCGCTATATCACAGGACGACGAAGTCTGCCTGGAGTTTGCCGTACGGGACACGGGAATCGGCATTTCGCTCTCCGGCCAGGAGCGTCTCTTTCAGCCCTTCGCCCAAGGCGATGCTTCCATGGCGCGGCGTTTCGGCGGCACGGGCCTGGGGCTTTCCATCTGCAAGAGCCTCGTGGAGATGATGGGTGGACGACTCTGGGTCGAGAGCCAAACGGGCCAGGGAAGCACGTTTTACTTCACCGTCTGCCTGCCCGTGGCGAAGGAACTTCCTGCCGACTTCGAGGCCCCCGTCGCCATCCCCGCGGCGGCCCGCGCGCCATTGCGCATCCTGCTGGTGGAAGACAACCCCGCCAACCAGAAGTTGGCCACTTACGTCTTGAGGGGGTACGGCCATACGGTGGAGATCGCGGCGGACGGCCAAGAGGCAATCGACTTGACCGGGCGGAACCGCTACGACGTGGTCCTGATGGACGTGCAAATGCCGGGCGTGAACGGCCTGGAAGCCACGGCCGCGATCCGCAAGCGCGAAGGCGGCGGCCGCCGAGTGCCGATCGTCGCCATGACGGCCCATGCCTTCAAGGGCGATGTCGAGCGATGCCTGACGGTGGGAATGGATGCATATCTCAGTAAGCCGATCCAATTCTCAAAACTCGTCGAGACGGTCGAAGCCATCGCCGCAAAGGCGGCCGCGGCGGACGCGGATTTCCGGCCTGCCCTCGTCGCGGAAGAGCGTCCTGCCGAGCCTGCGGACGCGGCAGAGCAGGTGTTCTGCCTCGACGAAGCCATGGCGCGCGTGGCCGGCGAGGAGGATCTGTTTCTGGAAATGGTCAGCTTCTTCTTCGCCGAAGCGCCGCAGCGGCTCTCCGAAATACAGGCCGCCCTGGAACGCCGTGATGCGCTGACCATCGCGAGGGCAACCCACCGGCTCCTCGGAACGGTGATCTATCTGGGAGCTAGAGACGTGCTGCAAACCCTGGAACGATTAGAGCAGGCCGGCGGCAACGACGACCTGAACCTGGCGGCTCGATGCACTGCGGAACTGGAGCGGAACCTGGCCGCGCTGGCCCAAGCCCTGGCCCCTTACCGCGACGCACATCGATCTTGATCGCATCACGGCGGTCGGTTCGCAGTGCCCTTGCCGGACCCGCTGTTCTACGTCGACGGGATTGCGTCCAGCGGATGGTTGCCGGCCACGAGTTGGCCGGCCGGTCCGGTCTTCGTGGTGACCTCGTACTCGAACATCGAGCGTGCCAATCCCCCGCGGGTGCCCCGCGGCCGAAAGCCGCACCGCTCGAGCACCCGCAGCGACATCCGCGGAATGGCCCCCGGTTCCAAGACCACGCTTGAGAAGCCGCTGCGGCGACAGAAGTCGTGGACGTTGTCCAAGAGACTGGCGGGAATCGAGGTGTGGCGCCATTCGATGGCCAGGCGGGACGTCACGATCCGCAGCGTCCCCGGGCCCTCGGAAACCGCCTGCACATAACCCACCACCTCGTCGCCGATCTTGCTAATGAAAAAGTATTCCATGCCATCACTCCATGATAGTCTCGTATTAGGCTCCGATTTTCATCGACATCGCCGGGGAAACCATCCTGTCGTCGCAACGCGGGATGCGCGGACGACGCTCGGCGAAAAGCGCCTCCCAGATATCGGCGCAGACCGGCAACTCGCTGAAGGTCTCGAATTGTTCGAGGACGCGGCGGTTGTAGGCCGACAGCCCAAACAACCGTATCGTTCCGCGGTGGGCAATAATCCGCTGGGCCAGCGTCATGAGTTGCGTGACGACGGCCTCATCCAAGCATCCGGCCCCCTCCAGGTCCAGCGCCAGCCGGCAAGTGCAATGCCGCTCCAGCAGCGACCAGAGCACCTCGGCCAAGGGAGTCCGGTCCGATGCGGCGGCGGCGACTCTCAGTTTCACGAGCAAATAGGCCGGGCCGCGTTGCAAATCGGATCGGCCGCGGTGGGAACTCGTATTCCGCTCCAGTGCGATGGTAGACATGGTCTGACGCCTTATGCTTGTGGGGAACCGCTGGTTATCGCGTTCGACGTCGGTCAATCACCATTAAACCGCGACCGCCGCGAGTTGCTGCAACTCTTCGGCACATTGCCGGCACGCTTCCGCGCAGCGCTCGGCGTTAACGTATTCATACTTGCCGCACTCCGCGGCGCAGGCCTCGCAGGTTTCGATGCAACTCTCGCAAATCTTATAAACGAACTTTGTGCCCCGGGCCAGCGCCTCCGCGGCGGTCCGGCACAGCTTGGCGCACTCCCAACATAGCCAGATCGATTTTCGCATCGCTTCCGCCTGGTCGCCGGCGGCACACTCGTCGGCCCACCGCTCACACTCCTGAGCACACCGTACCACGAACTTGACGTAATCGAGAGGTTGTTCCGGACTCATCGTACGATCCCCCTTCCACGAAGGTGCTGAACCTATCCGGCGCTGCTCGGCCGACCCACCGTCCCCAGTGACACGCACGTCAACATCGTGTCGGCGAATCGGAACCACGCGGAGCGTCGCGGAAATCACGTTGCCCCAAGCATAGACCGCTTGTTGATTTTTCAAATCCGCAAAACTGTCGCCGGTTTGCTAAGGGATCGGCGGGGCCGCATACCAGGATTTTGCTTACCACGCGCGGGTGGTGCGATCGGGAGCGGCGCGACTCACCACGCCGGCATACCGTGCTACGCATGAATTGGAGCGTCAGAGCCGATGCGTGGCGCACGCGGCGGCAAAGTCAATGACGCTCCTGAACCCATTGAAACGCGCTGCGGCTGAGTTGCGCGGCGGTGCGCAGGTTGAGCTTCATTTTGATGAGCTTGCGGTGCGACTCCACGGTCTTGGGGCTCAGTTGCAGCTTATCGGCGATCTGAGCCGTATTGAGTCCCTGGCCGATCATCTCGAAAACCTGGAGCTCGCGGTTGGAGAGGGCTTCCACGGGATTGCGATTCAGGGGCTTGCCGACCGCGGCCCGCTGCAAGAGGCACGTTGCCATGTGCGGACTGAGATAGATCTCTCCGTCGAGCACCTTGCGAATGCCCTCGACGATTTTGGACATCGCCTCGCGCTTGGAGAGGTAGCCCATGGCCCCGGCCCGCAGCACGCGGCCGGCGAAGGTTTCTTCGTCATGGTTGGACGCGACCAGGATTTTCATCGCCGGCCACCGGGACTGGATGTACTCGATCAATTCGATCCCATCTTCACCGTCCAGAGTGATGTCGACGATGGCGGCGTCGGGAAGTTGCGATTCGGCCTGTTGGAGCGCTTCGGCCACGCCGGCCGCTTCGCCGCAGACTTCCAGGTCGGGTTCCCGGCCGATCAGTTGGGAGTAGCCGTAACGCACGACCGGATGGTCGTCGACCACCAGGACACGAAATTTCTTTGACCGCGGCGTCGTAAGGCCCATCATCGCTGCTCCAGACCAGGGGGATTGCGGCGTTGGAAACCCAACGGCCGCTGGCGCGGAACGGAAAATCATGGAGAGTCCACAATATACCACCCGCCGGACGTAATGGAAATCCTGCAACGATTTTAGCGGTATTCCTGGGCGAGGGCCCACCGTTTCCGGGTATTGGTGCGTTTCCCGGTGCGGCTGGATTATCGGGGCTGATTGTCCGGATGCGTGGGACGCGACCCAATGGTGCGGACCCAAGAAATCAAGGAGGCCCCCCACTCATGTTGGTACTGATCCGAAAGCGTGGCGAGACGACGATCATCGGAAACGACGAGATCGCTGTGACCGTGCTCGAAGTGCAAGGCGACCGGGCGAAGCTGGGCTTCACCGCACCCGCGGAGGCGCCGATCCATCGCGAGGAGGTCTACAGGGTCGTAAATAACCGCCCGAAGGAGTTGGCCTACGCCGAATGTTCCGGATGCACGTTCTCTTGGTCTTCACACACGCGAGCCAGACGTTGGCAGGAATCCCGATGAGTATTGCCTCTGGGTCCTGGTGCGGCCATTGGCGATGACCGTGACCTGGCATTGAACCTCGCGGTGGGCGAATCAAGAACCGTGCCGTGCCCCTGCGACGGCCCGCCTCATCGGCTCGCTCCAACGGCTTGGTGGAGCGGCAGCTCCACCACGACGTCGGTGCCTTTTCGCGGCCGGCTCTTGATGTGGACCGAGCCCCCGAAGACCTTCGTTCGCTCTTGGATGCCCTCCAGCCCCAGATGCCCCGCGCGGACGTGGTCGATGTCAAAGCCGACGCCCCAGTCTTGGACCTCGATGCGAAGCTGATCGGCGTGCCGGGTGAGTTCGACCTTCACGCGCTTGCTCTTGCTGTGGCGGCAAGCGTTGCTGATGCATTCCTGAACGATACGGAAAACGGTGTTCTCCAACATCGGCTCGAACCGCACGGGCGCCACGTTGCAGCGAAAATCGATCTTGATCTTGTGGCGGCTGCTGGACTCCTGAATCAGACTTTCGATGGTGTGGACGATTCCACCTTCTTCCAGTTGCGGTGGTCGGAGTCTGCCAATCAACCGCCGCACCTCGGCGTGGGCCTCGCGTATCAGTTGCAGGCCCAAGGTGTGGGCCTTTGCGGCTTTTTCCGCATCCTGCTCTTTCCAGCCGTCGAACGCCTCGAACTGCATCAGCGCCGCGGCCAACTGTTGTGCGAGACCGTCGTGAATTTCGTACCCGATCAAGTGCCGTTCGTGTTCGCTCAATTCCAGCATGTGTTTGAGCGAATCGTGAGCCTGCTTCTGTTCGGTGATGTCGCGAGCCACGTGCACGGAGCCCATGATCCGGCCGGACTCGTCGCAAAGCGGCGTGGTGGTAACCAGGAAATCGCGCCCGTCCTGATGAAATTCGGCGGCATGCGGCTGACCATCGATGAGGGTCAGGGTGTGGGGGCAGAACGACGGCGGTTGGGCAAGCCCGTGGATGATTTCATAACAGGCCAGTCCGACGCATTGTTGGGGGGCGCGGCCCAGCCGATCCGCCATGGCCTGGTTGACCTGCAAAACGCGATGGTCGCAATCCATGATGGCGATCATCGAGGTGACACTGTTGCAGGTCCGTTCCCACAACTGTCGGGCCCCCTGGGCTTGCCGATCCTCATGCCGTTTGGCGCGACTGGTCTGACGTTCCACCGTTCCCTCGTGCTCATAGTGGGAAACCGTTGGCTACCCCGCATGTGTAGTATATTATCGATGATCGCTATAGGGAAGCCACCAGGAATAGGGGGTCCTCACGCGTTCAACGTGATTTTATGGGTGAACGCTCGCCGAGGATGGGGCATCACAGCGGTGGGAGGCAGCCGGGGCCGATGGGCTCGAAGGCCTTGTAGGTGAGAATAAACTCCTGGTGCCGCAACCGCTCGCTGGCCGTGGGCTGCCCGGCGGCCACATCGAGGATGCGTCGGAAAATCTCGCGGCCGACCTCGTCCAGCGTGCCGCGGCCTTCGAGGATCCGCCCGGCGTCGACGTCCATGTCGCCGGAGAGCTTGCGATAGGTGTGGGGATTGGCGCAAATTTTGATCACCGGAGAGACGGCGGAACCGACGACCGAGCCGCGGCCGGTGGTGAACAAGATCAGGTGACAGCCGCAGGCGATCAGTTCCACGATCTCCGCATTGTCGGAGATGTTGGGGAAGCCGAAGCGGACCTCGCCGTCGGGAACGACGTCCAACAGGTAGAGCCCGGCGTGGGGCGGAACGTCGCCCGGCTTGATCAGCCCGGCAATTCGCGACTTCCCGCTCTTGCAGTAGGCGCCCAACGATTTCTCTTCGATGGTGGTCAGCCCGCCCTCGGCGTTGCCGGGCGCGAAGCTGCCGTGGCCCAGGGTGCGGTAGTAGCGCTCGGCCTTGCCGACCGCGGCCTCGATCTCGCGGCCCAGTTCCGCGGTGACGGCCCGCCGGGCCATCAATTGCTCGCAGCCGATCAACTCGCCGGTCTCCTCGAAGATGGCAATGCCGTGGTGTTCGATCAAGAGATCGAAGGCCCGGCCGGCGGCCGGATTGGCAGTCAGGCCGCTGGTGGCGTCGGAACCGCCGCAGATGGTGCCGACAACCAACTCGTCCACGCGCATCTCCACGCGGGGGGCCGACTGGATCTCGGCAAGTACCCGTCGGACCCACGCCTGGCCGTCGCGGATCGTCGACTCGGTTCCGCCCGACTCCTGGATCACGAGCGTCTCGACGGGACGCCCGGAGGCTCGGATTTCGGCGGCCAGAGCCTGGCGATCGAAGCTCTCGCAGCCCAGCGACACCAGCAGCACGGCGCCGACGTTGGGGTGCGTGCAAAGCTGGCGCATGATCCGGGCGGCATAAGCGTTGGGGTAACAGCCGGGAAAGCCGATCAGGTGCACGCCCTGGTCGCGCAGGGGCAGGGTGATCTCCCGTGCCACGTGATGGGCGCACTCGACGAGATACGCCACGGCCACCAGGTTGCGAATTCCCTTTCGTCCATCGGCGCGGAGGCAGGCTTGCATGGTCTCCTCAGAAGTAGTCGCTCTTGAGATTGTGGCTGTGAACGTGCTGGCCGGGGTGGATGGCGCAGGTCGCCGAACCGATGGGCGCGCCGTATTTGAACACCTTTTCGCCGGCAGCAATGGGCGAGATCGCCACCTTATGGCCAGTGGGGATCCGCATCGCAACGGTGATCGTGCGGCCGTCGCAGGGCAACGTTTGCCCAGCTTCGATGGTCGTGGCCGCTACGGCGATGTTATCCTCGGGCGAAAGCCGCAGCAGACGCGGGGCGGGTTGCATCGGGGTTGCGGAAGTTTCCGAATTCATGGTTATTCCCGCGGCATTCTACTGGTAGCCCAGGTCGGACAGTTCGTCTTCATCGAGCCCGTGATGATGGGCCAACTCGTGCAACACGGTCTTACGGATTTCCGCTTTGAGCGACCGCGGAGAGATGCGGCCCCGGTCCGCGGCGGCGGCCAAGATCCCTTCACGGTAGATGGTCACGATATCGGGCAGCATTTCCGGTTGCGTACGGCTTCGTTCGGTGAGCGGGACGCCGGTGTAAAGTCCGCAGAGTTCGTCGCGGCGGCGAACTCCCATCTCGCGCATGACCAGTCGCGAGGGATAGTCCTCCACGTGGAGGGGGACCCTTTCCAGCAATTCGTGCACGAGCGGGGGCAAGTCCGCGAGCACCTCCTGGAGGAGCTGCTCGAAGCGTCGTCGCCAACGCGGATGCAAGTGGTCCTCGCCCAGCTTTACGCCCTCCCAGAACCGGTCTCAAGCTGCTAATCATACCAGACAGCGGCTACGAAGTAGAACGGAATTCGTTGCGTTTGGCGGACAAACGCCCGGCACCGGAATGAATTCCGTCGCGTGAGACGATATTCCGCGATGCTGGCAAACGCCGCGGCGGGGCGTTACACTAATCGAAAGGCCGGGCTGATTGGTTCCGGCGCAGTCGCTTTGCCGCGTGCGGCAGCTTTTCCACACCCCCCATTGCTGGAGGAAACCGGCCATGATTCGCAACGACCGTCCGTTGACCCGCCGTCAGATGCTCGCGAGAACCGCGCAAACGACCGCTTTAGTCTCGTGGGCGGCAGCCTGCGAGCCGCTGCTGGCCGCGCCGCATTCGCGGTGGTTCAAGATCGGGGCTTGCGAGTGGTGCCTGGGCAAACGCGATCCGTCGTGTTTCGAAGTGGCCAAGGAGATCGGCCTGGATGGCGTGCAGGTCGACCTGGGTACGGTCGCCAACGAGATGCACCTGAAGAAACACGACGTGCAGAAGGCCTATCTCGAGGCGGCGAAGAAGTCGGGCCTGGAGGTGGCTTCGCTGGCCATTTCGGAGATGAACCGCGTTCCACTGACGGTCGATCCCCAGGCGGAACATTTTCTGGCGGACAGCATCGACGTGTGCAAGGCGTTGGGCGTAAAGGTCGTTTTGGCCGCATTTTTCGGCCGCGGCGAGCTCGACATGAAGGACGCCAAGGCGATCGATCACGTGGTGGAGGCGCTCGAGCGCGTGTCGAAGCGCGCCGAGGAGCTGGGGGTCGTCATCGGGTTGGAGAATTATCTCAGCGCGGAAGACAACATGGACATCATCCAGCGGATCGGTTCCCCGGCGGTGAAGGTCTATTACGACGTGGGAAATTCGACCGACAAGGGGCGCAACGTCTGCCGTGAGATCCGCATGCTGGGCCCGCTGATCTGCGAGTTCCATGCCAAGGACAGCCGCTTCATGCTCGGCCAGGGGCGGATCGATTTTGCCAAGGTCCGCCATGCGATCGACGACATCGGCTACAGCGGTTGGATCCAGATCGAAGCGGCCCACCCACACGGTTTGATTGAGGACTACACGGCCGATTACAAGTACCTGCGGACGATTTTTCCGGAACGAAAACGCTAGTCTGCCGAGCCGGTCTTTCGAGGGGCATTGGCAGATCCGGGGGCGCGGTGGTTTTGTACAGACTGCGCAGAGTATGTCGAAGGACAAAAAGGAGGTTTGCGGGCCTGCCTTTGCGGCCGATGTAAGTGTGGTGCGTGGGCCATAGGTCGCGCTTTAGCATAACATTCCGGGGGTTATGCTGAGGTCCAATCCGCTTATCCGAGCAGTGCGTCCCGGCGCAATAATTGACCCGCCCGTCGGCGGCGAATACAGTACAGTAGGGTGCGATCCGCAGCGGTGGGGGGAAAGAGCCACCGTGGTGCCAGACATCTGTTTCCGGTGCGACAACGGTAACGAGAATGACCATGGGGTTGACGTACTTCAAACGCTTCCGGATGGAGATCAATCTGCTGGGCCGCGACTTATCCTGGGGAAAGCTCCCTCCCGGTTATCGTTGGATCCCTTGGAACGACGAGTTGGTGTCAATCCACGCCGATGTGAAGTACGCCAGCTTCCGCGATGAGATCGACGCCAATGTGTTCCCTTGTTTGGGGGATATGGCGGGCTGTCAACGGTTGATGGTCGAGATTTCGCAGAAGCCGGGTTTTCTGGCCGAGGCTACCTGGTTGGCCGCATATCGGGCTCCCGGGGCGGGGCGCGACGAGTATTGCGGCACGATCCAGGGGATTCGCGATCGTTACGGATTGGGCGCGATCCAGAATCTGGGGATCACTCCCGAGCACCGCGACCGGGGGATCGGTAGCGGCCTATTGCTGAAAGCCCTGGAGGGGTTTCGCCGTTGTGGGCTGAACCAGGTGCACTTGGAAGTCACGGCGGAGAATGAAGGGGCCATCCGCCTCTATCGCCGGCTGGGCTTCGCGACCGTGAAGACGGTTTTCAAAGTGGCCGAAGCGGCGTATTCTTAAACAGTGTTCAGTTGTCGGGTGGGTCGAGCGCAGCGAGCCCACCAGGAGTTTTTCGCGGATTTCGGTGGGGCTCGCTGCGCTCGACCCACCCGACCATAAGGAGCCCGCGTGAGCCAAACGATTCTCTCGCACACTTTCGCCAATGGCCTGGTGTTGGTTGCCCAGCCCATGAGTTCGCTGCAATCGGCGGCTTTCACGTTTCTCGTTCCGGCGGGTTGCGTCTATGATCCGGCCGCGGCGGGCGGACTGTCGAGCTTTGCCTGCGAAATGGCGCTCCGCGGAGCCGGAGAGCGCGACAGCCGTCAGTTCGTTCTCGACCTGGACAACCTGGGCGTGGAGCGGAGCGAGGCGGTCTTCGACTCCCATACCAGCTATAGCGGCGCGACACTGGCCGAGAACTTGCCGGCGGCGCTGGCCGTCTACGCCGACGTGTTGCAGCGGCCGCACTTGCCGGCCGAGCAATTGGAGGCCGCGCGGCTGGTGATGTTCCAGGAGCTGCGGGCGGTGGACGACGAGCCGTCGCAGAAGGCGATGATCGAGCTCCGCCGCCGCTACTATCCCAAGCCATGGGGACGCCCGAGCCAGGGAGACGAAGAGGCGTTGGCGGCGATCGACGACGAGGCGATTCGCGATTTCGTGGATCGCCACTACCGCCCCAACGGGACGATCCTCGGCGTGGCCGGCCGCGTGGATTGGGAGCAACTCAAGGATTGCGTGGAGCGAGCACTGGGCGGCTGGCAGCCGCGTCCGGAGCAGCCGATCGTGGCGATCTCCGCGCCGGTGAAGTACGAACACATCGACTATTCCTCGAACCAGACCCAGGTCGGCATCGCGTACCCCACGGTTCCCTATCGGCACCCGCAGTATTTTACGGCTTGGGGCGCGGTGGGCGTGCTCAGCGGCGGCATGAGCGCCCGGCTGTTCACCGAGGTGCGCGAGCGTCGCGGGCTGTGCTATTCGGTCTACGCCTCGTACCACAGTCTGCGCGAGCTGGCGGGGGTGTTTTGCTATGCCGGCACGAGCGCGGAGCGGGCCCAGGAGACGCTCGACGTGACCGTTGGCGAGCTGCTGCGGCTGGCCGAGGGGGTGGAATCGCACGAAGTGGTGCGTCTCAAAGCCCGCATCAAGAGCTCGCTGATCATGCAGCAGGAATCCAGTTCTTCGCGGAGTTCATCGTTGGCGCGGGACTGGTACCACTTGGGGTACGCGCGGACTCTGGAAGAAGTGGGCCGACAGATCGACGCGCTCACCAGCGAGGGCATCAGCGCCTATCTGGTGGAGAACCCGCCCCGCGATTTTACCATCGTCACGCTTGGTCCGGCCGAATTGGAGGTGCCTGTTGGAGTTTCGTAGACATACCCTGAAGAACGGTCTGGAGTTGGTGGCCGAGTGCGACGCGGAGGCCTACTCGTCGGCGTTGGGGTTTTTCGTCCGCAGCGGGTCGCGCGATGAAACGGAAGAGGTGGCCGGAGTGAGCCATTTCCTCGAGCACATGGCGTTTAAGGGAACGCCCAGCCGGAGCGCCGACGACGTGAATCGCGAGTTTGACGAGTTGGGCGCGCACTACAACGCGTTCACCAACGAGGAAGCCACGGTCTTCTACGCGGCGGTGATTCCCGAGTGCCAGGACCGAGCCGTGGACCTGCTGGGCGACATTCTCCGCCCCTCGCTGCGGGAAGAGGATTTCGATACCGAGAAGCAGGTGATCTTGGAAGAGATCCGCATGTACGACGACCAGCCGCCGTTCGGGGCCGACGAGAAAGTCAAGGCCCTGCACTACGGCCCGCATCCGCTGGGACGCAGCGTGTTGGGGACCGCGGAGAGCATCACCGCGCTGCGGGTGGAGCAGATGCGGTCGTATTTTCAGAGCCGCTACAGCCCGGGAAACATCGTTGTGGCGGCCGCCGGGGCGTTAGATTTCGACGCCCTGGTGCGCGCGTTGGAGCGATGTTGCGGCCCCTGGGAGCCGTTTGCCGCGGAGCGGATTGTCACCCGGCCGAAATTCCACGACGGCTACGAGGTGATGCGCAAGGAGAGCGCCACGCAGCAATATGCATTGCAGTTGGCGCCGGCGCCGGCCGCGGAGGACGAAGACCGATTTGCGGCCAAGCTGGTGGCCACGATCCTCGGCGACGATTCGGGAAGCCGGTTGTATTGGGAGCTGATCGATCCGGGCCTGGCGGAGCAGGCCGCGGTGAGTCATTACGAGTACGAGGGCGCCGGCGCGTTCATGACCTACATGAGCTGCGAGCCGGAGCAGGCGGGGGAAAACCTGGAGCGGATCCGCGCGTTGTTTACCCGCGCCGAGGCCGGAGGTTTCACCGCGGCGGAGTTGGAACAGGCCAAGAACAAAATTCGCTCGCGAATCGTGCTTTCCGCGGAGCGCCCGAGGGGACGGATGTTCGTGGTGGGCTCGGATTGGGTCCATCGCCGAGAGTACCGCTCCGTGGACGACGATTTGAAAACCGTGGCCGCGATCAAGCTCGACGACTTGCACGCGGTCCTGGCCAAGTACCCCGTCACCCGCAGCACCACGGTGACGATCGGTCCGCTGGCGGAGCTTCCGGCGGGGAAATAGTTGTAGGGTCCTGCACGCACGCTGGTGCCGCTGCTGGCTTGTTCGGCAAGGCGGCCGCGTGGCACGCCGGCGCTTGGGAAGCAGACGAACGTGTGTCTTGACGATCAACATGCCTACCCGCGGCTGCGCCGCGTGAAGGCATGCCACCCAAGTGCTGGACTTATTTCACAGTCTCGATCCCAAGCAGAGCTTGGGATCGAGGGTGCAGGTGGGGCGTTGCCTCATCGCTGTGCGCCAGCCACCCTACGCTTTCCACTGCTTCCAGTCCTCCAGCACCGTATCGACCATGGCGTGGGCCGCTTTGGCGAGCCACTTTTTTCCGCCCCGTTGTTTCAAATCGTCGCGAATCGCCGTGGCCGCCCGCGGGTCGCCGAGGTGAATGTTGGCGGTTTCCCAACCCATGGCCTGTAGCAGCTTGGCTTCGTCCCGCTCTTCGGGAAGGCTTTCCAATTCGATGCGGCTGCAATCGGGGGCCAGGCGGCGAATCAGCCAGTTTCCGCAAAGGTCCACGAAGGGATCGGGGGCCCGCACCGCGCGGGCGAGGATGGCCGGGTAGAGAATCTGCGCGCCGGGCGGCACTGGATGCTGAAAAAGACAGGCCGAAATGGCCAGTTCTTTGGCCTCCCGGGCCACCAAACCGCCGCGCCAATCCATCAGCGCCACGTATCTACGCCGTCCCAAGCTCCCCAGCCCGGCAATCCGGTGCACGATGCGATAACTCACTCCCCGCTCGGGTAGGTGCGATTCGAGCAAGGCGACGACGTCCGCGGGCGTATCGTGGACCACCGCGAAGGAATTCATCTTTTCCCAGAACTTGCCGGGATCTTTGAGGCGATCGATCGCCAACGCGCGCAGCCAGTGATGTTGTTCCGAGAGCACCCACGGTTGCCCGCCTTTTTCCATCCCCAGTTCATAGCCCTCGCGAATGGCATGGCACGCGTCGTCGGCTTCCAGCGAGAGCGAGTTTTGCCGGATGGCCAGACAGGCGCTGGCGGCCAGACGCACCAGGTCGTTGGTATAAGCCATGGGGTAGGCTTCGTCGAAATCGTTGATCCCCCAGATCACCCGGCCCTCCGCGTCGCGCCAGGTGCCGAAGTTCTCGACGTGCAGATCGCCCACGCTCAGCACTTGGGGGGCTGCGGCCAACTCGGCGCAAACTTCCGTCCAACGCTCGACCCAAGCATAAAATGTGGCGCGGAAAAACATGAACGGATCATCCGCCATGGATTGATGTTTGGCCGCCAAATCGTCGGCCAACAGCGGCATCCGCGCCGAGATCCAGGTCTCGTAGTCGGCCGTGACTTTCTTGATATCCATCGTGGGGACTTCCTTTCGTGGCCGTGGCGGGCTATTCAGGGGGATTTGCCAAGGTAGAATTATCGCAAGTGCAAAACCTGCCCGCAACCGGTTTGTAGAACGGAATTCCTTCCGTACTGCTGCGGAGATTGAAAACGCTCATGGCCGAGACCGTCCTGGTAACGCAACTGGAGTTTCTCAAAGGGGAAGCCGTGTTCCCCGCCGCGGAGGATTTCCGCGTGCAATCGGTGCCGCGCGACGAGCAGCAGATCGCCGAAGCGGTGCTGGCGCAAAACTGCCGCGCGGTGATCGTGGGCACCGACAGTTATCAAGGATTGCTGTACGAGGCGATGGGGCGGATCGGCGGCCCGCGCGGCGGGATCATCGCCCGTTTCGGCGTCGGCCACGACAACATCGATAAGGCCCAGGCCGCGCAGAACCACCTGGTGGTGACGAATACGCCGGGCGCCCTGGATGCCAGCGTGGCCGAGCATGCGATGTGGCTGATGGGGGCCTCGGCGCGGCACATTTGCGTGCTGGAGAACCAGTTCCGCGCCGACCGCTTCGTCTCCCGCACCGGCAGCGAGCTGGCCGAAAAAACGCTGGGGATTATCGGCTTCGGAGCGATTGGGCGGCGCGTGGCCCGCATCGCCCGCTGGGGCTTCGGCATGCATGTCCTGGCCGCTTACCGTTGCACTCCGGAAGCCTTTGAAAAACGCGAAGGACGCAGCCACGACGCGGTCAAGAACGAGTACGGCCTGGACGCTTGCACCAACGACGTGGAGTACGTGCTGCGGAACTCCGACATCGTCAGCCTGCACCTCAGCGCCGGGCCCGAAAATCGCTATTTCATGGACGCCCAACGGCTGTCGCGAATGCGGCCCGGCGCGATTCTCATCAACGCGGCCCGGGGGTCGCTGCTGGACGAAAACGCGCTCTACGACGCCTTGGCCGGCGGGATGCTCTCCGCCGCGGGACTGGACGTCTTCGAGAGCGAGCCTTATCGGCCGCGGTCCGCCGACCGCGACTTGCGAACCCTGGAAAACGTGCTCCTCACGCCCCACATCGCCTCGAACACCCGCGAGGCCAATGGGCGCATGGCCCGAGTGTGTCTGGAGAACATCCGCCACTTCTTCGCCGGCCGGCTGGAAGGCCTCAACCGCGTGGATGAAGTTTTGTAGTGGGGTGCGGGGTGAGTTTCGTTCACCCCACACCCCACGCTCCGCCCCCCGTTCTCTTACTGCTGCTGCACGAAATCCCAGTTCACCAGCTTCCAGAACGCGCCGAGATACGTCGGCCGCGCGTTGCGGTAGTCGATGTAGTAGGCGTGTTCCCAGACGTCGCAGGTCATCAGGGCCTTCTTTCCCTGGTGCAAGGGGGTCTCGGCGTTGCCGGTGCTCTCCACGGCTAGCGAACCATCGCTATTGCGCACCAGCCAGGCCCAGCCGGAGCCGAACTGCGTGGCCGCGGCCGTGGTGAATTTTTCTTTGAATTGCTCGAAGGAACCGAAGGCGTTCTTGATCTCGTCGGCCAGCTTGCCGGTTGGCTCGCCGCCGCCCTTGGGCGAGAGGCAGTTCCAGTAGAAGGTATGGTTCCAGTCCTGGGCCGCATTGTTGAAGATCCCGCCCGACGCCGTTTTGACGATCTCCTCCAACGGTAGCTCGGCAAAGGCGGTGCCCTTGATCAGCTTGTTCAGGTTGGTGACGTAGGCGGCGTGGTGCTTGCCGTAATGATACTCGATGGTTTCGGCGGAAATGTGCGGGGCCAACGCATCCCGGGCGAAGGGCAGTTCGGGCAATTTGTGTTCCATTGGTGGTTTCTCCTTAATCCGTGTCCCAGGTTTTGTTTCAAGTTCCCGTAACCATATTCATGTCCAGTTGGCAATGCAACCCCCGCCAAAATTCGTCGAGATCCCGATTGACTCACACCGATACATATGTACACTATTAGAGAGAAAGCGGTGCTAGCATGTCCCATCAAAACCCCAACCCGATCCATGCCCAAAACCCTCCGCAGCTTATCGCGGCCCTCCGCCGGCAAATCGCGCGGCTGGAGGGCGTCCATCGGCCGGTTCGCCCGGAGGGGATTTCCAGCGGTTGTACCCCCCTCGATCGGCTTTTGCCCGGCGGTGGATTTCACCGCGGCACACTCGTGGAATGGCTCTCGGCCGCGGATGGGAGCGGGGCGGAAAGCTTGGCCATCGTCGCCGCGCGGGAAGCCTGTCGCGAGGGGGGCGTGGTGGTGGTGCTGGATCCGCGGCGCGAGTTCTACCCCCCCGCCGTGGCAAGAGCCGGCATCGCCCCGCAATGTTTGCTCGTCGTCCAGCCAGCCACGGAGGCCGACAACCACTGGACGCTCGACCAGGCGCTTCGCTGCGCGGGCGTGGCGGCCCTGCTGGCCTGGCCCGATCGCCTGGACGGCCGCACCTTCCGGCGGCTGCAGCTGGCTGCCGAGGAAGGTGGCGGTCTGGGGCTTTTGTTGCGGACCCAGGCGGCCCAGGCGGAGCCTTCTTGGGCCGACGTGCGGTTGATGGTTGAGCCGTTGCCGGCCGCCGAGACGAGCCGCGGCCGCCGTTTGAGGATTGATTTACTCCGTTGCCGCCACGGTGCGGGCGGCCAAAGTATCGACGTGGAAATCGACGATGAAACGCATACTGTGCATCTGGCTTCCCCAGTGGCCGCGGCAACGGTCCGCCATGGTTGCAGCCGGGCGTCCTGAGCGATTACTCTCGCCCGGGGCGCTATGCGAAGCATGGTCCCGCAGCATGATCGGCGGGAGAGGGGAATCGCAGAGCGATCGGGAAGCCTTGGAAAAACTGGCCGATTGGTGCGGGCGGTTCAGCCCGGTAGTGGGCATCGAAGAGGCGGCCGCGCCCGAGAGCTTGCTCCTGGACATTACCGGCCTGGATGCCTTATTCGGTGGCGAGGCCCAACTGGCCGGGGAGATCCTCCGCGAGTTGGCCGCGCGCGGTCTTACGGCGGTGGTGGCCGTGGCCGACACCATCGGCGCCGCCTGGGCCATGGCGCATTTTGGAACAGGGGACAGGGAAGAAAGGGAGAGGGGGAGAAAGGGAGAGGGGGAGACCCACTGGACAAAGGTTGCCGGCGAATCTCCCCTTCTCCCCTGCTCCCCCTCTCCCCCTCTTTGTTCCACCTTCATCCTTCATCCTTCCTCTTCGCCCCTTTCCCCATCCTTACCCGTAATCGCCCTGCGGCTGCCGGAACAGGTGGCCGCGATGTTGCATCAATTGGGTATCGATTGCATCGGGCAGTTGGAGATGCTGCCGCGTGCGGATCTCTTGTCGCGTTTCGGCCCCGAGTTGCTGCGCCGCTGGGACCAGGCGACGGGACGGCTCGGCGAAACAGTGCCGGTATATCAGTCGCAGCCCGAGTGGGAGACCGGTTGTTGGCTCGAACATCCCACGACACAACGGAAAGCCATCGAGTTGGTACTGCAGAAACTGTTGGAGCGTCTGGAACAGCTCTTGGCGCACCATGGGCAGGGAGCGATGCAGTTGACGTGCCGCCTCGATTGCCCGCCCGAGAGACCGATCGAGCTGACCTTGGGTTTGTTCCAGCCGACGGCTTCGGCCCGGCACTTGCTTCCCCTGGTCGCCATGCAATTGGAGCGACTGTCGCTGCCGGCGGCGGTGGTGGCGATTCACGTCCGGGCGTCGCTCACCGCGGCGCTCCAGCGGCGGCAAGGGGAACTGTTCTCCGACCTCTCGCCGTGGCAAAATCCCCGCCATGTAGCACAACTGATCGAGCGGCTCAGCAGCCGGCTAGGCAGCCGTGCCGTGGTCCGTCCCCGGTTGGTGCCCGATCCGCAGCCCGAACTGGCCTACCGCTACCGGTCCTTGGTCAACGACGGCTGCGGCCAGTCCCGGCGCAACGGGCCGCGGCGGCCGGCGGCGGCGATCGAAGTGCCACCCCGCCCATTGCGGCTGCTGCGACGGCCGATTCCGCTGGCGACCGTGTCGATCGTGCCCGACGGTCCACCGTTGAAATTCTCGCATAGCGGCGGGCAGCACCAGGTCGCGCGGACCTGGGGCCCGGAGCGGATCGAAACCGGCTGGTGGCGGAACCAGCCGGTGGGCCGCGACTATTATCGCGTGGAAACCACCACCGGCCATCGCTTTTGGCTCTTTCGCCGTCTCCGCGACGGCCACTGGTTCCTGCACGGACTGTTTGAGTAGGGCGGAGGACAAATGACGAATGTCGAAATTTAAATGATGAAAGAAATTCGAAACCCCAAGCCCGAAAGAGGACCTTCACGGTCGGACGGGCACCGACCGAAGGTTGGTCGCTTGCGGTTTAACGCCCTTCGCCTTCCCCCTTCCACCTTTTTCCTCAATCCCAATAACCGCGGATGTACATCCGCAGCTAATCCCTAATCCCACCCATGTACGCCGAGATTCACGCCAAGACGAATTTTTCGTTCCTCGAGGGAGCCTCGCATCCCGACGAGTTGGTCGGCCGTGCGGCGGAGTTGGGCTATACGGCATTGGCCATCACCGATCGCAACAGCCTCGCCGGCGTGGTCCGCGCGCACGCGGCCGCCAAGGACCTGGGATTGAAGTTGCTCATCGGGGCCGAAATTACGCCCGAGGATGCGCTGCCGCTGGTCCTCTGGGCAACCGATCGCGCCGCGTATGGGCGTCTGGCGCAGCTCATCACTTGTGGCCGGCGGCGGGCCCCCAAGGGCCAGTGCCAGTTGACGCTCCACGACGTCGCCGAGCATGCCGAAGGGCTCTTAGCCGGCGTCATTCCCCACGCGTCCGGGCAACCAGCGGCTTGCGACTCGATCGCGCATGAATCCATCGCGCCGTACCGCGCGATCTTCGGCGATCGCTGTTACCTGCTGGCCGCGTTGCACCGCGGCCCGGACGACCGGCGGCAACTGGCCCGCCTGGCAAGTCTGGCCCGCCGTGCCCGAGTGCCGTTGGCGGCGGCCGGCGACGTGCATTACCATCTGCCGGAACGTCGGGCGCTACACGACGTATTGACCGCCATCCGCCACGGCTGCACGGTGGCCGAAGCCACCGCACACCTGTTTTCCAACGCCCAGCGGCACTTGCGGCCCCTGGAGGAGATCGCCACGGTGTTTTCCGCGGCCCCTGACGCGTTGCGGCGGACGCTGGAGATCGCCGCGCGCTGCACGTTTTCTTTGGCCGAGTTGCGTTATGAATATCCCGAAGAATTGGCCCCCGCCGGCCAAACGCCCCTGGAGTACCTGACGCGGCTGGCCTGGGCCGGCGCGCGGCGGCGTTATCCCCAGGGCGTTCCCGAGAAGGTCCGGCAGCTCGTGGAGCATGAGCTTCGCCTGATCGCCGAGCTGCGTTACGAGGCCTATTTTCTCACCGTCTGGGACCTGGTCCGCTTTGCTCGCCGCCGCGGCATCCTCTGCCAGGGACGTGGATCGGCCGCCAACTCGGCGGTCTGTTACTGCCTGGGCGTGACCTCCGTCGATCCCGAGCGGATGGACCTGCTCTTCGAGCGGTTCGTGAGCCGCGAGCGTAACGAGGCCCCGGACATCGACGTCGATTTCGAGCACGAGCGGCGGGAAGAAGTGCTCCAGTATCTTTATGAGAAATACGGCCGCCAACGGGCCGGAATGACCGCCGAAGTGATCACCTACCGCCCCCGCTCGGCCGTCCGCGACGTGGGCAAGGCGCTGGGGCTGCCGGCCGACCGTATCGATGCTTTGGCCAAGAACATGGAGCACTTCCACGACGTGCCCGACCTGGCCCAGCGCTGCCGCGAGGTGGGCTTCGATCCGGAATCGGCCGCCCCCCGGCAGCTCGTCGTGCTGGTGGGCTCTTTGATCGGTTTCCCGCGGCACCTTTCCCAGCACAGCGGCGGCATGGTGATCACCCGCGGACCGTTGTGCGAAATGGTTCCCATCGAAAATGCGGCCATGCCCGGCCGCACCGTCATCGAGTGGAACAAGGACGATCTGGATGAGTTGGGGATCCTCAAGATCGACTGCCTGGCCCTGGGCATGCTCACCGCCATTCGCAAATGCTTCCAACTCGTCCGCCGCCACGGCGGGCCGGCGCTGACCCTGGGCAACATCCCCGCCGACGATCGCAAGGTCTATGCCATGATCCGCCGCGCCGACACGATGGGCGTGTTTCAGATCGAGAGCCGTGCCCAGATGAGCATGCTGCCACGAATACGGCCGCGTTCGTTCTACGACCTGGTTGTGGAAGTGGCCATCGTGCGCCCTGGCCCCATCCAAGGCGACATGGTCCATCCCTACCTCCGCCGCCGTAATGGCGAAGAACCGGTGACCTATCCCAGCGAAGCGGTCCGCGGCGTGCTGGAAAAAACGCTGGGCGTGCCCTTGTTTCAGGAACAGGCGATGCGGCTGGCCATCGTAGCCGCCGGCTTTACGCCCGGCGAGGCCGACCAGCTTCGCCGGGCGATGGGTGCGTGGCGCCGCCCGGGGCTCATCGATCACTTCCACCAGCGGCTGATCGAGGGCATGCGCGACCGCGGGCTGCCACCAGAGTATGCCGAGGCGGTGTTTCAGCAGATCCGCGGTTTCGGCGACTATGGATTTCCCGAATCGCATGCCGCCAGTTTCGCACTGTTGGTCTATGTCTCCGCCTGGTTGAAATGTCACCACATGGCTGCCTTCACGGCCGCGCTGTTGAACAGCCAGCCGCTGGGTTTTTACGCGCCGGCGCAACTGGTGCGCAGCGCCCGGGAGCATGGGGTCGAGGTCCGCCCAGTGGATGTGAACCACAGCGACTGGGACAGCACGCTCGAACAAGGAACCGAGACCGAGGAAAGCCGAGTAGGGGAGTGGGGGAGTGGGGGAGTGGAGGAGATTCATCCGCAACGTCTTTTAGGTAATCCTTCCCCACTCCCCCACTCCCCCACTTCCCCACTTCTTTCCCTTCGCCTCGGTTTTCGCATTCTTGATCGAATGGCGGCCGCGGATGCCCAGCGAATCGAAGCGGTCCGGCAATTGGGACCGTTCCGCTCGGTCGAGGATTTCGCCCGGCGTACGCAGTTGGGCCGAGCGGCGATCGCACGGTTGGCCAAGGCCGCGGCCTTCGGCTCGTTGGACCTCGATCGCCGTGGGGCGCTCTGGCAGGCCCTGGCCCAGGATCCCAAGGAATTGCCGCTTTTCGATCAACTGCCGGCGGCCGCCGACGCGCCGGCCGCACTTCCCCGCATGTCGGCTGCCGAAGAAGTGCTGGCCGACTATCGCACCGCCGGCTTTTCGCTCGAGTCGCATCCGCTGGCGTTTTTACGGCCGGGCCTCGATCGCCGCAACGTCGCACGCGCCGAACAACTCAAGATTCTTCCCAAGGACAGGCCGGTCTCCGTGGCCGGAATCGTATTGGTCCGTCAGCGGCCCGGCACGGCCAAGGGAATCACGTTTGTCACCCTGGAAGACGAAACCGGCCAGGCCAACCTGATCATTCGGCCCGACGTCTGGAATCGTTACCGCCAGGCTGCGCACGGCGCCACCTTGCTCTTGGCCCACGGACGCTTGCAGCGCGAGCAGGGTGTGATCCACGTGCTGGTGACGCGGCTGGAAAATCTCTCCGCTCAACTGAGCGAACTCGGCCCGCAGTCCAGAGACTTTTCTTGAAGGCGGAAGAGGGAGGGAAAGTATGACGAATGCCGAAATTCAAATGACGAAAGAAATCCGAAACCCTAGCTCGAAGAGAGCCTTTGCGGCCGGACCATCGCTTGCGGTTTAACGCCATTGCCCCCCCTTTCCTCTTGCCCTCATCCGCTTCCCCGACAATAATCCTGCCCAGCCCAAAAGGGATAAGATCCGACGCGGTGATTTGGGTAGTGTGCGAAGAATAGAAAGAGCCGAAATGGATGTCAATCGTCCAAGAGTCCTGTCGACGCTGGTCGTTGCTCTGACATTGCTGACCTTTGGACCGGGTACCGCGATGCCCCAATCACCGGTGGGCGAGCCGACGAACCTGCCGCCCGGCGCCAACGCCCCTCGGCTGGGCGTGGATCAAAGCACGCTGGCCCAGGCCGGAGCGGCCTACATGGCTCTCTTAGAGATAAAAGTGGTCCAGGTCGAATTGCAGCTCACCGCCGAGCAGCTTTGGAAATGTCGGCAGGTGCAGGAAAACGTGATCGCCGAAGCGCGGCGGCGATTCGCCACGTTCAACCCCGCCGAGCGTCCGGACCTGGCGAAGCAATGGGAAAAGGAGCTTGCCCACGACGCCCAGGTCTCCATCGAAGGAATCCTCGTCCCCGGTCAGTTGGAGCGATTGCGGCAGATCCGCCTGCAAATGCAGGGCGCCGCCGCGCTCTATCGGCCCGACGTGATGAACGTGCTGGGGATCGACGGCCGGCAAAAGGAGGCGCTCCAGGCGGTGGCCGCCCACGCCCGGCAACGCATGCAGGAAGTTTCGCAATCGCTCGAGCGCGCGTTGAGCCGACGCCGCGATCCCCCCTCGGCCGATCGCGATCTGGCGGAACTGCAACGGCTGCAACGCGAGGCCGACGCCCAAGCCCTGGCGATCCTGACCCCGCAGCAGCAGGCGCGTTTTCAGCAGATGATGGGAGCCCGGTTTGAAAAGGTGAACGATGAAGGATGAAAAACGCGCAAGCGGGATTCCGGCCTTTCCCTTTATTCCTCCTTCATCCTTCCTCCTTCGTCCTTTATTTCGAACCTGATCCCCTGGGCTAGCGGGAGTTGCGCGGAATAGTTGACCGTGTTGGTCGCCCGGCGCATGTAGGCCTTCCAGGCGTCGGAACCCGACTCGCGTCCGCCGCCGGTGGCTTTTTCGCCGCCGAAGGCCCCGCCGATCTCGGCGCCGCTGGTGCCGATGTTCACGTTCACGATGCCGCAATCCGAGCCCGCCGCCGAGCAGAATAGCTCCGCCTCGCGGACGTCCTGGGTGAAGATCGCCGAGGCCAGCCCTTGCGGCACGTCGTTGTGGATGGCGATCGCTTCTTCGAGCGTGCTGTAACGCAGAAGGTAGAGCACCGGGGCAAATGTCTCCCGTTGCACGACAGGGGCGTCGGGCCCGATTTCCACAATTGCGGGCCGCACGTAGGTCCCGCCCCCTGGCACCCCGTCTGTAACGCGGTCCCCGCCGTGGACCTTTCCACCCTCCGCTTGCGCTTGCAGCAAGGCGCCGGCCATGGCGTCGGCCGCCTGGGCGTCGATGAGCGGCCCCACCAACGTGCCCTCGTGGAGCGGATCGCCGATGGGCAACCGTGCGTAGACTTCCAGCAACCGGGCTAAAAGGCGATCGGCGATGCCGTGGTGTACGATCAATCGCCGCAGCGTGGTGCAGCGCTGTCCGGCGGTGCCCACGGCGGCAAACACGATCGAGCGGACAGCCAATTCCAGGTCGGCCGAAGGGGTCACGATCATGCCGTTGTTGCCGCTGAGTTCCAGAAGGGAGCGGCCCAACCGGGCGGCAACCGCAGCGGCCACGGCGCGGCCCATTGCCACCGATCCCGTGGCCGAGACCAGCGGCACGGCGGGCGATTGCGCCAAGGTCTGCCCCACTTCCGGCCCCAAGCCGGCCACCAGGCCCAGCACGCCGCGCGGCACGTCGCCCATTTCCTCCAATACCGGCGCCACGATCGCCTGGCACGCCATGGCACAGAGCGGGGCTTTCTCCGACGGCTTCCAAACCACCGGATCGCCGCAGACCAGGGCGATCATGGCGTTCCAGGCCCAAACCGCGACGGGGAAGTTGAAGGCCGTGATCACGCCCACCGGCCCCAGCGGCTGCCACTGTTCGGCCAGGCGGTGCAACGGCCGCTCGCTGGCCATCGTCAGACCGTACAATTGTCGGCTCAGGCCCACGGCGAAGTCGCACACGTCGATCATCTCCTGGACCTCGCCGAGCGCCTCCGACGTGATCTTCCCCACCTCCCAACTCAGCAGCGCGGCCAGGTCGGCCTGGTGCTGGCGCAGCCGCTGACCGATGCGGCGGACCAACTCGCCGCGGCGCGGGGCGGGTACCGTCCGCCACGTGCGGAAGGCCTCCACGGCTGCATCCACCACCCCGGCCGCGTCGCCGGCGGTGGCCCCCGCGAATGAAGCCAGCAACGCACCATCGATGGGCGAGTGAACCGCGATCGGCGGCCCCGTGGCCTGACGCCACTGGCGATCGAGGAAAATTGCGGCCGGCGCCGCCGGAACTTCAAGCCGCCGGAGAAGCAGGCGCACTGGCATGGATGTCTCCCGAGAGGCTGCTGACCACCGGCACGTCGTTGACGATCTGGCTGAAACGCGTGGCGCCCTGGCTGGCATAATATCGGCCGAAGCGGTTGCCGATGAAGGCGTCGAAGTCGATCTGCTCCTGCTTCACGAAACCCGTGGCAGGCAAAGCACCGGACACGTGCAGATCCACCGCCGCGCAGACTGCGGCGGCGGTGGTGATCTGGATCGCGCTCCAGGAGTGGCCGTCGATGGTCTGGCTGTAGATCTTCCGCGCATCGCTCTGCTGGACGAGTTGCCCGGCGCGCCAACCGGTCACGGCACAGAAAACCACCACCACGTCCTGGAAGGTGATAGGGATGGCGTTCTCCAAAATTTCTTTTAGAAGGTCACGGCGCCGCCCCAGCCGCAGGTCGTCGATCAGCAGGGCCATCAGGTCGCGGTGGCCCACGTAACGGATGGTGCGGTAGTTCAGCTCGCGGACACGGCCGTCCAGGGTTTCGCAGAGCGTGCCCAGCCCGCCGGACGTGTTGAATGCCTCGTAGCGGACGCCGTCCAGCGAAAACGACTCCAGGCCTTCCAACGGCAGCAATTCCATCGCGCGGCCCTCGTGGATGGCCTGGCAGGGGTTGCAATATTCATTGATCAGGCCGTCGGTGGACCAGGTGAGGTTATAGTTCAGGGCGTTCGAGGGAAACTGCGGCAGAGCGCCCACCCGCATGTGGACGGCGTCGAGACGGTCGAACGATTGGGCCAGGTGCTGGGCCAGAATGGAGATGAAGCCGGGGGCCAGGCCGCATTGGGGCATGAAGATCTGTCCGGGGCCGGCCGTCGCCGCCAGCCGCCGAATCTGCAGCGCGGTTTCGACGTCTTCCGTCAGATCGAAATAGCTCGCGCCGGTCTCCAGGGCCGCTTCGGCCACTCGCCGATTGCGGCGGAAACACATGGCCGAAATCACGCTTCCGCAGCCCCGTAACGCGGAGGCCAATTGCGACGGCTCCGCGGCGTCGAGGGACACGGTTTCCACGTCGGCCGTCTGCCGCAGGCGGCTCAGTGCGACCGGGTCCATGTCGCCCACGCGAAGTCGATAATCGCCCCCCTCGGCCAGGAAGTGGGCGATCATCTGGCCGATCTTTCCGGCGCCAAGCAAGAGTATCTGGTGCATGAGACACCTCCCGCGGCTGGTTTGTCTCGGCAAGCTCTCCGCGCATAAAATGACTCAGCAATGCCCCCAGCCATTCTATGCAGCGACGGACGGCCTGGTTCGGTATTTCGGAGCAGGGAGGGGGGCGGTAGGCAGGATGTAGGAGGCAGGGCAGGGGGAAGCGGAGAAAAGAAGGAGACCAGCCATTGGAACTTGATTCCGCTCTAATCGATCATCCCACGTCCTTCGTCCTTTCCTCTTGGCAGCCACAGCCGGCGGCGGCCGCCTTGGTGGGCAAACTGTTGGCCTCGTTTTGCCAACGCTCACCTGATGCGGCCCACCTGGCCGAGGTGTTGTCGCACAAAACCGGTACGCGGCTGTTCGACTGGGTCGATCACTTGGCGATCCCCGCCGGCCGGCGCTGGGAACCGCGGCTGGAGCAAGCCGGTTTTGTCGCCGGGGAGGACTGCGGCGACCTGGTTTGGCGGCAGCCCGGTGGCCTGCTTCCACCGGTCATCGTCCATCCGCATCCGCAGTGGCGATTGGCCGCGAAGGTGGAGTCGGTGGTCGCATTTCTCGCCGCCGCCGGGCTGGACGACGAAGTGCGGATCGAAGGCGATCCCTGCGAGCAACTACGAAAAGCCCGCCTTAGCAGCACCTCGGACAGGCAGTTGTGGGTCGTCGAGCGCCACGGCTATCGCGGCTGGCAGCGGCAGGAGGCGGCGGCGGGAAAGATCCGCTGTGTGCTGGAGTATCAGGAGGCGTTCGCGCGGCGCAAGCGTTTCTTCGCGGATGAAGAGGACGGTTTTGCGCATGCCCAGCGATGGATCCGCGAGGCGGTCGCCAATCTCGGCGCCGCCTGGGCCGCGGACCTGTTCTTCGCGGCCGAGCGTGAATACTGGACCCGCCGCAACCGGGCGGCGCAAGTGCAAAAATCGCGGCAAGACGCGTTGGGGCTGGGCTGGGGCAACCACGACCATCATACCTACCGCTGCAGCCGCCGCTACTTCGCCCGGCTGATCGCCCTGCTCGAAGAACTGGGCTTGGTCTGCCGCGAACGCTTCTACGCCGGCCGGGAAGCGAGATGGGGCGCGCAGGTGTTGGAGCAGCCGGAAAGCGGTGTGGTGGTGTTTGCCGACGTCGACTTGTCGGCCGAGGAGGTCGGCGGCGACTTCGCCCACGAGGGCCTTCCACCCCGGGAACATTTCGGCACGGTCGGCTTGTGGTGCCTGCTGCACGGCGAGGCCTTCTTGCAGCCCGGCCTGCACCACCTGGAGTGCCGTTTCGATTTTGACGCCGCGCGGGAACAGTTCCAACGAGCGGGTGTACGCGTGATGAAACCCTTTACCGACCTGCCCTATCTGAAGCAGGCGTTTACCGAGGGCGAGATCTGGCCCGTCGATCCCCGACGCCTGGAACTGGCCCTGGCTGCCCACGCCATCAGCGCGGCGGACGCCGAACAATTCCACCGCAACGGCGCCCTCGGCTCGCACCTGGAAATTCTCCAGCGCGACGAAGGCTACAAGGGCTTCAACCCCTCGGGCATCAACGACATTATCCGCGACACCGATCCGCGGCGGGCTACGGCCGGCGCATGAGCGTGTCGAAGACGGCAATTTACCGCAGAGGGCGCGGAGGGACGCAGAGAGGGAAATAAGAAGGAGAGCCATGGATGAACACGGATACGCACGGATTGGTTTCCTTCGACGCGTCGCGCTCGGCATGTTCCTCGCGGCAATAAACACACCGACCCACGGTTTCGCCAGGGGACGGCATGCCACCCAACGACCCGATGCGCGGCAAACGTTGGTTGGATAGCGACCACCCCAACGGACGCTTTCGGCCGCGCCCGGTGAGGCAGCAGCGTGGAGTTTTCTCGATACGGTGCACTTCTCTTGCCACTTCAATCGCATGCGAATCTCCCCATCGCGATGGGCTTAACAACCCGTTATTCTTCCCCGACTGCGCGTTTTTCGGTTTCGCCCACGCCGCCGCGATTCTGGCACGAGCATTGCGTCACTCTGACTGGAAATACTGTTGGAATGATCCGACAAGTTTTCCGAACTACAACGGATCGGCCGCATTCGCGGAGGGGGCGGGCGGTCCGTATTTAGAGAAGGAGAGAGGCGATGAAGCGTATTTGCGGCTTCTTGGCGATCGCTTGCGGGTCGTGGCTGGCAACGGCCGCGCAACTCCGTGCGGCCGAACCTCGGGCGGGCGTGGACATCAATGTGCCGGCAACCGGGATCCACGTACAGGTGGCCACAGGCAACGACATGCTAGTGAGCAGGGTGACCCAATTGGTCGGGCTTCCGGTGTTCAACCCGAACCGGGAGAACATCGGCAAGATCGAAGACCTGGTGATCAGCCCAGCGACTGGGAGAATCCGTTTCGCGGTGCTGTCGTTCGGCGGCTTCCTGGGAGTGGGCGACAAGTTGTTTGCCGTGCCCTGGAACGAACTGCGACTGATGCCGAAAAAGACCGCCGCCAACGGCATCCAAGTGGAGGACCATTATGTCCTGGACGTGAGCAAGGAGGCCCTGCAGCAGGCCCCCGGTTTCGACCGCCGCGATTGGCCCAACTTCGCCGATTCGAAGTGGGCGACCGATATCGAGAAGTTCTATGGCGAGCACCGGGTTGCCCGGGGACAGGGCACGATGACCAAGTAGAACGCCAACGGGATGTGAATTCTGGAAGGGGGGTATCGCAAACGTGCCATCGGCGCCAGACCGCCGGTGGCACGTTGTTTTGCGCGCACTGGACTGGAGTGTTTTGCAGTCCGGGCCGCGATCTGCGTCGAACGGAATTCAGCCCGTTTGCGCAAAAGAAAACGGCGGCGGAATAAATTTCGTTCTCCGAAATAAACGGTTGACACTGCCGTGTCCCCGGTGGGAAAATGGCGGCGGGAAGTATTTTCAGTCAACAGGAGCGGAAACGATGACGCAGAAGAATTGGACACGACGTGAACTATTTCAGGCGGGCGGAGCGGCATTGGCGGTGCCCTACCTGATTCCCTCGCAAGTATTTGGTTCCCAAGGCGCCCCCGGCGCCAATGAGAGAGTGAACGTGGCGATCATCGGGCTCGGTGGCCGCGCTCACGACATCGCCAATACCTGTCTCGGCGTCCCTTCGCTGCGGATCGCGGCGATCTGTGATTGCTTTGCTCCCCGTTGCGACGATTTCCTCAAGTGGCGCGATGCAAAGACCACGGGCAAGGGCCAACATTGGACCACCTACACCGACTTTCGCTCCATGCTCGACAAGGAGAAGCTCGATGCCGTGATGGTCGAGACCACCACGCACGCCCGGGCGTGGATCGTGGTCCAGGCGATGCAGGCCGGCAAAGACACTTACATCGAGAAGCCGATGTGCCTGACCATCGCCGAAGGACGGCAGATGGTCCGCGCGGCCCGTAAGTATCAGCGCGTCACCCAGGTGGGCACGCAACAGCGCTCGATGCCGATCAACAACTGGGCGAGCGATCTGGTCAAGAAAGGCGCCCTGGGGAAAGTGCTCACGGTGCTCGCGCCCAATTTCGTCGGCCCCGAGCGTTGGACCGGCCAACCCGCCCAGCCGCTGCCCAAGGGAGGCACGGAGAAATTCTGGGACGTCTGGACCAACCAGGCCGAGTTGCGTCCCTATCACAATTCGCTGCACCATGGCTGGGCCAAGTGGTGGGACTACGATGGCGGCGGTCTTTGCTTCGGCGTCACCGGCTGGGGCACCCATTCCTACGACCAGATCCAGCGGGCCTTGGGCACCGATGAGACTGGTCCTGTCGAAGTTTGGCTGGAAGAGCCGGTTCAGGTGATGGGGACGGGCAAGTACATCAAGGGCACCGTGGGCGGCGAAGATACCGGGGTGGCCTACCAGGGTCTGGCCCGGCACGTCGTCGGCCCGCGGGCCAAGGTCAGCATGAAGTTCGCCACCGGCACCGAGGTGCAATACCACCTCGACGGCGACCGCGGCCCCGGCCTTGGCGCGATCTTCATCGGCGAGAAGGGAAAGCTGGAGATCAATCGCAACAAGCTGGCCGCCAACCCCAAGGATCTGCTCCTTTCGCCCGACAACCCCGGTCCCAACAAGAAGCCCGAAACGCAGTACCACATCGAGAACTGGATCGAGTGCATCAAGAGCCGCGGCCGCGCCAATGCCGACATCGAGTACGGCCAGCGGGCGTCGACGCTCTGCTACCTGGTCAACATCGTTCGCGCGGTGGGCCGGGTGGGCGAACGGCTGAAATGGGATCCCGTGGCCGAGCGGTTCACCAACTGCGACGAGGCCAACCAGATGCTCTCCCGGCCGCGGCGCAAGGCGTACGAGTTGGCCGACCTGGCTTGACGCGGTTGGAACGTCGGGTGGCATGCCTTCACGCGGCGCAACCGCGTGAAGGCATGTCATCGCCGAGACTGGCGCTCGTCTCTTCCCAGGTGGCGGCATGCCACCCAATGGAATACTGCGCAATTCCGAAAAGCAATCTATCCTGCGATCTGGTAGGGCTTGCGTTCCTCGCGGCGGAGCCAGCCGTTGGCCTCGTCGTCGCCCACGAACTGCTCGCGCTGGGGGTCCCATTTCAGCTTCCGCCCGAGCCGCATGGAGATGTTGCCGAGATGGCAAACGGTTGCCGAGCGATGCTGGCCGAGCACGTCGGAAAGCGGCGCGTGGCGGCTTTTGACGCAGTCGAAGAAATTGCCCATGTGATTGATGATCGCATCGAGCTTGCCGGTCCGCGGTGGCCGCGACAGATTATCGTGGGCGTAGAGCTTGTATTGCTCGCGGGGGAAGGGCTGGTCCTTGAGGTACTCCAGCGGCTTGCCCGACACCGTGCCACGATTGACGAAGATATGGCCGTCGCTTCCCTCGAACATCACGCCGTTGCGGCCGTGGTCGAAGAGTTCCAGGGTCACACCATTGGCGTAGACGTAGCGGGCTTCGTAGGTCGTGGCTACGTTGTACCCGTTGGGAATGCTGGGGAAAGTGGCCTTCGCATCAATCTCGACCGGTCCGGAATGGTCGGCGCCGATGCCCCATTGGGCGATGTCGAGATGGTGGGCGCCCCAGTCGGTCATCTGGCCGCCGGAATACTCGTACCACCAGCGGAAGGTAAAGTGGCAGCGCTCTTTGATGTAGGGGACCGGGGAAGTTTGGCCTTGCCAGAGATCCCAGTTCAAGTTGGCCGGCGGCTGTTCCACTTTGAACGGTCCGCCTTGCAAGTCCTTTCCCAGAACCACCGTCACCCGCTGGAGCTTGCCGATGCGGCCGGCGCGGACCAATTCGCAGCCGAGGCGGAAATTGTTGTCGCTGCGCTGCCAGGAGCCGACCTGGACCACCCGGCCGGTCTCTTGGACCACCTTGCAGAGCTGTTTGCCTTCGTCGACGGTGAGCGTGAGCGGCTTTTCGCAGTAGACGTCCTTTCCGGCCCGGCAAGCGTCGATCACGATCTTGGTGTGCCAGTGGTCGGGGGTGCCGATCATCACCACGTCGACATCCTTGCGCTCCAGCAGCTTGCGGTAGTCTTCGTAGAGCCGGCCGCCGAACTCCTTGACCGCCTGCTGGCCGATCAGCCGGTCCACGTCGGCCACAGCCACCACGTCGCCATAGGCGACCGCTTTGCGGGTGATCACCGAGCCCTGGTAACGCATGCCGATTGCGCCGATGCCGAAGCGATCGTTCTTGGCCTTGGGCTGCTCGGCCGCCTCGGCGTCGGCGGTGAAGACGTAGGGAATCAGCATTCCGGCGGCTGCGGCACCGGCCGTGGCGCGGAGGAAGCGGCGTCGCGAGGCCTTTTTGACTCCCGCGACCGTCAAAATCTTTGTACTCTTCATGCGGTGGCTCCTGGGGTTCCCCTTTAATTACCACAACACCGGCCGAGTTGCAATTTTAGATTTTGGATTCCCACTGCGGATCTACATCCGCGGCTGCGTGTCTAACCTGTGGCGGCATCGAGAGCCGGCCCCCCACCCCGGATTGAAAATTTCGCCCCGGCGTGTTCTATTTGCAGTTCCCTAATCCAAAATCCAAGATCTAAAATCCAAAATGTTCGGTGCCGTCGAGAGTTCGGTTTCCTTTCCCGCGTTGGAAGAGAAGATCATCCGTTTCTGGCGGGAGCGGGCGATCTACGAGAAATCGTTGCAAGCCCGGGCTGACGCCCCCCCCTTCGTGTTCTACGAAGGGCCGCCGACCGCAAATGGCCTCCCTCATCCGGGGCACTGCCTCACCCGGGCGATCAAGGATCTTTTTCCCCGCTATCGAACGATGAGGGGCTACCGCTGCGACCGCAAGGCCGGCTGGGACACCCATGGACTGCCGGTCGAGGTCGAGGTCTGCAAGGAGCTGGGCATCCACGCCAAGGAGGAGATCGAAAAATACGGCGTCGAGCCGTTTATTCGCCTCTGCCAACAAAGCGTGTTTCGCTACATGCAGCAGTGGGAACAGCTCACCGAGCGGCTGGGATTCTGGATCCGTTTGGACGAGGCCTACGTCACCTACCATCAGAGCTACGTGGAGAGCGTCTGGTGGGCGCTGAAATCGCTCTTCGATCGCGAACTGCTCTACCAAGGGCACAAGATCGTTTGGTGGTGGGCCCAAGGCGGCACCGCGCTGAGCGCCGGGGAGGTCGGGCAAGGCTACCGCGAGGTGGCCGATCCGAGCGTCTACGTACGGTTCCCGTTGGTAGAAGGGGCCAACCTGGACTTGCCCAACACGGACTTGCTGGTCTGGACCACGACCCCCTGGACGCTGCCGAGCAACCAGTTCGCGGCCGTGAAGCCGGATCTGGAATACGCGTTGGTTAGCGTGGAGGGCGAATCGCGTAAGCTGCTGATCGCCTCGGCCCTGGTGGAGGCGATCTCGGCCAAGGTCCACAAGGAGATGCGGGTCGAAAAAACGATCGCCGGCCGCGATCTGGTCGGACGCCGTTATGTGCCGCCGTTTGACTACTACTATAAGACGCTGGGCAATGTTCAGGGCACGCTCCACGACGGCCAACGCCAGCACGTAGCTTGGCGGGTGGTGGCGGCTGGGTTCGTCACCCTCGATACCGGCACCGGCATCGTCCACCAGGCCCCGGCTTTCGGCGAGGTCGATTACGACGTGCTGCTGGACGAGCAGCGGCGTTTCCTGCCCGGCGAGGGGCCGGAACTGATCAATGCGGTCGCGCCCGATGGCACATTCACCGAAGAGGTGCCCGAATACCAGGGTCGCTGGGTCAAAGACTGCGACCGCGACATCATTCGCGACCTGAGGACCCGCGGCCTGCTGCTGCACCAGGAGCAATACCTCCACGATTATCCGTTCTGCTGGCGGGCGGAAGAGGATCCGCTGATCCAGTACCCGCGCAAAAGTTGGTTCATCCGCACCAGCCAGTTCAAAGACCGCATGCTGGCCAACAATGCCAAGATCAATTGGCTGCCGGAGCACATCCGCGACGGCCGCTTCGGCAACTTCCTCGAAAGCAACGTCGATTGGGCCCTTTCCCGCGAGCGCTATTGGGGTACCCCGCTGCCGATCTGGGTCTGCGAAGAGACCGGCTATGCCGAAGCGGTCGCCAGCTACGCCGAGTTGCTGGCCAAGCCGGGAGTGGCCGGAACCGACGTCTGGGAGCGGGCCAAGGAGGCCGATCCCGAGTTGTCCGAGGACCTCAAGGTCCACAAGCCGTATATCGACGCCGTGACCTACGATTCGCCCCGCGTGCCGGGCAAGCGGATGCGCCGCGTGAGCGAGGTGATCGATTGTTGGTTCGATTCCGGTGCGATGCCCTTCGCCCAGTGGGGCTATCCGCACCAGCCGGGCTCGGCCGCGCGGTTCCGCGGCCAGTTTCCCGCCGACTTCATTAGCGAGGCGATCGACCAGACGCGGGGTTGGTTCTACAGTCAACTGGCCATCAGCACGCTGTTGTTCAGCGAGGGCGAAAGCCCCGCGGAGGCGGACCCCGCGACGCCCGCCATGCCCTACCCGCACCCGTTTCGCAACTGCATCGTGCTGGGGCTGATGTTGGGCGAGGACGGTGGCAAGATGTCGAAGAGCAAGCGCAACTACCGCGAGCCGCGGGAGATCTTCGACCGCTATGGGGCCGACGCGCTGCGGTGGTACTTTTTCGCCAATCAACCTCCCTGGACTTCGATTCGCTACAGCGAGCGGGCGATCAAGGAGACCATCCCCGAGTTCCTCTTGCGGTTGTGGAATGTTTACAGCTTCCTGGTGATCTATGCCAACATCGACAAGTTCGACCCGGCCGCGGCCTTGCCGGGCGAGGTCGGCCAGCTCGACGCAGAGGCGCTCTCCCGCGCCGCCGGCTACCGGCCCATCGTGGAGCGGGGCGAGTTGGACCGCTGGATCCTCAGTGAGTTGGGCCGCACCGCGGCGGCAGTCACTGCGCGGATGGACGTCTACGACAATTACGGCGCTTGTGGGCAGCTCACCGAATTCCTCGACGCCCTGAGCAACTGGTACGTCCGCAGCAGCCGCGATCGTTTCTGGAGCGGCGAAGCGTCGGCCGAAAAGACCGATGCCTATTGGACGCTCTACGAGTGCATGCTGACGACCTGCAAGCTGATCGCGCCGTTCGTGCCCTTCGTGGCCGAGGCGATGTGGCAGAACCTGGCGGTCGAGCCGTTCGGCCGGCGGACCGTGGAGAGCGTGCACCTCTGCGACTACCCGAGCGGCGATGCGGCGGTGATCGACGAAATCCTTTCGCAACGGATGACGCTGGTCCGCGAAATCGTTTCTTTGGGCCGCAGCGCCCGCATGGAGGCCAAGCTCAAGGTGCGGCAGCCGTTGGCCCGGGTGGAGGTAGTGCTGGTCGATCGCACCCATCAGCCCTGGCTGGAGAGCCATGCCGGGCTGATCGGCGAAGAGCTGAACGTCAAACAGGTGGATTTCATCGAGCAAGCCGACCAGTACATCACCTACAACGTGCTGCCGGACCTGAAACGGCTGGGACCGCGGTTAGGCCGCCGGCTTCCCACGCTGCGGAAGATCCTCAGCCAGACCGACGGCGGCTCGCTCTTGGCGGAGCTGGAATCGCGGGGGCAGGTGGTCTTTCAGCTCGACGACGGCCCGATCACGCTGGACGCCGGCGATCTTCAGGTCCGCTTGCAGGCCAAGGAAGGCTGGACCGCCGCGCAGGGACGCGGCTGCGTGGTGGTGCTGTCGACCGAGATTAGCGATGCGCTCAAGCAGGAAGGGCTGGCCCGGGAACTGGTCCACGCCGTGCAGACCGTGCGGAAGGAAACGAATTGCCAGTATACCGACCGCATCGAGATCGTCATCGATAGCGATTCCGAGGAGATCCGTGCGGCCGTGGCGGACTTCGGCGACTACATTCGCAGCGAAACGCTGGCCATCGAAATTCGATTCGAGTCGCTCGACGGCGTGGATGCGGCGGATCTGGACCTGAGTGGCCAGTCATTGAAGATGACGATCAAGGTAGTTTAGCCGGGTCACCCATCCCGTTGGACCGCTAACCGTACGCTCGACAGAAGGTTTCCCCCGCATGAACTCCCGCGACCCCGAATCGCCGCTTCGCATTGTAGTGCTGATCTCCGGCGGCGGCACGACGCTCCGCAACCTGATCGAGAAGATCGCCGCGCAAGAGCTTGACGCGCGAATCGTGCTGGTGATTTCCAACACCGCCGCGGCACGCGGGCTGCGATTTGCCCAAGAGGCCGGCATTCCCGCGGAAGTGGTGCCGTCGAAGGACTTCGCCTCGCAAGAGGAATTCAGCCGGGCGATCTTCGACCGTTGCCGGGCGGTGGATGCCGAACTCGTGGCGATGGGCGGGTTCCTCAAGCAGATCGCCATTCCGCCTGATTTCTGCAACCGGGTCACCAACATCCATCCCGCGCTGATCCCCGCGTTTTGCGGCCGCGGGCTCTACGGCCACCATGTGCACGAGGCGGTCTTGGCCTACGGCGCCCGGCTCAGCGGCTGCACGGTCCACTTTGCCGACAATCAGTACGACCACGGTCCGGTGATCCTGCAGAAAGCGGTGCCCGTGCTCGACGGCGACACGCCCGACAGCCTCGCCGCGCGGGTTTTCGAGGCCGAGTGCGAGATCTATCCCGAAGCGCTGCAATTGATCGCCGCCGGTCGGGTGCGGGTGGAAGGGCGGCGGGTGCGGATTGGGCCAGCGAAATAGCCATTGCGACAACGATGGGTTCACCACGGAGCCACGGAGAAATTGGAAGAGCATTTTGTAGAAGCCACAGATGAACACCGATGAAGCACGGATTTCAAGAACAAATCCTGAATCTCATCCGTGTTTCATCCGTGTTGATCTGTGGCTGGCTTCGTTTTTTTCTCCGTGCCTTGGTGGGTTCTCCGTCGCGGAGTCAGCGTGGCAGTGTAAGCATGCAGGTCAGCAGGCCGACGGCGGCCCCGATCAGTACCAGCCAGGTCGAATTGACCTTGTACCGCAGTAGCGCTACCGCGCTGGCGAGAGCCAGGACCAAGGTGACTCGGTCGATGATGGCGGCGCTGATCAACTGCGTGGCCACGACCACCATCAAGGCCAGCGCGCCGACGTTGACCCCGTCGAGCACCGCGGCGGCGATTGCCGATTTCCGCAGCCGTGGAATCAAGGGACCGCTGGCGGCGACCAGAAAGAAGGCCGGCAGGAAAATCCCCACCGTCGCGACCACCGCGCCCGAGGGGCCGGCCAACAGGTAGCCGATGAAGGTCGCGGTGGTGAACAACGGGCCGGGAGTGACTTGCCCCACGGCCACCGCATCCAGAAGTTGTCCCTCGGTCAGCCAGTGCAAATGCTCGACCAGGTCGGCCCGCAGAAAGGCCAGCAGCACGTAGCCGCTGCCGAACAACAGCGCGCCCACCTTGAGGAACACCAGAAACAACGGCCAAAGGGCCACCGGCGCGGCGGCAGCCAAGGCGGTGGCCGGAGCAGCCTGAGTGGCCGCGACCGACAAGAGCGGCAAGATCAGCGGCGGCTTCCGTGCGGTGATTCGCCGCGCGAAGGCCGCCGCCAGCCCGGCCCCGAAGAGCAGAACCAAGGGGTTGGTCCCAAGAAAACCGAGCGCCACGGCGACCGCGCCCAGGGCTACCAGGAAGCGGGTTTTCAGCGCGGTGCGTCCCAGCCGCCAGATTGCCTGGAGGATGATGGCAATCACCACCGGCTTGACGCCGCAGAGAATTCCCGCGGCCTGCGGCAAGGCCCCGTAGCGCAGATAGGCCCAGGCGATGAGGCTCACCAACAGCGCGGCGGGAAGGATGAAACACACACCGGCGGCCACCAGTCCCAGCCAGCCCGCCCGCCGCAGGCCGATGTAGATCGCCATCTCGGTGGAGTTCGGGCCGGGAATGAGATTGGTCGCCCCGAGCAGGTCGAGGAACTGTTGCCGCGTGAGCCACTTGCGGCGGACCACGACCTCGTCTTCCATCATGGCGACGTGCGCGGCCGGGCCGCCGAAGGCCGTCAGCCCCAGCCGCAGGAACAGCCGCACCAATTCCGGCAGGTCCCGTCGGGTGGTCGCTGGCGGTTTGAGCATCGGCGTTTTCTGGATAGGGGCAAAAGCACAGAGGAGCAATGGTTCGGAGTTTTTCCCTTTATGCCTTTACCCCTCTGCCCCTTTGCCTCTGCTAAAACTTGGGCGTGAACTGCGACAAGTCGTAGAGCCCCGCCACCTTTTCGATTTGGGCCACGCGGTCCACCATTCCTTCGAAACCTTCCTTGCCGAAAAGCTCGTGCTCGCGCTTCTCGAAGTCGTCGCCCAAGGCGTCATATTCGTGGCCGGTGACGATCTCGTGAAAGGCGGGGAACAGCACGGTGTCTTCTCGGGCTTCGTGCGGACCGTACATGCGAATGAACAGCCGCAGCGACTCGGCCAGGGCCTTGCGGTCGTCGGCGTTGTTGAGCGCCGCGGCGGTTGCCAGCCGCAAAGTGGTATCGGTCAGCCGCCGGCCGGCCTGGTGCTGCTCCTGCAATACTTGCACCAAGTTCACCAGCTTACCGGCTTTCCGGAAGCGCGGGAAGAGGAAATCCTCCTCCAGTTTCTCGTGGTAGTCCTCGATGAAGGAACGGATGATCTTGGCCGAATTGACCAGGATTTCGGGCGGGAGATCCTGATTGGAACGCAACTTTCGCAAGCTATCGCCGTAGATCAGGAGGATTCGCTTGAGGATGCCATGCTCGCGCATCAGGTCCTCGCCCGGCGAAACGTCTTCTTCCTTATTCTCCGCTTCGGCTTTCTTGGCCTCGGCGCCCGCTGCGGCGGCCCCGGCCCATGCGGAAACGCTCAAGGTCGTGGCGGTAAGGAGAAACTGCCTGCGTTGCGTTTTCATGGCTTTGGACTCCCTTTGGAATGGGTTCAGCTAAGGTGCTTGCTTGGATCAGAACCGCCTTATTCTACGGAGACGGGCCAGGGGGCAAGGGAAAAGAGGAGACCGGCCGTGGCGACGCGATCTGGCTTTCCCTCTTCACCCATTCCACTTTCCGCCCTTCCCATGCTTGACCCGCGGCGGAGTTCTTGAAGAATAGGGATCGCCCCGCAGGTTAATGCCTGCGGTAGGCCAGCTTCCCAATGCTCGTGTTCTTTCGGGCTTTCGTGATTCTCATTTCCTCGTTCCCAGGAAAACGCGCATGACCAGGCAACCGCGAATCGAAATCGTTTACTGCACCCAATGCCGCTGGCTGCTGCGGGCCGCTTGGATGGCCCAGGAATTGCTAACCACGTTCGCCGATGAGTTGGGCGAGGTGGCCCTGGTGCCGGGAAAAGGGGGCGTGTTTGAGATCCGCCTGGGAGAAGAACTCCTCTGGTCGCGGCACGATCAAGGCCGTTTCCCGGAGATCAAGGAGCTTAAACAACTGGTCCGCGATCGGGTCGCGCCCGAAAGGGACCTCGGCCATTCCGACCGCCCTTCCCTGTAGTGCGGGCGCCTGGCCTGCTCACTTCTTGTCGTCGGAGGCCGAAAACGGGTCATCGCCGGCGGGTTTTTTCTTCTTTTTGGGTTTTGCGTCGTCCCCATTGTCAGCCGATACGTCGGCGGCGTCCGATTTCTTCGTGGAAGCGGCTTTGGCGGTGGAACCGGCGTCGGTCTTCGGCGCCACGATCTTCTTCTTGCCGCTCGTCAGCGGCTCCGCCAGCGTGATCGTCACCTCCTCGGCGTAGCAAACACCGGGGTTGTTGGAGGCCGACTTTCCCTTGGCCTGGATCTTGTCGCCCTTGGCCGCCCATGCAGCGATGTCGACGGAGATATTGATCTTTGCTTCCTCGGTCAATTCGATCTGCATCAACTTACCGCCGGCCTTGACCGAAAGTTTGTGACCGTGCACGCCCATGATCGAGCCGACCTTGCCGCCGGACTCGTCGGTCGCAGCGGGCGGGTCGGATTTCTTGTCCGGTTTTCCCGGGGTTTTGCCCTTGATCTTGGCGGGCGGCGGCGCCGACTGGTTGGCGGTCGCCGCAGTCACAATCGTGAGCTCCGCGACCTTGTCTTTGACCGCGCCTTTTTCATCGACCGGGGCGTTGAATTGCACCAGCATCTTCGGTCTGAGAAAATCGAGCGTCGCCGTGCCCGTGACGAAGATCTTGGTCGTCCGCTCCGGACCAATGACCCACTGCCGTTGATCCTTGTCGTTGACCGCCAAGATCATGCCCGGGCTGACTCGTTCAACTGTGCCGTCGATTGTCACAGGATTCAACTTGGGCGTCCGCCAGCGCTGGGCCCCTGGCGAATCGGCGGCAATCGCCATCAAGATGAGAAAAGTGCAGGCGACCAACACCGATTGGAATTTCACGGCAACGCCTCCGGTCTCGGGCAGGAATCTGACGGTCCGTAACGGGCGGGATCAGCGATTCGAACAGCCCTGAGGATAATGGCTATGCGGCAGATTGAACAGTCCCCTATAATTGACGCCAAAAAGCAAACACCGTCACAAGGATTTTTCAATGGCTCGGCAAGGTTGGAAGCGGCTGGTGGCGAGTGCGTCGTGGCAAGGAGGGGTATGTAGCTACCCGATAGATGCATATTCGGAGTTTATGCCCCCGCCGCGGCTGGGTATCCGTGCCTACGGTGGTCAGAACGGCGAGATCTTTGATCGCGACGACCCCCATGGATGGCTGGTCTCAGAGTATGAAGAGAACGTCGAGCTACGCCCAGGGTTGGCGCATTTTGCCAGCCATCTGATCGTCGCGCTGGACCATTTGGGCCATGGCCGGCCCCTGCACGGAATCGCCCGGGCGAAGCTCGAAGGAAACCCCTACTGGCCGCCGGAACTGGCCGAGCGCGCGGGAAGCCTGCCGCACGAGCGTTACATGGTAATGATGCCGCTGGCCTTGTCGCGGACCCAGGACGACAAGGGACGCGTGCGTTGGACGCTCTTCGGCGGCAGCGAGCAGGGCCCGGAGCAGGGTTTTTGGAAGAGCTTTTTTACGGCCCCCGACCGTGAAATGCCCGTCGCGGATTCGCTGGGGTTCGTGCGGCAATTGCTCCAGGAAGCTTACGGCGAGACGTCGGCGGCGCTAGCCGATCTGCGGCGTCTGGGCTTCCGCATTCTCCCCACCGAGACATCCGGCCTGTTTTCTTACTGGCGACCGCAACGGCTGCCGCAATGGACCGAAACCTATCTGCTCAAGCCGCGCGAGCCGATCTCGCGGGTGCGCTACCTGCTCACCTTTCGCCCCTTCGGCGAGCTACCCGTCGCGGTGCAACGGTCGTACCTGGCCGGCGATCTGCACCTGCTTCCTTTTCCCGGGAGCCTGGTGTTCTGGGGCGTGCAAGCGGCGCTGCGGTTGCAGGGCCAATTGCCGCTGGCGATGCAGATCCCCCTGCTGAATCTCTTCGAGCGCTACGAAGGGCATGACGCGATTCGAGTGCCGCAGTCGGGGTGGCTGCACGAGCCGCACCCCGACCTGCCCGAACCGGAAACCCATCACGGCCCGCTGCGCAATACCTATCGCCGCACCCATCGCTGGCAGCGGATCCAGCGCCACGACGATCCTCTGGCCGTCAGCGGCCGCGAGGATCGCGTGGCCCACGTGCTCTTCAGCACGGCCGCCGCGGACGTCGGATTGTACGATAAGCCGATGGCCCGCAATGCCCAGATTTGGACCCGCGACAGCCAATTGGTGCTGGATGGCCCTCGGGCCGGCCGGGCCGAGTTGGCGCATGCCGCAGAGACCCTCCGCGAGGGAGGGCAGTTCGGCTATCGATTCTATTTTCCACCCATGCAAGTTGCGGCGTACGAGGTCTTTTGGCATAGGCCGCTAGTGGCGTATCGCGCTGTGGACAGCGGTGCGGCGAAGGTAGTGCCTTGCGCGCCGACCGGTTATCTCACGGCCTATCGCGCCGAGCGTCCCAACCTGGCCGCGCCCGTCGAACTTTGGCCGCGGATCTTGCGCCGCGAAATCCAGCAGTCGGTGCTGCCTGGCTTTGCTTTGGATCCGCAGCACCATGCCCATCGGCTGGCGGTCAACGTGCGCAAGTTCATCCACACCTGGAGCCTGTTGGGCGAGCGTCCGCTGCCGGGGGGCTTCGCCCGAGCGCTGCTCACGCTTCCCAGGCAGTGGTCCCTGGAGGATTGGCTGCGGCACGTGGAACAGTGGGATGGCGACGTCGGGGCGGGACGCTGGCTGGCCGAGGAGTTGCAGGGCCGGCTGGCGGCGCCGCGCGAGGCGGCGGCCGACTGGCTGCCGCAGCCGCTCACTTTCAACCACACCGCCCGGCGATCGTTCGAGGTGGCTTACTGGCGGACCATCGCCCGCTTGGCAACCGGCAAGTTCATCAACAAGGACAATGCGGACTGCGCCCACGATCCGATCACGCAACTGCTGCGAAGGAAGGGCGTCCGCGACCTGCCGGCGCTGGGCGACTATTTGCTGGGCTACTACCGCCGGCTCATCGACGAGTATGGCCTGACGGGCCGCGCGGTGGCCGGCGACCTGCCCTTCCGTTGGCAGACCGCGTTTGATTTTCCTTGGATGGGCGGATGGCGCGAGAACCAGGAGGACAAGGCCGAGGAGCGCAACCTGCTCATACGGATCCCCGGCCGCGACCGCCGCCGCGCGGTGATCATGGCCGATCATTACGACACCGCCTACATGGAAGACGTCTACGATCGCGCCAAGGGGGGCAGCGGCGCGCGGCTTTCCGCCGCCGGCGCCGACGACAACCATTCGGCCACCGCCGCGCTGATGCTCGGCGCGCCGATCTTCCTCCAGCTCAGCCGCGCCGGCGCTTTGGATTGCGACGTCTGGCTGGTGCACCTGACGGGTGAGGAGTTTCCCAGCGATTGCATGGGCGCCCGCCACCTGGCCCAGGCGGCGGTCGAGCGCCGGCTCAAGCTCCGCGTAGCGGGCCGGCGGCCGATTGATCTGGCTCAGACCATCATTCAGGGAGTGTACGTGCTGGACATGGTCGCCCACAACAACGACCGCGACCGCGACGTGTTTCAGATCTCGCCGGGTGTGGGCCGCGAATCGATGTGGCTGGCCTACCAGGCGCAGTTGGCCAACGCGATCTGGAACGCCCGCGCGCCGCAATGGAACCAGCGGCCGGCGCGGCGCGGTAAATCGCGGGGCCGCCGCAGCGCCGATCCGGCGAAGGTGCCGGGCGTGGCGGCGCATCCGGTCCTCCAAGGCGAGGTGCGAGTGCCGATCGATCCGCGCAGCTCGCTGTTCAACACCGACGGCCAGGTCTTTTCCGACGCCGGTATTCCGGTGGTGTTGTTCATGGAGAACTACGACATCAACCGCAGCGGCTACCACGACACGCACGACACGATGGCCAACATCGATCTGGACTACGGTGCGGCCGTGGCGGCGATCGCCATCGAAGCGGTGGCTCGGGCAGCGACGCAGAAGCCGGGAGAGTTCTGAAAGAAGAAATTAGAAGTTAGAAGTAGGGTGAGGCTCGCTACGCTCGACCGGCCCTACTCGCTGGCAATTGAATTCTCGACCCTCGCGGCATACAGTTCGTTAGGGCGGGCTCTTTCGACCGGTCCCGCGTACGAGGACGCTGCATTGACCGAGAACGGACAAGTCGAACGGCTCACGCAGCAAATCGGTGGCGAGTTGCTCGGCGTTGCGATGGAGCAACGTGGGGGGGTGCTCTCGTCGCGATTCTGGTCCGATCGCTTCATTCGCTGGGCCATGCAAGACCCGGGCTTCAAGGTCCAGTTGTTCCGCTTCGTCGACGTGCTGCCGATGTTGCCCGGCTCGGGCCTGATCCACCAGCACCTCTTAGAATACCTCAATCAGCCGGGCGTGACGATGCCGCCGGGCGTGGAAGTGGGGCTGAAGGTGGGCGGCGTGGCCAAGGGGCTGCTGGCAGCCGCGGTGGTCAACCGCATCAAGGCCATGGCCGGCAATTTCATCGTCGGCGCGGATGCCGCGTCAGCCCTGCCCCGGCTGCGGCGGCTGTGGGACAACGGCGTCGGCTTCAGCATCGACTTGCTGGGCGAGGCGTGCGTGAGCCGCCAGGAGGCGGCGGAGTATCGGCGCCGCTACGGTGAGCTGATCGCCGCGCTTCCCGAACGGGTTGGCCGTTGGCCGCCCACCGCTTGCCTGGAGTTCGACCACCTCGGGCCGATTCCGCGGAGCAACGTCTCGATCAAGATCACGGCCATCGACGCGCGGGTCGATCCGATCGACTTCGAAGGATCGATCGGGCGGCTGCTGGAAGCCTTACAGCCGATCCTGGAAGCGGCGGCCAAGGAGAACGTGTGCGTCACGTTCGACATGGAGCAATACGCCCTGAAGGACCTCACGATCGAGCTTTTTCAACGCTGCTGCGAGCAGGTGGAGTTTCCCGCCGGCTTGGCGATTCAGGCCTATCTGCGCAGCGGCGAAGACGATGCGCGGCGAATTGTGGAGTGGACGCAGCGGTCCGGCCGGCAGGTCGTGGTCCGCCTCATCAAGGGGGCCTATTGGGATTACGAAGTGATCCACGCCGAAGAGCTGGGCTGGCCCGTGCCGGTCTGGACCGCGAAGGCCGACACCGACGCCTGTTTCGAGCGAATGACGAACTTGCTGGTCGCGGCGATACCACGGCGCCAAGGCGAAGGGGGTGTGAAACTGGCCGTGGGCTCGCACAACATCCGTTCCATCGCCCGCGCTCTGGCGCTGGTCGAAGAACGCGGCCTGCCCGAATCGGCCTTGGAGGTGCAAATGCTCTTCGGCATGGCCGACCAACTCAAAGGGGCAATCCTCGACCGCGGACTGCGGCTACGGGAATACGTGCCGGTGGGCGAGATGCTTCCGGGCATGGCCTACCTGGTCCGCCGGCTGCTGGAAAACACCTCGAACCAGTCGTGGCTGCGGGCGGGGTTTTTCGGCGACGAACCGATCACGGCGCTGATGGCTTCGCCGCCTGCGGCCGCGGAAGCCGACGACGCACGGCCGCCGCGTCAGGGTGCCGCGGCGGCCGAGCGGCACCGCCTCACCGCGGCGATCGCCGGGCTGGGCGATGGCCGGCCGTTCTTCAACGAGCCGCTGCGCGACTTCTCCCGGCACGACGAGCGGGAACGTTTTCGCCAAGCCATTGCGAGCGCGGAAGTGGCGGCGGTCGCCAACGACGGCACGATCGAACAGGCGGCCCAGGCGGTCGCTCGAGCCGCTGGCGCCTTGCCCGCCTGGCGGGCCACCGACGCGAGGGTGCGCGCGGCGATGCTGGTCCAAGCGGCAGCCGTGATGCGCGATCGCCGTGACGTGCTCTCCGGCGTGGTAATCCGCGAGGCGGGCAAGCCCTGGCGCGATGCCGATGCGGATGTCTGCGAAGCGATCGATTATCTGGAGTTCTATGCCCGGGCGGCGGTCGAACTGTTCCGGCCGCGGCGGCTGGGGCAATTCGTCGGCGAGCTCAATGAGACGTGGCACGAGCCGCGGGGAGTGGCCGCGGTGATCAGCCCTTGGAACTTCCCTCTGGCCATTGCGGCCGGCATGACTTCCGCGGCCCTGGCCACGGGCAACACGGTGATCCTCAAGCCGGCCGAACAAACGCCCGCCATCGCCCGGCTGATGACCGAAATCCTCTGGCTCGCGGGCGTGCCCGGCGAGGTGCTGCAGTTCCTGCCCGGCGAAGGGGCCACGGTGGGCGCCGCGCTGGTCCGCGATCCACGCGTGGCCTTGATCGCGTTCACCGGTTCGCAAGTGGTCGGGTTGAACATTCTCGAAGCGGCTGGGCAGACGCGGGCCGGGCAACGATTCGTCAAGAAAGTGATCTGCGAGATGGGAGGCAAGAACGCGATCATCGTCGACGAATCGGCCGACATGGATGAAGCCGTGCTGGGCGTGCGGCAATCGGCCTTCGGCTACGCGGGCCAGAAATGCTCGGCGTGCAGCCGGGTGATCGTGGTCGGCGCGGCCGCGAAAGTGTTCTTGCCGCGGCTGGTCGAGGCGGCGCGGTCGCTGGTGGTGGGGGATCCGCTGGATCCCGCGACCGATATGGGACCGCTGATCGACGAGGAGGCGGCCGCCAAGGTCCGCCGCGGCATCGAGATCGGCGGACGCGAAGGGAAACTGGAATTGGCCGGCGAAGCGCCAGCGGGCCTGGCGGAGCGGGTCGGCAAACCGTTCGTCGCCCCGCACATCTTTTCGGGGATCCTCCCCGGCCACCGTTTGGCCAACGAAGAAATCTTCGGGCCGGTGCTGGCTGTGATGCACGCCGACGACTTCGAGCAAGCCTTGACGATCGCCAATGGGCCGGCGTACAAATTGACCGGCGGCGTGTACAGCCGTACCCCTTCGCACCTCGAACAAGCCCGGCGGGAGTTTCGCGTGGGCAATTTGTACCTCAATCGCGCCATTACCGGGGCCCTGGTCGGACGCCAGCCGTTCGGTGGTTTCGGGCTCTCGGGCACGGGCACGAAGGCCGGTTCGGCGGATTATCTATTGCACTTTGTGGAACCCCGCTGCGTGACCGAGAACACGCTGCGGCACGGGTTTGCGCCGGGCCTGGAAGAAGCGGCCCCACCGTAGGATGCTTTCTCTGCCGGGAGCAATAGGGTATCATTCACTCCGTGTTCCATCCATGGCCAGATAGTTTTTAAATCCCTTGGGCCCGACGCTGAAAGTAATGTCGTTGAATCTGGCCCATGGCCGGAAGGACGCTTGGCACCAGGCCTTGCTGCGACGCGCACGTATCCGGGCCAACCTCGACGAGATCGTGCGGGCGCTGCAAAGCGAACAACCCGACGTTGTGGCGTTTCAGGAAGCGGATGCGTCGTCGATCTGGAGCGGCCGGTTCGATCACGTGGCGTACCTGGCCGAGCAGGCGCGGATGCCGTATTTCGTGCACGGGGCGCACGTGAAGCGATTGAAGCTCGCCTATGGCACGGCCTTGGCCTCGCGGCTGTTGTTGGAAGATCCCGTGTCGCATCGCTTTCGTCCCTCGCCGCCGACGGGGCTCAAAGGGATGGTGACCGGCACGATTCACTTTCCCTGCCGCAGCGATTTGCGGACGCACGTGGTTTCGGTGCACCTCGATTTCAGCCGCCGTTCGATCCGACAGCGTCAAGCGCGGGAGATCGTCCACCAACTCGCCGGTCGCCAGGGCCCGATGGTGGTGATGGGCGATTTCAACTGCGAGTTGGGCGGCCGGGAAATGACCTTGGAGATCCTGGTCCGCGAACTGCGGCTGAAGGTCCACGCGCCGGAGGCCGACCACCTGGCGACGTTTGCCTTTCGGGGCCGGCGGCTGGATTGGATCCTGATTTCGCCGGAGCTGGAATTCGTCGACTACCGCACGCTCCCCGAAACGCTCTCCGATCATCAGGCGGTGGTGGCCACGCTGCGGCTGGCGCGGCGCGGGAAAGGCCATTGAGGACGCCGCCATGGAAGACTTCAGTTGGACGGCCACGGTGACGTTCCTGGTGGACTTGCTGATCCGGCTGGGGCTGTCGGTGCGGGTTATCATGCGGCGTCGGCCGGTCGGCGTGTCGCTGGCCTGGCTGGTGATCGTGCTGCTGGTTCCCTTCCTCGGTGCGGTGATCTACCTGTTCGTCGGCGAGTTGTGGCTGGGCCGCCGCCGCGCCGAATGGGCGGCCAAGATCCACGGCCCCTACGAGAAATGGCTGGCCGCCTTGTGCCGCCGCACGCACGTGGATTGGTCGGCGGTGGGGCAGCAGTGCGAGCCGATCGCCAATTTGATCCACAACGTAAGCGACATGCCGGCGCTGCCCGGAAACCGCTTGCAGCTCCACGCCACGCCGGCTGACATCTTCCGCGCGCTTGTGGCCGACATCGATGCCGCGGGCCACACTTGCCACCTGGAATTCTACATCTGGAACGTCGGCGGCATGGCCGACGAGGTGGGCGAGGCCCTGCTGCGGGCCGCGGCCCGGGGCGTGATCTGCCGCGTGCTGCTGGATGCCGTGGGCAGCCACCCCTTCCTCCACAGCGATTGGGCCGCGAAGCTTCGCAAGGCAGGAGTGATGCTCCGCGCGGCGCTGCCGGGAGGGTTGATCCGCGGGGTGTTCGTACGGTATGACCTGCGCCTGCACCGCAAAATCGTGGTCATCGACGGCGAAATCGCCTATACCGGGAGCATGAATCTCGTCGATCCGCGGTATTTCAAGCAGACGGCCGGCGTGGGGCAATGGATCGACGCCATGGTCCGGCTTCGGGGTCCCGCGGTGCAAGAGCTGGCTGCCACCTTCATCGAAGACTGGGAGTTGGAGACCGGCGAGGGACTGGAGAGACTCGGCCAGACCGCCGACCTGCACGCCCCGCCCGATCGCGGGCACGCGGTGGTGCAGGTCGCGGCGTCCGGCCCGCTGGTGCAAAACGACGCCATCCAGCAAATCCTGTTGATGGCGATCTACACCGCCCGCAAGGATCTGGTGCTGACGACCCCCTACTTCGTGCCCGAGGAGCCGCTGCTGATGGCGCTGGCCTCGGCGGCGCAGCGCGGCGTGGCGGTCACCATCGTGGTCCCCGCGCGGGTCGATTCCCGGCTGGTGCGGCTGGCATCCCAGGCACATCAAGGCGACCTGCTCCTGGCGGGCGCGCGGGTGGTGCTGTTTGACGGTGGGCTGCTGCACACCAAGTCGATCACCGTCGACGGCGAGCTGAGCCTGTTCGGCTCGCTCAACCTGGATCCGCGCAGCCTGCACCTCAACTTCGAGGTCACGCTGGCGGTCTACGACGCCGAGTTCACGTGCGAGCTGCGGAAGCTGCAACAATCGTACATCGATCGATCGGAGGCGATGGATCTCGAAGCCTGGCAGCACCGCCCGGCCCTGGTGCGGTTCACGGAGAACGCCGCGCGATTGCTGGGGCCATTGTTGTGAGGTGTGGAGTGCGGGGCGTGGGGCGAGCGAGAATTGCCCCTCTCTCCACACGCCCCTCATTTCCCGCCGTACCACACTCCCCGCAGCCAGGCATGGCCGCGGAGTTCCAATCGCAGCGCGTCCGACAGCGGCGCCAACTCGGAAACGGCCGTGTTCGCCCGGGCTTGGGCCACGTTGCGAATCCCCGGAATCACACTGCTGACGGCCGGGTGCGCCAGCGCGAACAGGATTGCCACTTCCGGCATCGTCAACTTGCGGCCGGGGCTGACGCGGCGGACGTCTTCCTCGATCCGCGCAACGCGTTCGACCACGCGGTCAACGCGGTCGCCGGCGAAGTACCGGCTGCGGAAGTCGTCGTCGGCGAACTTCTGTCCGCGGCGGAACTTCCCCGTGAGCGCCCCTTCATCGAACACCACGCGGACGATCACGCCCACCTTGTGCTCGAGCGCGGCGGGCAACAGCTCCGCGGCCGGCTCCTGCTCGAAGATGTTGTAGATCACTTGCACCGTGTCCAGGTATCCCCGCCGCATCAAATCGATGACCGCGTTCTGGTCCTGCTCGGGCGTGGAGATGCCGATGTGGCGAATCTTGCCCTCGGCCTGGAGCTTCTTCAGGGTGTCCAAGGCCCGGGGATTCTTGTTCCACGCCCGGGTCCAGGTGTGAAGCTGCAAGAGATCGATGGTGTCGACCCCCAGGTTTCGCCGGCGCTCCTCGATGTTGTCGCGGAGATAGCTTTCCGGGTAACGCTCTTCGATCGCGCAATAGGGGGAAGGGGGCCACGGGCCGGGCGCCGGTGGCGTCTTCGTGGCCACGAAGAGTTTCTCCCGCCGCTCCTGGATCACCCGGCCGATGATCCGCTCGCTGCGACCGTCGCCGTAGCCGGCCGCGGTGTCGATGAAGTTCACCCCCAAGTCGATCGCCTGCCCCAGGGCGGCCAGCGATTCCTCCTCGGGCTGGTTGCCCCAGCCGCCGCCGAGGGCCCAGGCCCCGAAGCCGATTTCCGAAACTGAAACGCCCGTGCGACCCAAGGTGCGGTATTTCATGGAGATGTCCTTGCGTTTTCTTCGCTGGATGTTGTGCGGCGGGTTCCGCAGCGGTTATGTTAACGCATGGCGGGGACGTGCCGCTACGGGGATTGCGAAAAACGAGGAAAGGGTCGACGCATGCGTGGTACAGAAGGCCAAGTCGCCATGAAACGAACTATCACGTTCACGACAATCCTGCTCAGTTTGTTAGCGGCATTCCGGCCCGGCGGCGCCGCGGCCGCTGAAAAACGTTCCGCAAAACCGAATATCTTGGTCGTGATCGCCGACCAATGGCGGGCCGAAGCGTTCGGATTCGCCGGCAATCCGGACGTGAAAACGCCGCACCTCGATCGGCTCCACGGGCAGTGCATCGACTTTCCCCATGCGGTGGCGAGCGTGCCGGTCTGCTGCCCTTCGCGGGCGTCGTTCCTCACCGGGCAGCGGGTCCTGACGCACGGCGTGTTTCTCAACGACGTGCCGCTGGCGCCCGCCGCCACGTCGCTCGCCAAGGTGCTTTGCGCGGCGGGCTACGACTCGGGCTACATCGGCAAGTGGCATCTCAACGGCGACGGCCGCTCGGCCTTCATTCCCCGCGAGCGCCGCCAGGGCTTCGACTATTGGAAGGCCCTGGAGTGTTCCCACGATTATAACCATTCCTTCTACTACGGCGACGGGCCGGAAAAGCTGAAATGGGAAGGCTACGACCCGATCGCCCAGACCCGCGACGCACAGCAGTACCTCCGCGACCACGCCCGGTCGGCGAAGCCGTTCTTGTTGATGCTGTCCTGGGGTCCGCCCCACGACCCGTACCAAACGGCCCCGGAGCAATATCGGGCGATGTATGAACACCAGCCGCTGCGGTTGCGGCCCAACGTTCCCGAGAGCTTCGCGGAAAAAGCCCGCACCATGCTCGCCGGCTACTATTCCCATTGCACGGCCATGGACGACTGCGTGGGGCAGTTGCGGCAAACGCTCGCGGAATCCGGCCTAACCGAGAACACGATCCTGGTGTTCACCTCGGACCACGGCGACATGCTTGGCTCGCACGGCGCACGCAACAAGCAGCAGCCCTACGACGAGTCGATCCGCGTGCCGCTGCTGGTCGCGTGGCCGGCCGGGCTGGGACGGCAGGCTCTGCGACGCGACGCCCTGTTCACCTCGGAAGACTTGATGCCCACGCTTTTGGGGCTGGCGGGTGTGGCGATTCCGCGCTCGGTGGAAGGGCTGGACTATAGCGATTATCTCCGCGGCGGCCGGGACCCTTCGGACGACGTGGCGGTGGTGAGTTGCCCGGCCCCCTTCGGCCAGTGGACCCGCGCGATCGGCGGACGCGAGTATCGTGGCATCCGCACCTCGCGTTACACGTACGTCCGCGATCTCCACGGTCCTTGGCTGTTGTTCGACGACCAGGCCGATCCTTATCAGCAACAGAACTTGGTGGGTGATCCGCCGCACGCGAAGCTCCAGGCGGAGTTGGATGCGATCCTCCAGCGCAAACTCCGCGCGGCGCACGACGAATTCCGTCCGGCCGCCGATTACATTCGCCAATGGGGTTACCAGGTGGACGCCAGCGGCACCGTGCGGTACGAGAACTGACGGCGGAAATCGCCTCAGTCCAACCCCATGGTCACGGTTTTCAGCTCGGTGTAGGCTTCGAGCCCTTGCTGGCCCAGTTCGCGGCCGATGCCCGACATTTTGAACCCGCCGAAGGGCGCGGCCGGATCGAGGATGTCGTAGCAGTTGATCCAAACCGTGCCCGCACGGATCTTCGCGGCCAAGTAATGGGCCTTCTTCACGTCGCGGGTCCAGATGCCGGCTGCGAGGCCGTAGAAGGTCTTGTTGGCCCGGTGGGCGACTTCCTCGATGTCGGAGAACCGCAGCGCGGAGAGCACGGGGCCGAAGATCTCATCCTGGGCGATCTTCATGTCGTCGGTCACCTCGGCGAAGAGGGTCGGCTGGATGAAGTAGCCGCGCTGGCCGACACGCTCGCCGCCGCTGACGCAGTGGGCCCCTTCGTTCTTGCCCTGATCGATGTAGCGCAGCACTTTGTCGAACTGCGCCCGGTCGACCTGCGGCCCTTGCTCGGTCTGGGGATCGAAGGGATTGCCCACGCGATACGCGCGATTGCGGGCGGCGATCTTCTCCACCACGCGGTCGTAGACCTTGTCTTCGACGAACAGCCGGCTGCCGGCGCAGCAGCACTGGCCATGGTTGTAGTAGAGGGCGAAATGGGCGCCCGCCACGGCCGCATCGAGATCGGCGTCGGCGAAGACGATGTTGGGGCTCTTGCCGCCGAGTTCGAAAGTCAAACGCTTGAGCGTGGGAGCGGCGTCGGCCATGATCTGCTGGGCCGTCTTGTACTCGCCGGTGAAGGCGATCTTGTCGACGCCGGGATGCCGCACCAGCGCGGCGCCGGTATGCGGCCCGTCGCCGGGCACGACGTTGATCACGCCGTCGGGGAAGCCCGCCTCCTGGGCCAGGTGGGCCAGCCGCAGCGCGGTCAACGGCGTTTGTTCGGCCGGCTTGAGTATGAGCGTGCAGCCGGCGGCCAGCGCGGGGGCCCATTTCCAGGCGACCATCAACATGGGGAAGTTCCAAGGAATGATCTGCCCGGCCACCCCCACCGGCTCGCGGCGGGTGTAGGTGAAAAAGTTGCCGGGAATGGGAATCGTCTGCCCAGAGAGCTTATCGGCCCAGCCGGCGTAGTAGCGGAAGGTGTCGACCACGGCCGGCAGGTCGATGCTCCGCGCGTCGCGGATCGGTTTGCCGTTGTCGAGGGTTTCCAAGGCGGCCAGCTCCGCGCTCTCCTGTTGGATCAGGTCGGCCAGACGGAACAGCAGCCGCCCGCGATCCCGCGCGCTCATCCGCGGCCACGGGCCTTGCTCGAAGGCGTCGCGCGCCGCGTGAACCGCATTGTCGATGTCTTCGGCCGTGCCTTGGGCGACTTCGGCGATCACCTCCTCGGTCGCCGGATTGATGGTGGGAAAGGTCTTGCCGTCGCTTGCGGCGACCCAGTGGCCCCCGATAAAGCACTGGGTGTATTTGATTTCGGCAGGGGCAGCAGTTTCGGTGGCCGTGGCCATGATTTGCCTCCCGATGAAGAGGAAAAGACTGAAGAAGACTGAGAATGTCCGGCAGAGGATTGGGCGAGGTACGGACCGCCGTCCAATATGAGGAATTGTAGGGGCACGGGGGTATGCGCGGCCTGCAACTTTGGAGGGGGATGCGACCACGGAACGGAATGGATTCCGTTCTACGAGCCGGACTTTGCGGCCAGGTCGATGATCTCCAGGCGATTGTTTGCCGCCGGGTTGGCTCGGGATGGGCCGGAGGTCAACACCACCAGCCCCGGAAGCAGCCCCTGGGTATCGAGCCATTGCCGGGCGAAGGCGTTCCAATCGTGGGGCAGATCATCGAGCTGAACGGGAAAGACCCCGTACGAGAAATGCAGTCCCTGGCAAGTCGCCGCATCCCGGCTCACCGCAGTGACCCAAACCGGGAGTTTGAAACGGGAGATCATCCGCGCCGTGTAGCCGGTGGCGGTAGGCACGATGACCGCCGTCGGATCGGCATGCTCCAGCGTATTGCGGACATTCAAGGCGATCAGGTCGGCCAGTCGCCCGTTGCCGTCGCGGCCATGGGCGGCCAACGCCTGCCGCAAGCGATCGTCGGTGCGATGGGGCTCGGTGGCGGCGGCGATCTTGCTCAACATTACGACCGCTTCCACCGGGTACTTGCCCATCGCCGATTCCTCGGAGAGCATCACGCAATCGGTGCCGTCGAGGATCGCGTTGGCCACGTCGGTAGCCTCGGCCCGCGTGGGGCGGCAATGCTCGACCATCGATTCCAACATCTGCGTGGCGGTGATCACCGGTTTTCCCAAGAGGTTGGCCTGCGTGGTGAGTTGCATTTGCACCACGGCCATGGTTTCCACGGGGATTTCCACCCCCAGGTCGCCGCGGGCGATCATCACGCCGTCGGCGGCCTTGATGATTTCGTCGGCGCGGGTGAGGGCCCCGGCCCGCTCGATTTTGGCGATGATGAACGGGTGATAACCGAGGATCGCCGCGGCGTTGCGCACGGCGGCGACGTCGGCGGCCGTCTCCACGAACGATTGGCTGATCGCGTCCACGCCGTTTTCCAGGGCGAACTTCAGACACTCGCGGTCGTGTTCGGTAAAGGCGCTGATGCCCAGGTCGATCCCGGGCAGGTTCAGCCCCTTGCGGGAACGGAGCTCGCCGCCCACGGTCACCCGGCAGTGAATGTCGTGGCCCTCGACCCGCATCACTTCCAGGCGGATGATCCCGTCGTTGAGGAACAGAGTGTCGTGCGGTTTGACCACCGCGGGAAGCTGCTCGAACGAGACCGACGCGCGGCTACGATCGCCCACGATCTCATCGCTGGTGAGCGTGAATTCCTGGTCGCGGCAGAGCTCGATCGGTTCTTCCTGCAACTGGCCGATTCGCATCTTGGGACCGGGCAGGTCGGCCATGATGGTGAGCCGCTTGCCGGCCGCGCTGGCCGCGCCGCGAAGGCGTTCGATCACTGTCCTGTGCGCGGCGAAATCGCCGTGGGAGAAATTCAGCCGCGCGACGTTCATTCCCGCTTCGAGCATCTGCGACATCGTTTCCGGCGCGGCGGACGCCGGTCCGATGGTGCAGACGAGCTTGGTCTTATGGTCGGGAAGGGCCATGGGGGGATTTTAGATTTTGGATTTCAGATTTGAGATTTCAAATCTACTTCTTCACCGCGCCCTGGCGTCGGGTGGCACGTCCCTGAGCGCAGCGAAGGGCGTGGTTTCGCGGCACGCCACGCCCTTCGTTCCTCAGGGACGTGCCACCCAAATCGATCAACTTATCCTTACGCGAGCACTTACTTCTTCACCGCGCCCTGGCGGGCCACGGCCTGCATGGCCTGTTCGACCCGCTTGGGATCGCCCAGGTAATAGTGGCGCAGCGGCCGCAGATCGTCGTCAAGCTCATACACCAGGGGGATGCCGGTGGGGATGTTGAGTTCCACGATCTCGGCGTCGCTGACGTTGTCGAGATACTTGACCAGCGCCCGCAGGCTGTTGCCGTGAGCGGCGATGAGCACGCGCTGGCCGGCGCGAATCTGCGGCGTGATGCAATCGTGCCAACTGGGAAGGAAACGGGCCACGGTGTCTTTCAAGCATTCGGTGGCCGGGAGCTGCGCGGGGGTGAGGTGCCGGTAGCGCGGGTCGTGGCTGGGGTGCCGGGCGTCGCTGGGCTCCAGCTCGGGGGGAGGAATATCGTAGCTCCGCCGCCACACTTTGACCTGCGCCTCGCCGAACTTCGCGGCCGTCTCGGCCTTGTTCAGCCCTTGCAGGGCGCCATAATGCCGTTCGTTCAAACGCCAGTCGCGGTGGACCGGAATCCACATCAGGTCCATCGCGTCCAACGCGATCCAAAGGGTGCGGATCGCCCGCTTCAACACCGAAGTGAATGCCAGATCGAAGACTAACCCCTTTTCCCGCAACGCGCGGCCGGCCTCCAGGGCCTCCTCGCGGCCGCGGTCGGAGAGATCGACGTCGGTCCAACCGGTGAAGAGATTTTCTTTGTTCCAAACGCTTTCGCCGTGCCGCAGCAGAACCACTTGATGCACGAGAGCACCTCCAAAGAACCGTGTTTACTTTTCGCAACAAGAACCGGCATGCAATTGCCGCGGATATTCATCTGCGGCCAGCTCTAATCTAATAATTCCCTAACCCCCGCCCCTGTTCCCCAGTATTATCCCATTTCGCGACGTTTACGCAACCGTCACTTCCGCGGCGAGATACACGTCCTGGATCGCGTTGAGGAGCTGAATACCTTCGTCCATGGGACGCTGGAAGGCCTTGCGGCCGGAAATCAGGCCCATGCCGCCGGCACGCTTGTTGATGATCGCCGTGCGGACGGCCATTGCCAGGTCGTTCGCGCCCGAGGCCCCGCCGGAGTTGATCAAGCCGGCGCGGCCCAGGTAGCAGTTGGCAACCTGGTAGCGCGTGAGGTCGATGGGGTGATCGCTGCTGAGCTGGTCGTAGACGCGGTGGTCGGTCTTGCCGAATTTCAAAGCCGTATAGCCGCCGTTGTTCTCGGGCAATTTCTGCTTGATGATGTCGGCCTCGATGGTCACGCCGAGGTGGTTGGCCTGGCCGGTGAGGTCGGCGGCGACGTGGAAGTCCTTTTCCTTGGTCTTGAAATAATCGTTGCGGAGGTAACACCAGAGGATCGTGGCCATGCCCAACTCGTGGGCGCGTTGGAAGGCCTGACTGATCTCCCAGATCTGCCGCCGCGATTGCTCCGAGCCGAAATAGATGGTTGCGCCGACGGCTACCGCGCCCATCCAATAGGCCTGCTTCACGCTGGCAAACAGCGTTTGGTCGGGGATATTGGGGTAGGATAGCAGCTCGTTGTGATTGATCTTCAATATGAAGGGGATCTTGTGGGCGTACTTGCGTGAGACGCTTCCCAACACGCCCAAGGTGGACGCCACCGCGTTGGCGCCACCTTCGATGGCCAGCCGGACGATGTTCTCGGGATCAAAGTAGATCGGATTGGGGGCAAACGATGCGGCGGCCGAGTGCTCGATGCCCTGGTCGACCGGCAGGATGGAAACGTAACCCGTGCCACCCAAGCGGCCGTGACTCAACAGGGCTTGGAGGTTCCGCAGCACCGGCGCGGGCCGGTCGGAAAGGGCGTAGATGCGATCGACGTAATCTGGGCCGGGCAGGTGCAGGCATTCCTTGGGAATGGTGGTGCACTTGTGCTCGAGAAGGTCGTTGGCCTCGCCCTGGAGCAAGGCTTCAAAATCGATGGCCATGATAGTCCTCCGATTGGGAAAAGTTCAAAATCACCGTAGGGTGCGTGCTTGCACGCACGCGATTCGACGGCGAGACAGCCGCGTGGGTGCAAGCACCCACCCTACCGTTCAAATCATTGCCAGCACGCCCTTGGTATAGCCCACCGATTCGCCCAGACCGGGCAGTGGATCGTCGGGCTCTTCTTCGTACTCGAAGGCCACCACGCCCGCGTAGTGGACCTTGATGAGCGTCTTGAGGAACTTAGGGATGTCGATGATGCCGCGTCCCACTTGCGTGGCCTTGCCTTTAGCGGTGGCGGCCGTGACGTCCTTCATGTGGATCTCATAGAGACGGTCGGCACATTTTTCGACCGCGTCGTCCAGATCCACGCCCGCCCGCACGGTATGGCCGATGTCGATGCACAGGCCCACCCGCTTGTCGAGCTTCTGGATCTTGTCGTAGGCCGATTGCGGGGTCGGCCAGACCTTGTCGCCCGGCCCGTGGTTGTGGATGGCGATCTGGATATCGTACTGTTGGACCTTTTCGTTCAGCAAGGGGAGCATCTCGGGCACGGGCATCGCCACGATGCGGGCCATGCCGGCGGCCTTGGCATAGTCGAAGGCCTGCGCGACTTCGGCCGGTTTGTGCATGGCGACCACTCCGCAGCCATAGAGGACGAGCCCCGCCGCTTTGATTTTTTCCACGGCGGCCGCGATCTGCTCGGGCTTCGAATCCAGCGGCAGGTGCATCGACTTGAGGCAGATGTGGTCCAACCCCACGCGACACGTCATGGCGATGGTCTTATCGAGATCGAACTTCCGCAGACTGTACGAGGCCAGCCCCAAGGTAAGTTTGGCCGGCTTGCGGGGGCTCCGCGGCGCGGTTTCCGGGGCTGCCGCCAAGGCCCATCCGCTGCCGGCGGAGGCCAGCGCCGCGGTTGCGATGCCGGCGGCCTGAAGGAAGTGTCGCCGGGTTGGCCCATGGTCCGATTTGGGGGTTGATCGCGGGGTCATGTTTCCAAGTTCCTCCTCAAAGGCGTGGTACCGTGGTAACCGGGTCGGACTGGTTATTGTAACGCAGTGCGGGCGTCATGGCCACGCGCCGCGGAGAACGTGTCCAGCAAAAAAAGTCTGGTGAGCCTGTTCCGTCGTCATTCCGAGCCCAGCGAAGAATCTGCTTCTTTCGCCACGCGACGTGGATCCTTCGCTGCGCTGGGGATGTCAACCTTACCCTCTGCTGCCGCCGATGAGTCTTTCCGCCTGCTGCGAAGCGATTCTTCCCCCGGCCCTTGCCCCCGGCCCGGCCCGGTGGTATCCTTCTTCGCTCCATGAGTACTTCCTGGTGGGTGCTGTTCAATACGTCGGTCGCGGTCTACGTGGTGATGGCGATCGGCGGGGGGATACGTCGGGTCGGCTGGCTGACCGAAGAGGCCGACGAGAGCCTCATGCGCCTGGTGATCCGGGTGCTCTATCCTTGCTTGATCTTTTCGGTGGTCAGCCGGAACGAGGCCCTGCAGAAGACCGATAATCTACTGCTGCCGCCGCTCTTGGGGTTCGGCAGTATGGCCTTGGGTTTCGCGGCGGCGATGGCCGTGGCGCGCCTGAGGACGCGCATCAACGGGCTCCACGACGGTCGCGAGCGGCGCACTTTTGCCGCGTGCGTGGGGATCTACAACTACGGCTTCATTCCCATCCCGCTGGTGCAAAAGCTCTTCGACAATTCCACGCTGGGAGTGCTCTTCGTCCACAACGTGGGGGCGGAACTGGCCGTCTGGACGCTGGGGGTGATGCTCTTGAGCGGCCGCCTCGGCCGTCGTTGGTGGAGTGGGATGATCAATGCGCCCACGATCGCCATCGTGCTGGCGCTGGCGGTGAACTTTCTCGGCGCCGCCCGTTACTTGCCCGAGTGCGTGGCGACGGCCCTCAAGTGGCTGGGCGATTCGAGCATTCCCATGTCGATGGTGCTCATCGGCGCGGTGATTGCCGACCAGTTCCGGCCCAACGAGCGGCAGACGGGCACGGCTGACCGCGCCAAGGTGGCGGGCTGGGCGCTATTGTTGCGATTGGGGCTGTTGCCGCTGGGCTTCCTGCTCCTGGCGATGGCGCTGCCGTGCAGCGTAGAACTGAAACGGGTGGTAGCGATCCAGGCCGCCATGCCGGCCGCCACGTTTCCCATCGTGTTGGCGCGACACTATGGCGGCGACGCGGGCGTGGGCACCTGGGTTGTGCTGAGCACTTCCCTGGTGAGCTTGATCACGATCCCGTTGTGGATTCCCGCGGGATTGCACTTATTGCGGGTTGCCGTGGGATAGGGGTAGACTGGGGAGCGTGGGGAGCGGAGGGAACGCAACTCATTTCACTCCCCACGCGCACCCCTTGACCGATTGTCGTAACATGTAGCGGAGGAGATACGATGTCGCTTGTTCCACCGATCGACGATTACCTGTCCGGCCCGCGAATTCTCCGCCGTGCAGTCGGCGGTCTGAACCGCGAACAACTCCAGGCCCGGCCGATTCCGGGGAAATGGTCCACCTTGGAGGTCGTTTGCCACCTGGCCGATTTCGAGATTGTGTGTGCCGATCGGATCAAGCGAGTGATCGCCGAGCACGAACCGACGTTGTTCGGCGGGGACCCCGATCTTTTCGCGGCCCGCTTGGCGTACTCGGCGCGGGACGTGGAAGAAGAGCTGGAACTCATTGAATTGATCCGCGGCCAGGTGGCGCGGATCCTCGCCACTCTGGCTCCCGAAGCGTTCGAACGCCGCGGCATCCATAGCGAAGCCGGTCCGCTGACCCTCGCAGACCTCGTCCAGCGCTGTACGGGCCATATCCCCCACCACGTGCGATTCATTGAAGAGAAGCGGAAGGCATTGGACGTGTGACGCCGCGCTGCCGCCCGGTGCGTGGGTGTCAGACAAACCACGCCCCGAGCCGCGCTTCACCCTCACAGCGCGTGGACGAACAGCACGCCCGGGTCGAGAGTTTGGCCGGCCAACTGCACCAGGTGCTGGTGGTGGGTAAAGAAGATGATTTGCGTGCGCCGCGACAACTCGCCCAGCGCCCGCAGCGCCGCCACCGCCCGAGAGTCGTCGAACGTCACCAGGACGTCGTCGACGATGAAGGGGATCGGCTCGCGGCCGATCAGATAACTTTCCAGGCTCGCCAGCCGCAGGGCCAGGTAAAGCTGGTCGCTGGTCCCCTCGCTCATCCCGGCCAAATCGACCGCGCCGCCACCGCCGGGCCGGACGCCTTTGAGGACCTTGTCGCCACGATCGTCGCAATCGGCGCTGAGCCGTTCGAAAGAGCCCAGCGTCAATCGCTGGAACAGCTCGCTAGCCCGCCGCAGCACCGGACCTTCGTTCTTTTGCCGGTAACGCTCGATGCCGTCGCGCAAGATGGCGGAGGCCATCCGCAGCCGGACGTACTGCCGGACGTCGGTGTCCAGTTCCGCCAACAATTCCTGCACCTCCTCGGCGGCCTCGGACGCTTCGGCGCCGGAGAGCATGGTGGCGAGCGTGTTGCGCTCCTCACCGATGGTTTGATCCAGTTGCGATCGCTGGGATTCCAATTGCTCGATTTGCCGCGTCCATTGTTCGAGAGTGGCCGGCAACTCGTCGGCGTTAATCGTCTCCGCTTCGGCGCGCAACGCGTCGATGCCGGCACCGCCGCTGAGATCCAATAGTTGCTCCTCCAGGGCCGCGAGCTGTTCATCCAGCCGGCAGGCGGTCTGTGAAACGCGCTCGGCTTCGGGCAGATCTTCCGCGCGCTGGCAGAGAGCCTCCTGGCACATCGTGCGGAGCCGCGCGGCGAGGGCGTCGATGGTTTGCTGCGCCTTCACCAGCGCGGCCTGGTGGCGCTGCTCCTGTTTGTGGAGATTCTGTTGTTCGTTTTGTGCCGTGACGGCCTGGTTGCAGAGCGCGATCAGCCGCTCGGCCGCCGCGGCCACTTCTTGGCCGGCCAAGTCCGGGGCCAACGCCGCGGACAGCTCGTCAACCTGCCGTTGGAACAACGCCGCATCGGAAAGGATGGCCTGGATCCGCTCGTCCAGATCGCGGATTTCGGCCAGCCGGGCGAACATCTCCGCGGTTTGCGTGACGACCTGGTTGGCGGCCGCGGGGATCGTCTCGGCGGGAAGGCCCAACGGCTCGATGGCCAGCGCCCATTGCGCGCGCCATTGGGCGATCTCGGCCGCGGCGCGCTCCGCGCGGCCCTCGGCGGCCGACGACCGCTGGACAAGCTGGCGAATGCTCTTCTGGAGTTGTTGCCGCTGGGTGTGGGAGGCTTCGATCCGATCGACCACCGCCTGGCAGTGATCGAGCATCGCCGCGAGGTGGGCTCCACCGTCCGCGGGCGGCGCAGCCAGGGCGGCTAGCGCATCCCGCAATTGCGCGCGGGCGGCTTCCATGCAATCGTCCAACCGCTGGGCTTCGCCGCAGCGAACGCGGATCGCCGCCGCTTCCTCCAGCAGCGATTGGTGGCGCTGGAGCCAGGCGCGCATTTCCCGGGGGCGACCGGGTTGGATCGCCACCGTGAGCCAGGGAGCCTGCCAGGCTTGCTCCAAGGCGATCTGGGCCGCACGGGCTTCGTCGGCCTGTTGGGTGATCGCGGCGATCTGCCGGCCGAGCGATTCACGGCGGGCCAACAGGCCGGCTCGGGTGGCCACGCGTCCGGCCTCGCGGCGCAATCGGTCGGCACACTGGTCGGCCCGCGCGACGGCCTGGGCGTACGCGGAGGCCAGGTCCAAGCCGGGCGCGAAGGCGGCGAGAAATTCGGCCAGCCGCTCGTGGTTCGCCGGGTCCGGTGCCATGCCCACGCTTGCCGTGGGCATGTCTCCGGCGGGACGCCAGCTTTCCAGGACCAATTGCCAACCTTGATCGCGGAGCCGGCGGGCCGCCGCCAGATCGTCTTCGCCGGGCACTTCCCCCTCGCGGCGCGACTCGTCGAGCTGGCGTTCCGCGTCGGCCCGGGCGTCGGTCAATTCGGCCAGCCGATCGCTTAATTGTTTGCTCTGCTGCTCCGCCTCGCCCAACTCTTTCTCGAAACGATCGATGGTCTCGATGGCGGGGATACGTAATTTCTCCAGCTCTTCCAACGTCCCGGACCAGTAGGGCAGACGGCCTAACTCAACGGCCGCCTGCTGTTGGCGACGGGCCAGCTCCGCGCGGACGTCGGCCGCTTGCTGTTGGAGGTTGCCTTGGCTCTGCACGCGACGAATGGCGTCCTTCAGGGGGCCCGCCGGCCGCGGCGCTTCGATCTCGGCCAACTGCGAGTGCTCCGCGGCAAGTTGTTCGCGGCTATCGCGGATGTCCTGCTGCGACTGCTCCAGGTTTTGCACCAGCGCGGCATGGCGATTGCCAAGGTCGGCGATCGCCGCGCGCTGGAGCGTGGTAAGCCGCAACGGTTCGACCATTTCCAGGCTTAGCTCCGGCCGGATCTGCCGCAGGATCTCTGCGGCGGTCTGCAGCAGCAGTTCGCGGCGGGCGCGGAGTCCGGGCAGGTCGCGCTGTGCCTTGCGATGGCTGCCCAAGGTGTCGGGAAGCTCCCTGATCTGCGCTGCTCTGGCCAACAGCGCCGTGGGCACGGCGATCGATTCGAGCTGCCGTTGGATTCGCTGTAGCTCGTCGCGGGCCTTCTGCGCGTCGTTCCGGGCAACCTCCAGGTCGGTGATCGCGGTGCGGCGTTGTTCGGGGAAGTCGGCGGGCAGGATTTTCACGTTGCCCAACGCCTGCCGCTGCCCGAGCAATTCCCGGTGCTTGGCGAGCATGGGCTGCGCCTGGCGGATGCGAGAGAGCCGCGACTGATCCCGCTGGCAGTGCTGCAATTGTTGCTGAACCGCATCGCGCTGCATTTTGGCCGCGTGGAACGCCTCGTCGTGTTGGGCCCACTCTTCACCCGGCAATTGCGATTGACGGGCCCGTTTTCTGGCCGTATCGAGGGCCTTAAGGGTCTGATTGATTTTCCGCGTGTGGGCGCGGCGGGTGAAGAGCTCTTCGGCTTCACTTTCCAGCCGGGCCAGGACGGTCTGAAGGTCGGCGATGCCCGCGCCGGCGGCGAACAGCAGTTGGCCGACGTTGCCGCTGCCGTGGAGGATCTCCTTGCCGCCCTGGATGAGCTGCTGGTGGTCGATGCCGAACATGGTTCGGAACAACTCGCGGTCGAGCGCGCCGAGCAGTGGCCGCAAAGCATCCTCGGGCAGCGGCGTTTCGTTGTCCGCTTCGAGCAACGTGTTGCCGGTCCCTTTGCGGCGGAGGAACTCCAGCGGCGGCCCACTGGCGCGGCTGAGCCTGGCGCCCACGCGGAGATTCTTGTACGAGTGAATGAAATCGTCGCTGGGCCGGGCGGGAATGCCGAAGAGCATCTGCTCGATGGCCCGCAGCGCGGAGCTTTTGCCCGCCTCGTTGGGACCGTAGACCACGTGCAGTCCCGCGTCGCCTTCCGAGAGGTCAAGCGAGCGGCCGGTGAAGGGACCGAAGGCCCGCAGATCGAGTTGGAGAATCTTCACGGCGGCCCCTCGCGCGCCAACAATTGGTGGATCAACATCTGCTCGACCTGGTCCAGCATCTCGCGCAGTTTTTCCGGCCGCTCCAGGCCGAGCGATTCGGACCCTTCCTTGAGTTCCGGCGGCAATTTCTCCAGCAGATCGGAAAACTCGCCGCCGAGGTTCGCCAGATCCTGGGGGTCGGTCTTGAGCTCCGCGATGCGTTGGACCAACTCGCCGATGGGGCCGTCGAGCGATTGGCCTGCGGTGTCGGCCGGCAAGGCGGTGCGCAACTGCACCTTTTCGATCCATAGCTCGCCCCCGCCGACGTCCTGGGCCAGGGCCCGGATTTCGTTGGTCCAGCGGTTGGGCTCGGCGGCCAGGGCTCGATGGGCGCGGCACGATCCGGCCACTTCCACGCGTACGGCCAGCGAACGGCCGTCGGCTGCGGCGACCAGGTGGGAAAGCCGCTGCCGCACGCGGTCCAGCATGTCGTCGCCAGTCGTGGCCGAGGAGGCGTCCACGCGGCAGTATTCCCAGCGGAACACGTCGAGCCATTGCCACTGGAGCTCGGTGGCGTGGCGGTCGTCAACGGTCACCATCACGCACCCCTTGGGGCCGGTCTCGCGGATGTGGCGCCCCTGGATGTTGCCGGAAAAGAGGATCGGCGGGTCGTCGCACAGCACTTCCTGCTTGTGGACGTGGCCCAGGGCCCAGTAGTCATAGTGCTTCGCCCGCAGGCCTTCGACCGTGCAGGGGGCGTACGGCTCGTGCCCTTCGCGGCCCGTGGCGGCGGTGTGCAACAGGCCGATGTTGAACAGCCCGCTATCGGCCGCCGGATAATTCTGCGAGAGGTTTTCCAGGACGCTAGCGCGGGCGAAACTTTGCCCATGAATGGCCACGTCGCAGTCGGGCAGGACCAGGGTTTTCGGCTCGTCGGGCGGGAATACCGAGACGTTTTCCGGCAAGGGCAATCGCCGCGTCATCTTGTTGGCGGCGTCGTGGTTGCCGGCGATCAGATAGACGGGAATGCCCGCCTCGCGGAGTTTCACCATCTGGGAAACGAAAAACAGTCCAGTGCGGAACTCTTTCCAGTCGCCGTCGTAGAGATCCCCGGCCAGAAGCACGAAAGCCACCTGGTTTTGAATGGCCAGCCGGACCAGGTTCTCCAGAGCCCGGCGGGTGGCCTGGCGGATGGCGTCCACGGGGGCCCCCTCGTAGCGTTCCAACCCCCGCAATGGGCTATCGAGGTGAATGTCGGCGGCGTGGATGAACTTGAACATCGGCTCGGACTGAATCCCCCGCAAGGACCGGACTGACGTCTGCCAGTGCACGGTGGTACTGCATCCGGCATCCAATATATCGCGGTGATTCGTGATGAGCTACCAGACCACGCTACCGGCGGGTTAGTCGCTGGACAAACCCAACGGCGGTATCCGGCTTGTTTTCTGTTTGAAATTCGATAAACTGATAGGTCTGGCCCGCCCATCCCAGACGACTGCCAAGGAAATAGACGTCTCGATCGAAGGAAACTGAAACAGGTTTTTCTATGCCCAGACCATCCTCTCCGATGAAGTTCAATAAGCCTAGCAAGCGCCGGGCGAAGACGAAGATTCGCGGCAAGAAAAAGGATCCGATCTACGTCGACGGGCAGCGTCCGCGTCCGATGTTCGTTGACTATAAGGACTTGGAGCTACTGAAGAAGCTCACCAATCGCCAGGGGAAGATTATCGCCCGGCGTAAGAGTGGCGCGTCGGCAGTGAGCCAGCACGCCATCACCTTGGCCGTCAAGCGAGCCCGCTTTATGGCCCTGCTGCCCTACGTGGGCGAGTAGGCGAAGTCGGAAGGCGGAATATGGAAGGGGGAAGGCGGAATTCCCAATTCCAGCAGGCACTTCCGTACGGCTGTGTCTTGCGCCGACTTCTGCCTCGCTGCCCCCTCTGTAGTAAATCCTTCTCGGGAATCTTGCTTTCCCCTACGGCAAGACCCTGATCGACAGTGATCGCCGCTCGCCGAAGGGTATGGTCAGCTCTTTCCCATCCGCTGACCGTCGCGTGGTTTGCAGTTGCAACGCGATTTGCGCCCGGCCCTCTTCGGGCAGCGGGAGCACGAATTCGGCCGTCTCGGCATCGCCCAGATAGGCCGTGTCCGCCATGATGGGCGTCAGGAGTTGCTTCCCGTCGCCATGCAAATGCCCGCACAGATAGACCGCGCCGGGCTGACCGCCGCGGTTGGATTTCGGCGCGAGCCAGGCGGCTTCACCCGTATTGCCGATCATGGCCCGGCAGCGGACCTCCGCGCCGCGCTTCACGGTGACCATGTCGTCGCGGCCGATCTCCCGCCAGGGGGCGCTGCGAGACTCTTGCAACTCGATGCTGCCGAACTCGGCATCCAGATAGATGGGCGGGTTGTGGCCATCGAGCGGCGTGTTGCCGACAGCCAACATCGGACAATCGGCCGAGTTGCTGCCGGTGCCGGCGGTGCGCAACAACGGCCGGCGGCCGGCCTTCACGGCGGCCAAGTATTGCGGGGCATAGAAATCCCAAGCGTCGGCATAATGGGCGTCGAGATCGAGCGTGATAACCTGTGTTGCCGGGTCTGCCGGAGCGGCGGCGACGCAATGGTTCTCGCCCACCGCGGCGAACTTCGGCAGATAGCTCTTGAGCACCTGGCAGGCCGGACGCTCGCTGCCGTCCGGTTCGAGGATGCCGAAGTCGCTGTTCTCGCCGAGGCGGAACCCGCCCGGCAGCCACCAGGGGGCCGCGCCGCGGGCGCCGGATTCGATGAACATGTTATAGAAGTTTTCGAACTCGGTACGTTGATTGGTCAACTCGACCGGACTGACGTGTACTCGGTCGGGCGTCCAGGGGGTGCGCATGCCGTTGCAGGTGTAGCCAAACTCCATCCAGACCACGGGCTTCTCCCGGGAAAGGAAGCGATAATAGAGCGTCACCAGGCCGCCCTGGCGGATCGCGTCGACCGGCGAGGGCTGCGACGGCCCCAGCGGCTGGAGATTGTAGCCCTCCGGGCAGAGGAAGCTCACGTGCTTGGCCACCGCGGCCGAATGGCAATGGGCGAAATGGGCTGTGTCGGGAATGCCGCAGGCGCCGAAGCGGAACGTGACCAGGTGATTGGAGTCGTAATCGCTAAGCTCGCGGATCACGTCGCCGTAACCGCGGCCGATGCGATCGCTGAAAAAGCGGCGGAATGCGGCCACCGCGCGGTCCCACGGCCCGTGGTTGGCGCAGCAGCGAGCCGCGGGCATGTCGACCATTTCTGCCGCGGGGGTGCCACTGCCCGACGAGGCACGGGCAGAGCCCGTGGCACCCAGCGACCTCGCCTCCTCATCCCCGGCCCCTCTCCCTCGCGGGGGCGAGGGGAGACGCGGCAACTGATAACCCCAGTCGCGTTCGGCGTTGGCCAAGGAGCCATAGCGTTCGACGATCCAGGCGTTCCAGTCGGGCAGCCATTGCTCCATGCCGCGGGCGGATGAGCCGGGCGAGTGGATCGGTTCCCAAGCCAACTCCCAGGCAAGGATTGCTGGATGGTTCTTGATCCCGGCGGCGTTGATGTGCTGCTTGATGGCGGCGACGTCGGCGTGGTTCATGGGATTGCCCCAGGGAAGAAAATAGAAGACCTTCATCCCGTGGCGGCGACAGCGGTTGAGGAAGTCCTGCGTGTCGCGATAGGCGTCCGGCGCGTCGGCATCCAGGGGCGTCGAGGCATGGATCGCGCTGAGCGTGTTGATGCCGGCCGACTGCATCCAGGCCATGTCGCGCTCGATGAGCTGCGGATCGTAGCGGTCGCGGGCGAGCATGTCGTCCGGGGCCATGCCGCCCTGGTCGTTGGGCCGGTAATTGATGCCCCGCATGTACCAGGGTTTTCCGCCGAGCATGAAGTGCGAGCCCTTGACCACCACGAACTCTTGATGTGACGCCGCGCCGACCGGCAATTGCTCGATGGTGTGGGAAATGCGGTCGAGCGCGTCGTTGCCGTCAAGAAGCTCCGTGGTGACAGTGCAAGGGAAGATGCCCGGGGCGTCGGCCGGTGGCATCCATTGGCAGCGCAGTTCGCGGCGTTCGCCGGCCGGAACCGTGACGGCGAGCACCGGCTGGAAGAGGACCTTTCCGGCCGCGTCGGTAACCGTCAACTTTGCGGCGAGTGATTGCGGTTTGCGGTTGGCGTTCAACACGAGCGCGCCGAGGTCGATGGTTTCCTCGGGATAATAGGAAAACTGCCGGCTGCCGGCCTCGAGCAGAAACGTGCCGCGGGTCATGGCCTTGGCAAGCCGGATGAATGCCTCGCCGAGCGCGTGGCCCTGGGGTGTGTCGGCGACCAGCACGGCCGGATTGGCCAACCCCACGCCGGCCCACATTGCGCCGGGAAGACTCGTATCGCCCAGCATCAGCCAGACCAGGGCCCCGCGCCGTCGGCCTTGCGCGTCGTAGGCATCCATGATGGGGACCAGACGCCAGGGCCGCTGTCGATCGATCCCCTCGCCGCCCGGACGCCGATTGGAGGCATAGCCGCGCGCGTCCGTCACGATGGGGTTAACCGGCTCGACGATGGGATGCGCCGGTCGCAGCGAAGCGACCTGATCCAATGGGTAGAGCTTGTACGAAGGACTCAGCCCCTCGATCTCGGGCACCTGGGCCTGCGGCTCGTCGAGATTCGGATCGATTGCGGTGGCCAGGTCGCCGAACCAATAGCAATGCGTGCCGGCCTTTGCTTTGGGCGTGTGGCTCGACGAGAGGCCGATGTTGATCCGGGCGACATTGGCCGGATTGAAGCGATCGCCGGAACCGCCGCGGTGGGCCTTGGAGTCCTTCCAGTAGCCGAAATCCATGGGACGCAGCACGTAGGTCGCGAGCCGGGTAGTGAGATCTACGGAGGCGATCCAGCGGGCGCCGTCCTTTTCGATGCACTCGATCGCCAATTGCGAAGTGCCGGCGTCGCCCCGGGCGCGGAAGCAGAGCAGGCTGTGGTTGTCGGCGAAGGCGCCGGAGATCGATTGTCCAAAGGTGTCCCAGCCGGCGTAGTCGCACGTTACGCGCCAGCTTTGGCCGGCGCCGCCCGCCTGGACCGGCTCGATGGTGGCCTTACGGTCCGAATCGCGGCTGCCGTGGCGCCAGTCGTTGGATTTCAGCGGAATGGAACGCTTGGCCAAGAGGTCGTAGATCGTCTCGCCATAGCGCTCGAGTTCGACATAGCCGCGGGGCGTGCGGACCAGCAGCTCGCGGAAGGCGGGCGCGCCCACGGCGATCAGCTTGCCACGCGACCGCAACAGCGCCATGACGCGGCGCGCCGCAGAGTCGGGCTCTCGGCGGGCGTCGGCCAAGACCAACAGGTCGAGCGATTCGGTGGACAGACCCCGCTGGGCAAGATCTTCCCAGGAGAGCAGCGTCACGCCGAAGCCCGCTTCGGCCAACATGCCTTTCAGCCCGGCGGCGATGCGCCCCGACTCGTCGCGAACGATCGCCACGCTGCCCGAGGGGCCGGCGGCCAAGGCGATCGCCGGAGCGGCCGGCGGGGACGACCCGGCGACGGTGAATTGCCGGAAGAAGCCGACCAGGCCGTTGGCGCAAAGGCCCGGCCGGCCGCTCCGCACGGCCCGTCGCCCAGCCAGGTCGTACCGCATCCGCCAGAACTCACCGGTGGCTGAATCGCGGATCTCGCCGGTGAGAGCCTGGGGCGACAGGGTGAGGCTCAGCTCGTAGGTTGTGCCGTATTGCCACTCGGCCAGGTTTCCCTCGTGCCGCGAGGCAAGCGACGTGCCGGCGGCCGCCGCGGACCGCTGGGCCTGGTGCACCCCCTGGAAGCGCTCGACGAGCTCGAAACGGGTTTTCCCGTCGGGCGTGGCCACCAAGAGCAGTCGCCAGTGGTTCTCGCCGTCGTCGAACAGCGTCAGCCCGGCGGTGGCGAAGCCCGCGCCGGTGCGGCGGCTGACGGTCACCGAGCCGCGGATCTGCGCCGTGGCAAGCTCGTCGAGGTTGACCACGGCGAAGCAGTCACGCAGCGGGGCTGCGAAACGGCACTTTCCGTCGCTGGTCTTCCAACTGTTGCCGCCGACGAATTCGTAACGGCCGCGAGCCGTGTGGAAATCGTCCTGATATTGCGTTTGGGCGAGTGCCGCGGCGGCGATGGCGAGAAGCCCCGAGGCAAGGGCGCCGACACGGATCGCGAGGCGACGATTTTTCATGGTGTTCCTCCGGCAAGCAGCACGTGGATGCGTAGGATCTGCTTCAGCATAACGAATCCCCGGGGTGAAGTACCATCCCTCGGCGACCTCGAACGCAAGCTCCGTCAGGCCGCTCGTTGCAGCGGAGCTTGGGAACGAGGGATGCGTAACGCGTGGCGGCGGGTGGGTGCCCCGGTGGCCCCCCGATTGCGAGCCGGGCGGGGATTCTTGGATTGCTCCGAGACCCCCCATTCCCTACGGCGGGCGAATATGTTATGATTCGGGTGATAGCGGTGAGAAGCGATGTGAGCCCCGACTCAATCCAAGTGCTCTCGTTCTGGTCACCCTGCGATTCGTGTAGCGGCCGAGTTTCGTCGAGTACGAGACCGCCGATCTCCAATTGCGGTTGATTTTCTCCCTCTACGATTCGGCCGCAGTCCTCCTCAACGTTAAGGGGCTCTGGGTGAAGATCGCGGCATCCATGTGTTTTCTGTTTTTTCAAGGAGTGGCAGCATGCCGCAAGGGACGATCAAGAAGCTGATCGCTGACAAGGGTTTTGGATTTATCGATGGAGAGCGCGGTGACCTGTTCTTCCATCACAGCGCCGTGGAAGGCACGAGCATCGAGGCATTGCGAATCGGCCAGGCGGTGACCTACGAAGAAGGTCGCGGTCCGAAAGGACCCCGCGCGGAGAACGTCAAGCCTGTCTGAGCGACGGGATGATCGAAGGAGCGCCCTATGACCAGCATTTATGTGGGTAATCTGCCCACGGGCGCCACCGAGGACGAGTTGATGCAGGCCTTCAGCCAGCACGGCAAAGTCTCGGCGGTGAATATCGTTAAGGATCGCGAAACAGGCCGGCCCCGCGGTTTCGCATTCGTCGAGATGCCCAACGGCAACGAGGCGGCCCTGGCGATGAAGGAATTGAATCTCACGGAGATCGGCGGCCGGTCGATCACCGTGAATGAAGCGCGGCCCAAGGCCGATCGGCCTCGCCGTGGCGGCGGTGGCCGTCGCGGTTGGTAAGCGGCCGGCGCGGACCACCAACCATCAAGCTGTAGTTCCCGGCCGTGCCTTGATCGGCACGGCCGGGAATACGCTTTACTGGCTCGTTAGTCGCTGCGGATCGATCTGATCCCGCTGCTCGGTGTCCACGATCCAACCCCGGCAATCGGCGCAACCGCAACCGCAGGGAATGGCGGCGTCGGCGGGCCAGCGGTAGTCGATGGTCATCTGCTCGCCCGGCGCGATTTCCGTGAGCACTTCCAACCAGAGCTTGGGCCCGTCCGCGGCGTCGTCGGCATCGCGTGCTTCCGCCTCGACCAGTTCGCAGTTGGGGTGGCAACTGTGATTGAGATAGCGGAAGGGCGCCGCCGGCTCCAAGGCCATGTTCTCGCCCAATTCCATGCAATAGTCGGATTCGTAGTCCGGATCGTCCATCACCGTGCCGCGAATCGGGCCAATCAATTCTTGGGCCCGGAACAGCCGTAGGGAAAAAACCCCCAGGCCGAATTGCGCGGGAGCGACGTGCACGCCTTCCTTGCTGAATTTCATGCCCTAAACCCTAGCGGCTCGGCGGCGAAGAGTCAAGGAGCAGGTTGCAGCGGTCAGCAGAGGGGGAGATCGAGGAGATAAAGGTCCCTGCTCCTTTCCGGGTGGCCAAAAAGCGGTCTTTAAACCGGCCGACAAAATCGTTACACTCCGCCAGCCAATTCTGTCGCGGCAGGTTCTTTTTTGCCAAGGAGTGGCCCATGCTTGCTTCGCCCGCCTATCCACGGAAGCCTCGCCTGTCGGTGGCCATGATTGGCCGCAATGACGCCCAGCGGGTAGCCGCAACGATCGAAAGCGTCCGCGGTATCGCCGACGAAATCGTGGTATTGGACTCCCATTCGAGCGAAGAGACCGCGCAGGCGGCCGAGCGGTTGGGGGCGCGCCAGGTTCACTGTTCTTGGTGCGACGATCTATCGGCCTTGCGAAACCGTTGCCTGGAGAACATCTCCGGCGATTGGGTCCTCTGGACCGAGCCGGGCGAACGGCTAGAGGCGGATTCTGCCGCCGCGTTGCGGCAGTTTGTCGATCGGCAAGCCGACAGCCGCGCGGCTTACTTGCTGATGATCGAGGCACCGCCGGCCCGCGGGTCGCTCTGCGGCAAACAGGCCGCCCGCGTGCGCCTGGCGCCCAATTGGTCGAGTCTGCGGTTTTCCGGCCGCGCCGCCGAAAGCCTGTTCCCCGCGATCCGTGCGGCGGGAATGTCGATCCACCTGGCGCCGGGCCGCCTGGTGCGCGATTCGTGCTGCGGCGATGCGGGGGAAAAGACGCGGCGGGCGCAATGCTCGCTGAAGCTGATCACCATGGAGGCCGAGGACGCCCGGGGATATTCGCCGCGATTGCTGTTGGCCCTGGGCGACGCGCAGCTCGACGCGGGCAATCGGGACGACGCGCAGCATGCCTATCTTCAAGCGGTGGCGGCCAGCCCACGTGGCTCGACCGAGATGCTCTCGGCCTATTATGGCTTGCTCGGTGCGTTGGAGGGGGGCCAGCGGATGCTGCAACTCTCCACCTGCTTGGACGCCCTGGAAACGTTTCCCGTGGACGCACAACTGCTGCTGGCGATGGGTAACTGTCTCCAGGCCCACCAGCGTATGGACCTTGCGACGCGCTCCTTTGATGCGGCATTCCGGCTCGGCAAGGTCAATGTGGAGACCTGGCACTTCATCGACTGGCGCGCCATGGCCGTGTCGTGCCACAGTTTGGCGCTGGAAACGCAAGACCGCATGGAACAGGCCCAGCGGCTGCTGGAAGAAGCCGTGACACAGCATCCGAACTTGCCGTGGCTGCGGCGACGGCTGGCGGAAGTATTGGCGAAGCGCGAATTCAACGCAGCGGCTTGAGCTCCACCAGGGTGGCACGCCCTGAGTGCAACGAAGGGCGTGGTTTTGCGGCTCCACGCCCATCACTTCGTTCTCTGGACGTGCCACCCAATCGCTCGGCGGCGATACCCGTCGAGCGGTCAATTTAGCGGCTTGAGCTCGACGTCGTCGATCCACATCTTTCCCGTGGCGCCGTTGAGCCCAATCTCGACGCCCAGCCCCTCGATTGCGGCGGGGATCGTCAGATCAACGCTGACTTGCCGCCAAGGGAAGGTCCCCAAGAGCGGCGAACTGCCGACATACTTGTTGGGCCCGCCGGCCACGGAAAACCGCAGCACGCCCACCTTCCAAGGAGCGTCGCCCCGCTGGATCGCTTCCCCCTTGACCCAAGCGCTGAGCCGCCAACGCGTGCCGGGAGCGAACCGCGCGGCCAGCAGCGGCTGCCGCCAGAGGGCGTATTGGCCGGTCGTGTTCACCACTTCTGCCGCCGCCTGGCCGCTGTGGACGGGCGAAGAAACCAAGCGGCCGCCCGGCGGGATGAGCCAGGCGCTCTCGACGACGTAACCTGGCAACGGCTGGCCGGTCCGCAGCGAGACCGGCGTGGATTCGGCGGCGGCCTCGAAGCCGGGATCTTCCAGGATCGCGATCTGCTGGGCCGGGGCCGGCGGTGGGGGCAGCCCGCCGATGGCCGTCGGTCGTGCCGCGCCGGGCGTCAGAACCGCGGAGGCCCAACGCCATTGGCCTTGGCCTTCGGCCGACGGCCGTCCGTCGTAGAACGTGAGGAAGAATTGCTTTCCGTTGACAAACCCGTTGGAAAGCGGGACGCCGCCGCAGCGGAGATCGCTGATTCGCAACAACGGGGCTTCTTCTCCGGCCAGCTCGATGCGGTCCGGCACCACGCCCGGGCCAAGCGACTGGAACTGCCAGTCGCGGCCATGTGGGTGATTAGTAGGGTGGGTCGAGCGGACGGCCGCATTGGTGGGGCTTCGGTCGCGTGTCTCGTGCTGTTCAGGCAACAGGGGTTGATCAGCGTTTGTTGCTGTCTGCGAGCCCCACCGGGAATCCGCGCGACCTTGACCCACCCTACCCGAACTGCCAGTGCCACCCACCAACTTCCCGCCCAGGTAGTAGCTTGCATTGCGAATTTCCGGCACGGGCATGAGCAGGCCCAGGAAGGCCGACTTGCCCACCGGCGGCGCGTGCGGGCGGATGCCCCACGACATGCGGAAGCTGGGCGAATGCTCGTCGAGCGTGTAGTCGAAGAAGTATTCCAGCGGCGGTTTCAAGAGATCGAAGCGATAGGAGCCGCGGAGCCGGCCTTCGAAGCGGAACCGCAGATGGCCCTCGTCGTCTTTCCACATCCGCGACGCGGCCTCGACTTCGTTGGACGCGCCATAGACGGTCTTCCCGCTGCCGAAGCCGTGGTCGGTGTACAGATCGGTGTTGTCGACGATCAGCCGCAGTTTTTCCCCTCTCCCGCGAGTACCGACCGAAGTTTGGTCTGGAGAGGGGCCGGGGGTTAGGGTACTTCGCGGGCCAGAAGGGATCGCGTCGTTCTGCCCGCCCTTCTTCGCATAGAGCTGCGTAATCAGACCCGAGCGGGAAAGCCGCAACGAGTAGTAATCGTTTCCGAGAGTCCACCCGCCCGGGGAGCGACCAATTTCCATATCATCCAGGGGCATATCGTTTGTGCAATCCCCATTATCCAATGTGTATAATGTCAGCTCGAACGACGGGGAATGCGGCGTGGCTGGTGCCGAACGGTCGCGCCATGCGACGATTGCCGTCAATTCACGGCAATCGCCATTTCGATCCACCAATTGGACCCTGGCAGGGATCATTTCTGGCGATAAAACCGCCGAAAAAACCCCGCCACCGACCGTCGTGGCGGCCAGGACAGTAGATTCGGTGATGGGAATAGGCAGCAGCGGATGAAAAAGGGAGTCCCAGAGGACGTTCGTACCCTGCGGACGCCAGTAGATGCTTCCCGCGGCGCCTTCGAATGCCGGATGTCGGACGCGATAAAATGACATCAGTCCGCCGTCTGTTGCGTATGCCTCCCACCTCCAGGCGCCGACCACCGGAAGCGTGAGGCTTGCGTTCTCGGGAATGTCGGTTCCTACCCATCGGCTGTGTATTCGAATTGCACCCGCAACGTCTTTGTAGCGCATCTCCAGCCTGGCGCTGCCGAAGGATCGCTCAAATACGAGCTCCTTTCCTTCGCGGCGAAAGACGGCCTCGGTTGCCATCCGGCGATACTTTTCAGGCAGAAAAACGTCTGCGGGACCCAGTAACCGCTGGCCACCACCTTCCAGCGACTCCGGCAATCCCGTCTTCCTTCCGATTGACAGACGGCATGGCATACCAGGGCCGGCGTCACGCAGTTCGACGACATCCTCATTGTCTCTTACGCGGATCGGCGGCTCGCCGCGATTTGCGGCCTCGTCGCGTGGCTCGTCCCGCGGCCACAAATGGAATGGGATGTTAAGCGTTGATTGGCCGCTTCGAACCGCGCAAACGGTGAAAGACAACGGAAGCACGTAAGCCTGGTTGATTCCGCCACCCAACGGAATAGACAAGACACGATTTCCACTTGCCAAATTACCGGTTATCTCGCTCCGAAAGCCCGGGCCCGAAGGGACAAAAACGCGCGGCGCGGAACGCAGATGGTATGGCAGACAAGCCAACGGCACGCGGATCTCGCCAACTGCCGCGTCGTGCCCAAAATTAATCAGCACGATTGACGCCCCTTCGCCATCACTCCGCAAGCATGCAAAAACTCCCGGTGGCGCCTCGACGCTCAGGTAGTCCACGTCGCCTCGCCGTAGTTCGGGAAGCGCCTTGCGGATATCGAAGATACGGCGAAACTCCGCCTCGTGCCCATTCTCCATCTCGTGATACACCAGCGGAATGCCGTCGATCCAGGCCGTCAGGGCCATCAAGGCCCGCATCGGCTCCGGGCCGTACCACAGCTCCGCCCGCAGGCTGTCGTGGCTCTCGACGTGGCGGAGCCGCAACAGGCCGGGCGTTTCCGCGTAGTGCTGCTCGTGCAGCCAACGCCGCAGCCGAGGCACGAACTCCTCGGCCGGCATCTTGCGGACGTCGTGGAAGGCCTGGTAACAGGCGGTGAAATCGTAGACCGCGTCGGCGGCCGTGCCGTAAACGCTTCCCTGCACTTCGGCCAGCAGCGCCCCGTCCGGCTTCTCCCGCTTCACGGCCGCCCGCAGCGCGTGGAGCATACCCAGCCCGCCTTGGAGCTGCGCGAAACTCGCCCGGGCGTAGGGAATGGCGGGGTTCCAGTTGACGATCTTGCTGCCGCCCACCGCGTCGACGCGATAGCCGTCGACGCCGAATTGCGTGACGTAATGCCGGGCCACGCCGGCCATGTATTGCTGCCAACTGGGCCAGTTGAAATCGTTGCACCAGTACGAGAGCGTCGAGCCGTTTTCTTCCTGGGCCAGCCACTCGGGATGGGCCCGCGCCCGCGGCGAATCGTTCCGCCCGCCGTGCGGCACGCAATCTTGGAGCACGTGCAGGCCCAACTGGTGGGCGCGAGCGACCAGCACGCGATAGTCGTCGGCGGTGCCCAGCCCTTCCTGGAACTTGTAATAGTCGCGGGGCTGATAGGGGCCGGCATCCTCGATGGGCATGATCCAGATGGTGTTGCAGCCCAGGGCGGCGATGTGGTCCAAGAGCTTGGTGGCAGCGCGGAAGCCGCCCAGGTCGCGGAAGCCGCTGCCGGTGGTGCCGCCGGGATGGAAGCTGTAGATCACGGCGTCGCGGAACCACTCGGGGCGGTCGGCCGGCGGGACATGCCCACGCTTCCGCATCCAGTCGTGGATTCGCCGCAACGCGGTCTCGCCGTCGCCTTCGATCAGCCACAGCGCGGCACTGCCGATCTCCTGGACGTCGCCGGGGCGGACGCGGCCTTGGGCGTTGATATGCTGGGCGACGCGGAAACCGCCGGGCGTCTCGGTCACCGTGGCCGAAGTGTGGTCCGAAGCGGCGGTCAGTTCGTCGCAGATCCAGAGCACGCTCCGCTGCGGCGAAAGCTGAGCGATCACGGGGCTCAGGCTCTGAGACGTCGAGTGCCGGGCACCGTCGCGGAAGGCGTCGGCCGGGTAACGCTGCGGTGGGTAGACGCCGGGGAAATAGTAATAGCTCTGGTCGCTGTCGGCGGCCCTCACCCCCGGCCCCTCTCCCGCACGGGGGCGAGGGGAGATTTGAAACGGCGGAGTGCCGAGCCAGAAGCCTTTTAGTTTCGTAGGCTGCTGCCCGCTCCATTTCAGCCGTGCCCAACGAGTGAGCATGGGCCAGGAGGCGTCGAGCTCGTAGTGCAACTCGATTTGCCAGTCGCCGGCGGCCAGGGTCGCGACCGCCATGCCGGGGCCGGGCCGGGCGACGTCCAACAGCTTCGCCTTGACGCGGCCACTGCCAAGGATCCAGGCGTCGTCTTGCTTGATGTCCAGCGGGGGAACCGTTCCGAGCGGCTGGGTCAACGGCTTGTCGTCCCACCGCAGCTCGGCCAGGCCGCCGCTCTGGGCGTCCAACACCACGGCGAAGCGGCCGCTGCGGAGGATCAGCCGGTTGGAGCCTGGAGAGGTCGTCTGGCCATGTGCCAAGGCCGGGAGACCGGTGAGGAACAGACAAAGAAGAAAGGATGAAGGATGAAGGACGAAGGATGAAAAACGGAAAGAGTTGGGCATGGCGGTGCTGTTTGCGATAGGGTGGTCGAGCTTCGTTCATGTGTATCTGCCGGCGGCGGCCCGGTCAATGCCTGACGGGACTGGGAAAAATCGCCGGTCCCGTTTTCGCCGAGATCGGCCGAACGCAGTAGACATGGCCCCCCGATCTGGCTTATGCTGCTGCGTAGGAAACGACAGGTTAGAAACGCGTCCTATGTTCATTCAGGAGTCTGCTCATGCGACGTTGGTTGCCGGCATCGGTGGTGATTTCGTTGACGATCGTTTTGGCGGTTGTGGCCCGAGCGGCCGAGCCCCGCGCCCAGTTGAGCGTCGTGACCGATCGGCCCGACGCGCTGTACTCGGTCGGCGAAAAGGTGCAGTTCCAAGTTACGTTGAAGAAGGCCAACCGGGCGGTGACGGAGGGGGAGATTGGCTACATCATCGACAAAGATGGCATGCCGCCGGTGAAACAGGGTCGATTGAAGGCGGCCGGAGGGCCCTTGGTTGTGGAAGGATCCTTGGGCGAGCCCGGCTTTCTCCGCTGTCGCGTGTTCTATCCGGCCGGTTCTAAGCAGATGATCACGGCCACCGCGGGGGCGGGCATCGACCCGCTCGGGATCAAGCCCAGCCTGGGCGTGCCCGCGGATTTCGACGCCTTTTGGGCCGCACAGAAGGCGCGCCTGGAGGCCGTGCCGATGAAGCCGGCACTGACGCCGGTGAAGTCGCCCATCGCGGAGATCGAGTGCTTTGACGTGCAGATACCCTGTGTGCCGCCACGGCCGGTCTCGGGCTATTTCGCGCGGCCCGCGGGCGCGGCTCCCAAGAGCCTGCCGGCGATCCTCCACGTGCAAGGGGCCGGTGTGCGAAGCTCCAACTTGGGCAGTGCGGCCGGCTGGGCCAAGCAATACCAGGCGCTGTCGATGGACATCAACGCCCATGGAATTCCCAATGGCAAGCCGGAACAGTACTACAAGGATCTCAGCGCCGGGCTGCTGAATGACTATCGCGCCGTGGGGCGCGAAGACCGCGAGAAATGTTATTTCCTGGGGATGTTCCTGCGGATGCAGAGGGCGCTGGACTTTCTCACCGGCCAGCCGCAATGGGACGGCAAGATCCTGATTGTGGAAGGTTCCAGCCAAGGGGGCGGGCAGTCGCTGGCCGCCGCGGGGCTGGATCCCCGGGTGACGATGATCGCCGCCGGAGTGCCGGCGATTTGCGACCATCCCGGCAAGGTCGTGGGCCGAATCAACGGTTGGCCCAAGCTGGTGCCCGACAAAGACGGCAAGCCTGATCCGCAGATCCTCCAGGTGGCGCGGTACTTCGACTGCATGAATTTCGCCACGCGTGCGCGGGCCGAGGCGATCTTGAGCGTTGGGTTCATCGACGGCACTTGCCCACCGTCGAGCGTCTACGCGGCGTACAACAACCTGCCCGGCAAGAAGCAGATCGTCAACAAACCGTTGATGACCCATGCTTCGCCGCCGGACGTCCGCGACGCATTCGCCAAGGCCATTTCGGAGTATTTGGCACGGGCAAAGGTGGGGAAGAGGGGATGAAGGATGAATAGGCGAGCGGTGTTTTTCTTAATCCCCAATCCTTAAACGACGCCATTTCAGGAGGAATCCTATGAGTGTGAAAGAAAACAAGGTCGCGCCGCGTCCGTCGGGCGAGGCGGGCCTCTTGCCCGTGCATTCGCCAAGCACCGGCGAGACGCCAATGGCACACGGCCGGGTGTTGTCGATCGACGCCCTGCGCGGCTTCGACATGTTCTGGATCATCGGCGGCGCGGAAGTGGTGAAGGCCATCGCCGGGCTGTTTGCCAACCCATTGCCCAGGGTGATGGTGACGCAAATGGAGCACGTGAAGTGGGAAGGCTTCGCCGCCTGGGATCTGATCATGCCGCTGTTCCTGTTCATCGTCGGCGCGGCGATGCCCTTCTCGCTGGGCAAACGGTTGGAGGCGGGGCAAGGCCGGTGGGCGATCTATCGCAAGGTGCTGCTGCGCACGGTGATCTTGTTCGTACTGGGGATGGCTGCGCAAGGGCATCTGCTGGAGTTCAAACTCGATCAACTCCACCTCTATTGCAATACGCTCCAGGCCATCGCGGCCGGCTACCTGGTCGCGGCGGTGCTGCTGCTGCACTTGCCGGTTCTGCTGCAATTGCTCGCCACGGCCGGTCTGCTGGCCGGCTATTGGGCGCTTTTGGTATTCGTGCCCATCCCCGGCCAGGGCGCCGGCCACCTCGCTACGGACCTCAACCTGGCGATGTATGTCGACCAGTTGCTGCTGAGGGGTTTCCAGGACCAAACCAACTACACTTGGATCCTCAGCAGCCTCACGTTTGCGGCGACCGTGATGCTGGGGGTACTGGGCGGACACCTGCTCCATTCCCGCCAGGCGCCCTGGGCGAAGTTCCTGGGGCTCTTGGCGGCCGGCGGAGTTTGTCTGGCGGCGGGCTGGTTCTGGGGATACAAGTTCCCCTGGATCAAGCACCTCTGGACCAGTTCGATGGTGCTCTGGGCGGCCGGCTGGAGCTATTTGCTCTTGGCGCTGTTCTACCTGATCATCGACGTGGCGGGCCTGCGCCGCTGGGCCTTTTTCTTCGTGGTGATCGGCTCCAACGCCATCCTCGCCTACATGCTTGCCGAGGTCAACCACTTGGGAGGTTTCACCCATTTCACCGACCCGTGGGTGGCGGGGCTTGCTGCGCACCTGGGACGCTACGACGGCCCGCTGCGAACCGTTTGCGGCTTCATGCTGCTGTGGGGGATCCTCTATTACCTGTACCGCAAAGGGACATTTATCCGGGTGTGAAAGAAGTCGGAACGCGGATTTCGCCGCACGTTGCCCGCGGCATTTCGAATTCCACCGTTCCGAATGCCGTCTTCCGCCCTCCGAATTCAGCCGAACTGGAATGTGTCGCGCATCCCGGCGTCCCAATCGTCCCAGAGATAATCGTCGAGCCGCTCGTCGGCGATTACACGGAAGGCATAGCGGACCTGCTCCTCGTAGAACTCGCAAAACGCACCGGTAGCGTGCATGCCGCCGTTCATCTCGTGGGCCTCGGCCGGACAGGGCGAGCCGCAGTAGTGGCGGATCGCGCAGCGGTTGCAGGGCTCGACGTCCTCCACCTTGCGGCCGGTCACCAGCCGGAACGGCTCGCTCTGGAGCACGTCGGGAATCTGGTCGCGGAAGAGGTTTCCGCCGCGGAATTTCTCCAGGCCGATGAACTCGCTACAGGGAAACATGTCGCCGTCGGGGCCTACGGCAAAGAAACACCGCCCACCGCCACAGGGCGAAATGTCGCACATCAACCGCCGCGCGGCCGGGGCCACGATCGCCAGCAGGATGTTGGCGAAGTTGCCCACCACCAGCTTCCGCCCGGTTTGCTCGTAAAGCTCGCGGGTGTGATCGAGCGTTTTCAGAAAATACTTGGCGGCCGTGGCGTCGTCGGGCTTCACTCGCCGGGAGGCGGGCAAAGTGCAGCGCAGGATGTTGATCAGGCAGGTGGGCACCTCGCGGGCGTGGAGGAAGGCGGCGAGCTTGGGCAGGTGCCGCAGGTTCTCGCTGGACATCGTGGAAATCACGCTCCAGGCCGGATAGCCGCGAAGGCGATCCATGGCGTCGATCACGCGATCGTAGACCCCCAGTCCTTCCCAGGTCATGCGGGTGCGATCGGCCACGGCGGGCGTGGCGGCGTCGAGCGAGATGCCGATGCTCACGTCGTGATCGCGGAGGAAGGCGATCGCCGCGTCGTCCAACAGCGTGGCATTGGTCTGCACGCCGAAGCGAAAATCGGCGCTGTAGGCGGCGATGCCGGCAAAGACCGCTTCCCGGTTCAACAGCGGTTCGGCCCCGTGGAAGATGATCTGCGGCAGGGAGCCCTTGGGCACCGTGGTGCGGAAGTAATCTTTGAGGATCCCCAGGGCCTCGATCAGCCGCTCGTGCGGCATGTGCGGGCCGGCGCGGCGGATTTCCTCGGGGATGTAACAATAGGAGCAGTTCAAATTGCAGCGGCCGGTGGGGTTGAAGTAAACGGCCGAAGGCTTCAGCCCGAACCGCAGCAAGTTGATCTCGTCGGCAAACTTACCGGCCTTCTTATAATACACCCGGGTGAGATCGCCGCCGCTAAGTATGTCGGCCAGTTTCTCGCGGCGCACCAGCGCCCAGAAGGCGGTGTCGGGATCGATGATGGCCACATAGTCGGGGTGGCCGATGTCGATCGGTTGGAGCTTCGGTCCGTTGCCGGTGCCGACGAAGCGGCCCCGCGAAGGGGCCGCCCGGCCGGCCGGCTGTCCACTTTTTTCGTCGCCCGACGCTTCCGCGGCGGCGCCGGGATTAGTTCGTGCCGTCACGACTTCTTGGCTTTCTTGTCCATGAGGATGTAGTGCGACAAGCCGGTGCCTTTGGCTTTGCAGCTCTTGCGGTAGGCGATAACGTCCTTCTTCTTTTCCGTCGTCTTCTTCATGATCTTCCCTTTCGTATCGAGCAGGACCAAACGAAAAAAGGATCCCGACGAACTACGATCGTTCGCCGGAATCCTTTGCCATCAGATTCCTAACGCGGTTATCATTTCAGCAGGTCTTCTGGCTCGTGGCTCGACGGCTCCTATCGCCTTCCCGCCGCGATCGCTCGCGGCAGTGGCCGGCATACGCCCGATCGGAAACCTCGCCACTTACAGCTGCGGGACAGCCACGGAATCGCACCGTGTTCCGGGATGCTGAAATCGCCTGTAGTTTACCATTGCCGGGGAAAATGTCAACAGCGGGACAGACGGTGGAGGGATTACAAGGTCCGCGGCAACGTAGTAGGTTATGCTTCTGCACAATGACCCTGCGGCACCCGGCCTGTTATGCTGAAGCATAATTCGCGCATGTAGGTTTCCGTTTTGCCAGGGTAATAAAGGGCCCCCAATGGCGCTGTTAGGCTTTCGTGACGTGACGCTGGGATTCGCCGGTCCGCCGCTGCTGGTGCGGGCGAACCTGCAAATCGAACGCGGCGAACGGATTTGCCTGTTGGGACGTAACGCGGCCGGCAAATCAACCATGCTGCGCCTGATCGGCGGGGACTTGGAGCCGGACGAGGGGGAGATCACCCGCGAGCAGGGAGTCCGCATTGCCGCACTACCGCAAGACGTGCCGCGGGAGCTGCCGGGTACGGTGTTCGACCAGGTGTCGGCCGGGCTGGACAACTTGCACGAGTTGTTGGCCGAATATCACCGGCTGGGCCACCAACTGGCCGTCGAGAGCACGGCGGACGCGCAACAGAAGTTGGACCGCGCCGGCCGGGCGATCGACGCCGCGGGCGGCTGGCAGTTGCACCGCCAGGTCGAGCAGACCATCGACCGCATGAAGCTCGATGCGGACGCGGAGGTGAGCTTGCTGTCGGCGGGGATGAAACGCCGCGTGCTGCTGGGCAAAGCCCTGGTGCAGAATCCCGACATCCTGCTGCTGGACGAGCCCACCAACCATCTCGACATCGACGCCACACAGTGGCTCGAGGAGTTTCTGCTGCGCTACGAGGGGACGCTGTTGTTCGTGACCCACGACCGGATGTTCCTCCGTAGGCTGGCCACCCGGATACTGGATCTCGATCGTGGCAACCTGACAAGTTGGTCGTGCGACTACGCGACCTATCAGCTCCGTAAACAGGCCGCTTTGGAGGCTGAGGCCCAGCAGTGGGCGGCCTTCGACAAGCGGAAGGCCCAGGAGGAGGTTTGGATCCGCAGGGGCGTGATGGCCCGGGGGACCCGGAATATGGGACGCGTGCGGGCGCTCGAGGCGATGCGCCAAGAACGCAGCCAACGGCGGGAGCGGCTGGGCAACGTCCGCATCGAGATCCCGGAGGCCGAGCGGACCGGGCGGCTGGTGATCGAAGCCAAGAATGTTGCTTTCCACTACGGCGAGCAGACCATCGTGGCGGACTTCTCGACGCTTGTGATGCGCGGCGACCGCGTGGGTTTGATCGGCCCGAACGGCTCCGGCAAGACAACCTTGCTGCGGGTGCTGTTAGGGCAACTCACGCCGGCGGCCGGGACGATTCGCCACGGCACGCACCTGGAGGTGGCCTACTTCGACCAGCTTCACGCCGAGCTCGACGAAAACGAGACGCTGCGGAACAACGTGGCCGGCGGCAGCGACTCGATCGAGATCAACGGCAAAAAGCGGCACATCATCGGCTACCTCGACGACTTTCTGTTTACGGCGGAGCAGGCGCAGCGGCCGATCTCGAAACTCTCCGGCGGCGAGCGGAACCGGCTATTGCTGGCCCGGTTGTTCGCCCAGCCTTCCAATGTGCTGGTGATGGACGAGCCGACCAACGATCTGGACATGGAGACCTTGGATCTGCTCGAGGAACTGTTGCTGGAATACCCGGGTACGCTGTTGCTGGTGAGTCACGATCGGGAGTTTCTCAACAACGTGGTCACCAGCACGCTGGTATTGGAAGGGGCGGGACGCGTCAAGGAGTACGCCGGCGGCTACGACGATTGGCTCCGCCAGCGGGCCGAGGCGACCCCGGCGGTGGTGGAGGACAAGCCGCCGCCGAAGGCGAAGCCCGAGCGGCCGCAGGGAGAGCGTCCGCGGCGGCTGAGCTACAAGGAACAGCGGGAGCTGGAAGAGTTGCCGCCGCGGATCGAATTGCTCGAACAGGAGCTCGCCCGTTTGCACCAGGCGCTGGCCGACCCGCTGTTGTATCAAAAGCCGGGGCGAGAAATCGCCAAGGTGAAGGCCGAACTGGAATCGCTGCAAAGCCAACTCGACGCGGCCTTTGCCCGTTGGGAAGCGTTGGAGGCGACCCGGCAAGGGTAAATCAGGGTTCCATGCGTCCAATCGGGCTGCCGCTCGATCCTTTCTTCACGGGAAACTCAAATATCAGTTTGCCCGAAGAATCGAAGTACTTGAACCGAAGTGTAACCCCTGCCGCAAGGATGGCCTGCAATTCTGGGGCCGCCAGGGCGCGACGGGTCGCAGCCGTCCGGAACAGGTTTTGTTGCGTTTCGGTAACGGCCGTGGTAAGGGTGTAGATGTATGAAAGCGTCTTCCCAGGCTCGGCTGCCACACGCTCACATTGCGTGATCATGTCGATCCGCATGGGCAAACGCTTGTTCGCATCAGCGGCCGCCTTTTCGAGCTGAAGTTGGATCGAGTTGCCATAAAATGGCGAACGAGCCAGACTGATCGCTGCGCCCACCGCCAACAGGTAGACGGTAAGTATAGCCATCGTCGCGGCAATGCCCGGTGTTTGAATATGCATCCGCTCCCACACGCGGAACGTCGCTCCCGCCATGGTCTTGGCGTTCTCCACAACCGACAGCCGCCGGACGTGTCCCATGATTGTCCGCAGCATCGGCGGCGGGATCGGCGCATCGATCGGCGGTATCTGGCCGCGGAACCGGTCCCTCATTTGCCACACGATGGCGTTCGTCTTGTATATGTTCCCGCCGAACATTATCAGGAACCCGATGCCAAACCCTACCGCAGATGGTCCACCCACCATCGCACCATAAGCAATCAAGGCGAGCACCGTCACGAAAAGAAAAGCGCCTTCCAGATAGCGGTTGCGGGAGAACAGAATTTGGTTGAGCAAACGGCCGCCGTCGAGAGGCAAGACCGGCAATAGGTTGAATCCATTGATCAGCGCGAGCAGGGTCGCCGCTTGCGCCAGTTCGGCCCGATGCCCCTCGACGAGCCCGGGAATTGATAACGTGACGAACAACGCCGCCGCCAGGCACAGGCCGGGCAACGGTCCCATGAGGCTGACGATCGCGTCCTGGTAACCTTTCACGCTCGTCTTCTGCCCCGACACCGCCGCGCCAAAAAGGGGGATAAAGAACATCCGCACGTTGCGGTAGCCGAAGATCCGCATCCCCAGGTAATGCCCTATCTCGTGAAGAAACAGGACTCCGACGAGCATCATTGTGAAGACCAAGGGGCTTTGCGTCGCACCCAATGCAACGAATACCAGCAAGGAGACGGCGAGAATTAGCAGGGTCTGTATCCAGTTGCCCCGCGGGTTGCGGGCCTTTTCCAATTCCTTGACCACCGACGCCTCAAACGGATTCCTGCGAGTTTCCCAGACTTCCGATGCTTCAATAGCCACGTCAACGCCATCTGCCGGCGGCGGTTCCGCAGGAGCGATGGCACGGTACGCCTCGAACTCCTCAGCCCCGATCGTCCCCACCGGCATCTCCTGGACCTCCGCCGGCATCTCCCACCCCTCCGCCGCCACCTCCGGAACCTCCACCGGCAGCTTTCGCGCCGATTTCGGCCGCTTCAGGCGGTCGATACCGAGGAGAATGAGCGCCGCCACAAGCCCCATCGTCGCGCCCATGCCGATCCAAATCACCTGCATCGTCGGAGGGCTGTCGTGAAGCCCCACTACACTTAGCAGGCCGCCCACGAGGCTCCCGAGTAATAGGCTGGCCGCGTGGTGGTGCGTACGGAAGAACGCTCCTCGTGGCCTTGTCTTGAATTGCGATTCCCTCGCGCGTTTGCCGGAAGAGCCGGATCTCCGATTGCCGTGCGCTCGCTGCGATGCCCCCTCGCGTAGTTGTTCGGGCCCGGAGGCCGGTCGAGAGGCGGCTTGCCTGATCAGCTCTGCAACCGCATTAAGGGGTTCTTGCGAGGCGGAAAAACGCGAGACATCCAACACCAGCTCACTGCCATCGATGGCCAGACGCTGCAGCTCGCGGCTGGCGTCGATTTCCTTGATCAATCCCTTGTCGCCGAATAGCCGGACTTTCGCTCCATCGATCTCCAGCCGATATGCCCGACTGTCGGCACCGCCCGCCCGATTCAACGAGTAAACGTCTACCACGGTGTGAAACCTCCGTCCGATTGCGGTCGCCCATCCACACCCACCAACGTAATCATTAATCTTCGCCAGTAAAGGGGGTAACCGACCAACTGCGCGGGCCGGCAGTGGATCGCTTCTATTTCAAGCGGCCACTACGGAAGCCTCGCTTCGATCTGCCGGACCTTGCCATCCCGCAACTCGAACCAACGATCGCCCAGGCACTGGGCTTCCGAGCGGCTGTGGGTGATGTGCAGCACCGTGACGTCAGCTTGGCCACGGAGATTCAACAGCAGGTCGTGCATTTCCTTACGGGTGTCGTCGTCCAACGCGCTGAGCGGCTCGTCCAGGAGCAACACGCCCGGCCGCATGGCCAGTGCGCGACCCAAGGCGACGCGCTGGATTTCGCCGCCGCTGAGTCCATTGGGGCGGCGGCCCAACAGATGGCCGATGCCCAGCAGCCGGGCCAGCTCTTCCACCCGCGCGTCGATCGCCGCGGAGGTCCATCCACGGACGGCCGGGGCGAAGGCGAGGTGCTCGCGGACGGTCAACAACGAGAACAGGCTGCCATCTTGCGGGACGTAGCCCACGCCGCGGGCCGCCGGTTGTAATCGCGTGACGTCGCGGTCCAGGAGCAGGATCCGCCCGGCCGCGATGGGGCGCAACCCGCAAATGGCCTCCACCAGCGTGGTCTTACCGCAGCCGGTTGGACCCATCAACACGCCATACTGCCCGGCCGGGATCTCCAGGGAGATGCCGGAGAGTGAAAAGGCATCTTGGCGGATCGCGATGTTTTGGAGTGAGATCATGAGCGTTAAATCAGTCCGCTGCCCCGCAGCCCAAAGAGCCGTGCCAAGATCAATACGGCCAGCGCGGCGATGACCATGATCAGCGATACGGCCGCGGCCGCTTCGATGTTGCCGACGCTAAGCTCCAGATAGACGCTGGTGGGCAGGACCTCGGTCCGCATCCGCGTGGCTCCGGAAAAAATCAGGATCGGGCCGAATTCGCCCAGCGCGCGGGCCCAGGCCAAGGTGGCCGCGGTCAACAGTCCCCGGCGGGCCTCGGGAAACACCACCAACCAGAAGGCCTGGCTGCGGCTGCATCCCAGCGTCAGGGCAACCTGTTCGGAGCGAGGGCTGATCTGGTCGAAGGTCACCCGCATGGTGCGGACCGCGAAAGCGCAGGCCACGGTGAACTGCGCCAGGATCACGCTGGGCACGGCGAAGGTGACGGGAATCAGCCGCTCGATCGCCCGGCCCGGCGGCATCTGGAAGAGGATCAACAGGGCCAGCCCGATCACCAGCGGCGGCAGCACGATGGGGATGTCGAGCACCGCGTCGACCAGGCTTCGCCCGGGAAAACGGAACCGCGACAGCAAATAGCCCGCGGGAACGGCGATCCACAGCGAAACGAGCGTCGAGAGGGTGCAGGAGACCAGGCTCAGGCGGAAGGCGTAACGGATTTCCAGGCTGGCCATCGCGGCCAACAGGTGCGCCGGGGTGGTGAACGAGCCGAGCGCAAAGAGCAGCCCGAGGATGAGCGTGACGTAGGATGCGAGGAAAGTGCCCAGGCCGGTGATAAACAGTGCGTCGGAGCGGCCGGCTCCAGGGTGATCGGCGGGGCGGGATGGGCGCGGCGCCGGGCAGCTCACGGCGATTTCTCCTCGGCGATCCACGTGAACCCCGCCTCACCGAAGCGACGCTGCGTTTCGGGAGAAAGAATGGCCGCCAGCAGCCGCCGCATCAGGTACTTGTGCGACGAGTCTTTGGCCACGGCGAAGGGCTGGATGGCGATTGCCTCGGGCAGGTTCAGCTCCACGATTTCCAGGTCGTTGGCGGTGCCCTTCGCACTGCTCAATACGTTGCTGCGATAAACCAGGATCAGGTCCAGGGCGCCGGCCCGCATCTCGTTCACCAGTTCATGTCCGGCACTGGGGTGAGGGATCGGACGCGGCCGGTCCGCGGCATAGACCTTGTCGCAGAGCTTGAGCTTCTTCAAGAGATCGTCGCAAAGCGCCCCCAGCGCCGAATTGGTGGGGTGGCACAAGCCGATTCGCAATTCCGGTCGTGTCAGGTCCTCGACGGAGCGGACTTTGTGGGGATTGCCCCGCCGCACCGCCATTACAATGTCGTTGCGGGAGATCTTCACCGAGGCCTCGAACCATTGCTGCACTTTGCTCATGAAGGAGACGTCGCAAGAGAAATAGGCGTCGGGAAAATGGCTGCTCGCGATTTGCCCCCCCTTCATGGCCTTCATCTGCGCAACGAGGATGCCGCAACCGTTGTAGACGGGGATGATCTCGACCCCTTCCCGCTGCTGGAAGCGTTTGAGCAGGTCGTCGATCGCCGGCTTGAGCATCGCCCCGGACATCAACGTCAGTGCCGGGCGATCCTCCCAAACGTCGGCGTCGTCCAGCGGCTGGAAGAAATACTTGGCGAACACCTTTTCGCCGCGATCGTGGGCCGTGAGATAGCGGGCGAAGTGCAGAGCGGCCGTGGGGTGCGGCGTGGCGGCGCTCACTCCCAACGTGGCCTGTTCTACGCCTTTTTCTTGGAACAGCGGCACTTCCACCACGTCCAGGCCGAATTGCCGCGCGGTGGCGTCCCACACCAGCGCGGCGTCGGCCGCGCCGATCTGCACCCGCTGGGCCGCTTCGGTGACCGTTCCCGAGAGCGACACCCGGCCTTCGGCGGCATGTATCCTGGCCGACAACCGATCCCACGCGCCGGCTTCCGCCAGCAACCGCCGGGTGGCGCGGCCCGCCGCCGTCGTACCGGGATTGGGAATTGCGACGGAGATCTCGGGGCGCGGCAGATCCCCCGCGGTGGCGATCTTCAACGGGTTTCCTTTTTGCAAGGCGATCACCAAATGCTGGCGTGCAACGGGGAAGACCTCGGCGATCAGCTTCTTCGACCGAGCATCGCGGACGTACGCTTCCTCGCCGGCCAGGAACAAGTCGGCCCGGTCGGGCGCTACGCGCAGCTTGCTCAACAGCGTGCCCGAGGCGTCGGGTTCGATCCGCACCTTCACGCCATATTCCTTCTCGTAAGCGGCGGAGATTTCTTGCACCGGCCGCAGTAATCCGGCGGCGCAGTACAGCGTCAGGTCTTCCCGCGGCGCCGACCGGCCGAAGGGATGCCACAGCAACAACACCATAGCGGCCATGGCGGCCAGGGAAATCCCTGGTACGAACCAGGGCGCAGCGGTGAGCTTGCCGGAGCGGAAATGTCGCACAATGCGGTCCTTTTCATTGCAGGAAGGCCAAGGAAGCCGGCCGAATGCATTATCGTTCCGGCGGTCGGCTCCCGCAAGCGATACAGGGGAGATCCTTCGCTGCGCTCGGGATGACAGCACGGTACGGCGGGTCGAGCGCAGCGAGCCCCATCCTGCAAATTCGACCCGCCATGAAAGCTGCGAGCCGTCGCGACAGAGACTAATTCACTTCCAACGCGTCCTTGTCGGGCAGCGCGGGGAAGGGGGCCGTGGGGAGCGTCTGATACCAAAACGCCACCGACGCGATGTCGTCCTGCAAGGGCAGGTATCTTCCGCCGGGCTGCCACCCCAGTGCCTGGATCGTCACGCGGATCTCTTTCTCGAAACGGACCGGATCGGTGATGTGCCAGCGGTACAATCCGAAACGCTGCTGCGATTTGTAGACGCCGTCGGGGTGAAGCACCTGGGCCAGGCCGGTGTAGGGAGTGGAGAACTCCTGGTATTGCTTGGTCTCGCGATTCTCGAAGTTGTAGGAACCGCAGAAATAGTCTTCGGTGCCGGTGCCGCAGATCGTGGGGAACTCCTTGTCGTCGTCGAGGTAGAACTTGACCTCGCCTTCGCCCCACCAGCCATTGTTGTGCACACCCCAAGCCAAGTACGTGCCCACGTAATGGCCGCTCCCTTTCACGCCTTCGAGGATCGTGTAAACTTGCTTGGCCGGCAGCGGATTGACGCGGCGGAACTGAGCGTGGAAATAGGCCGCGTCGGCCGGCACTTCGGTCAGTACGTAGTTGATCTGGTAGTAGACCGTCATGCCCTGGTCGGCGATGTTGGTCATGGTGATGCGGCAGTGTTTGCGGAAAGGCATTTCCCAATAGCAGTTGAAGGCGCTGCCCGGGTTGACGCAGACCGCCAGCGACGAGATCTGGGCATACTTACCCCAGCCCATGCAGAAGAAATCGCCCACCGGGCACTCGACCGACGGCTGGGCCTGGCCGTCCCAGTAGAACCGCAGGATCGTTTTGCGCCAGTCGCCGGTGGGTGTCATCCAAATCTGCTGGATCGAGCCGGGGCCGTCGATTTCCGCCAAAGTGGCGGTCTTTCCCGCGGCGATGGGAATCGAGGGCGAGATCTTCCAGCCAGGCCCCAGATCGCGGGCGGCGCGGGCCCCGGTGCCCGTGGTGGCCGCTCCGGCCTGCCCCGGCTGGCCGGTAAAGTTCTCGGGACTGATGGAGCGCGTGCGGGCGTGAGACAGCCGCGACAGATTGCCGAGGTGCATGCCCAAACCGTTGAACGCGGCCGCTTGTTCCTGGGCGCGGCCTTCACCGCAAGCCAACAGCGCAGCGACCGAAATTACCGCCAGATGCCAAAGGGTGCCGAACCTGTGCATGATGAATTGCTCCTTGTGGTAATGACCGTTGTCTCAGCACGAATCCCGCCATCGTGGATGGTTCCCATTATGAGGAGACGTGCATCCAGCAGCAAGCGCGGCGGGCGAGGCAAGTTTTATTGGTGACCACGGGGACGGCGTCATTCTGAGCGCAGCGAAGAATCTTGCCTTCGCCAGGGGCCCCAAAGATCCTCTGCTGGACGCAGGATGACAGCTCTGCTCCAGGCCGATGCCAGAAAAACCTTGGCACACCTGGCGCACCCCGGGCGGTTGTCCCCTCCGTGGGGCTGGTGTAGGATGGTGATATGGGGAACGCTATGCGCCGCGATAACCTGCGTCGCCAGATCGCCTGGGAGGCGGCGCGGCTGATTTGCTACCATGAGGAGTCTGCATGTTTCCGCGCTCGCTGGAAGGCGGCCCTGCGGATTTGTGGCAGCGGGATTCACCCAGGCGATCTTCCCAGCAACCGCGAGATCCGTGACGAAGTGGTGAAACTCAGCGATTCGTTGGGGCGGGATGCGGCCGCGCGGCCCACGGCCATCGCCGCTGCCAGCTTAGGCGACCGGTTCCGGCTCTACGAGATGCTGTTGACGCCGCTGGAGCAGGTCAAGGAGGACCCGAAGCTGCACCCCGAGGGCGACGCGCTCTATCACAGTCTCCAGGTGCTCGACCTCGCCCGGGAGGAGCTTCCCTACGACGAGGAGTTCCTGTTGGCGGCGTTGCTGCACGACGTGGGCAAGGCGATCGACCGCAAGGAGCACATCCTGGCGGCCCTGGCGGCGCTGGAGGGGGCCATCACCGAGCGGACGGCCTGGTTCATCGAACATCATTGCGAAGCGTTGGCCCTGGGCGAAGGGAAGTTGGGCGTGCGCTGCCATCGTCGCCTGGCGGCTTCGGCGGACTACGACGAACTGCTGCGGCTGGCCGCCTGTGATCGCAAGGGCCGGGTAAAGGGGATTCGCGTGCCCGATCTGCACGACGCGCTGGCGTATCTTCGCGATTTGGCCCGGCGTGACGAGCAAGAGGGTTCCGTTGGCGGTGGATTTGCGGTTTAATGGGCAGGATGGTGCCACGTAAACCGATTCCCAATCCATAATCCCCGGCAACATGTATCCGCACATCAATCGATTTGAATCGCCCGGCGAGTTGGCCGAGTACCTGCGAGGTCTGGGCGTGACGGTACCCTTGGACGAGCAGGTGCTGTCGGCGGCCGAGGGCTCGCCGCTGGCGGAGCCGATCCGGATCGGCGATTTCACGGTGGGTAACCGGTGGTGTATCCATCCCATGGAAGGATGGGACGCTTCCGCAGACGGCAGCCCCACGGAGCATACCGTGCGGCGCTGGCGGCATTTCGGCGAGTCGGGAGCCAAGCTCATCTGGGGCGGCGAGGCCTTCGCGGTCCGTCACGAGGGACGCGCCAATCCCCAGCAGCTTTGCTACCGGAGTGAAAACGTGGCGGCCATCCGCGACCTGCGCCGGTCGCTGGTAACCGCTCACACCGAACGCTTCGGCGCGGCGGCGGCGGACGATCTGCTGGTAGGGCTGCAACTGACGCATTCCGGGCGTTTTTGCCGTCCCAACGAGAAGGGCAAGCTGGAACCGCGGATCGCCTATCATCATCCGGTGCTGGATGGGAAGTTCGGCATCCGGCCCGACGACGATGCGGTTGTGCTTCGCGATGAGGAAATCCGCGGCATCGTCGACGACTACGTTCGCTCGGCGCAGATGGCCCAGCAAGTGGGCTTCCAGTTCGTCGACGTCAAACACTGTCACGGCTACCTGGGCCACGAGTTCCTCTCGGCCTTTACGCGGCCCGGCCCCTACGGCGGCAGCTTGGAAAACCGCAGCCGATTCTTGCGGGAGATCATCGCGGGGATTCGCGGCGAATGTCCGGGCTTGATGATCGGCGTGCGGCTTTCGGTTTTCGATTTTCCCGCGTATTATCCGGACCCCGCGCAAAGCGGCGGCGGCAAGCTCGGGCCGGGCATACCCCACGATTTCGCCACGCCGTACTGCGGCTTCGGCTGCGATCGCCAGAATCCGTTGGCGATCGATCTTACCGAGCCGGTGCGGTTGTTACGCACGCTTCGCGACGAGTTCGGGGTGGAGTTGCTGAACCTTTCGGCCGGCTCGCCCTATTACAATCCGCACATCCAGCGGCCGGCGTTCTACCCGCCCTCCGACGGCTACCAGCCGCCGGAGGACCCAGTGGTGGGCTGCTGCCGGCAGATCGAGGCGGTGCGACAGGTCAAAGAGCAGGTGCCCGGTGTGCCTATTGTCGGAACCGGGTACACCTATTTCCAGGAGTTCTTGCCGCACGTGGCGCAAGCGGTTGTCGGCCGGGGCTGGGTTGACGTGGTGGGTTTGGGGCGGATGGTGTTGAGTTACTGGGACCTTCCGGCCGACGTGCTCAGCGGCGCCGCGCTTCAGACCAAGCGGCTCTGCCGCACCTTCAGCGATTGCACCAGCGGCCCACGCAATGGCCTGATCAGCGGCTGCTATCCCTTGGACCAGTACTACAAGCAGTCGCCGGAGCACCAGCAACTCAAGGCCGCGAAGGGGAAGCTGCGCGGCGGTGGGAAGGCGTGAACTCTACTGGTTCTTCCTCGCCGCCAACTTCCCGTGCGCTAGAAGCTCGCGGAGGCTGGTGATCGACGGGGGTTTGACGAGGTGCACGTCGAAACCCGCGTCCAGCGAACGGCGGCGGTCGTCCTCGCTGCCGTAGCCGGTCAAGGCCACCAACAGCGTGTGCTCGAACTCCGGTTGTTGGCGCAGCCGCTGGGCTACCTCGTAGCCGCTCATCCGCGGCAGACCGATGTCCAGGAGCATAATCTCGGGCTGAAAGGCCAACGCGGTCTCCATTGCCGAGAGGCCGTCGCGGGCCGTGCGAACGTCGTGGTCGCCGAGTTTCTGCAGCAACCGGGTGAGGAGCGTGGCGGAGGCCGCCATGTCGTCGACGATCAGTATGCGGCGTTGGCAGGGTGCGGCGGGGGGCGTCCGCTGTGGTTCGCTTCGCTCCGGTGGCGCGGCCGTGGGCAGCCGCACCACGAATGTGCTCCCTTGGCCTTCGCCTTCGCTATGGACGGTCACCGCTCCGCCGTGTATTTCCACCAGGTTTCGCACCAAGGTCAAGCCGATCCCGAGGCCGCCCTGCGCGCGCTCCAACGATCGATCGGCCTGCGTAAAAAGATCGAAGATCCGCGGCATGAGATCTTTCGGGATGCCGATGCCGTTGTCGCGGACTTCGAGCACGACCCAAGCGCCGTCCTCTCGGGCGTCGAGCCGGATCTGGCCCCCTCGCTCGGTGTACTTCACTGCATTGTGAAGTAAATTGGTGATGATCTGCGTCAGTCGCACGGGGTCCGCTTCCACGTACACCGGCACGCGCGGCAACACCACCGTCAACGTGTGGCCGTGGGCGTCGATCAATGATTGGCTGGCGTCGATCACCTGTTGCGCCACGGAGCCGAATTCGATCCGTTCCCGCTTCAATTGCACCTTGCCGCGGGTGATCCGAGAGACGTCCAGCAGATCGTCCACCAACCGCACCAGCAGATCGACCTGTCGCCGCATCACCCGCACGATATCTGGTTCCACGCCGTCCAAGCCGAGCAGATCCAGACCGCTGCGCAACGGCGTCAACGGGTTGCGCAACTCGTGCGACAACATCGCCAGAAAATCGTCTTTGCGACGATCGGCCTCCTGCAGTTCCGCATAGAGCCGGGCGTTCTCCATGGCGATCCGCTTACGCTCCGTGACGTCGCGGACGATGCCGGTGAAGTATCGCTGCCCCTCCACGCCGAACTGGCTGACACCCAACTCGATAGGGAAGATCGAGCCGTCTTTGCGGCGGCCCAACACCTCGCGGCCGATGCCGATGATGCGGGCCTGGCCGGTCTGGCGATAGTGGGCGAGGTATTGGTCATGCTGCTGCCGATAGGGGTCGGGCATCAGCATGCGGACGTTCTGATCGAGTACTTCGCCGGCACTATAGCCGAAGATCGTCTCGGCCGCCCGGTTGAAGGAGAGAATGGCGCCGCGGTCGTCGATGGTAATGATTCCATCCACGACGTGATCGACGACCGAGCGAATCCGCTGCTCGGCGTGGGCCAGCTCGTCGAGCCGCTCTTGCAGTTGCTGTTCGAGTTGTTTGTGGCGGTCGACGTCAATGCAAACGCCGATCATCCGCGCGGGGCGCTGGTCGTCGCCATGGAACAATTTGCCTCGCGATTCGATCCAGCGGGCGCTGCCGTCGGGCAACAACGTCCGGTATTCGATACGGAGCTCGCGGCCGCCGTCGGCCGACTCATGGAGCGAGCGGAGAACGTTGTCCCGATCGTCGGGATGGATGCTGCGTTGGAAAGCGTCGAAAGTTCCGCGGAATGTTCCCGACGACATGCCATGGAGCGTTTCGAGGCCGGGCGACCAGAGCACCTCGTTGGTCTCGACGATCCACTCCCAAGTGCCCATCCGGCCTGTTTCCAGGGCTAGATGCAACCATTCATCACTTTTCGGCAACTGCAGTTCTTCAGGCACGTGTAAACTCTGAGATCAGGGCGGACTTAGCGATCGCTCGGCAGCGAGTCGATGCAACGGATTGCCGGATAGGGGGCTAAACGCTGCCCAAGAGTAGTTAGCGTGGCATTCTACGAGGCATGTCGCCGTAAGGCCACGGTGCGCGGCAAACCACGGCGAAAGCCCAGCACAAACCGCGGTGGACATGCCGGGATGAAAGGAACGAGAGTCGACGGTTAATCGCGTTTACGGCACGACCCTTTTACGATCGTAGACGTGCTACGGTCAGAGGAAATGGTCACAACGGGTGGTGCGATGTGGAAGCAAGCCGCCATCACCGCCCAAATACGTCGCGGATCGCTTCGAGATACTTCAACCCGTGCACGGTATCTGGCTCCAGGTAGCTCCCCTCGGTCCATTCGTTCCAACAGTTGATGTTCAGAACTCGGGGGCCGCGGGGCCGAGCCAGCAGGCGGTCGCGGGCCATCTCCAGCGCCTTGCGGAAACGCTCGGGCGTGTTGCCGGCGATGGTATTGGTGAAGGGGTAGCCGAAGTTGCCGAACTCGTCCCCTTGGAAGGCCCGCGGACTGGAATCCCAGCCCATGGTGATGTTGGGGAAATAGGGGACGGCGAAGAGCGTCTCCGCTTTGGTCCAATAGGCGAAGTATTGATCGCGGACCGCATCGTAATCGGTTTGGAGTTTGGGCATCACCGCATGATGAACCCAGACGTAAGAGGTGACCGAATCAAAGCCCAGATCGCGGACCAGCTTCTGCGGATCGGCCACCGTGTGCTCGCCGGGCAAAATGGTCTGCCCCCAAACCACGGCGTTGAGGTGCAGGCCCGGCAGTCCCACGGCGACAGCCTGGCGGCGGAATTTGTCGAGCCCGGCGCGAGCAGCTCCGCGGGAGCCGAAGTTTTCGACCAACCGGGTCAGATCGTAGAAGGAGAAATACGGCCGGCCATCGATCCGCCAATAGCACGGTTGCAGAAAATAGTCGTGGATCACGTGCTGACAGATGCGGTCGAAGGCCTCGGGCGTGACCTTGCCCGGATACAGCAAGGGATGCTTGCCCAGCCGGCGGGCGGGATGGATGTCGGTCCAGTCGTGATTGGCCCACATCAAGCCGAATTTCACCCGGCCGTTGTTGGGCGCCTTGAGATAGCCCAAATCGAGGCAGCGGTTGAGGAACGGGCCATCGTTGTAGTAGTACCAATCGAAGATGAAGGCGTCGACCGCGTGGTCGGCGGCCGCGTCGATCTTGCGGGCCATCACCCGCGGGTCCGACTCATCCTGGTAGCCCCAGAGCGGCACGTGCGGCTGTTGGTGGCCGGGAAAGCGGGGCCGGGCCGCCTTGACCAGTTCCCACTCGGACCAGTCACGGCCCTTGGTCTCGTTGTTGCGCGGTTCGCCGGGATGGTAGTTGGCAAAGTAGTAACTGGCCACCGTGATTTTCGGCTGCTCCGCGGACCATGCGGTAGTTTGGAGAGAAATGGCCGCGATGAGGACGGCGATGGATTGCGCAAGGGTCGTTTTCATGGATAGCCTTCTCGTGGGTTGGCAAAGCTCAATCCGGCAATGGCTTGCCCCGCGTTTCGGGGGCCCACCAGATCAGGATCATTCCCAGAACGTAGACCAATGTGATGGTGGCACAGGCGTGCGGGTGACTGCCGCGGAAGAACTGCATCAGTTGGCCTTTGCCCAAGACACCACCAGCGGCGAAGACCCGCCCCGAGTTGTAGCACATGCCCTGGGCCGTCGCCCGGACGCGAGTGGGAAACAACTCGGGCAGGTACAGCGGAAACCAGCCATAAAAGGCGCCGGTGGCACAGCCGGCCAACAACGAAGTGGCCAGGAACAGCCCGTTGTGCTCACGCAAGAAATCGACGCGCCAGGCACCGACACCGAACAGAAAGCCGCACACCAACAAGGCAACCGTACAAAGACCGAAGTAAGTTATGCGGCGGCCGATGCGACGGCCGGTCAGCGATAGGCAAAGGCACCCCAGAATGGCGCCGATGGAGGTCATGCACTGGACGGTGCCTTCGGCGTGGGGATTTTGCGGCGTGAGCGCCCTGCCCCAGGCCGGCAAGAAACCGCTGACGGTGCCCCAGGTGCCGATCAAGGCGATCGACGCCAAAGCGATACCAATCAGGGTGGGCCACAACAGTGGCGGGGTGAGCACCTCGCGGATCGGCCGCGTATGCCCCTGGCGTTTCCGTGACTCTTTCCATCGCTGCGATTCGGGGATCAGCGCCACCACTCCCAGTGCCAGCACGGCCGGGACGGCCCCGATCAACATCGTCCAGCGCCACGATGCGGGGGTCACACCAAATCTCATCGCCAGCAGCGCGATCACCAGGTAACCGACGTTGCCGATCGCGCCCATCGTGCCGGCGAGAAACGGCCGCAGCCGGTCGGGCCAACATTCGACGACCAAGGCCACACCCAGCGGCCACTGCCCGCCCATGCCCAACGCCGCCAGAAAGAGCAACATCCCCAGTTGCCAGGGGGCCTGCGCGAAGTAGCAACAGCCGGTAAAGATCGAATAGGTGAGGATGCTCAAGGCCATCGCCCGCACCCGGCCGATCCGGTCGCCCAGCGAGCCGAAGAGCACCCCGCCGCAGGCCGCTCCGACCAGAAACAGGGCCACCACGTACGAATGCCACTGGCCGACATTAGCTTCGGCGGTGGGGGTGAGGGCCGCCCCGTGGCTGCCAAGATGCAACAGGTCAATCAGCGCGCTGCGGGCGGCAATGGGGGACAACCCCATCTCCATCCCGTCGAACATCCAGCCCAGGAAGGCCGCAATGAGAACCAGCCATTGGCCGCGATTCAAGCGAGGTTTCAGGGTTGGCAACGATATTTCGGGCAAGGGGGCGGCTTGGGGCATGTAACAGTTCTCCCGCAGTTCGCGGCGGTGAGGAAGTGTAAAGAAACAATCTGTTCGACAACCAAGCTCAGAGGTTGCAACTCCCGGGCTTGCTGGGGTCACGAGTTGTCTGGTGGCGTGTTCCCGATCATAGCACGACCCGCTGCTGCGGTCCAACGGGGAGGGATGGGGAATTAGGGATTGGAAAAGTCGAGCGACACCGCAGACACGTGTTGAACCCTCATCGTTTGCTACACCGCAAGCGGCCAGCCTCTGGTCGGTGCCCGCCGGCCCGCGATCCAAAATCTAAAATCCAGAATCAAAGCTTATCCTCCGTTCTTTATCCTTTGCTTCACTTCCCATTTCTCTTCGGCGGCGGCACGTCGGGAATAACGCGGAAGGAGTTTCCAGAGGTCGTCGCGACGCCCGGCCGAATACTGCCGGATCGCGAGCAGCCCGACCGCAGCCGCCGTCGCGCTCCAGTACGTGGGGTCCAAGGTCCGGCTGTGCAGCGGTTCCGGCACGCGCTGGGCCCATTTACGCAACGCCGGCCCCGTGATCCAGGTCCCCGCTGCGACCCGATCCAGCCAGGTGTCGACGCCGAGAAGTTCCTCGGGGCCCGTGGGGATCAACACCCCGGAGGCGGCGCGGCGAAACTCGCCCACAACCACCTGTTCCCGCTGGGCATCGACCGCTGCCGAAACCGCCATGACCTCGGCGGGCGCCCGGTTGGCGATGACCTCCAAGGTGTCGACGCCCAACACCTCCGCGCCGGCCGCGTAGGCCAGCAGTTTCGCTGTGGTTACACCCACTCGCAAACCCGTGAACGAGCCGGGCCCGACGGCGACCGCCACCAGCTCCACCGCGGTTGGCCGCCAGCCTACGGTTTGCCAGAGCCGGACCAGGCCGGGGGCGAGTGTCTGGGCACTGCGGCCGTCAGGATCCAAGGCGATTTCAGCCAATAACTCGTGATTGTCGAAGGCAGCCAGGCTGCCCGAAACTTCCGTCGTTTCCAGAGCGATAGTACGCACGGGGGTGGTCCATTCGGAGGGGGTTCGAAAAGTCGGGGTCGGCACGTAAGCCCGGCTGCGGCCAATGCCGAGGCGGTATCGGTCCCAAATGTCTATCAGCTTGACGATTGTTTCCGAGCGGTACAAGGGTCAGCTCGACTTGACCACCCCCAAGGAGCGTAATAGACTGTCTACATTCGGTGTGGAACGGATGGTGGTTGGGATTGGAATTGAGGTTGGGGAATTCGATTGAAGGCGTGCCAGAAGCCCCGCCACGGCGTCGGCGGGAGTAGGGGTTTTTCGCGTGAAACGAGCCGTGATCAGCGATCTCCATAGCAACCTCGAAGGACTCGAGGCGGTGCTGGCCGACATTCGCCAAGAGGGCGTCGACGAAATCTATTGTTTGGGGGATATCGTCGGCTACGGCCCGAATCCGGCCGAATGTATCGACTTGGTGTTGCAATGCCAAGTCTGCCTATTGGGCAACCACGACCAGGGTGCCCTGTTCGATCCCGAGGGTTTCAACACGGGTGCGGAGCGGGCGATTTTCTGGACCCGGGAGCAACTGGAATGCCGCATCGGCGACCAGGAAGTCCGGCTGCGGCGACTCGATTTTCTCAACCGCTTGCCCCGCCATCATCAGGACGGCAAATTCCTGTTCGTGCACGGCTCCGCCCGCAATCCACTGAACGAGTATGTCTTTCCCGAGGACATTTACAATCGTCGCAAGCTGGAAAAGATCTTTGCCCTGATCCAAGGCTACGCCTTCCAAGGTCACACCCACGTTCCGGGCGTGTTCACCGAACGATTTGCCTTCCTTAGCCCGGCCGAAATCAATTTCGAGTATCGCTTGGGCGAGGAGAAGGTGATGGTCAACGTGGGCTCGGTGGGGCAGCCCCGCGACGGCGATCCGCGTTCCTGCTACGTAATCATCGAGGATGATTGGGTCCGCTTCCGCCGGGTGGAGTACGCCCTGGAAGCGACGATCGAGAAGATATACAACGTTCCCGATCTCGATAATTTTCTCGGGGATCGACTTCGCGACGGTCGTTGACATTGGGCCGCTAAGCCGGTGCTGCAACCTTTGGGTAGTGTGTTTATAACACTATCGAAGGGTTAGTGTGGCGGGTAAATCCACCGACGCACTGTGGAACCCCCCGTCGCGATCATGCATTCAACGCCCGATGGCATTGCAGATTCTGTATTTTGGGGGAGAATATAGAGTTCGCATCGCCCAATCGCCTGAGCAGAGCCAAGAGATTACATGGATCGACGTATCGTTATTTTCTCCGTAGCGGCATTTCTGTGGCTCATTGGGGTTTCCTACGTCTTTCGGATGATGAATCCCCCACCGGCTCAGCCGCCGGTGGCGGCCGCCAAGCCGGGCGCGGCGGCCAAGGGGAAAGATGCCGAAAAGGTCCCGCCGGCGGTGATGGCGGAGAAAGCGGAAAAACCGGAGAAGGCCCCGGCGCCGCAGCTCAAGTCGCAGCCCGAGGCGGTGGCCAAAGCGGGCGACAAAGCGGACGAGAGCCAGCCTCCCTTGCCGGAGCAGTGGATTGCCCTCGGCTCGGCCAACCCGAAAGATCCCTACCGCATGCTCGTCACGCTGAGTAACCGCGGCGCGGCCGTGGTTCGCGTGGAGCTGAATAGCCCGAATTATTGGGACCAAGACGATCGCAGCGGTTACTTGGGCCATCTGTTTATCGATGCCGGCCGTGGCACCGGAGGCGCTCGGGTGGACGTGGTCGGGCCGGGAACACCGGCCGCGTCGGGTGGGCTTCGGCCGGCCGACGTCGTCAAGCAAATCGAACGCCGGCCAGTGCGCAACGGCGAGGATCTGGAGGAGGCGCTTGCGAAGCTGGAGCCGCAGCAGCCGGTAACACTGACCGTGGTTCGTGGCGGCAAAGAGCTGACGCTTGGCCCGATCGTGTTGCGGCGCCGGCCGATGGAGGTGTTGGGACCGGAGAACAACGATCCGCAGTTGCGCTGGCCGGGGGGCGCCCTCCGACGGGAGTCCGACGATCCGCTTTCACTGTTGACGACGCTGGATCAGGTCGACGATCAGAAACTCAAGGACGAAGGAACGTTCGCCGACAATGGCCAGGAGTTGCCGGGCGTGAAGATGCGCACGGGGACTTGGAAGCTCGTGGAAGCTGATCAGGAAAAGGCCGCGTTCCGGATGGAGTTGCCGGGCTATGGCCTGGAGGTGACTAAGACCTATCGTCTGGAAAAGGTGCCGGAGGCCTCGCTGGGCGACGCGAACTTCAAGGCCTATCACCTGGTGTTGGACGTCTCGATCCGCAATATCGATAAGCATGCGAAGGTCCACAGAATCGCCTACCGGCTCGACGGTCCCACCGGGCTGCCTACCGAGGGCTATTGGTATGCCAACAAGGTCGGACGGAGTTGGAGCGCGGGGCTGCGCGACGTGGTGGTTTCCTTCAATGGCCAGACGCCCAGCATGATCGGCTGCCCCACGATTGCCGACGATAAAATCAACTATTGGCGCGGCGAGCCGCTGAGCTACATTGGCGTCGACGCGCAATATTTTTCTTCGGTGATCATTCCCCAATCGGCCGATTCCAAGGAGGTGTTGTTCTCGCAATCGCAGCCGCTCCGCGTGGGACCGGTCGATCGGCAATGGACCAGGCTTACCGATACCTCGGTCCGCTTGATCAGCACCGAGCACGAGATCAAACCGAAAGAGTCGCTCAGTAGCCGGTTCGTGGTCTTCGCCGGGCCGAAAAAACCGGCGATCTTGGAACAATATGGGTTGGATGCGCTGGTTTACTACGGTTGGTTCGAATACATTGCGATTCCGCTGGTGTGGTTGCTGCACCTGTTCTACGCGATCTTTCACAACTACGGGATTGCGATCATCCTGCTGACCGTGCTGGTTCGCGGGGTGATGTTCCCCTTCAGCCGTCACCAGGCGCAAAGCGCGCAGAAGATGGCCGAACTGCAGCCGGAGATCAAGCGGATCCAGGAGAAGCACAAAGGCAACGTGGAGGCCCGCACCAAGGCCCAGCAGGATCTGTTCCGCAAGCATAATTACAACCCGTTGGGCGGCTGCCTGCCGGTGCTGATCCAGTTGCCGATCTTCGTGGCGCTGTACCGTTCGTTGATGGTCGACGTGGGGTTGCGGCAGGCCCCGTTGATCACGTATGCCATCCGCTGGTGTTCCAACCTGGCCGCGCCGGACATGCTTTTTGACTGGTCCGGTTTCATGCCGGACTTCATCACCCACGGCTCGGGCATGCTTGGCCTGGGGCCGTATTTCAATATCCTGCCGCTGGTGACGATCTTCTTGTTCCTGTGGCAACAAAAGAAGATGATGCCTCCGCCGGCCGACGAACAGGCGGCCATGCAGCAGAAGGTCATGCAGTACATGATGATCTTCATGGGCGTGATGTTCTTCAAGGTGGCCAGCGGTTTGTGCCTGTACTTCATCGCATCGAGTCTGTGGGGCATCGCGGAGCGGAAGTTCCTCCCCAAGGCGGCAAAGCCCCAGGGTGGGGCGCCTCCCGAGAGCAAGCCGGGGTTGTTCTCCCGCTTGACCAACGGCGATGGCGGGCAGACACCTCGCGGCAAGAATCGCAAGCGATCGCGCGGGAGATAAGGAAGAAGTTAGGAGTTAGAAGTTAGTAGTTGGAAGTCCAAACAAACAGCGCGGTGGGGCCTTCTAACTTCTTGCTTCTAGCTCCTAACCTCTCGTTATGCCATGCTTTACGCGTTGGACGACACGATCGCGGCCATTGCCTCGCCGCCGGGCGGCGCGGCGCGCGGAATCGTTCGTCTCAGCGGCCCACGCGTGCGGCAGTGCCTGGCCCGGTGTTTCCACGCCGAGCCGGAATATCCCTGGACGGCTATCAGCGGCCCCGCGGTGATCCCGGGAGGGTTCGACTGGGAAGGTGGGACGCGGCCGTTGCCCGTCGAGGTCTTCCTCTGGCCGGGTGCGCGAAGTTACACCGGTGAGCCGGCGGCCGAGATTCACATGCTGGGCAGCCCGCCGCTGTTGGACGCCGTGCTGGCACAGCTCTGCCGCGGTGGGGCGCGGCTGGCGGAACCCGGCGAGTTCACGCTGCGGGCTTTTCTTGCCGGACGTATCGATCTTACGCAGGCCGAAGCGGTATTGGGTGTTATCGATGCAAGCGACGGCGCGCAACTCGACGCTGCACTGGCCCAACTGGCCGGCGGCCTGGCCCACCCACTGACTCGATTGCGCGGCGATCTGCTGGAACTGCTCTCCGAGCTTGAAGCGGGACTGGATTTCCCCGACGAAGACTTGCCGTTCATCGATGCCCCGGAGTTGGATCGTAGGCTCTCCGCGGCCAGCCGGACGGTTGCTCGGTTGGTGCGGCAGATCGAGTGCCGCGAGGAGGCGACGGCCGCGGCGGACGTGGTGCTCGTGGGATCGCCGAATGCGGGCAAGAGCAGCCTGTTCAATGCCGTGGCCGGCGGTCCCGGCGCGCTGGTTTCAGAGCTACCGGGCACGACCCGTGATTACCTGGTGGCGGAAATCGACCTGGAGGGCGTCAAGTGCCGCTGGATCGATACGGCGGGTATCGACGGCCGGTTACCGGTGGAAAACGCCGACGTCCACGCCGCGGCGCAGAGCATGGCGGAGCAGCAGGTTCGCGGAGCGCAGCTCCGAGTGCTATGTATTGATGCGGGCCGCCCGTTGAATGATTGGGAGCGTCGTCAAACTGGGGATGATCGCCCCGACCAATTGATCGTTCTCACAAAAATCGACATGCGTCGGGAAGGCGATGAGCCGGGGCATGCCGGTTTGTCACGCTACGACGTCGCCACCAGCAGCACGACCGGCGAAGGGATCGATGGGCTGCGCCGTTGCGTGCGGGAGGCATTGGTGGGGAAGGCCGCGGCAAGCCGCGGTGGCGTGGCGGGAACGGCGATTCGCTGCCGCGAGTCGTTGCGGCGCGCGGCCGAGGGGCTGGCCGATGCGAGGGATGCGGTTGCGGCCGGCCTGGGCGAAGAGTTGATCGCGGTGGAAATCCGCGCCGCGCTGGACGAGTTGGGCCGAGTAGTGGGAGCGGTCTACAGCGACGATGTTCTCGATGTGATCTTCAGCCGGTTTTGTATCGGCAAGTGATCTTACGAGCTGATGACGACCGGCAACCCGGATTGCCCCGGCACGTAATTGCAATCGGGCTCGGACTCCAGCGGGTCGCCGGTGACGGCGTAGGCCCGGGCACGGCTGCCGCCGCAGACATAGCGGTATTCGCAGATGCCGCAGCGGCCCTTGAAGCGATCGGGATCGCGGAGCGCCAGAAACGTGGGATGTTCCTGGTAGGCACGGACCACGGAAGCGGCGGGAAATCGGCCACAGCCCAACGGCAAGAACCCGGCCGGGTAGATCTCACCGGTGTGACCCACGAACATTACGCCCTTGCCATCGCCCACGCCCAGCGGCGCACGATGGCCGCGGCGGTTGGCACCGTCATCCTCGCCGCCGGGGCCGGCCAGCGGGTTGCCGCCCTGCTCGAGCACGTACCGCCGATAGTGCGGCGCCTCGGTAGTCTTAACCGCATAGGGCTGGTGGCGGGCGTGGTGCCAAAGCTGCGCGAACAGGGCCTCATATTCATCCGCGGCGATACGTGTCTCCTCCACGCCCCGTCCGACGGGAATGAGAAAGAACACCGACCACATGGCGATGCCGCGATCGCGCAGCAATTGGGCCATCGCATCAACCTGAGCCACGTTGCGGCGGGTGATGGTGGTGTTGACCTGCACCGAGAACCCAAGCTGTTCGGCGTCGTGGAGCATGCGGAGGGTGCGATCGAAGCTCCCGGGCCAGCCGCGGAAGGCATCGTGGGTGGCCGCATCGGTGCCGTCGAGGCTGATGCCCAGCCGCCGCACACCCGCCGCTTGGGCGGCTTGGAAGGCTTCGCGGGTCGCCAAAGGCGTTGCCGACGGGGTGAGCACGGGTTCCAGCCCGGCGCTCCGTGCATGGCGGAGGAGTTCGAACAGATCGGAACGCTTGAGCGGGTCGCCGCCGGTGAAGACCATCATCGGCGGACGGGGAAAGCTCGCCACCTGTTCGATGAGGGCCTTGGATTGGGCGGTGCTGAGCTCGCCCGGATCGGCTTTCTCCTGTGCCGAGGCACGGCAATGCTTGCAGACGAGGTCGCAAGCCTGGGTGACCTCGTAGTAGAACATCAACGGACTGCGCGCGAAGTCGCTTGTTGTATAGGGAACATGATGCATGGGCGCTATGGCTGGTCCTTGTGAGCCGCGGCCTTGGCCTCTTCGCGCTCGCGGCGCTCCTGGGCCTTCAGCTCATCGCTGCGGCGGACGTTTTCTTCCATCTCCTTGATCGTGACCTTGGTCTCCAAGGAGTGGCGCTTTTCCTTGACCTGCGCGCTGGTCGTGGCCGGGATGACCTCCTTGACCACCACGTCGTCCCATTCGATGATGCCGGGCGACAGGTAGCCGTAGAGATCGACGCGGGCCGCCTTGGGCGAATACTTGGTATGCTTGGGAGTGAAGTCCTCGGTCTGCACGTTCCACGCTTCTCCCTTGGGGCCCTTGAGGTTCTGCTGGCTGCGGTAGACTTCGCGGAATACTTTGTCGGTGCCGCCGCCGGGCTGGTTGGCCGAACCGGTTTCCGGTGCGGTCTGTGCCGCTGCGTACGATGCGCGCACCTTGTACACGCTGGGCATTTCGTCGTAGCACTTGATGAACACCTTGGGCGACGGCCCGTTGGTGCGATAGCGGCACTGGAAGCGATAGGTGGCTCCCTCGTGAATCTTGAAGAACTGGCTGTAGTAGAGCACTCCCGTCGATTCGGCAATGTCCTTGGGAATGTCCATCCGCAGCACCTTGTTGGACGGATTGCCGGCCTCGGCCCGCCAGCTCACATAGCGATAGTAGTCGGGGCGGGCGTTGAGCGGCTCCCAGCCGTCGGGATAACCGCGGCCGTGTTCGAAGTCGCCGCCCTTGACCAGATTGGGATTGTTCTTCCAGTTTTCTTCGGCGAATTGATCCTTGGCGGAGTCGGGCTGTCCCGGCTTGCGATCATAGAGGGCGTCGAGCGCTTCCTTGACGTACAGGTGCGGAACCTCGGCGGCCGAATTGGTCGTCGCGCTCTTTTCGTAAATCACCTTGGGCGGGTCCACCGAGAAATCGACGCACTTGATGGTCAGATTGTAGATTTCGCCGATAGCGCCCGGCGCTAACTCGATGGTTCCCCAAATGCCGACGTCCCCACCAAAGTCCTCCTTGACAATCCGCTTCATCTGATCGATCGGCGTGTCGGCGGCAGCCTTGAACTTCTTCTCTTCGCATAAGTCGCGAACGTCTTTCATGGTCTCGGGGATGACAAAGCCCTTTTGCCGATTGAGCTTGGCCCAGAACATATCGCCGACGCTGGCCCCTTGCACACCCTTGTCGTAGACCGAAGTGAAGTCGAAGGGAATCACGGTCTTCTGCGGTTTCTGGGTGTCGGCAGCCTGTAGCGGCCGGGCTGTATACGAGCAGTAGCCGCCTGCGATGGCGGATGCCAGGATTGCCAGATAAAGATTGCGTGTGCGAAGCACTGGAAATCACTCCTTTCCGAATAGTAGGCAGTTGGCAGTAGGCAGTTTGGGGCTCGTGGAACCGCGCGAGCGGAGTAACTTACATGCCTGCCAAAATCACTTTCCGGCGGCTGCCGGCGCTTCCACCATCCCGCCGCCACCGCCGCCGCTGGAGAGCCGCTCGAAATACTCGCGGTTAATTTCCTCCCAGCCGGCCGGCGAGGCCTCCTGCATGCTGCCGAGGATCTCCTTCTGAATTTCCGTGGGAAGGTTGGGCGTGGCGTCTTTGCGGACCTCGAATTCCCCTTGCAAGTATTGCTTCACGTTGTTGCTCATCCCCAACAACGTTTTCTTTTCCCGCAGCAGATTGGTATAACGGCCGGCCTTGAAGTCGCGCTCCATCTGCGACATGACGTCCTTCATCTTGTTCAGGTCGGTGTGATGGAAGCCGCTGATTTGGAACTGCAAGTCGATGCCCTTGAGCTTGTTGTTGAGCGCCGCCTGCTTGCCCGCCAAACGCCCCATATCGCGATGGCCGGGGTCCTTGGGGGCCGGCCCTTCGAGGCCTTCGCCGCCGGAACCGCTCTCCTTGCCGCCGCCGGAAGCGCCGCCTTCGTCGCCCTTGCTGTGGTCCTTGATCTGACCCTTCATGTACGGGTCGGGCGTCAGGCGGCTGGGGGTCTTTCGGCCCCCCTTACCCACCGCCTCATCGCCCACGAATTCACCGCTGGACTTGCCGGTGCGGCCTTCGCCGCTGCGACCGCCCTCCTCGTTTTCGCCCGGCAACTGGTTGCCGGTCACCCCCTTGGCGCTGTTGTCGGAGATTGGGCCGTCAGTGGCATCCCAGCCGGCTCCCTTGTCCAAGCTGTCGATGGCACTGCTGGACACGTCCTCGGCCTCGGACATCAGGTCTTCTTCCTGCTCGGCCAGTTCGCCAATGAGATCTTCCAACTCGCCGGGCAACTCCGCCATCGGCGCTTCCTTGTCGGCATCGCTGAGGGCCTCCTCCTGGCTCCACTTTTCGCGGTCGGGTTTGTCGGGCAGCCATTTCTCGAGGTTCGACACCTGTTCCTTGGCCTTCTCATAGCCTAACTGTTCCAAGGGGACGGCGATGTCGGTCGATTTCTTCAACAGTGCGTCTTCGGCCATCTTCAACTCGGTCTGCACTTCGTTGAGCTCGGTGGCCAGGCTACCGTTGGCAAAATCCTGGTCGGGCAGCTTGCTCAGGTCGGAGTGCAGGTCTTTGAGGAATCGGGCCAGATCGTCCTCCTGCGCCGCCAGCTTCTTCAGTAATTCCTCTTCCTTCTGCGTGAAATCCTCGACGGGAGTCTTGGAGGCGTCGGTCGTGGCGTCGATGACTTTCTTCTGCTGCTTGAGGAACTCCTCCAACTTCTTTTGGGCTTCCTCGAGTTTCTCTTTTACGTCCGGGGGAAGGTTGCCCACCGGCCGCTTGGAGGTCTCCGCCAGCACGTCGGTCTGGGCTTTCCGCGTCACGTCCAACATCTTCCGCAGGCGGTCGATAATCCGATCCTGCACGGCCGTCAACAGCGGCACCGGCTTGGCAAAAGCGTCTACCGCGCTGATTTTCACCAGATCGTCGCACTGGCGGACCGCCTCCACCATGTCGCCGGCCGCCACCGCGCTCAAGGCCCGTTTGATCACCAACCGCTCTTCCTTGTCGGTATTCTTGACGCTGGCCACCAAGGCCACCGACTGCTTCTGGATCTCGACCTGGTCGGCCCGCACGTCGCCCGCCAACCCGGCCCGCTGGCCCAGTTCTTTTTTCTGCAATATTCCCGCCGCTTTCACCCGGGCGAGGAGTTGCTTCTCCATGATCTTCCACAAATTGCCGCGAAGATTGTCCAATTGTTCGAGGTTCTGTGAGACCTTGGCCTCCTCGGCGATCACCCGGATGATGGTCCAGTCGCTGTCGGCCTGCTGAGGCTTGAGGTCCAGCCCCCAGTCGGCCACGTCGCGCTTATCCCATGCGCTGGCGCGGATCCGCACGGTATGCCCGGAGGGGATTTTTTTGGCGTCCAGTTCCAAGCGATGGGCGAGCATCACGTTGGTGGTGCCGTCGAAGGTGGTCCACTCGTGGACCAACGAGAGCGGCTGCACCACCGGCTCGGCGGCCGCGTCAGCGGGCGTGCCACTGGCTGAGCCAGTGCCACCCGAATCGCCATCGGCCGTCTTGCGGACTTCCATCTCCAGCCGCACCCGCCCCACGGCGTAGTCGTCGGTGGCGCGGATCATTATCGGCACCGCCTCGCCGGGGGCCACCGTGCTGATTTTGGCGGGCTTGATCAGTTGCACCGTGGGGGGCCGGTCGGGCAGCACCCGCACGTGGTTCAACCGCGGATCGGGATCGCTATGCCCGGCGTCGTTGAACATGTTGATGGTGAAGCTGGCGTCTTTCAAGAGCGGCACCTTGACCACCAGTTCGCCGCTGGAACCGACGGTGCCGGTGAAGCGCTGGCTCTCCATTTGCACGTAGCCCTTCTCGATCGGCGTTGAGGGGCGGACCTTCAACTCCGCCACGGTATACTGCGGGGCCTCCAGGTCAGCCGTCTTCTGTACCGTACTCTCGTCGGCCCGGCCCAGATAGGCGGGGTAGTGGAAAGTAATCTCCACTTCCTGAATGGTGGGCTTTTCACGGACGTGGACGGCATACAACGCGGTCTGCGAGTCGCCGATGTCGAGGCGGTATTTAAGATCCTTCAATACCGCGGGGACCGTTGCCTTATAGGTCGTCTGGCGTTCGTCGATTTGCAGCGGCAGGGAGGTTTCTTTCTCGCCCTCCGCGGTTACGTAGAGCAGACCCTTGTAGGTCCGGCCATCGGGGTTCCTGATTTCCGCGGTGACTTCCAGGCTGGCGCCGACGAGCACTTCGGTGTTGCCCGGCAAGACCTTGAGGATCGCCACCTTGCCCACCGAGGGGACGAACTCCCAAGGGGTCATCAACCGCGTTGCAGCCGAGCCCCAGTTGGGAATGAACAGATGGCAGACCAGGGTCAGGCCGGCCAATAGCATCAAGCCGGTGGTGGCCTCCACGAGGTCGCGGGGGGTTTGCATGCAGTAGGCAAAGCGTCCCCAGCGGGTTTCCCGGGCCGCTGCGGCTTCCAAGGGCACGCCGCCGATCTTGGCCACCGCGTCGTGGACCGCCGCCTCGCAGAAACTGCGATCGACATTCTTGGTATCGCTGGAAAGTTGCACGAGATTGATGAGGTTGCTGCCCAGTTCGGGAAATTCCCACTCGATGCGCCGGGCTGTGGCCTCGATGCTGCGTTGGCTGCGGACCAATCGCCGGCCCAAGAGCACAAGCAGCCCCAAGCTTACCAGGGCCCAGACCGCGAACAGGCTGATCAACATGGTGCGGGAGAAGAGCAGCATGGCGTCGGTCGCCATGAACAGCAGCAGCGTGGCGAGCGAGGCGCAGATGGCCAGCACCGCCGAGGTCAAGAGGGTAAACAGCCACCACTTTTGCCGCGCTCCATCCAGCCGTCGAATGACCGCATCTGCTGCCGGGGACATGTGAGGATTCCTTTTATAAACTGCGCGGATTGACGGGCAACGGACCGTGACAACACGCAACGGCTCGTGTCATTATCGCCCATTCGCAGTACACTTCCCTAGTGGCACCCCATTCTGGATTCATTTTGCCAGTTCACGGCCAGGGCGTCAAGGAAGGACCAAGCTCCAAAGATCCCCATCTATAGGGGGTTGTAGCGGTTTTTCAACTCCATTGCGGGCCGAGGGACGTGCAATGACCAAGGATTTCGATTACAAAGGAGTTTTGGAGCGCCGGCGCGGCGGAATACTTGGTCCGTTGTTTGGGGAACGTGGATAACCGTAGACACGCGATTTCGAGGAGAGCTAGGCATGGTCAAGTTGGTTGGCAAGTACGCGATCTGGATGCTGGTGGGCGGCTTGGGGATGGTGGCGATCACGGCCGCCTTGGCGGCTCCCCCCAAGTCCGAGCCCGCGGTCATCAATCCCTTCGGCAAGTTGCCCGATAGCAGCAGCACTGAGCGGGAAGACGCCGTTCCCGGATACGTGGTGCTGTCGAACGGCAAAGTCCAGTACGGCCGTCTCTATTTGACCCGCGACAAGCGGCTGAAAATCTACGACGATAAGATCGAGCGGCAACGGGAGATCCCACTAAACCGGGTCAAGCAGATCGATTGCCAAATGTTGCGGGAATGGGTGGAGAAGGAATGGCGGTTCAAGGAAATGGCCAACGCGGAGAAGGTTTACACGGGCCGCTCGTACCCGTCGCGTGAATATAGCTTCGTGTGTACGCTCAACGACGGTCGGAAGATCACCGGCAGCATGTCGGGCATCCTTTTCCTTATTCCCGGCGACTACGGGGCCGATGCAGTGAACGATCAGCGGGGGGCGCAAGAGGAGCCGCTGCGGTTCCAATTTCACAAACGCGACAAGGGCGAGATGAATACGAGCCTCAAGGCGCTGGTGTACGTGAAGACGGTCAAGCTCGGCGAAGAGGCCTTCAAGGAAGGCAAGGCCAAGGCAGGCAGCGCCAATACGTCCTCGGCCGGCAGATCGAATTAGGTTCGAATGCGGCAAGAGGCAAGATGGTGGGGCGAGCGCAACGGACCGCTCCCATAGGATTCTTCGAATAACTGGTGGGGCTCGCTCCGCTCGATCCACCCCACGGTCTGGGCGTGCCACCCAACGCAACATAAACCAAGAAGCCGATTGTGTTCACATTCACTCTGGAGCAAGGAAGCAGCATCAGCACGGCGCTGCTGGTCGCGGTCGGAGCAGTCCTGCTGGCTGCGGTCTTCTACTATCGCGCTTTCAAGACGCTGCGGCCGATCCAATGGCAAACGCTGCTGTTGTTGCGCGCGGTGGCGATCCTGATCATCGTGGTGCTGATCTTCCGGCCGGTCTTGAGCTACCACAAGGACTTGCAAGAAAAGCCCGCGTTGGTGTTTCTCATGGACCGCTCGGCGTCGATGAGCATCGCCGACGACACCAGCGGTCTGAACCGTTTCACGTTGGCCAGGCAACAGTTGGAAAAGTGGTGGGATAAGCTGCACCGCGATTTCGCGCTGTACTTGATCGAATTCTCCGAGCGTCCCAAGCTCCTGGAAGGCGGTATTGCCGAGTATGCCAAGGCCGTGCCGGACGGGAAGGCGACCTCGATCTCGCGGGCGCTGGTCCAGGTGACCAAGCTCCCCAACGTGCAGCGCAAGGACATCGAGGCGGTGATCCTGATGTCCGACGGCATCAACAACGCCGCGAAGAGCCCGGCGGAGATCCTTCCGAACCTGGGCCTGGTGGTGCACACCATCGGCGTCGGGGCCAGTCTGCGGAGCAATCCCAACTATCGCGACATCCAGGTGACCGGCATCGATTGCCCCGATCACTTGCTGTTGAAGAACAAGGCCACGATTTCGGCCGGGATCGACGCGATCGGGCTGGGCGGGCACGTGACCAAAGTGATACTGGAAGAGGACGGCACCCAGCTCCAGGAGACCGAGCTGACGCTGGACGACATCGAAGGTCCGCAAAAGGTGAGCTTCGAGTTCACGCCGGCCGTCAAGGGGCGGCACACCTATACGGTGAAAGTGCCGCCCGCGCCGGAAGAAAAAGTGATCGAAAACAACCAGCGGTCGGCGGTGTCGATGGTGGTCGAGCCGGGCATCCGCGTGCTGTACATCGAGGGCACGCTGCGGAGCGAGTACGGTGCGATCGTCGACCGCTTTCTCGCCAAAGATCCCGACCTGGAGTTTTGCTCGTTGGTGCAAACCAAGAAGAACGTGTTTCTCAAACGCACCAACATGCAGAATCTCGAGTTCAACGCGATCCCCAGCAAGCCCGAGGAAATCAACAAGTTCGACGTCTTCGTGATCGGCGACCTGGACTCGACCTACCTTCACACCGAGCAACAAGAGTTGATCGTGAAGCGAATCCAGGACGGGGGCGGGTTGGTGATGTTGGGCGGGTACCACAGTCTCGGCCCCGGCGGCTACGAAGGAACTCCAATCGGCAAGATCCTGCCGGTGCGATTGGGCACCCGCGAAGTGGGGCAGGTGAGCGATCCGTTTCTGCCCATGCTCACGCCGGATGGCGCGGTCAGCCCCATATTCACCAACATCCTTGGCTTCTTCCCCACCAAGCGGACGGAGCCGAAGATCGCCGGTCTGCCGATGCTCAACGGCTGTACCAAGGTGGAAGGGCTGCGTCCGGGCGCGACGGCGCTGGCCACGCATCCCACCGAAGGCAGCGACATGCCGGTGCTGGCCATCGTGCCGGTGGGCAAGGGGCGGGCTGCGGTTTTCACCGGCGATACGACCCGCAATTGGCAGCAGGGTCCGCGGGCGATGGATCAGCAGTCGCCGTTCTTGCAATTCTGGGGGCAAATGGTGCGCTGGTTGGCCGGCCGCGCAGCGAACGTGGAGAACAAGGCCAGCATCACCGCCACCACCGACAAGGCCTTTTACGAGCCGGACGACATGGTGCAGCTCACGGCCGTGGTGCGCGATCAGAAGGGCGAAGGCGCCAGCGGCGCGGACGTGACGGGCAAGATCACCGGGCCCGGCGGCCGCCCCGACAAGGTTACGCTGTCCAGCGCCGGCGGCACGGGCGGGCACTACGGGGGCAGTTTCGAGCCCCGCGAGCCGGGCCGCTACCAGATCCAGATCGAAGCCAAGGTCGGCGAAGAGGTGGTGCACGTCGATCCCGCGCTGGTGGTCGAGGTCAGCCGGCCCAACCTGGAGTTCGAAAAGCTCGACATGGATGAGAAGATGCTCGCCCGCATCGCCAGCGAGACCGGCGGCCGCTACATGCACATCAGCACGGCCGACCACCTGGTGGATCAGCTCGACCGCACGCAGCGAAAGAAGCGGCTGTATTTCGAGGAGCCGCTGTACTGGCCGCCGCTGTTCTGGATGCTTTTCGTGGGCGTGCTGACGACCGAATGGCTACTGCGCAAGAGGTTCCAGTTACGATGAGCGACACCGGCTACCGATTTCTCGAGCCCCAGGCCTTGGCGCGGGTGAAGAACCTGGCGATGGTCGCGCGGGGAGTGGTGGAGGGGTCGATCACCGGCCTGCACGCCAGCCCGCTGAAGGGTTTCAGCGTGGAGTTCGCGGAGCATCGCGAATACACGGCCGGCGACGATCCCCGCCACCTCGACTACAAGATGCTGGCCCGCACCGATCGCCTCTACATCAAGCAGTACGAGGAAGAGACCAACATGCGGGTCCAGATCCTTCTGGACATCAGCGGTTCGATGGGCTACAGCTACGACGGCAAGTTCTCGAAGCTCGAATACGGCTCGTACCTGACGGCGATTCTCTCGTACCTCATGACGCGGCAGCAGGATTCGGTGGGGCTGACCACCTTCGACACGGAGATCCGCCTGGACATGCCGGCCCGCAGTTCGCCGCGGCATTTCAACGAGGTGATGCACCAACTGGAATCGCTGAAGGCGGGCAAAGAGACCAACGTGGCCGATATGCTGCACCGCCTGGCCAACCGCTTCAAGAAGCGGTGTTTGATCGTGTTGATCAGCGATCTGTACGACGATCCCGAATCGGTGGTCCGCGCGTTGCACCATTTTCGCCACCGCCGCCACGAGGTGATCGTGTTCCACGTGCTGGACAAGGCGGAGATCGATTTCCCCTTCAAGGACGTCACGTCGTTCTACGATCTGGAGACCAAGGAGCGGATCCAGGTGGACCCGAGTTACGTCCGCGAGGCCTACGTGCAGGAGATGGAGGCCTTCATCGAGAACTACCGCCGCAGTTGCGCGGAAGGCAACATCGATTACGTGCTGGCCGACACCGCGACCCCTTACGACTTCATGTTGACCCGTTACATCGCCAAGCGGAATAAGCCATGACTTTTGCCGCACCGCTGTTTCTCGCCGCCGCGCTGGCCGCGGCCATCCCGCTGGCCTTGCACATGATCAATCGCCAGCAGGCGAAAAATCTGCCTTTCGCCACGCTGCGATTCTTGCGCATCAGCGCGCAGAAGACGCGGCGGCGGCGGCAGATCCACGACGTGTTTCTGATGCTGATGCGGATGGCCGTGCTGTTGCTGATCGCCTTGGGGCTGGCCAAGCCGACGATGACCAATTTGCGTTCGCTCTTCGGCGGGGCCGCCTCGGCCGTGGCCATCGTGCTGGACAACTCGGCCAGCATGGGGGTGATCGACAACGACAAGCTGCGCTTCGAGACCGCGCTGCACGCCGCCGACCAGATCATGGAAGATCTCCGCGACGGCGATCAGGTGGCGCTGTTCGTCACCGGCGGCACCCCGTTCCCGGAGCAGGGGAAGCTGGATCGCAAGCAGGACCAGGTGCGGCAGATGCTCACGCAGTGCAAGGTGAGCTACGAAAAGGCCGACGTGGCCGGCCGGGTGATGGAGGCCCGCAAGCTGCTGGCCAACGCCGATTCGCCCAACAAGGATATCTTCGTGATCAGCGATTTCCAGGCCAACACTTGGGAAAGCCTGAAGAAGCAGACCATGGACAACACCGCGGCGGGTGCCACTGGCTCCGCCAGTGCCACGCCGCAGCCGGCGCGGTCGCCGGAGGAGCAGAAGGAGCTGGAGATTCCCATCATCGCCGTGGACTGCTTTCGCAACCCGAAGCCCAACCAGGCGGTGCAGAACGTGGAGATCGAGGCGGCCGTGCCCGTGGCCGGTCTGCCGATCAAGGCCACGGCCGAAGTGTACAACGCCGCCAAGGTGTCGGCGCAGCGCTTGCTGGAGCTGTACGTCGACGGCAACAAGGAAGCCAGCAGCCCGGTGTTGAACATCCCCGCGGAGGAAAAGGTGCGGCAGGACTTCACATTCAGCTTCCGCACCGGCGGTTTGCACCGCGGCGAGGTCCGCCTGGTGGGCGAAGACGGCTCGAAGTTGGACGACAAATTCTATTTCAGCATGGAAGTCGATCAGGGGATTCCGGTGGCCGTGGTCAAGCCGGAACGGCACGAAATCGATTACCTCGAAGACAGCTTTTACGTGGAACGGGGGCTGGGCCGGGGGAAGCAGGGAAGTTGGGCCATCCGCGTGACTCCGCTCACCGCCGCGCAGCTTCCCAACGAGCCGCTGAACAACTTCAAGGTGATCTACCTGGTGAACGTTCCCGCGCCGGACGACGCCACGGCCGCGCGGCTGCGGGCCTACGTCGAGCGCGGTGGCAACCTGTTCTGGATGTGCGGCGAGAACGTCAAGCCGGAAGCCTACAACCAGATGAACGACAAGGCCCAGGGCTCGCTGCTGCCGCTGCCGCTGTTGGACGTGCGGGCGCCGGCCGAGGGCGAACACCGCGAGAGCTGGCACATCGGCTTTCTGGACAAGAAGAATGCGGCGCTGGCGCACCTCATCGATCCGCCTTCGATCTACACCTCGGTGCTGGTCTACAAGCACATCCGCATGGACCCCGGCAAGACCGGCGGCGGGGCCTCGATCCTGGCCCGGTTGGAAGACGGCGAGCCGCTCTTGGCCGCGAAAAAGGTGGGCGCGGGGACCGTCACCTTGCTGGGCACCAGCGGACACGTGAACTGGACCAACATGCCGGTCCGCCCGATCTTCGTCCCCTTCCTGGCACGCTACACCTTCGACTTGAGCGGCGCGGAGCAGGCCCGGCATCAGGGGCTGGCCGGAGTGCCGATCGTGCTGGAATTCAAGGACGAGATCCGGCCGCTGGGCATCGAGGTCGTGCCGCCCTCGGGCGAAACGATCCGCTTGAGCACTCAGGACGAGAAGGGAAACAAGGGGCAGGCCTTCCGCTTTACCAATACCCACGACGTGGGTATCTACACCTTCCACTTGCTCCAGGCCGTGAGCGCCAAGCAGATGGCGTTTGCCGTGAACGTCAACCCCGAGGAATCCGAGTCCGCCAAGATCGCGCCGCAGGAGCTGAAGGACCTGGTGGCGCCGATGCCGGTGATTTACGCCGAAAATGTCGACGACCTGACGAAAACGTTCGACATTTTGCGTCATGGCAAGAGTCTCTGGGGCACGGCGCTGATCATCGTGCTGGTGATCCTGGTGTTCGAAACGCTGGTCTCCAACCGGCTCAGTCCCAAGCCGGAATCGGAAGACGAAGCGCTCAAGAACCTCGCGCCGGGCATGCGGCGGTTGGGCAAGAAGGGAAAGTCGGCGGCGTAGGGATGGTGGACGGCGGGCGGGGGAAAGCTGCGGCGCGAAAGCCGATCAAAACCCGAAGCGCAAGCGAGGAATGTGCGTGGACAACGACGGGAACGCGCCGCCGGCGCCCTCCGTTCGGCGAATTTGCGCATGGCCGCGTGGTTCATGAGCGGCTTCCTCGCTTGCGCTTCGGGCTTGGATGGCCGGTTTATCGTGGGCGGTCTTGGTCCTCGATCACGTACCGAATCACAGCCGCAAGGCGGTCTTCGCCATAGACCCGCCGCTTGCTGCCGCCTTCGGTCCACCATTTCGTGCGAACGGGCCGCTCTTTCTCCTGGGCGTCGGCCGTGGCGTTCGCGGTCGCCAGCTCCTTGAGCCGGCGGGTGCACCACGCTTTGAACTGGTCCAGAACGACCTTGGGATCGCATTGCGGAGCAGTCACCACAACGTGCACGTGTTGCGTCCGGCAGTTCACGGCGTGAAGGTACCAGCCGCGGCGCCGGCAATGATCGGCCACGGTCTTCTCTACCAATTCGCGTTGCTCGGGGTCCAGCGACAATTCCGGTTCGTGCATTCGCTCGGCGGCCTGAAGTTCCCTCGCGGGATCGGCTGCCATGAAGTTTCCGGGCTTTTCCACCAGCCGCGCTCGTCACCGGGAAGCCATGATCCGTACTTGGTCCAGGTCAGGAAGAACGCCAGTGGGTCGTCCATCGGGATGCTGCCCGGATCCATCATCATGGCTCTACCTCCAGAGGATCGGGAAGCCGGCCATCACCCCGGGGATTGTAAGCGCGAATCGCATAAACGCATCCAAGCCCGAAGCGAATCCAAGCCCGAAGCGCAAGCGAGGAATGTGCATGGACGCCCGCCGGAATTCCACGCCGGAATTCCGCGCGGGTTTAGCGAATTCATGAGCGGCCGCGTGGTTCATGAGCGGTTTCCTCGCTTGCGCTTCGGGCTTGGATGGGCCGTATACTCGCCTGCACTCGGATGGTTGGGCTAAACCGGACGATTCACCATCCAATCGAAGCCCGAAGCGCAAGCGACGGAGCCGCCGGGATTCAGCCCCGCCTGCGCTTCGGGCTTCGGTTATACGTACTATACCTGCACGTCCAAGGCCGTGAAACACCCGGGTTAACTGTCCAACGCCTCGCTCACGAAGTTCGTCAGCGGCCTTCTTGCCCTGCCGCCACGCGGAAACCAGTGAGGTGGTCGCGGTACGTCGGCCCGTTGAAACTGCGATACGAGGAGCGGCAAAGGGACGCCGAGTGGCCAAAATAGCCACCACGCAGCACACGCGAGAGGCCGGCGGTGGGCCCACAGCCCGGCTCTCGACGCCTGCGCTCTGAAAAGTTGAGGTTGGCCGACCGATAACTTTGGGAAGTTATTCTTCGGCCGATCGCCGACCGGGTCAGCCTACCGCAACGGCTGGCACAATTTCGAGGAGAAAGGCGAAGTTGGGACTGGCGCGGCATTGAAATTGAAGAGGAAAGGGCCGGCCCGGCGTGGCCGCCCGCCGTGGACAGCAAGGTTTGGTCCGCATCGCCGCGTCCGCACGTCCCTTGCCGCGAATAATTCGGGAAAAGTCGACGTCGAACGCGCGGGGCGGCGCTTTGTTTTGGCGATGCAAGAGAAAGCGGGTTATCCGCGACTGCGAAGCGGAGCTTCGCGGACGTGTGTTTCCAAGCGGGAGCTTGGGAACAAGGCAAAGGCATCGCCCGCCAGGACCAACCTCAACGCCCTACCGCCACCCGGAAACCGTGGGAATGGTGATGGCTGACGGGCCCATCGCAGTTGCGGCCCGCCGAGCGGAGGTTGGTCGGGGCGCCGAGTGCGTCCGCGCCGCGCAATACACAGTTGCCGCGCGCGTTGGGGGCCACTGGGTCGCTCGGAGGGGATTGCTTGTAGTAGTCCGCGATAAAGCCGTCCGCGCACCACTGACACACATTCCCGTGCATGTCGAAGAGACCCCAGGCGTTCGGTTTCTTCTCGCCCACCGGGTGCGTCATCATGTTTGAGTTCTTGTAGAACCACGCGCATGCCAACGTGCTCGACTCATCGTCGCCCGAGGACCACAGAGTCGTCGTTCCCGCCCGGCAGGCGTATTCCCACTCCGCCTCGGTGGGCAGGCGATAGACCCTTCGGGCGGCGCGCTCGGCGGGCAACGCCGAAAGCCTGCGGCAGAACTCCATTGCTTCCACCCAACTGACCGTATCCACGGGATGGCGGCGGGTGTCGGTGCCCACCATTTTCTTCCTCTGGTCGACGCGGTACTTGGCCTCCACGTCCGACATGGGCGGCTTGAACGCGGAGGCATCCACTTGCTTGCCGGTATACCCGCTCGGATTGGTGCCCATCAGCTTCTCGTATTCCGACTGCGTCACCGGGCACGTCCCTAAGTAAAACGGTTTGGTGATGGCCACGTGGTGCGGGGGCGCTTCGCTCAAAACCCGGTCGAAATACCCCGGTTTCCGTTGGCACTTCTTTCCCTCTGCAACAGCCCAGGCGATCTGCTCGGGCGTGGAACCCATATCGAACTCGCCGGGCGGGATCAGCGCCAGCGGCATGCCGATGGAATTGGTGTCCTCCACCGGCACGCCCAGATGATCGGCCCATTGTTTCTGGATCCGCTTGGCCTCGGCGGCAGCGAAGGGGGCAATCGCCGGGGGCGGCAGCAGCGACTGGTTCTGCAACTTGGAAACCTCGGCGAGCCGCTTCGCGACGTTGGTCTTCACCAGGCCGGCAGCCAGCGCGGCCTCCGCGCGACGGTACCACTGTCCCGCGTGGATCTTGATGGCGTCCATTTGCAAGCGCCGACGAGACTGGGCGATCTCCCACCAGGCGTCGGCCATGGCGACCTGCTCGCTGGATTCCGTCGGCGGCGACGTGAGTTCTTGATGGGCAAGCCCCTTGAGCTTCTCGTCACTGCCCTGGGCAAGCCGGGGGAGGCCCTTTTCCCAGTCGCCCTTGGTGAAGCAAAGGTATTGTCCGACGACGAGATTCGCCTGTGGGTCATGCGGGTCTTTTGCCAGGGCCGCGCGGGCCGCCTGGAGCTCTTCGCTGTCCTTGCCGGACTCGGCGAGCTGTTGCCGGTAGGCCTTCAATTGCTGCGCCAGGTTCTTGTCGCGTAGCAAGCTCAACTTGTTGGCCGCCAGCTTGCCCAGTTCCTTGGCAGCCTCCAGGTTGCCCGCATCGAGGGCCTCGTCCCCTACGCGAATGGCTTGTTCGACCAACCATCTTCTTGCATCCGGCGTGCGGGCGTTCTTCGCCCAGTCCCCGAGGATGCCGGTCTTCATCGCAAAACGGTCCACGGCGAACGCCTCGGCCATCTGGTCGACGGTCTGGAAGGCCGTGTCGGCATCCCTGGCCGAAGCGGCAAGATCCTCCGCCATGAGCATCAGCGCATACTTGCCGGTTGTGTCGCTCGTCGGGTTGAGAGCCTGGGCGAGCAGTCGCTTTGCCAGGGCTAGCTTGTCGGCGGAAGTCTTGGCATTGTCGATTTCTGTCTTGAATAAGGCCTCGGCGGCGGTCCTCGCCTGCGTCACGGCCGCTTCGTCGGGGAGGGGGAGTTTCTGCTTGGCCGCTGTCAGCGTCGGCGGAGCTGCGGACTTTGGCTGCGGCGGTGATGGTTGCGGCGGCGCGGTGGAAGCCGCAGCGGCGGCAGGACTCGAAACAGCGCCTGGTTTCGCTTCCGCTACGAGTTTTACCGCCGCTGCCTTGTCCGTGGGCCGAATCGGCGTCGCGTCTGCCGGTGGCTTGACAGCCGCGGAGACTTTTTCCTGCGCGGGCGGTCGCGCTGGGGCGGGCGGGAGTTCAACACCTTTTGCGGCCGGCGGGGTCGCGGGCTGTTGTTCCCGGGCAACCAGCGGCTGCGGCACGGATTGCGGCGCGATTTCCACGACGACCGCCGGCCGCGCACGAGGCAACGCGAGCCACACGGTGAGTCCCAGCGCGACAGCCCCTAAGCCAACGAGAATCCCAAGATTCTGCCGATGTTTCGGCGGAGCAGTCGCCTTTCCCGCCTCGGCTTGCTGTAACGCGGCCACCAGACCGGAATCCAGGGCATCGTCCGCCGGGGAGGTTTCGCGGAGGTGCTGGTCGTAGGCAGCTTTCTTTTGCGGACTGAGCAGACAGATCTTGGCGGCGGCCACTTCGTTGAGGATCTTTTGAGAGAGGGCTCCATGCTTGCCGGCCTGGAAGGTTCGCAAGTGAGCCATCTGCCGGTCGGCGGCGTTTTCGATGGCGTTGGGGTTGGCCTCGAAGAGGTCCACGCCGAGAATGCGGTAGTGGTTTGGCGGCTGGTCCTTCGGCGCAATTCCCAGCCAGACGTGATACGGGTCGAATGGTTCGCTCATGAGATTCCCGCTGGATCCGGTGAAATCATGAAGCCAAATCGAGGGAGGACGTTCCGAGGCCGTCTTCCCGAGACCCAAGCGGCGGGCTCAGGGAACGGTAGCGTCCGGCCCGGCCTGCCAGGGTCCCCCTCAATCTAATGGCTCGATGCCCTGCCGTCAATCGGCACTCGCGAGAACGGGCGATGCATTCCTCCGTTCTCCCCTTGCGGGAGAGATCGTCCTTCTCGACTCCCCTCTCCCCTTGCGGGAGAGGGGTCGGGGGTGAGGGGTATTATTCCTGCAGGTGGCGCCAGATCACTTCCTCGATCGTGTCCCAATCCTCAAACACCTCGTGGTTCCAGAATCGCAGTGGCTCGAATCCGTGGCTGTTCAACCGTGCGGTTCGCGTCACGTCGTAACGCACTTGTTCGGTGTGCTGTCCGCCGTCGAGTTCGAGAATCAAGCGTCGCTCCAAGCAGACAAAGTCGACCACAAACGCACCGATGGGCATTTGACGGCGGAACTTGTAGCCGGCGAAGCGCCGTGAGCGGAGTTTGCTCCAAACCAGACGTTCGGTGTCGGTGAGGTTTTTCGTAGGTCGCGGGCGCGCTCACGGTTGGTCATCGCCTCTACCCCCTCACCCCTCACCCCTCTCCCGCGAGGGGAGAGGGGTTTCTTTCCGTTCACCGTTCAACGTCGTAGATCAACGTGGGCGCTGCGACGTAGATGCGGCCCGCCGTCTTGCGACGGCCCGCGTTATCCACCAGCAGCATCGCGTCCCAGCGGATCGGATAATGGACGGCGCCGTCGTTGGCGCCGCCCCAGTGGCCGGCCTGGGTGTCGTCGAACGGGAAGGTGACGAAACGCCAGCCCTTCCAATGCATCGTGTCGCCGTGCGGCTGAAACGTCTGGTGCGTGGCATCGATAAACCGCAACCGCAAGAGATTGCCCGAGCCGTCGCCGTAGATCCACAGGCCGAACGCCTTGGGACGGCCTTCGATCCGCTGAGTGCCGCTGCGGGCCGGCAGCAGCATGAGGAACTTCCAGCCTTGCTCGAAGGCATAGCGGATGGCGACGCTGCGAACGCCCGCGAGCGGCGGACCCTCGGGCGGCTCGGCCAATTCATAGGATTGCGTCGAGCGAACCCGGGCATCGCCCTCGGGGCGAAGTTGATAGGCGGCGGGCAAGGTCTTGGCCGTGTAGCGGCTGAAATCGTCGGCGGCGGTCATCAGGACCGCCGGCAGACGGAGCTGCACCGCCCCTTGCCGATCGTCGACCCGCGCTCCGGCGCGATAACGCGCGGCGGGCGCTTGCTGCAGAGGAAACGCCACGACCGCCTCCTGCTGGCCTGCGGCGAAGCGGACCGGCAGCTTCGGCTGGAGCGGTTGCAGCCCTGCCACGTCGAGCAATTCGACGTGCCCCTCGAACACCTCGCCCGCCGGGTTTTCCACGCGGATCGGTAGTTGCTTGAGAGACGCCGGCAGCACCGTGGCCAGCAGCGGGTTGGTGATGATCACCTGGCTTTGCTGGGCCAGGGTTCCCATTCCGTCGAGGTGTACCTCGAATCGAACCGCGGCGGGGCCTTCGCCGCGGCCGGCGGTCCACGAGAAACGGAGCCGCAAAAGCGAGCGCGGCGGGAGCGTGACGGCTTGCGCGGGTTCGACTTCCACGCCGCCGCCGGGCCGGCCTTGGATGCGAATGGGGTGGTCCAGCGGGTTCTCGATCGTGCTGTCGAACGCGGGCGTCGAAGGGCCGGAGACGTCGAATTCCAGCGGCGCCGAGGACCATCCGGCGGCGATCTCCAGCAGCACGTTGCGCGAATCGGGGACCAGGTATTGCGGGGCATCGCCGGCGGCCACCCGCAGGCCGGTGGCAACGGCGTCCAACGGGGCCAGAATTTCGCCCGTGGGGCCCGTGACTTGGAACCGCCCCGGACTGGCGGGGATGGTGAGCACGCGCGGAGCGGCCATGGTGGTCCAAACGGCCAGGCGCGGTTGGGCGTTGCGGCCGGTCAGCAGGAAGACATAATCGTCGGGGCCGCCGACGGCCAACCGCTTGTTGTAGCGACATCCGGCCAGCGCGCGGGCCAGCGTCGTGGCGGCTCGATAGGCCGGCTTGGGATCATAGACCGGGTCGCGGTGGGCATGGTAGGGATTCTCGACGGTGCCGAAATGGTGCTCCGGCTCCTTGGGGTCCTGCCCGTCGTCGTGCCAGTCGTACCAGATCGAAAGCGGAATGTCGTTGGCCAGGTTGATGAGCCATTGGCGGGGCAACATTTTTCCTTGCCGGGCCGCGTCCATCTTGTGCCAAACCGACGAGTAACCCCATTCGCCGGAGATGATCGGAATCGTCTTTCCCGGCGGGGCGTAGCGGGCGATGAGGCGGCGGAGGCGATAGTATTCGGGCGTGACCGTCTCGGGGCCGGTCTGGCGGTAAGGGTGCACCGTCACGGCCGACCAGTATTGGAGCAGTCCGGCCTTGAAACACTCCTCGATGAAGGGCAGGTCGATCTGCGAGGTGCCCGGCCCGCAATACAGCTCGTGGGGCGCCGCCGCGTGAATCGCCTTGCCCACCTCCAAGGCCAGCTTGATGTACTGCTGGACGTCGGGGTGCGGCTTCCAGAAGCTGATATTGGGCTCGTTGTACATCTCCCAGAGGACGCCCTGAGAGCGGAAATGGTCGGCTGCGGCGGCGGCCCAGCGGGCGAACGCGCGGCGCCCTTCGTCGCTCGCAGGCGACAGTCCGCCGTCGTAAAGACGATTGGAATAATCGAGGATCAGCACCGCCCGGATGTGGTGGGGGGCCAGCGTGGCGAGCAAGCGGTCGTAGGGACTGAAGTCGTAGCGGCCCGGTTCGCGTTCGCTGCCGCCCCAGCCGAAGTCCATGCGGACCCAGCGAAAGCCCGCGGCCGCGAGCATCGGCAGCTCGCCCGGCCGAGGATCGGTAAAGTGGATGTTCACGCCCAGGCTGCCGGGCACGCACGGCGGCCCCAGCGGCAGCCGGACATCGTCGGCGGCGCAGGCGGAAAGCACGGTGGCAAGCCAAATACAGAAAACGCACGAGAGTTGTCGGGGCATGGTGGGGTTCATCCTTCTTCGTGACGAAATTAGCCACGGATGGAACACGGATTAAACACGGATGCTTCAGGAATCAATGCGATTCAACCTCGATCGTCGTTTCGCCAAATCCATTTGTGCTCACTTACATTTAACTCTCTTCGATCCGTGTTTCATCCGTGGCCAAATCTTGAAGTTATTGTTTGTCCGCTGCTCACTCTTCTCCCGCCGACGCCGCGGCGGGGCTTTTTGTTCACTCCTGGTTTTTCATCTTTTCCGCCGCTTCCACAGCGGCGGTGATTGTGGCGTCGACGTCGGACTGCGTGTGCGCGGTCGAGAGGAACACGCATTCGTACTGGCTGCACGGCATGTACACGCCGCGATCGATCAATTCCCAAAACCAGCGGGCGTAGCGCCGCGTGTCGCTGCGGCCGGCCGTATCCCAGTCGACCACCGGTTCGGGATTGAAGAACAGCGTGAAGAGGCTGCCGCAGGAATTGACCGAGCAGGGGATGCCCGCCTCGCGGACGGCCGCTGCAAGGCCCGCCGCCAGACGGGCGGAAAGCCGCTCCAGTTCCGGATAGGGGCGGGTGTCGCGGAGCAGCTTCAAGGTGGCGATTCCGGCGGCCGTGGCCAACGGGTTGCCGCTGAGCGTGCCGGCCTGGAAGACCTTGCCGACCGGCAGCACGTGGTCCATGATTTCCGCCCGGCCGCCGTAGGCTCCCATGGGCAGGCCGCCGCCGATGATCTTGCCCAAGGTGGTCAGGTCGGGCTCGACGCCCAGCAGGGCCTGGGCCCCGCCGTAGTCGACGCGGAAGCCGCTGATCACTTCGTCGAAGATCAGCACCGCGCCGTGCTCGCGCGTGAGCTGCCGCAAGGCCGCGGCGAAGGGGGGCGACGCGGGCACGCAGCCCATGTTGCCGGCCACCGGCTCGACGATCACCGCGGCGATCCGCGCGCCATGTTGCGCGAAGGCGTCGGCCAGGCCGGCCGGATCGTTGTAACGCAGCACGAGCGTATCGCGGGCCGTTCCCTGGGTGACGCCGGGCGAATTGGGCACGCCCAGCGTCGCGGCCGCGCTGCCTGCGGCGACCAGCAGACTATCGACGTGGCCGTGATAATTGCCGGCGAACTTGACGAGCATCTCCCGGCCGGTGTAGCCGCGGGCCAGGCGAACGGCGCTCATCGTGGCCTCCGTGCCGGAGCTGACCAGCCGCAGCTTCTCGATCGACGGCACCGCTTCGATGAGGAGCTCGGCCATCTCGCTTTCGGCCTCGGTCGGCGCGCCGAAACTGGTGCCGCGATGGATGGCGGCCTCGATGGCGGCCATGACTTGGGGGTGGCAATGCCCGAGGATCATCGGGCCCCAGGAGCCGATGTAATCCAGATAGCGATTGCCGTCCAGGTCGTAGAGCCAGGCTCCTTGGCCGCGCTGGAAGAAGATCGGCTCGCCGCCGACGCCGCCGAAGGCACGGGCCGGGCTATTCACGCCGCCGGGCATCAGTTGCCGGGCGCGGGCGAATGCTGCTTGACTGAGGTTGCGATTCATGGGAACGGGGGTCAGGAGTTAGGTGATCGATGAATGCTGCGTGTGAGTTTTCTGCCGACGCCCGTTTACGGGCGTTTTTCCGCGAAGCGGTGTTAGGCCCGGCGTTCACGCCGGGTCGTAAAACCGCACTATCAGTTTACATGTCAGCCCCGTTCACGGGGCTCCTCTGTTTCTATGGGGCGTTCCGGAGTTGTAATCCGTTCCAGGCGGTCGTTCGTCTTTCCGCGGGCGTGGTGCTCGCGCTGGTTTTGGACATATTTTTTGACCCACGCGAGGTCCCCGGTTCCAAACGTCACGACGCCGTAGCCGGCCTGCCACTCGAGTACTCTTCCCTGTGTACCGAGCCGCTTGTTAGCCTCGTGCGACGATGCTCCCTTGAGCTGGCCGATGAATTCGGCGATGGTGAGCGTCGGGGGGACGGTTACCACCACGTGGACATGCGTTTCCGTGCCGCCAACCTCGTGGAAAAACGCGCCAGGAGTGTTGACGATTCGCTCTTTCACGCAGCGATGGACCAGCGGCTCGACCTGCGGATTGAGGAGCGGCACGCTCTCCTTGCAGTGCCAGGTGATGTGGAGATTGATCTCGCTGTAGTAGTTGTGGCTCATGGCGTCTTCGGCTACCGGGAAGGAGGCCCGTAAACGGGCCTGACATCGCGGGCTCAATGTTAGATAGGATTGGTCCTATCTGCAACCCGGCGTGAACGCCGGGCCTAGTACCGCCTGCGGCGGGCAAGGGCCGTAAACGGCCCTGGACGAATGACCGTCGCGCGAAACCCCCAATCCACGGAACATCGAATATGCGACGCTAATTACTTTGCCCTCCAGCGCCAAAATCGACCCTGCGCCTACGATGACCGCAGTGGCAGGTAATGCACTGGCACCTCTGCGCTGCTTGCTGGGACGTAGCGGAATTTTGCCGCCGCGGCTTTAGGCGCCTTAGGTGCCGGGGGCGCCTTAGGCACCTTGGTCGCCGGAGCTGCCGTTGGTACCGAGGCCGCGTCTGGCGTAGGGGCCACCTTCGGCGTCGGAATCGCTTGCCAATCCGTTGGTCGCGGTTGCGGAGCCAGCGTGGGTTCCCGCTTCGGCGCAGGCGTAGTTGGGACGGGCGATCGGACAAGCGACGGCGTCGTCTCCGTCTCCGGGCCGACGAGCGACTCCCGCGTAGGAACGGCACCGCAAATCGGGAGCTGTAGTTTGAACAGGCCGGCGATTCCGGGCATCGTCCCGTTCCTCGCGATCGATAGCCGGTCGTCTAGGTCTCTTATAAAGCTCGAACGTGCCGCCAGCTTTCCCCACGAGGCCTCGGCGAACGCCCTAAGCTGTCTCGATTCGTCCGCGTTTTTTAAGAACGCCTCGTGCGACGCCCAAAGCCCGTAGCCTTGGCCCAACTGAAACTGTGCGGCGTCGCCGGCAGTCGACTCCTGCAAGCTGCCGATCGCCAGCCTGAAGTACCTCCTGGCCTCCTTCAGGCTCGCGTGTTCGGGATCGTCGAGCATATGCCTGAAGTGGATATGCGCCAAAACCATGTAGGAGAAAAAGCGATCTGTGGCCGTCGCGCTCTTCAACTTCGCCTTATTTGTATAACTCTCGGTCCTCTCGAAGTCCCAAATGAACGACCCGAGCATCGCAAGCCGGTTGTACTCTGCCGCGGTAAGTCTCTCTGCGGCGACAGGCTCGTTTGAAGTCGCCTTATCAAGGGGAACCTCGATAAGGTACGCTGGCGCGCACGAGCCGTCGGAATAATGTTTCTCGGCCTCGTCAAGGGCGTTGTCGAACTCCGCCCGCGCGCGATTGACTGACTCTTCTTTGACCAGTTGGCGCACCCGGTCAAACGTGCGGTCAGTGTTGCACGTCGCCCAAACTAGCATTGCCGATAGCGCGAGGTTTAGGATGCTTAGGCTGCGCCGGCTCGCCCAGTTTGACGATTCAGCCAAACGCCTTGATGCCGGGGCCCAAAAATCGCTCATTTTGCGGCTCCTTCTGCCCCTTCTTGATTCATCGTGCCACCCATTATAGGCGGGCCCACGAATCGTGCAACCCCTTGGAGGTTTGATGTCTGGCGCGGCTCGATCGTGGGTCTCGTGCTATTGGTCCAAAGGCGCCGGCCGCGTGGGCAAATGCGAGGTGGACGGCGTCTCCGTTCCAGCGCAATCGCCCAGATGCGCGACGCCCGTTGCCGCATTCAGCGGCACGTTCCGGAACGCGCGACGAAACAGGAGCCGAATTCCGACTATTTCGATTCTACCACTGTGCTCCGCAACTCCGGCCGCAGGCTCTCCAGCCGCAGGGCGGTCCAACAGGCCCAATCACCGGAGGAATTGTCGCGGGGACCGACGTCGGCAATCAATTGGATGGTGATCTTCTGGCCGGCCCATCGCGACAGGTCGGCTTCCAACGGCGTCCACGCGTGCTCGATCCAGGTCTTTTCGGCGGCGATCGTCGGCCGACCGGAGGCGTCGATCACGGCGATGCGGAACAAGATGCCGTCGCCCGGGTCGCTGCCGTCCGCCTTGCCGATCTTGCAGCGCAGTGCCGCGCGGGGCTCGGCGGGCAGCTCGATGGGCCCGAAGAGGGCGAAACTGTAACCCGTGCCGGCGCGGTAGGGCGGGTGCATGAAGAGCGAGGGCTCGGTTACGTTGCCGCACGTCGATTCGCGGCGCGCGACCTGGGCGCCGCTCTCGGGCAAGAGCGACGTCTCCCCGTGCTTGCGCAAGCATTGGCCGGCCACAAATTGCTCGGGCAGCGCGGCCACCGGAACCAGCGCCGCCGCGGTCTTCAGCCAGGCGCTGCGCTCCAGCCGCAGCGGGCCGGCCGCCACGGTCAACCGCAGTTGCAGAGAGCCGGTCGCCGCCGGCCGCTCGTAGGGGAATTCAACGCAGGCCGGCTGTCTGGGCCGCAGATCGACCGTGCGCGACTGGCCGTCGAGCGTGACTTGAGCCGTGACGGGCGCGGCCACGTGGGGCAGCAGTTTCAGCGACAGCCCACGGCCCAGCGACCACTGGACGTCGCAGAGCGGTACGACCGTGAAATCGATCCAGGCATCTTCATAGCTTTGCCAAAGCCGCGCGCCGGGGCGTGCGTCGCGGGGGACCTGGAAGGTGTGGGCCGCGCGGCCGGCGACGGCGACCGTTTCGCCGGGCACTACCTCATCGCGATCCGAGTTGAGGTTGATCGGCGGGGCAGGGGAGGGGCGGAGCAGATAACTGAAGGCCTTTTTCACCGGCGTGATGAAGATCAGGCCGCGGGCGACGCGCGTGGCGGCCGGGCCGAGCGAGCGGCGCTCCTCGTCGAGCGCTTCCGCGGTGGCGGATTTTCCGCCGAGGGCCAGGCCGAACTCGGCACAGCGGCCGACCGGAATCAGTTCGGCCGCGCCGCCCTGGCGCCAGTGGACGATCATCGGCCCATCGCAGGCGGCCTTGGGAAAACGCGTGAAAGGGCCGCGGCCGTCGGCATACAGGTAGGCGGGCGAATCGACGTAATCGGCGCGATGGCCATCGACGATCGCGCTGCGGGCGACGAGGATTCCTTCGCGGTCCTTCACGCTCCAGCCGTTGGGCGGGAGCAGGGCGTCGGCGGTTTGCCAGGACTCGGTGGGATGGCCGTTCACGGTGACTTCCAGGCCGCTCTGGTAGCGGGTGACGATCTGGCAGCGGCGCACCAGGTCGCGGGCCACCGCGGCGCTGGTTTCCCAAAGTCGCCCATGCTCGTCGGCATAGCGGATCTGGTCGACTTTTTCCTGGGCGTAACGGGCGTGGACCTGCTGGAGATTGAAGTAGCTGCGGACGGTGTCGGAAATGCTCCCTTCCATCACCAGGAAGCCGGTGTGGCCGAAGGCCAGCGTGGCGGCCAGGAAGCGGTCGAGGCGGCCTTCGTGCTCCGCCGCGGTCGGGGCCGACCCCTTGCGGCGGCCGAAGAACATTTCCAGGTTGCCCATGCCGAAGTTGCAGCAGAGCGGGTGCAGCTTGCGGAGATCGAAATCCACCAGCCAAGGGCTCTCGGGCAGGTTGGCGTGCTGGTCCTGGCCGTAGTTGCCGTCGGTCAGGCCGCAGTAGTACCAGTGATTGTTGCCTTCGCTGTAGACCGGGCCGTTCCAAGTCTTTTTCTGGTGGAGCATGATCTCGCCGTAGGCGTAGAAGGTGGCGGCGAAGGTGCCGGCGCCGGGCACGCGGGCGTCGAAGTCGCAATAGTTCCAGGGGGTCACCGCGGTGTGGACGTCGCAGTAGGCGGTGTTGAGATGGAACTTGCTCTGGATGATGGGAGCCAGGCGGGATTCGATCTCCACGGCCCAGGCCGGCTTGGGATTGTAGCAGCGGGCCCAGGCGGTGCGCCACTGGCCGTCGGAGGTGCGGGTGACGTGGTCTTCGTTCCAGAATTCGTTGACCGGGGCGTAGTCGGTGTAATTGTTGTAGATGCCGTAGACGAAGCCCAGGGCGCGGATCGCGCGGGCATACTCTTCCTGCCCGGCATCGCCCCCTTTGCCGGGCGCGGCCCGGGTGCGCATGGTGAAGCTTTCGCCGTCGTCGCGCCAGCCGGTCTCGTGGTCGGTGATGACGACCTTGGTCATGCCATAGCGGGCGATGCGCTTCCAGGTATCGTAGTCGTGCTCGCGGACGTTGGCGCCATGGGCCCGCCACAACCGCTCGCCGGCCACGCGCATCCAGGGGGATTTCGGGTTGGGGATGTTGGGGAGCAGTTCCTCGAACCGCGGTGAAACGGTCAGGAACAGCCGCTCGAAGCAATCGTTGCGGCGGCCGTCGGTCTTGGGGAGATAACGCGAGCCGCCGTTGTAGGTGACGCCGTCGCGGGCCACCTGGTTCACGGCCCAAAGCGCCGAGGCATTGGAGCGGCAGTGATCGACCAGGGCGAAGAGAAACAGCGATCGCTCGGGCGGCCCGACGACCAGCACGGCCGGCCGCTGCGATTCGCCGGTGAGGTAGGGGAGGGTGACCAGGCGGGGATTCTCCACGGCGACGGCGCGGCCCAGGCGGACTTCGCCAACGAGGCCGCCGGGGCATTTCACGTCGACGAGGAGCGACTTCTGCCACAGCCGCAGGGTATAGGTGAAGTCGGCGGTGCGGCCGCCGGCCTTCGCCCGCCATGCGGCCACAACGCTGTCGGCCTGGCGGCGACAACTCAGCAGCTCGGCATGCTCCGGCGCGGCGGGGGCCGCGCCTTCGGCGGCGACGAAGTACACGCCGCCGTCGACCATGGGCCGCAGCACTGGAGCATCTTGCCATTGGACGGTCACGTCGCCGAGCGTTCCTGTGGCGGGCTGGTAAACGTAGACCAGGTGGCCGTCGGCGCCGCGATAGTGCAATTCGAAGTGATCACCGCGGGTCTCGATGCTGGTTTGGAAGCCGGGGGTCAGGTTGTCGGGCAGAATCGTTTCTTCGCGGGTAGGGAAGGGGAGCTTGCCGGGGCCCGTATTGAGGCCCGGCGTCTGGCCGGCGAAGAGCGTGATGCCGCGTTGCGGGCGGGGCGCGAAGCGCAGCGGCGGCAACTCCTCCCGGTAAACCGAGAGGTTGTCGAAATAGAGCACGCGGTCCTCGGTATTGCGGCCGCCGGCCACTTCGATGGCCTCGAACGCCGCGCCGCCGCGGACCTGTTCTTGCTGCTGGGGATCGAGCTTGCGGTGCATCACCCACCACTGGCGCCAATGTACCGCGCCAAGGCTGAGGCGCAGCGGCTTGCCGTCGGAGGTGCGGAAGAGGAGGCTGATCTCGACGGCGGGCGTGCTGCGATCGACGACCCAGGACCAGTTGTTGCCGTAGACCCAGAAGTTGACGCAGTCGAAGGGGGCGGAAATCGCGATCGGCCACGGCGGCTTGACACTTACCAGAGGAGCGGCGCCCAGGGCGCGGTAGGTGAGTTTTCCGACGTATCGGCCCCAAAGCTGCTGCTGGCGCGACCGCAGCAGGGTGGCCGCGGCGTGATGACCGCCGGCCGTCCAGCCGTCGAGGTTTTGGAAATCGACCAGCGGCGGATGGGTGTCGCTGGTCCGCTGGGCCCACTCCATTTCATAGGGCCGCGCGCCGACTTCCTCCGCCGCGGCCAGCGCGGGCCGGGCAAGAGCGATCGTTGCCAGGAACAAGGACGGGGCGATGCGATACATGATTGAGCGTCCGGGCAGGGTAGGGTAGGGCAGGGGGCCGCCCGTAGTATGGGCGCTCGGGCGCATCGCGTCAATTGGGCGCGGAAGGGTAAGGTGCGGCGCAACAAACGATCAATTCGGCTGCGGCGCGGCCTTCGGCAACGGCTTGGCCTGCGGCGGCGTGTCCCAAGGCAAGGGAGGCCGTGGCGGCGCAGGAGCGTCCGACGGAGAAACCGCACCGGGGTGGACCGTGCGTTTCGAGGCGGGCTTTCCGTCGGGGGCGTGCATGGGACGCTGCAATGGCATCGACTCCGGATTGCTGTTGCGCGGCGCTGGTGGCGGCGCCGCCACGCTTGCAGACAGTTTGGATACGGCAGGCCCGGGCGGCGGCGGAGTCTTGGCGGGCGGGGTGACCATGGGCGGAGCGACTGCGGGCGGAGCGGCTACGGTTGGAATGGTGGTCGAGGGCGATGGCGACGGCGGCGTTTCGGCGGAGGCCGGGTCTCTGGCCGCGGGCGACGCGGCCGAGCCGTCCGGAGTGCTGAGCAGATTGGACCAGGGGATTTGCAGCCCGGGTTTTTGGCGGGGCTGGCCGGGGGCCGCCAGTTCGGGTCCGTTGGCGTCGTGCTCCGTGGCGGTTGCCTGAGGCGCTGGATTGCCGTCTTCGGCGGCGGGAACCGACTTCACGGCCACCGCGGCCGGTTCCTTGGCGGCCGGGGCCAAGGGCTTGTCCGCTACGGAGTCGGGCAGGGCCGACGGCGCAGTGGCCGGCGCGGTTTTGGGCTCGGAGGCGATCTTCGACTCGTCCTGCAGAAGGCTCCCATGGGTTTCCGCTTTGACCATGGCGCTGGGCATAATCCGGACTTGCACGGGCACGTCCATGGCCGGCTTCGCGGAGTTGTCGGTTTCGATATGAATGATCTGCTCGACGGTGCCCGCGACATTGCCGGCGGCGAAGGTGACGGGGATCAGTTGCAGGGACTGCGCGGCGTCGGGCTTGTGGAACTGGAAACGCGGATCGCTGCAGCGCACGCTGACCACGCGGAAGGGCACGTGGCCTTGCACGACCAGCGTCTTGGTGACCGACTGGCCCGCATTGGCGACGCCCATCAACAGCGGCGAAGGGCGCACGTTGATCGAGGGCACGATGATCCCTTCCAGCGGCACCGGCACGCGGCTATTGAAGGGGTTGGCATCGTTGGTAACCAGGATCAGTTGGTCCTTGAGATAACCGACGGGCATGTCTTCTTTGAGGCTCACGGTCAGGTCGTAAGTAACCCCTTCGGCGGTGCGGCTGGATTCGATGGCGTGGATATTCAGGAAGCGGTTGCTGGTTTCGATGGTGGCGATTTCCCAGTTGGGAAGACCGGCGTAGCTGATCGTCACGCGGCGGGTCGAGCGGGCGCCTTGACCGACGGAGCCGAAATCGATCTCGCCGGGCTCGACCACCACGTCGCCGCGAATGAAGACCGAGACGTGGAGGATCACTTCGGCGGGGAAGGGCCTGTCGAAGCGGACGGTGACGGCCGCCTCGCGGTGGCCGAGGAAACTCTTGGTGTCGATGGAGCAGAGGACCGCGGCCTTTTGCCCGGTGCGGAAGAAACCGTTGACCACCGAGGGGCGGGTACAGCCGCAACTGGAGGTGGCCGAGGCGATGTGGGCGTCTTCCTTGTAGATGTTCTCGGCGACAAACGCGTATTCGACCTTGGCGCCCCGCGCGACGGTGCCGAAGTTGTGAGTGGTCTGGCGATGGAACATGTCGAGGGCCCACTCCTGGGCCGGGGCCGCGGAGCCCATCAGGATCCATAACAAACAAGCCGCACCGTACATTCGCATCGAGGAGTCACCTCAGATAGATTGCAAACGGCTCGACACGACACGAACCCTGCCGAATATCAGGGTTGGCCGCATACTGAACCGAGAGAGTAAAGCATCCTGCCTTGCCGCCGATCAGGCCACTTGGGCCAGGCTGCATGCGTAGTGCATGCCATCGACGGCGGTTTTCCCATAATAGTCGCAGCCCGCATTCTCGCATAGCAACTGGCTGGCCGCCGCTCCGCCGACCATGACGGCGACCTTGTCGCGCAACTGCGCCGCGCGAAGCGCCTCCATGGTGGCCAGCACCGATTTGAAACAGGTGGTCAACAACACGCTCATGCCGACCGCCAGCGGCTGGTGCTCGCGCACCGCCGCGACGAAGGCTTCGGGCGGGACGTCGACGCCCAGGTCGATCACTTCGAAGCCGACGCCGCGGAGCATCATGGTGACGATGTCCTTGCCGATGTCGTGCACGTCGTACTGCACGGAACCCATCACGACCTTTCCCCGCGTCTCCACGGCCTGCGACTGCCCCTCGATCAACGGAGTCAATTCGGCCATCAGGCTTTTCATGATCATGCCGCCGAACATCAACTCGGGGATGAAACATTCCCCCGAGGCGAAACGATTGCCCAACTCGACCATTCCCCGGTTACACTGGGCCAGAATCTCTGCGGCGGGATCTCCGGCGGCGATCCGCTCCCGCACGAGTTCCCGCACGTCGTCTTCGCGGCATTCGGCCAACGCTTCGGCGAGTCGATTGTCTTCGGCCACGGTCAAGCTCCTAGAACGATAACAAGCATTGCCAAATATAGGTGTAGGCCAAGGCGTCGACGTCTTCCCAGACGCGGCGGACCAATTGCCGGTCGCCGCGAATCTCGGGGAACTCGGCAGCCTTCTCTTCCCAGGGAACGCAGACCCCGGGGCGACGCATGCCACTGGCCGAGCCAGTGGCAGCCGCGCTGGGCAAGCCGACCGTGTCACTGGCGGAGCCAGTGGCACCCAGCGTGCCACCCGCCGGCGGCCGCGCGCCCTCTTCATTCTGCGAATAGAGGCCGAACTGGCGGGTGGCCTCGGTCATCGCCCGCACGTTTTCGATGCTGGTGTCGTCCTGCATGATGGCGCTGGCGTCCATGATGTAGCCGCCGTCGCGGGCGACGCCGTCGAGGACTTTCTTGCAATAGCTGCGCACGTCGTCCGGCTTGCCGAATGCCAACAGGTCGTTGGGAATGCCGCCGCTCAAACAGAATTTGTGGCCTACCGCCTTGTGGACCTCGAAAATGTCGCCGCGATCGACGTGATAAACGATGCTCAGTTCGGGCAGTTGGGCAATATACTTCAGGTTGGGGTTCCACTCGCCTTCGGCGTAGAACAGCGTCTGGTGGCCGTGGGCCCAAAGCTCTTCGATGATCTCCTTCAAGGCGGGCCAATAGAAGCGCTCGAACTGCGGGGGCGACAAGAACGGCACGCAGCCGCGATGCATCCACAGCCCGATGGGCACGTTCTTCTCCGGGTCGGCGCCGGAGAGCGCCACGTGCAACAAGTGCGGCGTGAGCGCCTCGCAGGCCGCCAAGACCTTCTTCGGCTGGCGGAACATGTCGGTGCACAGGCCGCGATAACCGCGGAGCTTGTCGGCGATGATGTCAAAGGGCGCCTTGAGGATTCCGGAGATCGCCGAAACGGTGCCCGATTCGTTGCGGAGCCGGGCGGTGTGCGGGCCGAAGGCGTCGAAATAGCTCATCATCGCCATGCCACCTTTGAGGAACGACATATTGTTCCGGAAGGTGGACGGCTGGCCCGGCGGCACGACGTCGGTCGACACCCGGGGCAACCAGACATTGAACAAGAACCCGGTGGGGTCCTCGATCAACTGGTCGTACTCGTCGGCCCGCATGTAGGCGTCGTTTTCCGGCGGCTCCAAGTATTGGAAGGCGGTGGTGGCGGGGATTTCGATGCCCGGTACGCCATAGTATTTCAGGCCGATGGCCTTCGTCATGCCGGTCCAGACATAAACCATGTTGGAGACGACGGCGTCCCAATCGAACTCGGCGGCACACTTTCGCGCCGCGGCAAAGGCCTTGGTGTAGTCGTGGGTCACTTCCTGGCAAGTGTAGCCGGCGTACTTGGCGGTGAATTCGGCGACGAAGGGCCGAATCGGGACCATGTCGGGCTTTTCGTTGCGCATGGCCCGCACGTAGCGGTTCAGCCGCTCGCCGTAGCGCTGCTGGATATCACACGCCATGATGGTTCCGGTCCTGTAGCGAGACTGCCGGCGAGACGCCGCATCGGCGCGGGTTTGCTGCACCCGGGTAGGCTCTTAGCCAGAGGTCGTAGTATCCCAAAGCTACCAGGGAATGTCAAGCGCGAGGGCGAGTGTGAGAATAGGGAGGGCAGGGGGGACGGGATGGATGGGTGATGGCAATGAAAACGAGAGGATTGGGAATTAGGGATTGGAAAGGAGCCACGCCACCGCTTGCGGTTTTGCCGCGCGACGTCGGGCAAATACGTGCGTGCCAGCACGCACCCTACGGCTACTTTCCGCCGGCAGGCGCCGGCGCCACGTCGTTCTGTTGCTGATAGGCGGCCACGTCGGCCTGGTACTGTTGGGTGTCCAGTAATGTGAGCGACATGAACAGCCCCAGGAAGACCAGTGCGACGACGAAAATCAGGCCGTTGAAGGGCTGATCGTAACGCAAGTGCATGAAATACAGCGCCACCAGCGCGGCCTTCACCGTGGCGATGGCCAAGGCGATCAACAGATTCCAACTGCCGAAGTCGTGCCAGGTGACGGCCACGGTGAGCACGGTCAGGCCGATGAGCGTGAGGAACACGCCCAAGAGCACCGGCACGGGCATCACGTGGGCCATAGGGCCGTGGGCGGAACGGTCGGCGTGGTGGGCCACAACGGATTGCTCCGCATAAGACATTTGCGTTATCCTCGACAAGGAAGTTCTGCGTAGGGCGGAGCGGGCGCTGCCAACCCTCACCCCCGGCCCCTCTCCCGCAAGCGGGCGAGGGGAGAAAAATGGTGGGGCTCGCTGCGGTCGACCCACCCTACAAGCTGAAAAATCCGCGTTAATGAATGAGGTACAACAAGGGGAATAGGTAGATCCAGATCAAGTCGACCAGATGCCAATACAGGCCCACGAAATCGACGGGACCGAAGTATTGGGATGTGAAATCGCCGCGGATCGAACGGCGGAGGATCCAACCGATGGCCGCCATGCCCAGCAACACGTGCAAGCCGTGCAGGCCGGTCATGGCGAAATAGATGCTGAAGAAAATGCCCGCGTGGCGGCGGGTTTCATTCTCGCTGTAGGTCGGCGGATGGGCCGGGCCGTGGCCATGGTGCTGGGCGTGTTCGGCCTTGGCCGGGTCGTACTTGCTGGCCCAGAGCAGGCCGTGCTGCCACTTGGCCTTGTATTCGACGTACTTGATGCCGAGAAACCCGCACGCGCACACCAGGGTCAACAGCAGGCAGAAGATCAGGCCGCGGCGCTGGCCGAGCTGCGCGCAGCGGACGCCCCAGGCCATGGTCAAAGAGCTCAACAACAGTACGCAGGTGTTGGTGGCGCCGAGGATCTTGTCGAGAAACTGGTGGGCGTAGAGGAAGATCTCGGGATGGTTCGAGCGATACACGGCGTAGGCGCAGAACAGCCCGCCGAAGAGCAATACTTCGGTGAGCAGGAAGATCCACATGCCGAGCTTGCCGGCATTGAATTGTTGCGCGGGCGTGGCGAAATGATGGGCCAGAAACGGCGGGTGCTCGCCGTGGGGGTCCGACGTTTCGGGCGCGGTGGTGAGGGAGTTGGTCATGGGGGAGTTTTCAGTTTTTCGGTTTTCAGTGTTCAGTGAACAGCGACCAGCGGCGGCGACTCGTCGGCCGTCTCCTCCTGGTAGCTTTCCGTGAGCGGGTCCCAGCGAAAGCGGCTGAAATCGTAGGGATCGCCGACGGTGGGTTGCTCGGCGAAATTATCGTACGGCGGCGGCGAACTGCACTGCCATTCCAGGGTTGCGCCGCCCCAGGGGTTGGCGGGCGCCTTGCGGCCGCGGAACAGCGAGGAGATCAGGTAGACCAGGACGATGGCCATTCCCGCGGCGGTCAGGAATGCGCCGAGCGAGGAGAGGCGGTTGACGAAGGTGAACTCGGGATGGACGCCCAGGAGCTTGGAATAGTCGAAATAGCGGCGCGGCATGCCCCGCGAGCCGAGGATGAACTGGGGGAAGAAGGTCAGGTTGAAGCCGAGGAAGACCATCACGGCGGCCACGCGGCCCCAGAACTCGTTGTACATCCGGCCGGTGATTTTGGGCCACCAATAGTGCAGCCCGCCGAGAAAGGCGATCAGCGCGCCGCCGAACATCACGTAGTGGAAATGGGCCACGACGAAGTAGGTGTCTTGCATGTGGACGTCGACGGGGAGCGCTCCGAGGAACAGCCCGGTGAGCCCGCCGATGCCGAAGAGGAACAGGAACGACAGGGCATAGAGCATGGGCGTGAGGAGGCGGATCTGGCCTTTGTAGAGGGTTGCCAGCCAGTTGAAGACCTTGATGGCCGACGGGATAGCCACGGCGAAGGTCAGGGCGCTGAAGATCACGCTGGCCAGCGGCGACTGGCCGCTGGTGAACATGTGGTGCCCCCAGACGAGGAAGCCGATCAGCGCGATCGCCACGCTGCTGTAGGCGATGAAGCGATACCCGAAAATGTGCTTGTGGCTGAAGACCGAGAGCAGCTCGCTGATGATGCCCATGGCGGGGACGATCATGATATACACGGCCGGATGGGAATAGAACCAGAAGAAGTGCTGGAACAGCACGGGGTCGCCGCCCAGCTTGGGGTCGAAGATCCCCAGTCCGAGGATTCGTTCGGCGGCGATCAACAGCAAAGTGATGCCGAGCACCGGGGTGGCCAAGACCTGGATGAGGGCCGTGGCGTAGAGCGACCATAAGAACAGCGGCATCTTGAACCAGGTCATCCCGGGCGGGCGCATGGTGTGGATGGTGACGATGAAATTCAAGCCGGTGAAGATCGAGCTGAAACCGAGAATGAAGGCGCCCACCACGGCCGGCACCACCGCGGTGGTGGTCGTGGTGCTGTAGGGGGTGTAGAAGGTCCAGCCGGTGTCCAGTCCGCCGCTGATGAGCACGAAGAGGAAGAAGACGGCGCCGATCACGTAGAGGTAATAGCTGGTGAGGTTCAAGCGGGGGAAAGCCACGTCCTTGGCCCCCAGCATCAACGGCAGGACGAAGTTGCCCAGCGCGGCGGGCGTGCCGGGAATGACGAACAGGAAAATCATCACCGCTCCGTGGAGCGTGAAGAGCTTGTTGTAGGTGTCCTTGCTGACGACGTGCAGGGCTTCGCCGGCGGCCGCGCCGGCCAGATGGCCCAACTCGAGCCGCACCAGCATGGCGAAGGTTCCGCCAAGGAGCAGCGCCGAGAGGATCGAGACCAGGTACATCACGCCGATCCGCTTGTGGTCGAGCGTGAGGGCCCAGGAGAGGAATCCCCGGGAATGGGTAAGGTAGTTGTCGCCGGCGGGCGCCATGGAAGGATTCCTATTTCTTGAGCGACTTGATGAATTCGATGAGCACGGTGATTTCCTGGCTGGTGATGCCCTTGATTCGCGGCATCACGCCGGGAAAGCCTTCGCGGATCTTGGCTTGCGGGTCGAGGATTTTTTCGCGGATGAAGTTGTCGTCGACCACCGCGCTGGTGCCGTCGGTGAAGCGCGCGGTTTCGCCGTAGAGGCCCTTGAAACTGGGGCCGGTGACGACGCTGCCGTCGACGCTGTGGCATTGCTTGCAGCCGCGGAGCTCGTAGACCTTGCGGCCGGCCTGGGCGGGCGGCAGGCTCTTGATGAAATCGCCGGCCTGCTTCAGCCAGGGCTCGAACTCGCCCGTCTTGTGGACCACCACCTTGGTCACCATGTCGCTGTGGCCGGTGCCGCAGAATTCGGCGCACAACAGCTCATACTCGCCGGGGGCCACGGCGCGGAACCAGGTGGTGGTGTAGCGGCCGGGTACGACGTCCATCTTCACGCGGAAGGCGGGGATGAAGAGGCTGTGGATCACGTCGTCGGAGGCCATCGTCAGCCGCACCGTCTCATCGACGGGCACGTGCAATTCGTCGGCGACGAAGCCGTTGGGATACTGGAAGTTCCATTTCCACTGCCGCCCGGTGACGCGGATGTCGTAAGCGTTGCGGGGCGGGGTGCGCTCGTCGAGGTAGGTCGTGAAGCCCTGATAAAAGATCACTATCACGATCAGCACCGGGATCACGGTCCAGGTGATTTCCAGGGCCGTGTTGTGCGTGGGAGCATGACGGTCGACGGCCGTGGCCCGCTGGCGGTAGCGGAGCACGAAAAACACCATCAGGCCCACGATCAGCGCGAAGAAGAACACGGAAACGCCGAGCACCAGGAAGAACAGGTTGTCGACCTCGGGGGCGATGGTGGAGCGGGCCGGCGGCAACCAGAAGGTTCCGCCCTCCTGGGCCAGAAGGGTCGGGGCGACGCCGAAAAAGGCCAGCGGCTGCATCATATCGCTATCCATCGTGTGGAGGCAACGCACTTCATTCGGCCACGGATAAAACACGGATTAAACACAGACGAACTTCCGCTTTCCGCGTCCGTCTCCGATCCGTGTTTGATCCGTGTTCCATCCGTGGCTAAATAGTTTTTCATTAGGCGGCAGAACTCGGGTTCGGCAATCTGGTTTTCGTCTTGTCCCTCGGCCATCGTTCCCGGACCCATAACAATCCCAAGCCGGCCCCCAGCAGCAGCACCGTGAGCAGGGCGCCGACTTGCATGAAGCGCATTGCCACGGGGGCATAGTGGCCGGATTTCGAATCGTAGTGGAAGCAGTAGAGGAGCACCCGGTCCAACGTGGTGCCGATCTTTCCCGCGGCGGCCTCGACCAGCGAGAGCCGCAGCGTCTGCGGATCGAATTGCACACCGTAGAGATAGCGCGAGACGCGTCCGTCGGGCGTGCAGATCATTACCACGGCCGGGTGCACGAACTGGCTCGAGTCCTTGTCATAAGTGAAGCCGAAGCCCACGGCGTCGGCCAGTTTCTGGATTTGCTCCTGGCGGCCCGTGAGCCAGTGCCAGCCCGGGGCGGAGCCGGGGCGAGCGTAGATCTTGAGGTATTTGTTCTTGCTCTGCGCGGCGCGTTCGGTGGTTTCCAGTGGGTCGATGCTGACGGTCACCATCTGGAAGCGATCGCCGATGTTCCAAGGCAGCGTGGCGAGGCCCTCGAAAAGGCCGTTGAGTTGCAGGCTACAGAGCATCGGACAACTGGAGTAGTTCATCGTCAACAGCACGGGGCGGCGGCCATCGAAAAAGGGGCGCAGCGTGAGCGATTGCCCTGCGGAGTCGACAAACGGCAGATCCAAGGGGACCTGGCCGCCGGGATGCTCGCTGACGCCGACTTTCTCCAAGGCCTTGGGCAAGGGTTCCTCGCGGGCCGTGGCGGCGGTGCGGCCGAAGAACAGTATGGCGGCGACTGCGAGGAAGGAGAGGCGCAGTACTGTCTTGGGAATGTGGGGTGGGTCGAGCGCAGCGAGCTCCACCATTTTTTCGGCGGGTGGCATGCCGTCGCAAGGCGCAGCCGTGGGTCGGCATGTGGTTTGCCCGTCGGAACATGCCGACCCGACGCTGCGCGTCGTGACGGCATGCCACCCAGGCTGCGCGGGCGAGGGAAACCCGACCGGCAACGCCAGGGCAGGGCAGGGCGGGGCAGGGCAGCGCAGGGGAGGGCCCAAGCCGCGGCGAGGCTTCTTATTTTCCATGGTTCGCCTCGTTGGCTTTCGTTGGGCCGGGTTTCGGCTTTGCGGCGGGGCTTTTCGCGTCGGCTTTCTTGGCTTCCGGCAAAGGCGCCGGCTGGGGGAAGGTGCCGGCGCGGAGTTCGGCCAGCGCCAGGTGCATCGCCCGTTGGATGGGAATGGCGACGATCTTCTTCCGGGGATCGACCCAGCCGTAGCTGGCCAGGGTGGCTTGTTGATCGGCGACGAGATTCCCCACCTCGACGTTCGGTTCGTCGGTGTTTTTGAGCTGCTCCTGCTGGGCCTCGAACTGATAGTACATCACTTGCAGGAAGATCACCAGCGCGACGACCACGATCAGGCCCAATCCGCCGGCGATCGCCACGCTGGAAGTGCGAACGCCATCCCCGACCGTTGCGTTGTTCTTAACTTCAGAGATCATTGCTTACCGTCCACGGATGCCAAATTCGGAATTCCGAATTTCAACCTCGCCATACACTAAAGGTTCTCGAATGCCAGCGACTCGCCCAAGCGGGGATCCTTGAGCGGCACCAGGGGGCGGCCGACGGCCACCCGCAGTACGGCGGCCAGGTACAAGCAGGAAAGCCCCAACAGGCAGCCCAGGTCCAGCAGCCCCAGCGGCGGGCAGGCCGGATGATAGGTGGGCATTACCAGCCAGTACATGTCGAGCCAATGGCCGGCCAGGAGCCAGACCGCCCAAAAGGCGAGCAGATATTTGCGGCGCTTCACCTCCCGCGACATCAAGCCGAGGAAAGGGATCAGCAGGTTCACGAACAACAGCAGCAACGAGGTGATGCCCCAGGGACCGGCGTTGCGGGCGCGATACCAAACGACCTCCTCGGGCAGATTGGCGTACCAGATCAGCATGTACTGGGAGAAGGCAATATATCCCCAGAAAATGACGAACGAGAGCAGCAGCTTGCCCAGGTCGTGATAGTGCTCGGTGGTGATGGCCCAGCGGAGCCGTCCCGAGGCCTGCAGCAGCGCCGCCATGAGGATGATCGCCGAAAGCCCGGCGACCACCGTGCCGGCAAAGAAATAGACGCCGAAGATGGTGCTGAACCAGCGGGGCTCGAGCGACATCAGCCAATCGAAGGCCGCGAAGGTGAGGGTGAAGGCGAACAAGATCAGCGCCACCGCGCTGGCGCGTTCCATTTTGAGCGTGAGCTGCGGGTCGCCCGAGCGGTCCTGTTCGACGGACCGCAGCAGGAAGTAGCGTCCGAACAGGCCCCAGACGGCGAAGTAGGCCACGGCGCGGACGCCGAAGAAGGGCAGGTTCAGGTACGGCAGCTTATGGCGGAGCAGCTCGTCGTGAGGCGCGGGGCTGACCCAGGCGTATAGGCTGCTGCTGCCCAAGAGCATGGGCACGATGATGGGCAGAAAGAGCACGGTCATCGCCGGCAAGGCGCCGGCGAGGATCTCGGCCAGGCGGCGGACGGTCACGCTCCAGCCGGCCCGGCTGAGGTGTTGTACGGCCACGAAAAACAGCGCCCCCAACGAGATGCTGAGGAAGAAGCAGAAGACCACCAGGTAGGAGAAGAAAAAATGGCGGAAGGAGTCGTGTTCGAGCCAGCCCAGCACCGCGGTGAGGGCCAGCAGGCCCAGGCCGGCGGCGGTCGCCAAGGGGACGATCGCCGTCGCGGAATCGCCCAGGGTGAAAGGCTCGTCGCCGAGGTGGGAGGAGGTGGTATTCAGATGCATGGTGGAGCCTTCGCTGCTGCGATGCGATCAGCGTATTTTGTCGCGGAGCTCGGCGGGCACGTCGTCCAACGTGGCCGCGCGGCTGCGCTGGAGGGCGCGAACATAAAGGATGATCGCCCAGCGGTCCTCGACCGGAATCTGCGAAGCATAGGCGGGCATCGTGCGGATGCCGTTGGTAATGGTGTTGAACAGTTGCCCGACCGGCTGGCTGCGGACCGAAAGCTCGTGCAGCGACACCGGCAGCCAGGGTTTGCCGCGGGCCGTGGTGCGCTGGGGAATGATGCCGTCGCCCATTCCCGCCAGGCCGTGGCAGACGGCGCAGTAGATATTGAAGCGCTCCTGCCCCCGCCGCATCAGCGCCTCGGTGAGCGGCATGGGGAAGGTCGTGGCGAAGCGGCCGTCGGGCAGCTTGCCGCGATACCGATGATCGTCGTCCTGGAGCTGGCCGTCGGCGATGGCGCCGGGCACGGGCGGACGCATCGCCCGTCCATCGGCGAACAGCGGGCTCTCGGCCTGCATCTTGTATTTCGGCTGGAAGGCCATGTCGGTGATGATGTGGATCCGCGGCTCGGTGGATTTGACGAGACGGGCCCGGGCGATCAACAGCGGCGGCAACACGGCCAACGACGCGAGCACCACGACGGCCATCAGCAGCGGCCGGGGGATCGCCCGGCCGGCAACCGGCTCGTAGCACAGCTCGACGGCCGTGGCCCCCAGCGACTGGAGCCACTGCGGGGTGGCGGCCGCGTCGAACTGCGGATCGGCGGCCTCGATGGAGATGAACATCGCGTCGGTGGTGGCGCGGCGGAATCGCTCGCTTCGCAGCAGGGGGTGAGCAAAGCGCGGCAACTGGTTCAACGCCAGGCAGCCGACAAAGGCGGTGATGCCGGCGAAGAGGATGATCAGTTCGAACGCGACGGCGATGTTGGCCGGCAGGCCGAAGAGCGGTTTGCCGCTGATCAGCAGCGGGTAATCCACGCCGTTGGTCCACCATTGCAACAGCAGGGCGACGATTGCGCCGGTGAGTCCGGCCGCGAAAACCAGCCAGGGCAGGGGAGTGAAGCGGATGCCCATGGCGCGATCGATGCCGTGGACCGGGAAGGGGCTATGGCAGTCCCAACGGCGATAGCCGGCCGCGCGGACCGCGGCGGCGGCCTCGACCAGGGCCTCGGCCGAGGCGAATTCAGCCAGCACTCCGGCCAGCGCGCTCGACGCTTCGGCATCGCCCGGTTGTTTTTCTGGATCACCCATCAGGGTTCCTCATTCGGCATTTTTCATCTCGGCGCGTCGACGGTTAGCCACTTTGCGCTTCGCTGCCCGCGGCGTGTGGCTGGTGCGGCAGGACGACCTTCACTTCGGCCATCGCCACCATCGGCAGATAGCGGCAGAACAACAGGAACAACGTGAAGAACAGCCCAAAGCTGCCCATCAGCATCAGGATATCGACCCAGGTCGGCTTGTAGTAACCCCAGTTCGAGGGCAGATAATCGCGGCTCAGCGAGATGACGATGATCACGAACCGCTCGAACCACATGCCGATGTTGACCAGGATCGCCACGATGAACATCTTCCAAGGCGTGGTCCGCCAGGAACGGAACCAGAAGAGCTGCGGCGCCAGCACGTTGCAACTGACCATGGTCCAGTAGGCCCAGGCATAGGGGCCCGTGGCCCGATTGAGAAACGCGAACATCTCGTAGGGGCTGCCGCTGTACCAGGCCACGAAAAACTCCGTGGCATAGGCATAACCGACGATGAGACCGGTGACCAGGATGATCTTGCAGATGTTTTCCAGGTGCCGCAGGGTGACCAATTCCTTGAGGCCGAAGAAAGCCCGCGCCGGCACCATCAACGTAACCACCATGGCGAATCCGCTGAAGATCGCACCAACCACGAAGTAGGGCGGGAAAATCGTGGTGTGCCAGCCGGGCACCACCGACACCGCGAAGTCGAAGCTCACCACCGAGTGCACGCTCAACACCAAGGGCGTGGCCAGGGCGGCCAGCAGCAGGTAGGCCCGCTCGTAAACGTGCCATTGCCGCGCCGAGCCCCGCCAGCCCAGGGCGAACAGGCCATAGAGGAATTGCCGCAGCCGGGTGGTGGCGCGGTCGCGGAGCGTGGCCAGGTCGGGGACCATTCCCAGGTACCAGAACAGCGCCGAGATCGTGCCATAGGTGCTCACCGCAAACACGTCCCACAGCAGCGGGCTGCGGAAGTTGGGCCAGATCGACATCTGGTTGGGGTAGGGGGCCAACCAATAGGCCAGCCACACCCGGCCGATGTGGATTCCCGGGAAGGTCGCGGCGCAGATCACCGCGAAGATGGTCATCGCCTCGGCGGCGCGGTTGATGCTGGTCCGCCAGCGCTGGCGAAAGAGAAAGAGAATGGCCGAGATCAACGTGCCGGCGTGGCCGATGCCCACCCAGAACACGAAGTTGATGATGTCGAAGGCCCAGAACACCGGGCGGTTGTTGCCCCACACGCCGATGCCGGTGACGATCAGGTAGCCGATGAGGAGGAAGAAAATGGCGGTGAAACTCGCGGCCACGGTGAACGCGACGTACCAGGCCAGCGGCGGGCGGGGACGCTCGGCGATGCGACAGACCTGCTCGGTCACGGTGGCCGGGGTCTGTCGGCCGATCACCAGCGGCGCGCGCCGGGACGGGTCGTTGACGGTGTTGTCGGCGATCCCGGGGGCAATCGTGGTCATGGGCTAAGGCTCATCGTAAAGCTGAATTCGGCCACGGAGGAAACACGGATTGAACACGGATAGGTTCTGAGTGAAAGATCAGTCTTTGCGATTACATTTGTTGTCTTCATCTGTGTTTCATCCGTGTTCCATCCGTGGCCCTCTTAAGTTTCCAATTCCGGGTTGGGATTGCGGATCTTCGCCAGGTACATGGTTCGCGGCCGGAAATTCATCTCCGCCAGCAGTCCGTAAGCGCGGGGATCGGCCTGGGCCTTGGCCACCCGGCTCTGCGGGTCGCCGAGATCGCCGAAGGTGATGGCCTGCGCCGGGCAGACTTGCTGGCAGGCTGTGCGAATCTCGCCGTCGGCGATCGTGCGGTGTTCGTTCTTGGCGTGGATCTTCACGGTCTGGATCCGCTGGATACAGTAGGTGCACTTCTCCATCACCCCGCGCATGCGGACCGTCACCTCGGGGTTGTACATCATCTTGAGGATTTCGTTGTTGGCGTCTTCCAAGTTCTTATGATAGTTGAAGAAGTTGAAGCGGCGGACCTTGTAGGGGCAGTTGTTGCCGCAGTAGCGGGTGCCGATGCAGCGGTTGTACACCATGTCGTTGAGCCCCTCCTTGCTGTGCACCGTGGCCGCCACGGGGCACACCTGCTCGCAAGGGGCCATCTCGCACTGCTGGCAGGCGACCGGCTGGTGGACCGCCTGCGGCTGCCGGGGATCGCCGCGGAAGTAGCGATCGACGCGGATCCAGTGCATTTCGCGGCCGCGGAGCACGCGCTCGCGGCCCACGATTGGGACGTTGTTCTCCGCCTGGCAAGCCACCATGCAGGCGCCGCAGCCGATGCACTTGGAAAGGTCGACCGACATTCCCCAACGCTGCCCGGTGAAGTGGTGCTCGTCCCAGAGCGAGCCGAGCTCAGGCACTTCGACCATCTGCCGCGCGAAATCGGGATCCTTCCGATATTGGGCCAAGGTGGCTTCCCGGACCAACTCGCCGGCGCGCTGCTTGCGGGCCTCGAAACCCACCGCATCGATGGCATGATGGTCCTGGGTGACGGCCAAGACGTGCGTCTGTCCCGTGGGCTCGATCACCGCCGCGGCGGCGAAATCCATGGCCGCACTGGTGCGGAGTCGGTACGTGTCGGCGCCGACCGGCGCGACGCCCTCGGATACCTGGCCGCCGACCTGCCCGGCCGCGGTGCGACCGTAACCCAAGGCCACCACGACGCAATGGTCGGCCACACCGGGCATCACATAGGCCGGCAGCTCCAATTCCCGGCGGGCGTGCTTCAACCGCACCACCATGTTGTCGGTGACCCCCAGCGACTTGGCGGTGGCGATGCTGAGGATCGCGGCGTTGTCCCAGGTCACCCGGGTCATCGGCTCGGGCGTTTCCTGGAGCCAGCCGTTGTTGGCGAACCGCCCATCGTAGACCGAGGCGCTGGGGCAGAAGATGAGCTCCAGATCCGTGCCCTCTCTTTTCCCGCTTGCGGGAGAGAGGCCGGGGGTGAGGGGCTCATTGCCCGACGCGGCGATCAACTTGGGCGACTGCGTTGGCCAGCGGCTGTCGGCCAGCAGCCCATCGTGGAGAGTCTTCGCCCAGCGGGCGTCGAAGTCCTTCTCGCCGAAAAGCTGTTTGAACGTCTGCCGCACGAGTTGCTCGGCTTTCGGCCGCGGATCGCCCAGCAGCAGGGCCAGCAGTTCGATCGACGACTTGCCTTGGCGCAACGGTTCGATGAGCGGTTGCTGGATGGTGTACGTGCCGTCGTAGCTGCGGGCGTCGCCCCAGGCTTCCAGGAAATGGGCCTGGGGCAGGTGCCAAGCACACTGGGCCGACGTCTCGTCATAATACTGTGCCAGGCGGATCCGGGTGGGGGCTTTCTGCAAGGCGGCGGCGAAGTCGAGGTCGGCCGGCGCATCGTAGACCGGGTTGCCGCCGAGGATCAGCAGGGTATCGACCTTGCCGGACTGGATGTCGGGCACCAGAGAGCGAATCGCTTCGACGTGCGACGGGCGGTCCGAGTCGGGTTCGAGCGTGTAGCTCACCGTTTGGCCGACGTTGCCCAGTGCGACGTTCATTCGATGCACCGCGGCGTGGACTTGCGGCGGCTGGCGTGGGCCGGCCATTACGATCCCCTGGCCGCGATGGGCCAGCAGGTCGACGGCCAGCGCCTGAAGAAATTTTACAGCTTCGGCTGACAGGACACTTGGGGTATGAGAATCCGCCCTCACCCCCTGCCCTGCTCCCGCCCGCGGGCCAGCGGAGTTCGCGATTTCCTGTTCCAGGCGGACTGCAAACTCCGCGATCAGACCGCATTGCAACGGCAAGCGATGGTCGGCCGCCGCGCCGGTCAGGGAGAAACCGGCCTCGACAGCGTAGAGCCGGTTCATCGTGCCCGCGGCCGCATCGCGTCCCTTGGTGAAGCCGCGGATGTACTGGACCGCCGCGGGATGCCCACCGATAGGGTCGGCGTCGAGGCACAGTATTATCTTGGCCTTTTCCATGGCCAGTTGGGTGCGATAGACTTTTTCCTTTCCAAACGCCAGACGCGAGCCGCCCCGTTCGTTGTCGCGGGAGATGGGCTCGTACTCGTGCCACACCGCCTGGGGGAACTCGGCCAGCAACCGCGTTTTCTGGGTAGCCAGGGTGGGCGAACTGCTGGCCTCGGCAAGGATGCGGAACCCGGCCCCGCGGAGCTTGCGCAGCCGGTCGAAGTGCGGCTTGGCAAACCCGGCAAACTCTTCCCACGACTGGTGGATCGCGCCCTCGGCCGTTTGCCGCCGTGGGCTATCGCTGCGATCGGGATCATACAACTGGAGGATGGCCGCCTGGCAGAATGAGTCGGTGGCCCCTTGGTTTTGCGGGTGTTTGGGGTTGCCTTCGATTTTGATCGGCCGGCCATCGAAGCTGGTGACCAGCAGTCCGCTGGCCACGTCGGCGAGATCCATGGCCGTGGCAAAGCGTTGCGGCACGCCGGGAATACGGTCGGCCGGTTGCTTATCTGCCGGCAGGAGCTCCCGCTTTTCCCAGCGGCAGCCGGCCACGGACGCCAGGGTGAGCGAGGCGCCCATCAATTGCAGCCAGCGGCGCCGCGTCACGCCGGTGGGGTCCTCCGCGGTGGGGAATTCGGCATCGAGGAACTGGCGGAACTCCGGCGTATTGTCCAATTCGGACAAGCTCCGCCAGTAGCCCGGCGCTCCAGTTTGTGGGTCTAACGATGACATGTTGAGCAATCGGTCGACGGATTGATGTTGTTTTCGGCGCGGATGCGTTTTCCCAGGACCAGCGGATCTTCGTTGGGCGTCCAGTCGAGCTTGGTGACGAACTGGCGCGGCCGCAAGTTGGGCGCCGGATCGCGATGGCAATCGAGGCACCAGCCCATGCTGAGGGTGGCGACCTGGGACACGCGTTCCATGCGATCGACGCGGCCATGACAGGCGACGCAACTCACGCCGCGGGTGACGTGGGCGCTGTGGTCGAAATAGACGTAGTCGGGCAGATCGTGGACGCGAACCCAGCGCAACGGATCGCCGCTGGCGGCGGCCTCCCGCAGCGGCAAGAGCTTGACGCTGTCGGTGGCGACCTGGGAGTGACAATTCATACAAACTTGCGTGGAAGGGAGCGCCGCATGAGGGGCTTTTTCCACCGTGTTATGGCAATAGCGGCAATCGATGCCCAACTCGCCGGCATGCAAGGCGTGGCTATAGGGCACGGGCTGCTGGGGAGCATAGCCGACGTCGGTGGTCCGCGGCGAGCCTCCGTAATAGAGAATCGCGACGGCGTAGAGGGGGACGACGACGAGTGTCCCTCCGACGAGGGGTCGCACCCGGTCGATCCATGCCGGAAACGAGAATCCGCCCATGCGACTTGTCCGCTCCTCGGTGCTCGTGCGACAGCCAAAAAACAAGCGCAAATCGTACAGCAGTTTCGCGGTGCGAAGCGACGGCCCCCCCTGCCTTCGATTTGGGGCCATTCTACCGCGATCAGCGACTCAAGAGAAGCGGCCCCGCCCAAGCGGGGAGGCGGCTCGACACGGGATCGACCACCAACGATGAATGGTTGGGTAAGACGCCTATTTCGATTTCTTACCCTTGATCACTTTGGTTGCCTTGGCGAGCAGTTTGTTCGGCGCCGCGACCAACTTCTTGAAGTTCGCGACCGACGACTTGGCGACCTTCTTCGTCGTCGCCGCGATCATTTTGCCAGCCGAGGTGATGGGGCGGAAAAGCGCTGGAACCTCGCACGCGGCCGGCCGCACGTCCGCCAAGAGGATCAGCATTGCGACAAACGCCGCCATGACTCGCCCGCTTTTCACGACCATGACTCACGTCCTTCCGCTATGCCGCCTAAAGAGAAGAGAGATGTGTAATCCCGGCAACGATGCCCCGGCACCAGACCGTGGCGGGAGTGTCGCAAAGTAACCCGGAGTTGTCCAGGGCAACATCCGCGACGAAAAACGGCGCAGCCTACCCACATTACCCTTCTTTACGCCAGTGTTTAGTGGTTGCCTTGGGGGAGAAAAGGGGAGAAGGGGAGAAAAGGGGGAGAAAAGGGGATTGTGCCAAGAAGCTTGGAAAAGGAGGACAACGCACATGAGGTGAGTTGAAGACCTATTGTCGGAGCCCTGCGGGTGAAAGCCCGTCCGGGAGAGCCTGACCAGCACCCGGAAGCGAGCTTTGCGCGGTGACGGGTAACCAACATCGTGATACGTAGGCAGTCAGCCCGAAAGCCATGCTATTGAGCCTCGAAAGATTTCGTCGTCGGCGCCTTCGTCATTCCCTTAGCGGGGGCCACGCGAGCGTTCCGTTACGGTCAGGAATGTATCGGCCGGCCGGGGTCGAAGA
>Ga0302320_10000094_pt1 | contig 174582 bp, 160 predicted proteins | sample Bog_T0_3_FD_202130 | JGI IMG/M metagenome (GOLD analysis project Ga0302320, IMG submission 202130) | Peat permafrost microbial communities from Stordalen Mire near Abisko, Sweden - Bog_T0_3 | ecosystem: Environmental > Terrestrial > Soil > Wetlands > Peat | place: Sweden: Abisko, Stordalen... | reverse complement strand
CCGGGGCGGCGGAAGTGGAAACAACGGACGGAGTGAGGTTGGTTTTATTTTTAGTTTTCATAGGCAGACTATATCACCGACGCGTCATTGCGCCGAATGTCTGCCTTCTCATCTAATCTTGTTAGGCAAAGGCTTCATAATTCATCTTGATGAGGTTGCTACCCCAGCTTTCGTCCGTCCTTTGGAAAGACCGAAAGCCGCGACGACAAGAAACAGCGTCCCTATGCCAAGGCCAAGCCACACGCCGCCGTGGACGCCTGTCTCAAGCACAGCTCGGTCTGGCTTATCAGGATCGTAAAACACCACCATTTGCGTGTCAGGCCGGTAACGAGCGAGAAGACTCCGAGCGTGCTCGGCATCGCCGGTAAAATAATCGCCATAGTAAATCCGTGTGCCCGAATAGCTGCTACCACTCACTCGATATTCATACGACACGCTCGCGCCATAGGCACCGCCGCTGCCGGCATTGCGTTGGTGAATCATTTGGGCTGATTGAATAACTCCATCTGTCCGCAGCCAGTGCAAAGACTGCCATCCCAAAACAACATCGCGCGCGCCATAGGCGAAAGCCAGAATACCGAATAAACCAATCAGTGCGTAAAGAAGCCCAATAGAGCCGAATCCCATTCGCTTGAAACACCACAACAGAAAGATGCAAACCGGCACTACTAGAGCCGCGATAGCGAGCAAGACAAGCAATGAGTCTTTGAGGTTCATTTAGCGTATTAGTGCAAACTTTGCCTAACTATTAATTACATTGACTCGAGTCATGCTAAGTTGATATTAGCCGGCAAAACAGTGAGTCAGCTTAGGTGAACCTTTCACTGGAAATACAGCCTATGAGCAAGGCATGGAGCGGTCAAGGTCAAAAGGGCAGCCACGGGTCGGGCGAGCGGGTTTGGGCCAGAATCATCCCCAATCCCAAGCTTAAATTGCTGGATCAATGCCGGGAGGTGATGCGTCTCAAGCATTATTCGCTCCGGACCGAGCGGTGTTACTGCGATTGGATTCGGCGATACATCCACTTCCACAAGATGCGGTTACGGGAGGAATTGACCCAGGAACCCAAGGCGAAGATGGAGTTGTTTTTGAGCGATTTGGCGGTCAATGGCCAGGTGGCGGCGGCCACGCAGAATCAGGCGTTCAATTCCCTGTTATTTCTGTACCGGGAGGTGCTTGGCGTGGCGGTTGATGGGGTGGAGGCGGTGCGAGCGGATCGGCCGGTGCGGGTGCCGGTGGTATTGACCAAGGAAGAAACGCGACGGGTATTCCTGGCCATGTCGGGCACGACGCAGTTGGTGGTGAAGCTGTTGTATGGAGGGGGTTTGCGACTGCTGGAAGGCTTGCGCTTGCGGGTGCAGGATGTGGATTTGGAGATGAAGCAAATAACGGTGCGGGATGGCAAGGGAGCCAAGGACCGTTATACCACGCTGGCCGAGGTGCTGATTCCGGCTTTGCGGGAGCATTTGGAGAAGGTGCGAATGACGCATCAGGAGGATTTGAAAATGGGCTTTGGAGCGGTCTATCTGCCGGGGGCCTTGGACCGGAAGTATCCCAAGGCGGCTCGCGAGTGGCGCTGGCAGTATGTCTTTCCAGCCCGGCTTTTATCGAAGGATCCCCGGTCGGGCCAGATGCGGCGGCATCATCTGGATGAGGCGACGATTTTCCGGGCGATCAAGACGGCGGTGGCGCGGGTGGGCATCCAGAAGAGCGTGAGCAGCCACACGTTTCGTCACAGTTTTGCCACGCATGGATTGCAGGGCGGCGCGGACATCCGGACGATCCAGGAATTGCTGGGTCATGCAGATGTCTCCACGACGATGATTTACACCCATGTGATGGGCCAGGGCGGCTGCGGGATGAAAAGTCCGCTGGACAGCCTGTGAGGGCTTTAGCCGGAGCGGCGCTCAGGCGGGTTGGTCCGGACGTTGCGGCGGCAATTCAGCGAGCGCCTCCACTTTCTCGATCACACTGGCCAGGGTCACCAGCCGACGACGGATGCGGCGGCGCAATAGCTTATCCCCTTCCAAGGCTGACCGTGAAGGGCGGTCGAAATCCAAGAGGTCAATCGGGCCGACATCCGCGTTGTCGAGTTGGGTGGCGCCGGCGAAGGCATCGGGCGCAGCGATCTTATCCAAACACTTCCAGACGCGAACGTCCCACGGCATCTCATCCAGCGGCGTGAGGCAGGGCGGGCGGGAAAGCAGCGCTTCGCCCTCGCGCGTCAATTTACGCAAATGCCCCAGGAGCCGTCCGGGGGAGGTGTGGGTCAGGTAAATCATATGGGTCAAGGATTGGAAGTAGAACAAGACTTCAGCGAACACAATCCAAATTATCCGAGGGGCCATACCGCTTGACCGTCTCTGGGCATAGGAATTCTACAAGGAGCCTTAGCCGGAGGTCGGCGGGGGGCGCTCCGCGCCCCCCCACCGACCCACCGGCCAAGGAATCCGGTTGCTTTGACACGCGCCACAATAGCTTTGGCGTTTTATCCCAGGAACTTCTGCGGATTGTCGGCTTCGCTGTTGCAGAACTTGCGCCGAAACGGTGGGGGACATGCCCCTCTTACGCAACGGCCAGCGGCACCATGCCCGCACCCGGGGAGGCTGTCTCATCGCAAATCCTACTTTGCCCGGTAATCGAACCAGACGTTTCGGAACCAGCCCGTTTTTTCATGTGTCCAAACTGCCGCGTCTCTCCCCACTCGAATCAATACCCGTTATGAGCCGGATAACAGAATCGGAGAGCGTCACGTCGAGCGCCATGTTGTATTTGTTCAACTCGTATAAATTTGCCCCAAGGCATTTACAAATATAATCCGCTCCAGCTTGTGAGCGGTCATATTGGCGCACGTCTATCCTCGCCCCGCCCGTCGAACGCTTCCATAGCCATTCGGCATAGTGAGCCAAGGATTCATAATTCCGCGTATGGGTCCCACCGATCAGACAGTGTGGGTGAAACCTCCCGTTTTGCTCGCCCAACTCCCCACGGATTCCCAGAAGCAGGCGATTATAGGGAACCTGACAGTATTTCGCCAAATCCTGGCACCAACGAAAGACCAGCCCATAGGCTATTGACGGTCTCGGGACTCTGCCCTTGAATGTTGGTGAACAAAAAAAATCCCATTGTACACGGGACAGGATTAATGCGAAATCCGCCAGCCGCTCGGATCGTGACCATTGGTCACGCCAATTTCTGTCTATCCGAGGATTGTTAGCCATAACTTTTTACTTTTTCGGCTCGCTGATGATCTGGCCAATCAGCGTGGCCTTGCCGCCGTTGTCGCCATGACGAATTTTCGACACCCCCACCTGAATGGTGGTGCCGACGGACTTGCCCCAGATGCGCGGCCGTTCTTCGTCTTTGGTCCGATAATAGAGCATTTCCTCCATGCGGTGTTCCGCCGGATTGCTCATGTCCATGCAAAGCAAATCGTATGCTTCGCCCCCCGGTTTTCCGTTCTTGGCCGGCCACGTGTTGTGGACTTCCTTGAACACCGTCAATGTCATGATCATTTGGTTGCCTTTCGATTGTTGTTTTTTCCCCGGCCCGCACTCACGAGCCGGAAATCTTTTAGTTGCGTTTCGGCACGATCGGCGCTTGGGCAAACTCGCCGGCGATGGCGCGGCGATTGAATTCAGCGATGGAAGACGCGGTAATATATTGCCGACCGGCAATATTAACCGTGGTGAGCCAGCCTTTCTTGCGCCAGCGCCAAGCCGTGCAGGCCGTGACGCCAACCTGCTCCATCCATTTGTGGAGGCTGACGACAGCCGGCTCCGGCGCTAACATTGAAGACTGGATTTCCATGTCCATAACAACATGAAAATCTCATAAATGATTACTTTGGTCAAGTTTTATTTTTCTTTGACCTGGTCCTGTGCGCCGTCGCGGCTGATTTTCCACATTTCCTTGACGCTGGGCTTGTTCCAGGGACGCCCTGGCTCGCGCTTGAGCTTGATGAACTCCTCAATTTGATTGGCGGAAAGCCATTTCTTCCCGGCGAATTCCACCGGCTTGAAGGTTCCCTCAGTCACCAGTTCATTCACCCGCTGCTTGCTGACCCCCAATAATTTGGCCGCCGTGGCGAAGGGCAATAGGCCGCCATCGCGACTGGTCATTTCGCGGAAAGCTCGAATCTGGTCCAGAAAGAATTTGAGCCGCTGTTTCATGACTGAAATCTATTTATGGGTTGACATAAGTCAATAAATATATAGCCGCGCCCTCCGGAGGAAACCATCAGCCCTTTGTCAGGCTCAACGCCGTCTGAGTTTTTCCCGCACATAATTAAGCCGACGTGGCATCGGCCAGCACCACCGGCCCAAAGTTGACCCGTTGCGCCTGCCGTTGCGCGTGTTCATTCGACAGGTGCCCATATACCTTGCCAATCAAAATCCCGCCGTCCTGATGCCCCACCCATTTGGCAATCGTCATGAAATCAATCCCCGACATCACGCAATAGCTGATGAAATAGTGCCGCAGATCGTGAAATCCGAATCGTGACACCTTTGCCTTTTCCCGCACCAACCGCATCGTCTCGACATAACTTTTGGCTGGTTCGTCTTTCTGCCCGCGTTGCGGTGACGGAAACAGCCATTGCGTATCGGGCGCACGACGCGCTTCCATCGCTTTCAAATGCGCCTCCAATTCGGTGTTGAAATCCACCACCCGCGCCTTGCGGTTTTTGGCCATCCCATCCGAACCGATGGTCAGTTGCTTGCGCTCCCAATCCACATCCGACCATTTCAGCCGCAGCGTTTCATCCCGGCGCGCACCGCAACAGGCCATCAATCTCACATAATCGGCAAACTCCTGCCCGTTCTTGAAAGATTTGTCTTTCACCGCCACCTCGCACAATCGCTCAATGGTTTCCCGGGGCAGCAGCGTCCGCTTGTGCGGCGTCCATTTCAACGGGCGCAAATTTAACGTGGGCAGCGACGTGATCCACCCGTCATCCACCGCGCGATTCATCACGTTCCGAAAACAGGTGACTTCCAGATTGACCGTCCGACCGGAACGTCCGGCGCCTTGACGTTTGGCGATGAAGCTGTTGACCAGCGCCCGCGTGATGCGGTCCAGCCGGACATGGCCGAGGTGTTCGATCCAATGATTGATGATGATGTTTTCCGTGTAGAGCGTGCTTGCGCGCTTGGCGTCTTTGACCTGCTGGTAATAATCAAAATACTGCTTCGCATAATCGGCGAACAGAGGCGTGCGCTTAAAAACGGGCATCGCGCCCTTGCGCCTTTGCGTTAAAAGGTCCTGAAGCTTGGCGACGGCCTGGGCATCGGTGCCGACCCCCTCCAATGGCACGCGCCTGACCTGCTTGATGCCCGTGACTTGATCCTCAACGGTAAGCTGGGCGTAATAGCGCCCGTTGCGCTCCCACAGGCCTCGAATCGGACGCTTGCGCTTGTCCATGACCTTGGTGTATGTTGCGCGCCGATGTTGATTTTGACTAACAATTGTGCGCTGGACGCTATGGCTTGCCGTGTCACTGGATTGCATGGCGTAACTCTAGCACAATTACTAGCACAATGTCAATGTCGAACTGCTGTATCAGTTGTAAGTTGTTGTAAATAAGGTTGCCCGCGTGGCGGAATTGGCAGACGCGCTAGATTCAGGTTCTAGTGAATAAAATCGTACAGGTTCAAGTCCTGTCGCGGGCACCACTCCACCACTCGACGAGTTGTCGAGCAGGTGTCGAGGGAACAAAGTTTCTGCGCGTGGCACTTTTCCAAGGTTCTTCTGCGTGTTAGCCTGCGGCTGCAAGCATGGAATCCGCGTTCAACCAAAACAATTCGCTCACGCCGTCCCAACGGCAGGCCGTCGCCGCGCGCGGCAATGTGCTGGTCATGGCCGGCGCCGGCACGGGCAAAACGCACACGCTCATCGAGCGTTGTCTGCATTGCCTGTGCCAGGAACAGCCGCCCGCTTCGCTCGAGGAAATTCTCGTGGTCACCTTCACCGAGGCCGCCGCCGCCGAAATGCGCCGCCGGCTGCGCGAACAGCTTGAGGAAAAACTTCGCGCCGCGCCGGATGAACCGCGCTGGGCGGAACAAATCGCGTTGTTCGACACCGCGCACATCGGCACGCTCCACGGATTTTGCCTCAAGCTGGTGCGTGAACATTTCCACGAACTCGGCCTGGACCCGCAACTGGCCGTGCTTGACGAAGGCGAGTCGCGCCTGCTCGCCACCGAAACTCTCGATGAAGAATTGCAGGAACACTACGTTGGGCAAAACGAACTGGCCGAAGCGGTCCAAAAGCTGATTCAAATTTACGGCGGCGGGCGCGACCAAGCCATCCGCCAACTGGTTTTGTGCCTGCATCATTACGCGCAAACCCGGCCCGACGCCGACGGCTGGCTTGCGCGGCAAATCGAACACTTTGCGGCACCTGAGCCGGACGAATGGCGCGGCTGGCTGCTCGACGGGATTCGCGACTGGCGCGACGAATGGCTGCCGGTTCTGGAAGGTTTCGGAGCGCCGGTCTCCGGTGCGGCTCGTTCCAAGCGGGATGAACTTCTTGCCGTGCCGGAGGCCGGCGCTCCGTCAGCAAACGAGAAAGCCGCTGAATTGGCGGGCATTCTCCGGCGGTTGCCGGAAAACTTTTCCCGCATAGCCGCCGCTGAAATTTTGGAGCAAATCATTTCCGCCGACGGCAACTGGCCGGCCAAACGCAAGACGGCTCTTCGCAAACCGCTGGAGAAATTTTTTGATGACGCGGCGTTTTTACATTCGCTGGCACCGGTGACGGATGGCCGTGATCCGCTGGCGGAAGACTGGGACTGGGTGCGCGGCCACATGGGGACGCTGCTGCGGCTGACCCAAAATTTTGCCGCCCGGTTCGCCGCGCGCAAACGTGATGCCGGGGTTCTGGATTTTCACGACTTGGAGCAATTCGCGCTGAGGCTGCTCTGGGATTTTGCCGCGAACCAGCCCACCCTGGTTGCCGGACTCTGGCGCGCGAAAATCCGCTTCGTTTTCGTGGACGAATATCAGGACATCAACGCCGCCCAGGACAAAATCATCCAGGCGCTCAGCCGCGACGGGGCGAACGCAAACCGATTCCTCGTCGGCGACGTGAAGCAGAGCATTTATCGTTTCCGCCTGGCCGATCCGAAAATTTTCCGTGACTACGCCCAAAGCTGGCGCGGCCAAGACGGCCAGACCATTCATCTCGCGGAAAATTTTCGCAGCCGCGAGGGACTGCTCAACTTCGTCAATTCCGTCTTTAAGCCGCTGATGCGCCCGGAAATCGGCGGCGTGGGTTATGACGCCGAGGCGCGATTGCAGTTCGGCACGCCTCAAAACCGGGCGGAACTCAGCGCGGCCAGCGATTCATCCCCGCGGGCGGAACTGCTGTTGCTTTTCAAAAAAGGCCGCAACGACACGGGTGAAGGCGATGAGTCCGATGATAACGGCTTGGCGGATTTGCACGAGACGGAAAGGGAAGCGCGGCTGCTCGCGCTGCGATTGAAGCAGCTTGCCGGAAAACATGAAATTTGGGATGCGGAAGAAAAACAATTTCGCCTCGCCGGGTGGCGCGACATGGCGGTGCTGCTGCGTTCGCCATCGGGCAAGGCGGAAATTTACGCGAAGGAATTTCAGCGCGCGGGCGTGCCGCTGGTGGTCGAGCGCGGCGGATTTTATGACAGCGCCGAAATTCTGGATTTGCTGAGCTTGCTGCAACTGCTGGACAATCCCTTGCAGGACCTGCCAGCCATTGCCGTGCTGCGTTCGCCGCTCGTTGGCCTGTCCCTCGACGAACTGGCGCAAATCCGGCTGGCGGCCAAGGGCGTGCATTTTTGGACGGCGCTCAATCGAACGCAGGATGCGGAATGCGGAATGCGGAATGAAACCGTCCAAAAAGTCAGGGGGTTTCTGGATCGTTTTCGCCGCTGGCGGCAACTGGCGCGGCAGGCGTCGCTGTCGCAATGCCTGGAAAGCGTGCTGGCTGAAACGCATTATGCCGAGTGGCTGCTCGCGCGTCAGCGCGGGGCGCAACGGCGCGCCAACGTTGAACGCTTTCTGGGTCTCGTGCAAAAGTTTGACCAGTTTCAGCGGCAGGGATTGTTCCGGTTCTTGAAATTCATCGAGGCGCAACGCGAAGCCGGGGTGGAACCGGACGTCGCAGTGGTCGCGGAGGAAAATGCCGTCCGGTTGATGAGCATTCACCAGAGCAAGGGGCTGGAATTTCCCATCGTGGCCGTCGCTGACCTCGCCAAGCCGTTCAACACGCAGGACCTGCACGGGGAAATTATTTTTGACGATGCATTCGGCCTTTGTCCGCGCGTCAAGCCGCCGCACACGGGCCGGCGGTATCCGAGCCTGCCGCACTGGCTCGCGCAGCAGCATCAGCGCCGCGAACAATGGGGCGAGGAATTGCGGCTGCTTTACGTCGCCACGACCCGCGCGCAAGACACGCTGGTTTTGACCGGCGCCGTCACGGGAAAAAAATGGGAGACGCACTGGACCCAGCCGGCGGCAATCACGACGCAAGCCATCGTCGCCGCGAAAAGTTACGCGGACTGGCTGGGCTTGTGGTTTGCGCAACACGCAAACGTCGGAGACACTACTCAGGGTGAACTGCCGTATTTGTGCTGGCACATCGCGGATGACGCGGAACTGCGCGACGAATCAATTGGTAGGAGCCGAGGGGACGAGGCTGAATCTCAAGATCCGTCAGCGACTCCTCATGTCATCTCCTACAAAGAAACCAACGAACTTGACTCCGCGACAGCGGAAAGGCTGCGCGCGATGCTGTCCTGGAAATATCCATTCGCCGCCGCGACGGAGCGCCCGGCCAAGTCGTCGGTGACCGCGTTGCGCCGCCAGATGGAGGGGTTGGATGACGAGGCGGAACTGATTTTTACGGCGCGGCATTTTGCGCCGGCGGAGCGGCGAAATTCGCGCACCAAACTTTCAGCCGCAGAAACCGGCACGGCGCACCACAAATTTCTTCAACATGTTGCGCTGGAAAACGCGGACGACGTTGCGGCGCTCGAATTGGAAGCCGGACGATTGGAACGGAAAAACGTTTTGTCGGCAGACGAACACGCGGCACTGAAGCTGGAAGATATTGCGGCGTTTTGGAGTTCGGAGCCGGGCCGGAAAATCCGCGCGCAGGCGGCCCACGTCCGGCGCGAACTGGCCTTCACCGCGCGTTTCAGCCCGGCGGAGCTGGCGGACATCACCGGCGCGAAATCCGAGCCGGGATTGGAAGCCGAATTTGTCGTGGTGCAGGGCGTGGCGGATTTGGTCATGCTGCTGCCGGAAGAAATCTGGCTGGTGGATTTCAAGACGGATGAAATGACCGCGAATGAGTTGCAGGAGAAAAAGCGGCTTTACGAGCCTCAGTTGAAACTTTACGCGCTCGCATTGGGAAAAATTTATTCGCGGCCGGTCACCGCGCGCTGGCTGCATTTTCTGCCGGCCCGAAAAACGGTCTAAAGCGGGAGTTGATCCCCGGAACTTTCCTGCTTGGGTGGATCCGCGGGAACAGGTGCTGCTTCAGCGGGTGGTACAATCGGTTCGGGCGGTGCTGGCGGCGAACTGGCTTCGCGCAGGCGCACAAGCACCGGACGCAATAGTTTGCCCTGAAAAGTGAAGCCCGGGCCGACGGTTTCGGCGACGGCGGCCCCGGCGGGCGGTTCCGATTCCGTGTTCACAGCCTGGTGGCGTTTGGCGTCGAACAGCTCATCCGGCGTGGCGGTAAAAGGCACCAGGCCGACGCGTTGCGCGGCATCCCGGCAGGCGTTTTGAAATTGGGTCATTTGCTCGGCCACACGCGGCTGGCCGGAGCGCCCGGCGGCGGCATTCAACGCAAAAACGTGGTCCAGGATGCGCACCAGCACCTGTAGCCACTCGATCTCGGCGCGGTGGAGCTTTTCGATTTCGAGCCGGAGCGCGGACTTTTCGCTGTCATTCAGCTTCTGCATCACCTTGGCGAATTGTTGCGCTTCTTCGGCCATCTTGTCGGCAATTTCCTTTGCGCCATTGGAAGTCTTTTCCGCCTGCGTTTGCGCGTGGACCCATTCGTTGGTGGCGGAGGAGATGAGCGCGGTGACGCGTTCGAGATCTTGAATCCGGTCGGCCACCGAGCTGAGCGCGTTGACTTCAATCGCCTTGCCCATGGCGCGGTAATCGAGAATGAAAGGCAGGATGCCGACCACAGTGCCAAGCGCGGCGGAGGCAAAACAGGCGATGATTTCCCATTTTGCAATTGGATGCGGTGATTTGCAGACGATAAAATACGCGAGCGCGAGCAGCAGCACGTCGCTGATTAAAAAAATCCACTTGGGAACTTTCCAATTCGCCACGTCGTTCATAGACCTATTTTCGGCGAAAAGGCCGGCGAACGCAAGCCCCCTTCGCTTTCTGCTCGACTAACCGCACGCCCGCCACAAATCATGGCGGACGTGCGCACTTGCGTCATCTTCAATCCGGCCGCCCGCGGCAACAAGGCCCGGCATTTCCGCCGCCAGCTCGACGCCATCGGCTCGCAATGCGCGTTGAAGGCCACGACGGCTCCCGGCGACGCGCGGCGGCTCGCGGCGGAGGCGGTGGGTGAAGGATTCGATCTGGTCGTTGCCGCCGGCGGCGACGGCACGGTGAACGAAACGCTCAACGGCCTCGGCGACGCGCCGGATGGTTTTGCGCGCGCGCGACTCGGCGTTCTGCCGCTCGGCACGATGAACGTGTTCGCGCGCGAACTCCGGATTCCACTCCGCGTCGAACGGGCCTGGGAAGTTTTGCAACGCGGACGGGAAACGCGCATTGACCTGCCGCGTACGGAATTTTCGGAGAACGGCGTCCGTCGGCAGTGTTACTTCATTCAACTCGCCGGCGCCGGCTGGGACGCACGCGCCATTGAACTGGTGGACTGGTCACACAAAAAAAAGATCGGTCCCCTGGCGTACGTCATCGCTGGGTTGAAGGCCCTGCGCGAGCGGCAGCCGAAAATCACCGTGCGCACCGGCGGCCAAAACGTCACCGGTGAATTTGTGCTGGTGGGCAACGGACGTTTTTACGGCGGGCCGGTTTCCGCCTTTCCGCAGGCCGATTTGCGGGACGGACTTTTGGACATCTGCATCCTGCCGCGCCTCAATTGGTGGACGCTGATGCGTTGCGCGCCGGCTATGTTAATGAACCGAAGGCCGCCAGCGAGCATCGCACAATTTATCCAAGCATCCGGATTTGATCTGATGGGCGAACCCAAAACGGCATTTGAACTGGACGGAGAATGGGTGGGCCATTTGCCCGCGACGTTTTCAATCGAGCGCGAGCAATTGCGTGTGGTCGTTCCGTAATTAGCCAAAGCCGAGAGAGGAGAAGCCAAACCGATTGAACCCCCTACTTCATTTTAGAGGCAAATAAAAGTCGGATTGAACCGCCAATTGCGCGCTCAAACCTTGACCGTTTCCTTCAATAAACACTGGATTCCATTGGCTAAATCAACGTTCGCTGCGCAACGCGCAACGTCCGCTGCCGAACGAAATTCAGAGTGGTGGAGGCGGCGGGAGTTGAATCCGGCTGCAAATTTCGCCCCCATTCGCATCACCGCATAAACATTGGCGAAAAGTCGTGTTGAATTTTCCTCCACACGAACACAAATGAATCAAAACGAGATTTTCCAGTCAGGAATTGTCAGGAGTTTTATACCCTGACCAACCTCACCGCTCCGCTCCGGCCGGACACCACGGCACCATACTTGCACAGCATCGCTTGTGCAACACGGGAAATCACTGGACGTGTGTCACTCTTGTCATAACCCGTTTGAGTCGTGCCGATGTTCTCGTATTTCAGTCCTTCGCCACGAGGCGCAGCAGTCCGGTCGGCAATCAAAAGCTCGCGTGCCATTTCGCACGTCGCCTGGACAACGGCTTTCGGCACCTTGTCATATTCAACGTAGTCATACGGAATCGGCAGCAGCACTGAGATTGGCACATGCACGTTGTCCGGCTCGGGGCACATCGCCCGCGGCCATTGCAGGCACTGCCCGGTAGTGGTCCGCGTGCCGTTGAATTGAAACTCAGCGTCAATCAGCCGCGTCGCCATCACCAGCGCCACGGCCTTTTGATCCGCGCTCGCGCCGGTCCACGCCGTGGCATACAAGTGCCCGTCGTGATACGCATCGCCATCCGCAACGCTGGCGTAAGCATTCGCGTCGGCCTTGCCCGTGCCATCTTCCTTGATGAGTGTCAGGGACATAAACGGTCAGTTATTCCCTTGAACCATCCGAATAGACCGCGTTCGAGAAAGGCAGAATGGGGGATCCGTTCGCCTCCATCATCGAGACCCGGAAGTAACCCGGACATCCGGTTTCGTTGACTTGCATTCGTCCTTCGTCAATAAAATCGAAACCATTATTCCAAATGACACCATCCGCCGAATGACAGATGTTAAAGCCGTAATCAGATGTCAGATTGCACGTCCAAGAAAGATTCCCGTGGCCGTCGGAGGACAGCACCAACTGCACCGGCGGTCCAATTTCAACAACACCGCTCCAACTCGACCAAGTTGTCCCGACCAGATAACGTGCTGCACAGTAGGCAAAGTCCACTGTGACAGTTGCGATCGTTTCATTTATGGTGGTAAATTCCGTGTCCGGAAAGTCCGCATCTGCCACCCATTGATCAAAACTCTTCACTTCAGGGTCAAAGGCAGTGTCGGTCGTGCAAAATTGCCAATCGTCCACTGCTACAGGGGCGACTGCCCGCCAGGTGGTGTCACCGGCGATCGTTCCCAGCGAAACCAAGGTTGGGGCATTCAGCAAGACAGGTGGTTGCGCATCTTCAGGCCGAACCGCATTGCTACGTTCAGTGATTTCTTTGCCGTTGGCATCCACGCCGACGATGAACATCCAATATTGACCTCCATCCGGCGCATATTGGCGGTCAGTCCCGGCGCCACGGTCGTCGTAAGTAAAAGGTTCACCCTCCGCGTGCTGATGATAGGCATACCAGTAAGCGGGGTCGGGATAATCCCATGTCCAGACCGCAAGATCGGGATAAGCCGCCATCAGCACCGGCGCGGGCAGCAAATGATTTTGCCGCGAGCGGCGGCGACGTTCCGCCAGCCAAGTGCGCCGTTGCAGTGGTGTCCAGGGCGCGTTACGGCGTTTTGTTTGTGGAAATGCTTTTGGCATCGTCGGTTTTTGGTTTATCTGCCGGTTCAACCTTTGGCGTTGTCACCACGGATTGAACCGGCTCAGTTTTGATCGGAATAGGCGGAACGTCCTCGATAATCAGAGGACGCCGTTGCCGCCGAATAATGGGAAACAGTTTGTCCATAATGACAGTGGTTAAATCGCGTTCGCGCCGATGGCAACCTGTTTCCAGTTCGTGCCATCGGAAATGGCCAGACACGCCACGCTGCCCGTCCCGCCCGCCGACAGATGAATGATGCGTCGCGGAAACTTCGCTGCCGTCACACCTGCGGCAATCGCCGCGGCGACGTTTGCATATGTGGGCAGTTGGATATGTTCGCCTGAACGCAACCGCTCAAAACTTCGAGGAATTTCTTTTCCCATAAAATATAGGTGTAGGGGTTCATCGTTGAGAGTTGAGGGCCGGAAACATGCCGGCCTCTCAACCCTCAACTCGTTTAGTTGTTGTGATCAATTGCCACAATACGGACGTTCTTGTTCTCGAACACCCGTGTCCAGTTCGTGCCGGTCTCCAGTTCCGCGTTGGTCGGGCTGTCGCCCGCCACTGATGCCGAGGTGAACTTCACGCCACGCGGATGCAGGATGTAGCGCCGGCGGTTGATCAGCACCGTGTCGCTGTCCAACGGCACACGCGCCAGTTCCACACCTTCCGTGCCGATTCCACCTTGTAGCGGCTCGCTTTCGAGCTTCGCCGAGCCTTTGCCAAACGCGCCCGGACCGAACAGGTAGGACGTGAAAACCACGCCGTCAGTCGTGCCGGCCCGTGTCGGCAGATTGTCATCCACGATGACGCGCCGCCCCTGGAATACGCGGATTTGCGCCTTGCCCTCGCTGTCCGGTATGAAGTCAATCAGATCCAGCTTGCGCAGCGCCGCTTCCGTTCCCGAATGCATTGCAATTGCCGTCAAGCGATCAGCCCGGTCACCCAGCTTCACGGTCGCATCCACGAAGGTTGCGCCGTTGAGCCGCGTTGCGGCGGATTGCCCCGCGACACTCTCGCTCGCAATCGCGAGCCGATTGCCCGACATGCTCGCCGCGGCGAAGATGCCCTTGAGACACGACACGATCAGCCCTTCATCCGTGCGCGCCCAATACTCGCCCACCAGATCCACGATGGCCTGCATCGGATCGTCGCCGGAAATCACCTTCGCCAGGTGATTCACACTCCACACCTGCGCGTCGTTGTGAATCCGCGCGATATCCTGATCGCTGCCGATTTTGTTGACCGTCAACGAACCCGAATCGCTCAGGATTTGGCGAGTCGCCGTCAGGTCCTTCCAGAACGGCATTTTCACTTCGCGCCCGCCGCCGGCTGCCAGGTCGTCAAACTCAGGCGCGTGCTCGACGATGCCGCATTGACCGAACGTGGATAGTTCCGCCGTTCGCTCGATTGCATATTTTTCAAACTCTGTGGGGATGATAATGTCCGCCACTGCTGTCTTTGCCATAAATGTATCTCCGGTTGTGACCCGCTACGCAGCGGCTTTGAGCCGCTTCGCAAGTTGCGGGTCGGTTTTCTGCAATTTCATTTGCTCCGTGAGATTCCAGCTTTCCTTGCGGAATGGATTCTTCACGGACCGGTTGCCAGCCCCACCGGAGCCGGAGCCAGCGGCACCGCCGCCAGCATTTGCTTCAAACAGGTGAGGTGCATCGGACACCAACGCATCCACCCATTCGGCCAAAGTCATCGGGCCATCCTTGCCCATGCGGGCAGTCTGCCCGTCCGCCTCGAAAGCCTGTGGCACGCCGTTGACCAGTTTGAACGACTGGCGGGCGCGGGCGGTAATGTCAGGCAGCGCCGTCGCCCGGAGTCCGCGTTTCGTGGCTTCGGTGACGACGGCTTGATCAATTTGAATGGCGGTGAGGCGACCAGTCAGCGTGTCACGTTCGCCGCTCATCGCCGCGAGTTGTTTTTCAAAAGCCGACTTCGCGGTTTTCAATTGGGCATCCATTTCGCGCTTGGCGTCCTCGCTCAAGGTGGCCGTCCGCAAGGACCTGTTTTCTTCGGCAAGTTGACGCACGGCGTCAGGGTCAATGCCTTCAAAGCGTTTCAGTTGGTTGGTCAAGGCGATGTTGTTGGTGCGAAATTCTTCATGCTTGGACTTCTCGACGATGCCCTCGGCGTCCAGTATCCAAGCGCCGTCGCGCTCGACATACAGGGATTGGAGTTCGGCGGGGATTTCGTCCTTCGTTTTGTATTTGTATTTGAGTGCCATAAAGTTTTAGAGGTTTTTGGTTGGTGGTTGCGCCGTGACATTGGCAGCCGGAGCGGGAGCCGGCAGCGTGACCGCGCCGGGATCAGCCGCGACCGGTGCAGGTTGCGGCGTGCCGGCGACAAGTTTGGCCTCATCCTCGTTGCTGCGACCGACCGGCAGGACATCACCCATGCGGAACAGGTCGAACATCGTGTCCCGACTGATTGCCCCGGCCTTCCATGCGGCGACGACGGCGGTAATTTCCGTGCTCGCCATGCCGTTGAGACTGAAATCAGCGTTAAGAGACACCAGCACGGTTTTGTCGCCGATGTCGGCCGGCATGGTTTCGGTTGAGTTCCACCAATAGACCCAGCGCAAGACTTGCGACAGCGATTCGCTGATGCTTAAAGATATGGCAGACAGCACAGCGTTTTCGCCGCTCTGCCGGAGTTCGATGGACGCCGCCGTTTCGCCCACACGCTTTTGCTCTTCCATCATCCGCGAGCCGAGGACGGCCATGAGCAGTTCGTCCTGCGTCATCGCCCGTTCAAAGGTAGTCAGACCTTGCCCATGAAATTCCAGATACCCAGCCGTGGCACCGGGAGTTTCCGATACCCAAGCCGTGCTGCTGCCAATGCGAAGGTTGGAGGTTTTATCGAAGCCACTCACCCAAGCAGTCGGCAGTGCGGTAAAGTGTAATCCGTGACGATAATCAGCGCTCAATCGGTAATGATCGAGGTTGATGGCGATTATGTCGGCCAACGGAAGTTTGTCCACTTTCGGCAGTGAATGTTTCGGACCATGAAAGACAAAGGGAATAAGCGGCAGAGGTTTTCCGAGACGCAGCGGCGTGCGAGTGTCCACGACGACCCATTCGGTTTTAGACCGTTTGGATTTTCCCGGTTGCTGTTGCCAAAGTTCGACCTGATACGACCACGGCGTTGAACCATCGGCGGCAGGCGCAGCATCCGGCACGAGTTTCAAGACCCGGAGTTGTTCGACGGATTCAGGTTGGAAAAGATCATTTTGACCGGCGGCAAGATTTTCGGGAGTCGGTGAAATTTGCAGCCGGTTCTTTCCATGTTCTTTGAGCACCACGAAAGTCAGGACGTTCCGACCATTTACCCGTTGCGAATGCCAGTTGATGATTTGCTCGGTTTCATACATCACGACAAAGGCGCGTTGTTCGGCTTCATCTTCCCAATCTACCAGCGTGCCAGCCCGACCGACCGCGATGACTTCATGCGTGACGTGTTTGGCGTAAGCCGACATCGGCGTGCCAAGCAAGTCGGCATCGGCGACGAAGGCATCCAGGGCACGACCAATGCCGGCTGACGTGTCCGGCAGTTTGAAAGTTGGCTCGCGGCGGAAAATTCGACCGACGTATCCATCGGCAATGCGCGCCGTGGCGTTGAAGAAGGCGGCGCGCATTTTATAGGCGACGTATTCATCATCGGTTTGGGAATCCAGACGCGGCAGGTATTTTATCCCGGCAGTTTTGACGGCATCCTCACCGGCAATGACATCACGCGCCCGTTGCCATGCAACAAGGTTGGCGTCGTAATCAGGATGTGTGCTTTGCACCGGCATCTAAAGCCTACTTATCCCACAACACATCATTTCGTCAAGTGTTACATATTGCAATGCAACGACTTATGCACGTTGTTGCACCCTGCTTCATTTTCCCGTCGGTTGTTTCCACATGCCCAAGGACAATTAAAGAAAATATTTTGACGAATTCGCGCCCCCCTGCCCCCAACCCTCAATTTTTTCCAATTCAAATTTCGCCAAATGTTCAAATTCGCGGCATCAAACGATTGCGGCAGGTGACGATAATGACGTTGAAATGGATGGCGGATCGGTTAAAGATGGGGACATGGACGCACGCAACCAACTGGCTTTACTGCCAGAAAAAACGACGCAATATTTCTCAGCCAATATCAACTTAGCATGAAAAGACTCAATGTAATTAAATAGTTAGGCTGCGTTTCGCGTGACGAACTATCAACAGACCTGTCAAAGTAATCGTATGAAAAGAAACCTATTCACAATCGCGTTGGCGGCATCGTTAGTCAGCGGCTGCTCACATTCCGGTTCAGACGCGCACACGGCACCTACCACGGAGAACATCAAAGGTCAGCATTTTACCACCACACAGTTGGTTGACGCCGGCAATACCACACCAGAAGCCGCATTGGAGTCCTCCTATTGGGCATTATTCAGAGGCCATTATGACGCTTACATCGCATCTTATGTCCCGCAAGCCCAGAAGAAAGCAGCAGGCGCCTGGGGCGGCGACAAAGCCAAGTTTGCCGCCGCGATGCAGAAGCGATACGCATATGTCAGCGGCTTGCAAATTCTCGCCCGTAAGACCGTAGCCGATGACAAGGTCGAGTTGAAGTATCGCGTAGAGTTTCAGAACCAAGCCCCAAGCCAGCCCGACGAAGCAACCAAGATTGCGATACTGGTCAAAGAGGGAAGCGCATGGGGATTGCCGGAAGATAACGGGAAAAAATACGAAGCAAGTTGGGACGAAGGAAGCCAACCAGAGCCGCAGCCATGATCACGCAGCCTAACAAGGATAGTTAGAGCGAAACACACCACCTTGTAAATCGTCATTTGCAAATCACTTGGCATTCGGACCACATACGAACCTTCGGAATATGTTTGAGATCCGTCTGCAAAGACAATTTCATTTTACTACCCCTCCCCAACCCCCATTTTTTTGACCCGGGCCTGCCTAAGTCGCCGCAGGTTTGCTCTTGACCGGGATTTCGTCCGATGCTTTCACCATTTCATTGATCAATTTTTGGAAATCCTTCAGGCCGGGTGCGGGAATAATGATGGAGTTTCGTTTGCTGTCGTTCTCCTCGGAAATGCGCAGAAATCGTCCGCGAGGATTCTCTTTCAACGTCAGAACGAATGTCTTGCGTTCAATCTGAATTTGCTCGGATTTCAACGTGTCTTCCTGAACAGGCTGACGCGGAGGCTGTTGCGCATGTTGCTGGTAACCCTGTTGCCCATAAGGCTGCCGGGTGAATGGCGACCGTATTTCATTTGATATCATGGAAAATTTAACTACCTGAAACCGCACGCAGCCACAAGCCGAAGTTGTTCACCAATTCCAACATCCCATCCAGCAAAGTTAGTTCGCTTCGCTCAACGAAACTTTGGTTCGCGCTGCACTCCATTCGCGTGCTCAAAAACCTACGATGCGCCCACACGTCGAAAGGCATCCATTTGCCAGCGTCATGGCCGTGCGCGCGCATGCCTGACGCCCATGCACGTCGGGTGGGGCTGTCATCGGCTTCGGCGAAAGTTTTCAGGTAATCCAACGCGCCTTATGCCACCAACGTCATCCCCGGCCCCACCCGCCGGCACCGCGCCGCCTTCACGGGTTTTACTACGTCATCCCCGGCGGCGCTTGGGCTACCCTCGCGCGCACGTTGGACGACCCATCTTCATCGAATGTTTTCGGAGCAATCCAACCGTCCAGGTTTTCCAACGGTTTCAGGGCGCGAGGGTCAGGCATGAAAAGAAAAGATGGCCGCTTCGCGGAAGAAAAGAAATTGGCAACGCCGCTATCGCGGCGCAAAACAGCAGCCCAGGCTTCACAGAGCCGACGCTTCCCCGAAAGCGTTCGTGGCAAGTATCGGCACTGTTCCGCCCGCGCCCTGGCCGGACTCGCCAGCTTTGCAGACCGCTCCACTCCACTGCCGCGATCCGCAAACAACGGCGGAGCGCTATCGCTTCGTTCCGACGGCCGCAAACAGACGAGACCGGCCTCAGATCGGGCGCACCCAGGAAACACCAGCAGGATGTCGCGAGGCTCCGCCCGACATGAACCAGCAATATCGCAATCCGATTGCGCCGGTTGGTCGCGAGGCTCCGCCCGACCAAGACCCGCATTAGCCCGCGAGGCTCCGCCCGGCCAAGACAATCGGCAATAATCGTGAGATCGGCCATTTCCGCACCGCCTCCATTTCGCAAGCTGCATTGCAGCGGACAGAAACAGCCGAACTCACTGGTAAAACCAGATTGGTCTGACACCACGGCGGCAGGCTGCGGGCAGGTCTGCCGAGCGCGCCCATGTTGCCATCGCGTCGCAGCCCACGCCCTACGCTCTGCCGTCGCGGAGTCAGAGAATTGGCTTTCGCGCTGGCGCGACGACGCCGGGAAACGTGACCCGGCGAAATGTTGCTGGCTTTGCGGCGGCGATGGCATGAGGGACCAGCCGACACTACGCTTCTCACTTCGTTGCGAGGCTGGGTGTCGGCTTTGCTTTCCCGGATGGGAACACAAGAGATGTTATCTGTAATGCCGCCCATTGCCGTATCCCGCTGGCGCGTGAACCCTCGGCAAATGGGTTCCCGCCGTCTCCCCGCGCGACAACGCGACCGACGGCCCGGTTCATTAAAGATAACATCGTCTTGTCTTCTATCCGGCTGCTTCACTGTCACGCTGACTGCTAATCCGCACCTTCGCGCTCGTGCGGGCAGTCAGCGCGCCAGTTCGCAGGCATCCCTCATGCCATCACCGCCGCGCCGCATAGTCTTTTGAAGTTTGGCCGGGTCTGGGGTCGGGAAGTTAAGCAGTGAATTGGTTTGCTCGCGTTGCTCGATTGGTTGGAGAAAAGTTTTTGTGTCGGCAGCTTCGTTTTCAAGTCCGGCTTTTCTGCTCGCGTTTCTTTCTGTCGCCCTCACGGCGTCGCCCCAACACCAGCCCGCCCTACGCGGCGACCTTCCTATGGATTCCTTCCGCAGGGAGGGCTGGCGGCTCCGCTTTTTCGTGACGGGCGACAGACCGAATACGCACAGCAGAGCAGAAAAAAAAGACTATGAAAACTACATCACAAAAAACTGGTTCAGAGCTCGTGAGCCGATCCGCACAGTTGAGCAGCAGCAGCACACCGGCAGCGCAAAGCGCAGTTGAGAAAAAAGATTCTCGTTTGCCGATTGATACCGAGGCGCGAAAGAAAAACCGCACCTTGCCCACCGCCAAGGTTTTGGAACTTTTGAAAACCAGCAATCCGGGTTTGTTCAATCTTGCCGAGGTTGTCGGCAAGTGGGTTTGGGTGACGTTCCGCGAGACGCCCGCGCCGGAGTTGCGGCAGATGTTGGCGCAGCTTGGTTTCCATTGGAACCGCGAGCGCCAAGCATGGCAACACCCTTGCGGCGCATTTCGTTTGCGCGGTGCAGGCGACCCGCACGAGAAGTATTCCAGTTACTACCCCGCCGACTCACGCGCCGCCTGATTCATTCCATGAAACGGAACAAACGCCGCCTGCCGTTGCCGCAGCATGAGTTCGGATTTTCGCCGGACACATTCAACCTGTTTGCCGAGGTTTCGCTTGATGGCGACCGCATCGCCCGCGAGCGAGCCGAGGCAGAGCAGGCACGGCTTGCAGCCGAGGCAGCGCAAGCGGCTTTGTTCACCAACAATAAACCGACCATGAATAATTCTTTCCGTCTCCATGCTGGCGACGTTGTCGCCTATGCCGGCCAGCCGTGTCCCGTTGTCCGCGTGACCGCGTCCGCCGCCGTTGTCGCGGTGGCGCAGAAGCCGCGCACCATCACGCCGAGATTCGGCCAGCCCGTCACCATCCAACCGCGCCCCAAGCTGGAGCGCATTTCCGCACAGTCTGAAATTCCCATCCTTAACCGCTGACACATTATGAACACAAACCAAGATTCACCATTCGGCCCCGTCATTTACGCCTACACGCGAGCGCAGGCCGTCGCCGACGGCGTGCAGGTTGACGTGACCAAGACCGCGCAGGAGGCGGGCATCAAATTCCCGATGTTTTTGACCCGCGCCGTTTTTGATGCTTACGTCGCCGTGCCGCCGGACGTGACCGGCCAAGACGAGGCTGGCCGTTTATGGGATGTCGTGTGGATGACCCGTTTCGGAATCATCCGCGCCCGCCCAGGTTGCGACCGCATCCCGGTTGCGTTCTATGTCCGCAATGACAACCGCGCAGCGCGGCTTGTCAAACTCATCGCCACTTGCGGCGCACTGGACATTGACGACCCGCAGCCCGCCATCACCGTGATGATGCCGGACGAAGATTGACCCGCAGACCAACACGCACCCGACGCCACCGCGCCGGGTGCAAAAATAATTCGGCGAAACGCCCTTCGGTGGTCGTTTCGCGCATCCAGCAATTTCTGGTGTTACGCACACCAGACCACGCCAAAGGGTGTCACCCTCTGGACACTTCGCTCGCTAAGGCGTAAATTCATATTCATGAAATGGGATAGACAGATCTTGGAAAAAAATAGGCTGAATACAGCGCCGCCCATTATCTAGCTAGGCCAATTGAACGCATCAGTTGAATAATACCCTTATGAAAATGGACGAAATACCAGGTGGATTCTGGCGAGCCGTGGCAAAAGGCTTTATTGACGCTCAACTGAACAAGCCCTTTTTTGGCCGTCCTTACCTGAAGCTCGGTCAGTGTCTCGGAGTATGGAGTTATCTATTTGAAGTGGGTGGGATTCTCGGAGCGAAGCACGGCGCCAAGACGGATGCATTCGTGTCCGCATTTTTAGGGCAGTCCGGCCCATCCGGCGCAGCAAAGCACTTCCTCGGTGAGACGGCAAGTCGGATGGTGCAAGAGCACTCACTAGCTTCGATGAAGTTGTTTGACTACATTGGAGCGGACATCGCCGGTCGCATGAATTACAAAGTGGACAGTTGGCATACCCTACTCACAGAGCGCGGCACTCAAAAGATTCCACACGAGGTTGCTCTGACAAATTCTTGGGAGTATGCATCAGCCGGTGCTGCTTTGGGAACAACCCATCCCGATGTCCTGCGGGCGATGTTTGAACGAACATACGCACCAGTTCCAGAAGGGCGATGGCAGCAAGCCTACGCTGCTGGATTGGACATCGGACCAGAACAGTCCCGAACCAGTTACAGGGAAGCCGAGGACACAGAGAACAAAAATTTCATGGACTATTGCCAAAAGTTTCGGCCTGACATCTATTCCTTTTTAAGGGACTGACATGACCTTGAAGTCACACGATTGGCTTAATATGAGGATAGGCTAAACCCATTCCCGTTTCAGCTTTCAGAATTTCAGCGTTTCAGCTTTTTCCTAAAGTCCCCGCAACTTTCGTTGCGTAATCGTGCGCGATTTCGTCGCCACCATGTAGCGCAGAACATCCGCCGCGTCATCGCCGCCAATGCCGTCCTCGTCGCAATCCACTTTCAAAACATCTTCGGGGCGGTTCGGATCATGTTGCAACGACGGCAAAGTTTCAAGCAGACGACCGCATCGCTTGTGAAGGAATAGCGTCGGGCGAATCCCGGCCTCGACATCGCCAAAGCGCGTCAAGATTTCCGCCCAACCATTCACGCGGTCCATGTTGGCTGCGCGAAGCCGGATTCCCTGCCGTTCGTATTGTTGCGCGACGGTGGTTCCGTCGCCCTGGCGGGAAAACACATCCGCGCCGGCCACGAACCGGCGGAGATCCTCGACGGCCAGTTTCCGGTCGCCGATTTTGTGCCGTGCCAGCATCGCCTTGATTGCCGCCGCGTGGCGCTGCGGCAGCCAAAGCCGCTCCGCGTGTTCATCCACGACGAACGTGTTCCCGTCGCCATCCCGACACCCGAGCAAGCAGGCGGTGTAATGCACATGGCCGTAATCAAACGCCGCGAACCATTCAACCGCCCGCGAATCATCGAAATCCTCGACAACGTGAACCTCGCGGTGAAAGTTGCAGAAATACTGGCCGGCGGCAATATCCCAATCGCCATCCAGCCATGCCCGTTTTTGCCAGCCGGTCAACCCTTCCAGCACCCGGACGTAATCAGGATTATTCCAGCGATTGTCGGTGACACGGGCGGGGATAAAGCGCGTTTCTGACTCCCGTTTTTCCTGAAAAGGCACGATGAATTTCGTCCGATACCAAGCATGGCCCACGCCGCCGGGATTCGTCGTGGAATACATGCGCGGACGCCAATTCGGCTTGGACGAGCGGCAGCAGGTCGTGATGTCCTGGTATTTCCGGCTGGTCAACGTCGTTGCCTCCTCGATCCCGATGATGTCGTATTCCAGGCCGAGGTAGGCATCAATATCCTTCTCGTTCTGGAAATGGCCGGCAATGGCTCCCGCATCATTAGGATCAAGGAGGCCGGCGGTATAGTCGAGCAGGAGGTCGTGCATTGTCTCATCTTCCACTTCACGAAGGAAGTTAGGATCGGCTGCGAGCCTCTTGGTGAGGGATTGAATTTCTTCGGAGTTCATAAAATTGAGGGGGTAAAATGAATTCTGGGCGTTAAAGCCTAAGTTTTTTGAGGGCGCTACAACGCCTTGCCTTCACGGTTCCTGGAGTTGTGGCGATTTCTTTGGCGGCTTCGTCATACCGAACGACCGGATATTACTGTGACAACTATTTTCGGAAATCTCGGCGGTATTCTCCGGTGGGAGCAGGCCGAAGATGGCCTAACGAGGGACGATTTTGCCAGACACGTTGCAACCGAAAACAGTCAAAAACACGTCAGCCCTCACTTTTGACAATTTCTGCTTTTTAAATTCGGCCTTCTGACCTCTGCCCCGTCAGGTGCCAAACCGGACCTTGCCTCTAGGGCGCAGTTCCGCTCGCGCTCCTCTGCCTCTGACCTTTAGCCTCTCGCGCCGGCAGCGCACCTGGACGCTATGCGTCCTGTGTAGGAATTAAAATCATGATCGTTTCCAACTTTTACCGGTGATTATTCCTATTGCTCAGAGTTAAGAGTTTTTGTAAAATACATAATTATTCACCTCAGCAAGAATAGGCCTGAGGCTTTCTGCGACCAAAATGAACTTGAGATTATGACACTTGTCACCAAAAAGGCTCATGATTTCTTTGGCAATATTTACGTCGTGTGGGTTGGTGCAGTTTGTTCAATTGCCGGCCTCGTCTGGTATGCATACGACAGCCTCAAGCCATCCGGTCCCAAATTGATTACGCTGATTTGTTGTGCGATTTTGGCGGCTTTGTTTTTAGGGTTGGCAATTTACTCCATCCGTGTCCGCCAAGAAAACCTTCAGTTCAAAGAAGCGTGCAAGAACATCCACCGCATTAATCACGATTACCGCGATACGCTCAGCGCCACCTTTTCGGCGGCAGTCCAAGGCCCTGATTTTGCCACTGTAGGTAAGTTGAGCGAGCTAAAGACTTTGAAATCCGCGTGCCAGAAAATCGCGAAAATTTACTCTGGACTGACACATTGCAGTTGCACGGTTACAGTCAAGCTAATCACAAAAGAAGGCGGTAATTCTTTCTGCGAAACTCATGCCCGTAGTGAGGAAAACTCGGAACGCGATTGTGCCCAACCGGCAAAGTACGAAGTCAAAACCGGACTCAATGCAGCATTTGACACCGCCCTTGCGTATAAGGCCGGCAGAATCTCACATTTCCACTCGGCCGACCTTGAAGCCGACGCCAAGGTAGGGAACTATCGAAATCAACGCGACAATTGGTCTGACTTCTATGCCAGCACGATAGTTGTTCCAATTAGGTGCGTAACCGTACCCAGGGATGGCACGCCAATTGCGAGCGATGACATCGGGTTTTTGTGCGTTGATACGTCATCAACCTATCGGTTGAATGATGATTACCACGTTCAACTTTTGGCTGGATTTGCGGACCAGATGTATAATTTTATGAGCCTGATGCGTGGCAAGTATATGCTTCCCGACCGGAGCTTGGCTCCGGCTCCGGCCGTTGCCGTCACAGCCACATAAATATGAAACTTGCGGATTTCCAGAAACGATGTATAGAAAGACAACGTAAATGGGTGAAATACTATTAAATATAAGCGAATCGAATAACACTTGGAACAAGTCGGCACTTGAGTTGTCGCGGAGTGAACGGCGGGGGGAAGTCTGCTTTTGCGGATCAAACCGGCGTTTTGATGCAGTGCATCAAAATGGACCGAGTGGTTTTGAGTCCGTCCCCGAACCAGTAATCCGTACCAATGGCTCAATCCGACCAGGCCAAGATTGATTGCTTAGAGTAAGCCCGTTGCCTGATGATGGGACTGAGCCGCGTTTGACGAGCGCGTTTTCAGGCTGGCATGTAACTACCGGGAATTCCGCGCCCTTGAACAAGGCCCTGTTACGGCATTCCGTCAACTCCTTGTCGCGCCAATATCCGATGAAGGCGGAAGGCCAGATGAAGACGGATCACGCCGCCGCCACCGCCGACATCGGAATCACCTTTTCCTCGTCATCTGGCGCAATGCCAAACCACTTTGCCGCATCCGCCGGCCGCACCAGCTCTCGGTAATTCGAGAATACCACCCGAGGCGAATTGCCCGCTTCCAGCGCCACTTGTGCCACATTCTGCGTTTGCGCCACCCGGTAGCTGATGAACGAATGCCGCAACGCATTGTGCTTCCATGCGAATTTCGCCGCCGGGTCCCTCTCCTGCAACTTTACCTCAATTGCTTCCGCCAGCCACAGCAATTGCTTTGTCATGTTCGCATATTTGCAAACCTGGCCGTTCTTTTTCCGGTGGGACGCCAGCCAGCGCTTCAAATTGTCCTGAATCGGCACCAGCCGCCGGCTGGCCGTCTTTGCCTTGCTCGCCTTGACCTCAATGAACCCGTCCTCCAGCCGAACGTCAGACCAGTCCAGCCGCAGAATCTCCGCGTGCCGCAGCCCCGCAAATGCCCCGATCGTCAGGAACGGAATCAGCGCCGGTTCCGCGTTCTCCAAAATCAGCGCCAGTTCATCAGGCCGGAAAATCTCAATCTCCCCCTCATCCTCCTTCGCCATGCCCACCGAATCCATTTCGCCCAGCCCTTTTGGCAGAAACCCCCGCGCCTCGGCAAAATTGAACAGCGTCCCAATCGCCCGCCGATAATTGTTCCGCGACTTTCCCGACAAAGCTTTCGGCGCCTCGTTCTCCGACCTTGGTTTGCTTTTCAGACCGCGCAGGAAATCCTCGATCTCCGCGCCCGTCACCAGCGAAATCTTGCCCGTGAATTTTTGTTTAAACCGACCAAGCCGCCCCTTCAAATCTTTCAGGTAAACATCGCTCACGCCGTCCTGTTCCTTTGACTCCAGCAATGCCTTGACAACTTCCGGCACGGTTTTCTTGGGCATACGGCTGGGATGCCGCTTTGCATAATATCGGGCCGCTTCGATAAGCGAATCCCCTTCCAGAATCTTGAACGCTTCCGCGTAATGGATGGCTGCGACCTCCAACGGTTGTTCGGTGGGTTTAAGCGCCTCGACAGCGCGGACGTAAGCCAGGCGGTCAGCACTCGTCAGGGTCAGGACATCCACTTCCCCGGTTGAAAGTTTGTTGGCGACCGTTTCCGCCTCAGTCATGGCGAGTCCCAAGTCGGCAAACGTCTTGCGCTGGCGCTTGGTGCCCAGGTAATGAATCACCGTGAAAGCCTCACAATTGCGGGAAGGAGTCAGATAGATTTTGACGACCGTGTGACCCCGTTTGACGGTCATGGGAAACTTCGGTTTTGACATGGGCAGATTTTGTCAGGAAACTGTCAGGAAAGCAACAACAATCGTAAAAACACCAATAGACATATGGTGGAGGCGGCGGGAGTTGAACCCGCGTCCCTGGCAGATAAACCAGCCGCGACTACATGCTTAGTCCGGAAAAAGTTTTCTGCTGTGCGATGGCGTCCGGACACGAGTCGCACTGCCTAGTCCGCAGGATAAGATCTCGGTTGCCGGCGCGCAGACTCCGCCTGCAACCCAACCTGCTGTGGCGTCCGTCCACCGTAGCAGGTGTCCAGTGGCAGACGTCGAGGCCTTAGGCCGCGAGAGCTAGTTCTTGATTAGCTGTTTGTTTTGGTTCGATTTTTAACGAGGCCAACGAACCATCCTCGGCATGCCGCCTCTGGCGCATTTCCCAGGTCGAAACCAGTGCGCCCCCCACAAAAGTGAACGTAATCATCATCGCGCCATTTGCACGCGTGGTCAAGGAACTCTCGGCGTAATCCGTGAACGACGTGGAAATGCCGCTTCAGGCTGGATTTTCATCGAAATAAGTTTGAACCTTGTGCCACAACATCCAGCGCCTTTTATGGGCCGCACTTATTTGTTTGAATGTTTCCGATGTGGTTACCGCGCTTGGGTCTCCGGCGGCGCGGGCGCGGGCGAACATTTTGCCGTTCAGACGGTGTCTTGCGCCGACTGCAAGGAGCTCTACGACGCCGTGACGGAATTCAAGGCGGCGGCGTCTCTCGTGGCTGGAGGCGGCAACAAAATCGCTCCCGGGTTCGCTGTGGCGTTAAATCGGCTGCCGCCCCGCGGCGCGCGACCACGGCTGAGCTTCAAGGCCGCCTGCCCCGTCTCGCCACTGCATCATGTCCGCGCCTGGAACCGGCCGGATAAATGTCCGAAATGCGGAACGTTTATGGAGCAAAATGGCCTCCCGTTTCGCCTGTGGGATTAATCCGGGCATGATTCCAACACCCGCACAGCAGGCAGATCCGGTTTGGGTTTCCACGTTTACGCGGCCAGGCGGTGATGCTCCGCCGGATGGTTGAGGAACACATTCGCGGCCTGAAAACTCTTGGCAGCGGTGAAGCCTTGCAGATTGGACACAGAACAACATCCGCCGCCCGATCAGCAAACCGAGCCATTCGGCCAAAGCAGCGATTCCAGCAATCCACGCGCCTTGTCATCGTCGGCGTATTCTTGCGCCAGCGTTATCAGGTTTGAATGCCAAGCGAAAAAAGTATTCCAAACGCTGAAATTCCAAGGGTAACATCAACTGCAACTCCGAATTTCTCTCGTGATTTTCCCCAACCCTTTTTAATCCAGTCTCTTCCAAACGAGAAAATGGAATGTGGGTGCTTTTCTGCCATATCGCCAGAGCATCCCAAAACGCCCGAAATGTGCAAAGAGTGATGTTTTTCATGGTTTATCTAAGGAATTGAGGGTTAAAGCCTTGAAACTAAATGGGTTTGTGAAAGACATAATCCCGCCGCCATTCGGGATTATGTACTTCCCAAACGCGGAAAACGGCTTGAACTGGGGATATTAAAACCGCTGGAAATTTTACTTTTTCCGGCGCGGCTTCTTGACGGACTTCTTCGCGGACTTGGATGACGGCGGCGGCGGACACGCGAGCATCTTCCGCAATCCATCCTCAAATCCAAGTCCGTTTGTCGGAATGGCCTTCATTTTCACTTTACTTGCCATCACTTTACCACTTTTCTACCAACATCAAAAGCCAAAATTCAAGACTGGCGGGTTCGGGTTTTGTTGATGCGTCAAATGTAGCACAAGCAATGGATGAAGCGCGTCAACTCACAAGGGGAATCCCTCCCCTTAAAGACTTGTTAAATATCGCAGCGATGCTTGCTGTTGGACGCCCGCTAGATGATCAGAATCTACGCAAGCTCGCTGAACAGGCAATGAAATTGTGGGAAGCATGTTTAGACCAGCGAAAACAGACAAAGAACTTTGTTTCCTTTAGGACAAAAACGTTAAAGCAAGAATTGGACAGGCAAGGCGAAATTCCAAAGCCTGAAAAATTCCCTGTTACATTTGACGATTTTCTTCGGCTAATGATTGGAGGCAGATACAAGGCTCACCGGTTAAAAATTTACCGAGAATATGTAAAAGAATTGATTCGGCGCGGCCACGTGTCTGCACTTACTCATCCCAAAAATCACACATTTGGAGTTTCTCTAACGGATGCGGAAAAACTCGTCGCTCCGGCTTCATTAGATGAAATAGAATTCGGGATGAATCATGCCAAGCAGCGGATTTATAAAGCCAACGACCAAGAGCTCTACCAAATGGACGCCAGCGATTTTCTTGAATGGAGAGCGAAACAACCAGCGGAGCGTGCGAGAAAGGCAGCGGCCAAGCGGTGGAATAATAAAAACTAGCGCCATGAAGCCGCCAAAATTCCCGATGAAGTTTAAGGAGTTTTTAAGGCGAGCAATTGGTGGACGGTTGCATGGTGACCGATTGCATATTTTCCGAAAGTATTGGTGTGCGATGCTTGAGGTTTATGCTGAACTTGGCAGCGGTCCATCTCTTGGGAATGATAACCGGACAGATGAAGGGCGGTTAAAAAAGACCAATGACGTAATTGAAAAATTTACCCGTGAAGGAGTTGATGAGATTTTTTTCAAATCTAATCAGCGAGCAATCGCAGCATGGAGAAGTGAAAATAGAATTCAGCAGCGGCGAAACGCCGCAAAAAAACGCTGGGAAAAAGAAAAATCAATTGACAGAGGCGAAAAACCGGAAAAGTGATATTCCGCACGGTGACGGTTGCTATTTCGCATCATTCAGTCCTTCAAAAAGTGCAGTTTCGCATTCTGGTAAGTGACAATTCGCATCCCGAAAGGTGCAGTTTCGCATCCAACCCTTTGCAAAATAGCCGATTTTCAATATGCGATGATGGTCGTGGGTCAAAAGACCACGGCCTCGAAACCGTCTGAAGGCGAATTGAAATTTAGAGACCGCTTTGGTTCCAAATACCCGCGCCTTGGGTTTTTCGAGTTGGAACTGGAGCGGTTTTATTTTGCACTTATGAAACCTTGAAAATAAAAAGAGCCGGAGTTTAATCCGGCTCGTTAAACAGATCGGGCGCACCGCGCTCATCCGTGTTCACAATGGCGGATTTGTCCACGCATTCGGCCAAGCATTTGCCGAGATTCAATTGTGATACGTTGGACACGACCCGCGTGCGCACTTTTCCGCCGCGTTCAATCAGCGCCACAACGGGAATGTGACGAGTGCTTTTTGTTCTGTGGTCGCCTTTCCCGCCGACAAAAGTTTCGTCCACTTCGACAGTGCCGGTGAGTTTTGTTTCGTCCCCGCCAAGCGCGAAACGGATGCGATGCGCCAAAAACCAAGCGGACTTGTATGTAATTTTCATCATCCGGTGCAACTGGTGAGCCGACACTGATTTTTTGCTGGAACAAACGATGAACCACGCCATAAGCCATTTGCTGATTGGAATATGCGAACCCTCAAACACCGTCTTGACGGTAACGGTGAATTGTTTCCGGCATGCTCCGCAGAAATAGACACCCTTGCGAACCGCGCTTTTGCTGCCTGCCTTTGGTGTCAGTTTGGAAATGGGTTTCGCCTTGCCGTCATTCTTGCAATGCGGGCAAATTGGGCCGTCAGGCCAGCGCAAACGCTCAAGCAATTCGCGGGCTTTATCCTCGTCTGAATACTCTTGCGCCAGCGTAATCAAATTCAAATCGTCCGCGTCAAATTCAGCTTTGGTGGTTTTGATGTCATTTTTCATGCGGTAAACATAGGGGATATTTATGCGTTTGTCAAGTATATAATCCCGCCGCCATTTGTACCCAGTACTGGCGACATGCAAGATTTGAGGGAAGGGGTATGCTGATCTCGGTTTTAGCAGTCGTTCTCATATTAGTGTGTAAGAAAGGGCCGGAATTAATGTCCGGCCTTTATCTTTTTAACCGCCTCCCCCAAGCTTTTCGCCCTGACACTGTCTCACTCCAATCTGCATAGGTTTCTGTGCTCCTTGCTGGCCGGAAAAGCCGCCAAAAATTTTCGTGTGTTTCGCTTGTTTCGCGGTTAAACCAATCAGCGTGAATGAATCCATGCGGCTAAAAGATCAGCCCGCCAGTGAACGCCCGCGGGAACGGCTGGCAACGCGCGGCGCGGTGGCTTTAAGCCCCGCCGAGTTGATTGCCATCCTGCTGCGGACGGGATTGAAAGGCACCAATGTGGTCGAGGTCGGACGGCAGTTGTTGAAAAAATACGACGGCTCGCTACGGACGCTGGCGACGCTGACCGTGGATGACCTGCGACAAATCAAAGGCATCGGGCGCGACAAGGCGGTGACGTTGCTGGCGGCATTTGAACTGGCCAAACGCATGGCAGAGGAATTACAGGACGAATCGCCCGTGCTGGACAACCCGGCAAACGTCGTCGCCCTGCTGCGCGCAGAAAATCTGGTGAAGAACGTGGAAACGCTCCAGGTGTTGCTGTTGAACACGCGCCGCCGGCTGATCCGGGTCGAGCCGGTCACCGATGGGACGATTGACACGCTGCTGGTGCATCCGCGCGAAGTTTTCAAAGCCGCCATCGCGGCCAACGCCGCCGCCGTGGTACTCGCGCACAATCATCCGAGCGGCGACCCGACGCCGAGCGAAGCCGACATCAAGGTGACGCGCGATTTAATCCGGGCCGGCCAGCTTTTGAAGATCGAGGTGCTCGACCACGTCATCATCGGCCGCGCGACGCCGGAACGGCCGAAAGATTATGCGTCGTTGCGCGAGCTGGGATATTTTTATTCGTGAGCGTCGGAATGGTTTATTTCCCGATCTGCCCGCGCGTCACGCCGAGCTGGTTCATCAGTTTCAATTCGCGCCAGAGCTGGGTGCCCGTGATTTCGCCCCGCAACAGCCGGTGGTACTTTAAAATGGTCTGCGTCACCTGTTCCGGAGTTTCATTCAGGAATTCCACACGGAAATGCCGCATTCCGAGCTCCATCATCCGTGAGACATATTCCGCGCCAGTCTGGGCGAGCGAGTTGAACACGGTGTTGCGGCAGCCCACATCGGCCTTGAGCGGGTGCTCCGCGCCCACGCGGTCGCGTAGCCGCACGTCATGCACATCGCACGGGCGGCCGCAGTTCCGAAAATCCGTGCCGCTCGAAAGAAACGCGCAAAACACGCAGTGCTCCATGTGAAACATCGGCATGTGTTGGTGAATGGTCACCTCGAACCATTCCGGCGGCGCGGCCGACAGCAGCGCTTCAAGCTGCTGAACATTCAAATCGTAGCTCGTGGTGACGCGTTCCAGACCAATTTGGTTTTTGAAATAATCCGCCGCCAGCCGGTTGGCCACGTTCAGCGAATAATCGCCAATGCGCCGGTCGCGGGCGAAAAACTTCAGGTGGTCGTAATTGCGGACCAGATAGCCGTCCGCGTTGCAGGAGCGCACCTGCTCCAGCGTCCATTCCTCGCCCGGTTTGAAGATGCGCGGGGGAGCCACAAAAATGGTCGAGGGTCGAGAGTCGAGGGTCGAGAGCCTGTTCGCATCCGGCTCTCGGCTCTCGACTCTCGACTCTCGACACAGCCGAACGGCTTCGCGATATTTCTTCGGGTCTTCAAATTCGCAGTAAACGGTTGTCACGCCGCACTTCAACGCGGCTTCGAGCTGGGGCAGATTGCGGACGAGCGCTATGAGGGTGGAACGCGCGTCTCGCGGGTTAAATTCGGCGTCGCGCCGAATTTCGTTGTGAGACGTGGATTGCAGGTGGCAGTGCGGTGATGGAGCAACCGGGCCTTGCTCCCCGGTTTCCGGCGCGACGCCGGAACCAACAGGCGTGACGCCTGTGCCACCCGAATTGAGCGTCCACCGCTTCGGTCGCGAGCGCAGCCGCTCCAACTCCCCGGCGATTTCACGGCGCAGACGATTCAGTTCGCTGACTGGCAACAAAACTTCGCCCGACAAATTATTTTTCAATTCGCCGAGTTTGAACGGCGTGCCGCCGAGTCGGCCGAGCTGCTCGCGCAGGCGGTCGGTGGTGAGTGGTTGCCTTTCGGCTTTTGCCAGCGACATGGATGATTCGACTTTGGCGATGTTTCCAAATTCATCGTGCGCAATGAGCGCGAGGGGTTTGCCTGCGATGCCATGCACTTCGATTTCGATGGGCCGCTGAAATTTCGGCGCGTCGCCTTCGAAACTTTGACGCAGCCGCCGGTCCAGTTCCGGGTCGCTGGTTTTCCACAGCTTGTCGCCGGCGTGGACGCGCGAGAAATTGATGTCGCCATGGCCAAAGCCCAGCAACGCTTCACCTCGTTGCGCTTCAATTTCATAAACCCGTCCGCCTTCCTCGTTTTCCTCCGGTTTGCCGGCGTCGAACACCACGCCGTCGCCCGGTTTCAACGGGCCTTCGAGGCGGATGAGAACGCCATCGCGCAAGACGCGCGCGATTTCGCCGAGATACACGCCCCGTTTTTTTCCGAAGCGCGCATGGACGAGCTGCTGGTTGTTGGTGCCGCCGAACCAGCCGGTATGCAGGCCGCGGGAAAAGGCCATTTCCATGTCGTAGCGTCGAGGGTCAAGGGTCGAGGGTCGAGAGCCAGATGTTATTTTGTCCTCGACTCTCGACTCTCGACTCTCAACCAGCGCATCCAGCGCCTGCCGATAGATACGCGTGATGTTGGCGACGTATTCCGGGGACTTGAGCCGCCCTTCAATTTTCAGCGAGGCAACACCGGCGCGGATTAATTCCGGCAGAACCTCCAGCCCGGCCAGATCCTGCGGACTTAACAGATATTTCCGGTCGCCCAGCGGCACAAGTTTGCCGTCGGATACCAATTCGTAAGGCATCCGGCACGCTTGCGCGCATTCGCCGCGATTGGCGGAACGTCCGCCGAGGGCCTCGCTGGTGAGGCATTGACCCGAGTAGGCGATGCAGAGCGCGCCGTGGATGAAAACTTCCAAAGGCAGGGGCGAGGGTCGAGGGGCGAGAGTCGGGGGCTGAACTGGCTCTCGACTAATTTTTTCAATTTCCGTAATGCTGCACTCCCGCGCCAGCACGACAAGCTGGCAGCCGAGTTCACGGGCAAAATCCACGCCGGCGGCGCTGGAGATGGTCATCTGGGTCGAAGCGTGAATCGGAAAATCGGGCGAGAGCCGGCGGATCAGCCGGCAAATCCCGGCGTCCTGCACAATTACCGCGTCCACACCCGTCGAAATCATCGTCCGCAGATATTTTTCGGCGTCGGCGAGTTCGTTTTCGAAGACCAGCGTGTTGAGCGTCACATAGCCGCGCACGCCGCGCCGGTGGAGAAATTCCATCAGCCCGGGCAAATCGGCCGCGGTAAAATTGTCGGCGCGCATCCGCGCATTGAACTTTTCGAGGCCGAAATAAATGGCGTCGGCGCCGTTCTCAACAGCGGCTCGGGCGCAATCCCAATCGCCGGCCGGCGCGAGTAATTCGGGTAAACTTCGAATTTCGAGATTCGAAGCTTGAATTGTCGCCGGTTCAGGCTGGGTGGTGACGCTCATTTCGACCCGTGGAACTTAACACGAAGGTGTGAGGGCACAAAGCATCTTCGTGCCAGGCGGTATTTTTGAACTTGGCAATCAGGCTGAATGCGTCACTTTTATCCTGTGATTCATCCAACCGCCATCATTCATCCGAAAGCCAGGCTGGACGCGACCGTTCGCGTCGGGCCGTATGCCGTGATTGACGAAGACGTGGAGCTGGGCGCGCATTGTATTGTCGGGCCGCACGTTTATCTCACAGGATTGACGACGGCCGGTACGCACAATGTGTTTCATGCGGGCTGCGTTATCGGCGATGCGCCGCAGGATTTGAAATACCGGGGCGAACCAACGCGATTGCGCATCGGGGATCAGAACGTGTTTCGCGAACATGTCACTGTCCATCGTTCGACCAAAACCGACGGGGAAACCGTGGTTGGCTCGCACAATTTTCTGATGGCGAATTGTCACATCGGGCACAATTCCCGCTTGGCCGACCACATCATCATCGCCAACGGCGTGCTGTTGGGTGGACATGTGGTGGTGCAGGATCGCGCGTTCCTTTCCGGCAACTGTCTGCTGCATCAGTTCACGCGCGTCGGCACGCTGGCGCTGATGCAAGGCGGCTCGGCCATCAGCCAGGACCTGCCGCCGTTCACGGTGGCGCGCGGCGACAACGGGATTTGCGGGCTGAACGTCATCGGCCTGCGCCGCGCGGGAATTAACGCGGAACAGCGGATGGAATTGAAGCGGATTTACCATTTGCTTTTCCGCAGCGGGAGAAATTTGCGGCCGGCAGTTGAGGAAGCGCAAAAAAATTTCACCAGCCCCGCAGCGAAAATCATGCTGGATTTTGTCGCCGCAGCGAAACGAGGCGTATGCGCGGACGTTGGGGGTGTGGCCGGCGAAAGTGAAGATGCGTAGAGGAGCGTCTATGTATAAAATACTTGGTTCAGACGGGCATGAATACGGACCTCTTTCCACCGAGAAAATCAAGCAGTGGATTGCCGAAGAGCGGGTGGAGAAAAAAACACCCGTCCTGCCTGACGGCGCCGCCGATTGGGTTTTTCTGAGTTCCTTGCCGGAATTTGCGGAGGCGTTCGCGTCCCGGGAAAAATCGGGGGTTGCAGTTTCCGGCAATAAGCGGCGGTGGGGGGTGGTAGTTGGCATTGGGTTGGTTTTGCTGGCAGTAATCGGCATGGCCGTTATCTGGGTTCTGAAAAGCGCGAAGCATCATTGACCCGTGTATAAAATCATTGGAGCGGATGGCAGAGCATACGGTCCGGCAACCGCCGGGCAAGTGAGGCAGTGGATTGCCGAAGGCCGCGCCAATGCGCAGACGCAAACGCTGGCGCCCGGCGCGCCGGAATGGAAACCGCTCGGCGCGCTGCCGGAATTTGCGGGACATTTCGCGCCGTCAATTCCGCCGACCATCGGGCCGCCAAGGCCGGGGACTTCCATGGCGGTCCAATGGCCAAAAACCAATTCTTTTGCGACAACCGGATTGGTTTTCGGCGTCTTGTCGGTAATGTGCTGCTGCGGATGTCCATTTAACATTCTCGGGATCGTCTTTTCGCTCATCGGATTGTCGCAAATCCACCGGCATCCCGAACTCTACGAAGGCCGCGGCCTGGCCATCGCCGGGTTGATTCTTTCGGCGTCAAGCCTGGTTCTGGGGTTTGGGCTGGTCTTGTTCAATCTTGCACTCCACCCGGAAAACCTTGAATGGCATTTCAAGTCGTTTTGAACCTGAATCATGCGTACTGAATCACAACCCGTGCCGCCGAGAATCACCACGCCGCTGCCGCTCACATTTTTCACGGTGGTCGTGCTGGCGGCGGCGGCACTGGGCTCGGGCGCCATTCTGTTTTTCTTTGATCCGGCGAAGCACGGTTTTTATCCCATCTGTTTATTTCATTCGCTGACCGGTTGGTACTGTCCGGGGTGCGGCGCGACGCGGGCTGCGTATCAATTATTGCACGGTCACCTGCTCCGCGCGCTACAGGACAACGCCTTGTTCGTTTTGACGCTCGTGGTGCTGGCGGCACAGGGCGCATGGTCGGTGGCAAAAAAAATCCGAAACCAGCCGGTGGCGTTCGTTGTCTCGCCAAAAATGTTATGGGCGCTGCTTGTCATCGCGTTGGTGTTCACCGGATTGCGGAATTTGCCGGCCTTCGCATGGCTCTCGCCCTAGCCGGTTCAGCCGAGCCGGTGGTTTGTGCTCCGGGGTCAGCGGAACTTTTCGCTTTTATCGGCGCGGGTCGTCGTGTTCAATTGCTGGCCTATGAGTCTGACACATCCATTGACGACCACGACATTTGAGCTGCCGGGTTACCGCATTACCAAATCGTTTGGCGTCGTGCGCGGCATCATTGTGCGGTCGCGCTCCATCGTCGGAAATTTTGGCGCGAGCATTCAGGCGATTTTTGGCGGGAACATATCGCTTTACACCAATCTTTGCGAACGCACGCGCGAAGACGCCTTCAACCTGATGCTCACCCATGCCGGGGAACTGGGCGCGAATGCGGTCGTGGGCGTCCGTTACGACGCCACCGAGATTGGCCCGGGCATCACCGAGGTGCTGTGCTACGGCACGGCGGTTTATGTGGAAGCATCGCATTAACTGAATATGTCCGGACACAGCAAATGGGCCAAGGTCAAGCACTTCAAGGGTGCGATTGACGCCAAACGCGGGAAGATTTTTTCCAAGCTGGGGCGCGAAATCACCATTGCCGCCAAAATCGGCGGCGGCGACCCGGACATGAATCCGCGACTGCGGATGGTGCTGCTCAAGGGCCGCATGGCGAACATGCCGCGCGACAACATCGAGCGTGCCATCAAAAAGGGCACCGGTGGCGGGGAAGGCGCGAACTTCGAGGATTTGACCTATGAGATTTACGGTCCCCACGGCGTGGCGCTGTTGGTCGAGGTGAGCACAGACAACCGCAACCGCACGGCGTCGGACATTCGCAGCATCGTGACCAAGAACAACGGGAGCATCGCGACGCTTGGCTCGGTCAGCCGGTTGTTTCAGCGGAAAGGGCAAATCATCGTGTCACGCGAAGCGGCCGGAGAAGATTTGTTGATGGAACTGGCGCTCGAAGCCGGCGCGGAGGATTTCAAGGCCGAGTCCCAAGGCTATGAGATTCTGACCGAACCGGGAAATTTTGAGGCGGTACACAAACAAATTGAAGCCAAGGGTATCAAGTGCGAAGCGGCGGAAATCACGTCGCGGCCCACCCTCACCCTGCCCCTGGCCGGTGAAGCGGCGATCACGGCGGTCAACAAATTGATCGAGGCACTGGAGGAACATGACGACGTGAAGGAAGTTTATTCCAACGCCGAATTTCCAGAAGCGTGAACCGCGCGACCTGAAGCATGAAGGCATTAAGCGCTGACAGTTTTCTTGCGCGGTTGCTGGCCAGATTGGCGGCGGCGGTGATACGTCATCCCCGCTGGGTATGCTGGCCGCAGGTGGTGCTGTTCGTTATCTGCGTGGTTTATGCCCTGCCCAAGCCCTACGGCCATCTCGACTTCGACATGAACCAGGACAACCTGGTCGGACCCAACCAGAAATATCACCGGAATTTTCTCCAGTTCCAAAAGGAATTTCCACAGCCGGATGCCCTGGTGGTGGTGGTGGAGAGCGACAACATCGAGAAAAACCGGCAATTCGTCGAACGCATCGCCGCCAAAATGCAGGCGGAAACGAACCTGTTCCAGGATGTTTTTTACGCGCAGACCCCGATGATAATGGGTTCCAAGGGGCTGCTGTACGCGTCGGAGACGAATCTGGTGGAGGTGAAGACCATGCTCACCGCCGCCCAGCCATTCATCCGGCAGTTCACTCAGACAACCAATCTGGTTTCGTTTTTCGAGCAGATTAATACGGCGTTCCGCACCGCGCCACGCGAAGCCAATTCCAATACGGAATCACTGGTCAGTTCGTTGCCCGCATTGACGCGCATCGTGACCCAGGCCACTGATTCCCTGCAACGATCCGGCACGCCGCCCTCGCCCAACATCTTCACCCTGTTCGGCGGCGGAGAAGACGCCCTCCTTTCAAGTTACATCACGTTTGCCAACGGCCGCATTTTTTTGGTTAAAACCCATGCCCCCAGCGAGGAAATCAACCATACACCTGCGGGCCGGGCGTCCGCACCAACCCAGGACGAACTGGACGCCCGCTCGATTGACCGTTTGCGCCAGTTGGTCAAAGAAACGCAAATTGAAGTGCCCGGCCTCAACGTGGGACTCACGGGCGAACCGGTCCTGGATTACGATCAAATGATGCAATCAGAGAAGGACGCCACAATGGCCAGCATCGTGTCGCTCGTTTTGTGCATGCTGATTTTTGTGTACGGGTACAATGAGACCGGCCGGCCCTTCAAGGCAACGCTCTGCCTGGTCGTCGGGCTGGCCTACACGCTTGCGTTTGCCGCGCTGACGATCGGGCATCTGAACATTTTGACGGTTACATTTGTGCCGATGCTCATCGGTTTGGGGATTGATTATGGTGTGCATTTGATCACGCGTTATGAGGAGGAATTGCGGCATGGCAAAACCGAGGAAGCTGCGCTGACCAAGGCCATGATCTTCACCGGACAGGGGATTTTCACCGGCGCGTTGACGACCGCCGGCGCGTTTCTGGCGATGGCGTTCACGAATTTCAAAGGCATCCAGGAGATGGGCATCATCTGCGGCGGCGGCCTGCTGGTTTGTTTCATCCCCATGATGACCCTGCTGCCGGTGTTGTTGCTGCGGGGACGGCAAAACGTCATTGACCATCGGGCAACCGAGGACGAAACCCGGGCGCGGATTGAAAACATCTGGTTGCAACGGCCGGCGCTGGTGATGGGCATCACCGCCGGATTATGCGTGGCGGCACTGTTTGAAGCCCGCAAAGTCCATTTCGATTACAACCTGATCAAATTGCAGAGTCCCCGCCTGCCTTCAGTAGTCTTCGCACACAAACTGGTGGATTCGGCGGATAAATCGCTGCTTTACGGAGTGGTTATTGCCGACTCGCTGACCAATGCGGTTGATCTGGCGGAAAAATTAAGAAAGCTCCCGGTGGTCGCGGATATTGAGCCGCCATTTTACGCCGATTTTCTCGCGGATCAGACCCCAAAATTACGATTGGTTGGCGAAATCAAACGGCAAATCGCAACCCTGGCGTTCAACCCGCCGGACCTGTGCCCGGTGGATGTTTACGATTTGAGCCGGACGCTTTACGGACTTTACGGATATCTCGGCAACGCGCTCGAAGAGGTGGGAACCAATGAACCGGCCCTGACCCGGCAACTGGTTGCCTTGCGGAAAGCGATTGAAGATTTACGCAAGGCCATGCTGGCGGGCGGCGCTTCGGCACTTGAGGAGCACGCGCAAAAATTGGCGCAGTTCCAGCAGGCCTTGTTTTCCGATCTGATCGGGACCTTCCAGTTCCTGCAACATCAGGACGACAGCGCGCCGTTGCACGTCGAAGACCTGCCGCCAGCGGTGCATAACGAGTTTGTGGGTGTGACCGGAAAATTGTTGCTACAGGTTTATCCCAAGGATGATGTCTGGGAGCGTGACAACCAGGAAAAATTCGTCGCCGCTTTGCGAACCGTGGATCCCAATGCGACCGGCACACCGGTCCAGTTCTATGAATACGAGACGATGATGAAGGACAGCTTTGTTCAGGCGGCGTGGTATTCCTTGACGGCGATTGCGCTCATGGTGCTCTTCCATTTTCGGAGCGTGGGCGCCGTAATTCTGGCGTTGCTGCCGGTGGCCATCGGCACGCTTTGGCTGGCAGGGTTGATGGGCCGGTTGGGGATTCCCATTAATCTCGCAAATATCATGACGTTGCCGCTGGTCATCGGCATCGGCGTGACGAACGGCATTCACATTCTCAATCGTTTTGCCGAGGAACGCACGCCCGGCATTTTGTCGCGGAGCACCGGCAAAGCCGTGCTCGTGTCAGGGTTGACGGCCATTGCCGGTTTCGGCAGCCTGATGCTTTCCAAACATCACGGTTTGTACACTTTGGGTTGCCTGATGGCAACGGGCATTGCGACGTGCATGATTGCGGGACTGACATTTTTGCCGGCTTTGTTGAATTTGCTGGGCCGGCGGCGTCCGTTAATAAAACAACCCAGCGCCGACAACTCGCCGTCGGCACTGGGTCAGGAGGAACCGAGGTAAAACCTCAATTAGGTGGAAAGAATAAAGAAAATGCACAGAAAGTCAATATCAATGTTAAACTTAACTTCTAGCAGCCAGAAAACAAACAAATCAAGTTTTCAATAACGATAACGTAAGGTAATTGAAATCTTGACTATCGCTCGTCAAAGCTCACTCTGCCGGCTCCAAGACGCAATCATGTCCAACCCATCCAGAATATTCATTCATGGCTTGCGAATATGTTGCCTGGGCTGGGCAGTCGCCTTTTCCTCTGTTGCCTTTGCCGGGGATGGTTTTTCTGCCGGGCCGATCTTCGATCAATTTCCACTCACGCTGGATTCCGGTCGCCGAACCGAAGCCGTCGGACCATTTTTTTACAACCAGGAAATAGACACGGAAAAAACATGGGCCATTCCGCCGCTGCTTTCGTACGATGCCGACCCGGGCACCGAGTCAAAAGAATTCGATTTCGGTTATCCCCTGCTGACCTACGAGCGATTTGGCTTGGAATACCGCTGGCAGTTCTGCCAACTGCTCAGTTTTGCCGGCGGCCAGAGTCCCAATAATGATTCTGCTCAAAAGCGCTTCACGCTGTTCCCGCTCTTTTTTCAGCAGCGCTCACCGGCGCCGGATGAAAATTACACCGCGCTCTTGCCACTTTACGGCCACCTCCAAAACCGGCTGTTCCGCGACGAAATTTCCTTCGTCTTGTTTCCCATTTATATCGAGACACGAAAGCACGACGTGATTACCGACAATTACCTGTGGCCTTTCTTCCATTTGCGGCATGGCGACGGCCTGTTTGGCTGGCAGTTCTGGCCGCTCGTGGGTGATGAGCACAAGGACGTGACCACGCACACCAACGGATTCAACGAGACTGAAATCGTTCCCGGGCATGACAAGTTTTTCGCGCTCTGGCCGTTCTATTTCGATGAAGCCACCGGCCTTGGCACCGATAATCCGGAAAAATTGCATGCGCTGTTGCTGGTTTACGCGCAGTCGCGTTCGCCCCAGCGCGATTACACCTCCGTGATCTGGCCATTTTTCGCCTGGATTGACGATCGCGGGAAAAAATACCGCGAATGGCAGCTTCCCTGGCCAATCGTGATTGTCGCGCGCGGCGAGGGCAAAACCATCACGCGGGTTTTTCCCCTGTTCAGCCGGGCGCACGATGACGAGCAGGAAAGCGATTTTTATCTCTGGCCGGTTTACCGCTACAATCACCTCCACGCCGGGGTGCTCGACCGGGAGCGCACCCGCATAGTGTTTTATTTGTTTGGAAACCTGACGGAAAAGAACACCGACACAGGTGCCATCCGCCATCGTGTTGACTTGTGGCCGTTGTTCACCTGGCAACGCGATTTCAAAGGCAGGGAGCGTCTGCAAATTCTCGCCCCCATCGAACCGATGCTGCCCAATAATCGCGGCGTCGAACGCAACTGGTCGCCATTGTGGTCTCTGTGGCGCTCGGAAAGCAATTCGCAGACCAGCGCGGCCAGCCAGTCGCTGTTGTGGAACTTTTACCGCTGCGACACGACCCCGGCGGCTAAAAAATGCTCGCTCCTGCTTGGCCTTTTCCAGTATCAATCGGATTCGGAAACCAAACGGTTGCGGCTGCTCTATGTTCCGGTGTTCAAGTGGCACCGGCAAATGAGTCCGCCGGCAAAATGAATTATGTTTGAGAACATCGGTGAAATGGCCCTGTTGTTTTGGCGCACACTGCTGGCGTTGCCGGTTGCGTGGCGTCAGCGGCAGAAAATTTTCGACCAGTTCTTCGAAATTGGCAATGCCAGTTTGCTGATGGTCTGCGTGCTGTCGTTTTTCATCGGGGCGGTCATCGCGTTGCAAACCGGGCCGGTTTTGGTGGAGCGCGGTCTGGCCAGCGCGGTCGGCGGAATTGTGGGCATCGCGCTGGCCAAGGAACTGGCCCCGGTGATGATGGCCATTCTTATCGCCGGACGCATCGGCTCGGCGATGGCGGCGGAAATCGGTTCCATGCGTGTCTATCAGGAAATTGACGCGTTGCGCACCATGAACATCAATCCGGTCCACTACCTCGTGCTGCCGCGATTGATCGCCATTGCCTTTGCCCTGCCGCTGCTCGTGATTTTTGCGATTCTGGTAGGCTGGCTCGGCGGCGCAGTCGTCGCGGAAACCAACAGCCACATTGCCATTCCGTTTCAGGCGTTTTTTTCCGACCTGCGTAACATTGTCGTGCTCAAGGACGTGGCCAACGGCGTGTTCAAAAGTTTTTGTTTCGCACTGATCATCGGCGTGGTTTCGTGTCATCAAGGTCTGGCGACGATCGGCGGACCGCGCGGCATTGGCCGTTCGGTTACGAAGGCGGTTGTGAATTCGATCATCCTGATTGTGATTTTTGACTACGTGCTAACGCGCATCCTGCTGCAATAATGAACGCTCCAGACAATCACCGTTCCGGCGTCGGCCTCCAGGTGCGCGGCCTGCGCAAAAGTTTTAACGGGCAGGCGGTGCTCAATGGCATTGATTTCGAAGTTCAGCCCGGCGAAATATTTGTCATCATGGGGCCGAGCGGCAGCGGCAAAAGCGTGTTGCTCAAACACCTCATCGGACTCGAATCGCCCGATGCCGGCGAAATCCTCATCAATGGCGAGTCCATCCAAACACCGGAAATCGCGAGCAAATACCGGCTCGCGCTGGTGTTCCAGTCCGGCGCATTGTTCAGTTCGCTGACGGTCGGTGAAAACGTCGGGCTTTACCTGAGCGAGCACCGGCTCAAATCACCCGCGGAAATCGCGCGCATCGTCGCTGAAATGCTTGATGCAGTCGGCCTCAAAGGCACCGAGGACAAAATGCCCAGCGACCTTTCCGGCGGCATGAAAAAGCGCGTCGCCATCGCCCGCGCGCTCGTCATTGAGCCGCAAATGATTCTTTACGACGAACCGACGAGCGAGCTGGATCCGCTTTCTTCCGTCGTCATTGGCGAGGAAATTCTCAAGCTCCAGCGGCGCATTCAGGTCACATCGCTGGTGGTGTCCCACGACCGCGACCTTGCCTTCGGTGTGGCCGACCGCATCGCCGTCATCAATGAAGGCCGCATTCTCACCATCGGCACACCGGAAGAGGTTAAACGTTTTGCCGACCCGCTCGTCCAAAATTTTTTGCACGCAGATTTTAAACGCGAATCCCAATCTAAAAGCTTATGAAAAATTCACTCGAAACTCGGCTGGGCGTTTTCGTGGCCCTCGCGGTCATTGTCGCCGTGGTCATTGTTGAAACGCTGGGCGGCATGGAATCCTTCCGCGGCGGCTACCGTGTCAGCGCGCTGTTCAATACCGTGCAGGATTTGAAGGCCGGCAACAGCGTCAAAATGGCCGGCGTGGAAATTGGCCGCGTCGAAAAAATCGCGCTCGTCAGCGACAAGGCCAGCGTCACGATGAAGCTTCATTCCGCCGCCGTTGTGAAAACGGACAGCAAGGCGGTTATCAAATTCACCGGCCTCATGGGGCAGAATTTTGTTGCCATTGATTTCGGGTCGGCGGACGCGCCCAAGGCGGTTGATGGCGCGGTGCTTACGACCGTGGAACAGCCCGACCTCAACGCCATCATGGCCAAGCTCGACAGCGCCGCCACCGGCATTGAAAATTTCGGCAAGAGTTTTACCGGTGACAAAATTGACAATTTGATCGGCCCGCTGACCGATTTCTTCAAGCAAAACAGCAGCCACATTGGCGGGGCCATCTCCAACATCGAAAATATTTCCGGCCAGATTGCGAGCGGCCAGGGCACGGTCGGGAAACTCATTTACACCGATTCGCTCTACGATTCCGCGCTCGCCACCGTTACCAACCTCCAGGATGCCGTGACCGAGGTGCGGGGGGTCATCAGTGGTATCACCAACGGCCAGGGCACGATTGGCAAACTGGTGACCGACGATACCCTTTACACTGCGACCACCTCTTCGATGACAAACCTCAGCCAGATTTTGCTGAAGGTCAACCAGGGACAGGGCACGGTCGGCAAGCTCGTCAACGACCAGGAGTTTTATAAGAACGCCAAGCTCACGCTGCAAAAAATGGATAAAATGGCCGACAGCCTGGAAGATCAAGGTCCCCTCAGCGTTGTCGGTCTTGTGGCCGGCAAGTTGTTTTAGCTTGTCCGTGTTCCGTTCCAGCTCTACGCCAGGCCGAGGTTTTTCAAGACCTGCACGGTGGAACGTGATTTGTTCAGCGTGTAAAAATGCAGCCCCGGCGCGCCTGCGCGCAACAGCTCCTCGCATTGCCGCGTGGCGTATTCGATGCCGAATTCGACGGCCGCCTCGTCGTTGTTCGCCAGTTGATCAAGTTTTGAGCGGAGCGTCGGCGGGATCTTGGCGCCGCAGAGCTGCGTGAATTTCGTGATTTGCGCGGCGCTTACAATCGAAACGATGCCGGGCACGAGCGGGGCGCGGACGCCCAGTTGGCCGGCAACGAAATCGCGGAATTCAAAATAATCCGCATTGTCGAAAAACAACTGGGTTAGAACGAAGTCCGCGCCAGCGTCCAATTTTTCCTTCAAATGCCGCCAGTCGGCGTGTTTGCCTTCCCGGCACGCGATGTGGCCTTCGGGAAAACCGGCAACGCCGACGGAAAAATCGCCCGCCTCGCGGATAAACCGGACGAGTTCCGAGGCGAATTCAAAACCGCCGGGCGCCGGCTGAAATTCACCGCCCACCGGCGGATCGCCGCGCAGCGCGAGTATGTTTTTGCAATCCAGCGAGCGAATCTTTTCCAAAAGCCCGCGCACCTGTTCGCGGCTGTGACCCACACATGTGAGATGCGCCAGCGCTGTGAGACCATGCTGCCGTTGGATGCGATCCACAATCATCAGCGTTTTGTCACGCGTGCTGCCGCCGGCGCCGTAGGTGACGGAACAATAATCGGGTTTGGCCTGGAGCAGGGCGGGTATTTGCCTTTCCAAAAGATTACGGTCGCCCTCTTCGGTTTTCGGCGGGAAAAATTCAAAGGAAATGACCGGACGACCGGACGCGCGCTTCGCCGAGTGAATGTCACGAATGAATTGCATTGAGACTTTGAATTATTGGCGGAAAGCGTGCGGAAAGCCAAGTTTTGAAATGAATTGTTGGAGCAGGCGCAAGAAGGATTGAACGACTTTGAACTTGGGGTGATTTAAGCCTCGTTACCTCGGCTCCTACCCAGAAAAAAAAGCCCCTTCCGGAACAACCGGAAGGGGCCTGAATATTTTAGCTGAGATTAGAACTGATAAACGGCTTGTAACGCAACCAAGATGGCGTTCTCATCCGACGGAGTGCTGCCGCTGAGGCTGCCGCCATAAATGTCGTGGCTGGCGTGATCCCAACGAACTTCCAGACGGGTCAACACATTGGCCCACAGGTTGTATTGGACGGTGCCTGTGAAGGCAACGGCGCTCTGCCCACCAGGCAATGCACTGCCATCCGGGTTAGTGTAGCCCAGAGAGCTCAGGTAGTTCTTGGCCCACTCAGCGCGTCCATTGAAGGACAGTTTCGAGGTCGCTTGGAAGTTGACATAACCTGCCAGCGCCCATGGGTTATTCGAACCGTAGGCAGTCTGATAATCAAATGAAGCGCCCAGCTTCAAGTTTGAGTTAGGCGTTGGCAGTATGCCGCCCACATACCAACTGGTCGTGGCATCGTTGGCGCCACCACTCACATTGCTTTGAATGCTTGTATCGCTGTAAACACCATTCACCACACCGGCAGACAGGGTCGCGCCGGAAGCCCAGCCAAAACTTTGCGGGGCTGTCACGGTGATCATGCCCATGTAAGTCTTGAACGAATCAGCCTGTGAGTTGCCAACCGCTCCGCCGACTTGTTGCGGGGTATGGTCATTAATAATCGGCCCCTTGCTGTCAGCAATGCCGGCGCTGATTGTCAGCACATCACACACCTTGTAAGTTGCCAACAAACCTGTGAAAGTTGTTGGCTCCATGGTGTAGCCGTAGGAGTGAGTGTAGTTCGGATTTAATGGCGAACTGGTGGATTCGTAACCGATGATGCTGTCGAACACACCGAGCTTCCAGTCAATCCCGTTGCCCACCGGGGTGCGCAGGCTGATGTAGGCCTGACGAATGGCGTAATCGCTGCCAGCGGTGCTTGCTCCATTACTCGCCAAAATGTTATTCCCTCCGCTGGTTCCCAGCGTTGTGGCATCCGGACCAAACCACATTTCAACGTGATAACCGGCAGCCCAAGGACTTTCATCCATCGGCTTGTCGAGAGCCAAGTCAATGACGTTCAGGTTGAACCCGTTGGCCTTGCTGGAATTGGCCACCCCCTGATATTGGGACGGAATGACTCCCCCAACCGACGGAAGCCTGGGGGTGCTTTGGAAAGCGACCGGGGCCACACTTGCGCCACCAGACGGATTCCAATTGATTGAGGTATCCACATACCCACTGAGGGTGGTGTTTGAGAGCGCGGTTTGCACCTGGCTCATTTTAGTTTCGTCTGCACGCGCCGCCGAGGCAAGACTGACCACGCCAAGCGCAGCAAGACCGACTGTCCATTTATTAAACTTCATCTGGTTCCTCCGATGTTGTTTGTTTTAATTGGTTTCTGTTTTTTAAGTGCCTATGCACTTCAGAGCAAAACCCGTTTGCCCTGGCACCAAATGGTGCAATTTCAAGGAAAATAGGAAAATTCCAATTATTTTACAACAAAAATTTTTAGGAATTAAAATTTCTCAATGTGCTCATAATCAATATGTTACATCAATAACCCGGGTTTTGGTTCCAATTTTATGCAATGATTGTGTGAAGTTCAGGCACTCGCAACCCTTCTGGCCTTTGGAAGTTGTGGATTCTGCTGGGTTTGAGTTTGGCGCTATCGGCTGGAACAAATAGTGCTTTGTCAGACGGCGTAAGCCCCATTGCAGGTTGCGATGGGGTGAGTTTTGAGAGTGGTTCTATTACGAAATCAAAAGTATGCCATCATTTGCCTATTCAGCCCGGGAAACGGCCACTGGCCGGGAAATCAACAGCACGGTCGAAGCCGCGACGGAACAAGCCGCCATTGCCGCGTTGCTTAACCGCAACCTGTTGGTGGTGTCCATCCAGGAAAAGATCTCCAAAAAAGGCAAAACGCAGGGCGGCAAGGTGGGGCTGAACGATTTGGTCGTTTTCACCCGCCAGTTGGCGACGATGATCGAGGCGGGCATTGCCATCGTGCAGGCTCTGCAAGCGCTGGGCGAACAAACGCCGAACAAGGTCATGCGCGACGTGATTCGGGACATATGCGTGCGCGTGGAAAGCGGCGAAAGTTTTTCCGAGGCGCTGCAAAGGCATCCCAAGACGTTCAACAAGCTTTACTATTCCATGGTGTCGGCGGGCGAGAAGGGCGGCTTGCTGGCTGAAATTCTCGCGCGTCTGGCGACTTATCTGGAAAGGGCCGAACGCCTTCGAAAAAAGGTCAAGACCGCAATGATGTATCCGACCGCCGTGACCATTGTGGCGATTTCCATCACAACTTTTCTGCTGGTAGAAATTGTTCCCACCTTCAAGGACATTTACTCTGGCTTCGGCGCGAAATTGCCCGGACCGACACAGACCTTGATGGACATCAGCGAGATCGTCAAAAAATTCTTTCTCGTGTTTATCGTTGCCGCGGGTGCGGCCGTGTGGGGATGGTTGTATTTCATCAAAACCAAAACCGGCCGCGAGTTTTGGGATAATTATCGCCTCAAGCTGCCGATTTTCGGACCCATCGGGCATAAAATTTGCCTTGCCCGCTTCACGCGCACGCTCGCCTCGCTCGTTCGCAGCGGCGTGCCCATCCTGGAAGTGCTGCAAATTGTCTCTCAAACCGTCGGCAACGTCGTCATGGAAAAAGCCATCAAGACTGCCGCCGGCGATATCGAACGGGGCGAAGGCATATCCGCCGCGCTCGGCAAAAACCCCATCTTTCCCAGCATGATTATCCGCATGCTCAGCGCCGGCGAACAAACCGGCAACATTGACAACATGCTCGAGCGCGTTTCGAACTTTCTCGACGAAGAGATTGAATCCACGCTTTCCGGCCTCATGTCGCTCCTTGAACCCATGCTGATTGTTTTCCTGGGAGTGGTCATCGGCGGCATGGTGATCTGCATGTTCCTGCCGATCTTCAACCTCGCCAACATCGTCAACGGCGGGTAACCAAACCGTAACGCCCCGTTCGCCAACCGCCGGTCGAATTCATTTCGTCCGGCGGTTGTTTTTTATACCGCAACCGTTTTGGCCGGCTGCGGCTGAAGAATCTTGATTTTAGGATGGCGCGCGCGGATTTGTTCCTCAAACCACAGGCGCGAATCGTCACCGCCGTGGCCAAGCAAAATTGCGCGCGGAGAAACCCGCCCGACAAAATCCAGCAAATCCTCGCGATTCGCATGCGCGGTCAAATTGAAATCCAGCAGTTCGCATTTGCGGGTGACCTGGCCGGCGCTGGGGCTGAACACAAACGTTTCGCCGGGCTTCGCCGCCTTCAACCGTCCGCCCGGCGTGGACGGGTCCGCGTAACCGACAAAGAAAATCGCCTGCCGTTCATCGCCGATCATGCGCGCGGCGAGGTTGTGCGCGGCGGTGTTCTCGCTCATCATGCCGGCGGTGATGACGAAGATGCGTCCGCCGCTGAGCTTCATTTTTTCGGACTGTCCCTGTTCCAGCACGATGAGTTGCAGCGCCTCGTGCAGTTGCAAACTCGAGTGCTGCCGGTGCGTCCGGTGCGCCTCCAGATCATAGATTTCCGTGAACACGCGGCCCAGCCCGCCGATGAAAACCGCCTGCGGCTTTAATTTGCCCGCGCGCATGAGCAGCGCCAGCAACGCCAGAATTTCCTGCGTGCGTCCCAGCGCGAACGACGGAATCAGCACGCAGCCCTTGCGTTTGAGTGCGTTCTGGATCGCCGCGGTGAGCCGCTCGATTTCGCCTTCGCGCGAAAAACCCGGCGGCGTGGCGCGGTTGCCGCGCGTTGTTTCCATGATGAGCACGTCGGCCCTCACGTCTTCAAATCGCGCGGCCCGCAGAATCGTCTGGTCGTGAAAACACACGTCGCCGGTGTAGAACAGCGTCTCCTTTTTCCCGCGGACCAAAAGGCCCGCCGAGCCCAGCGTGTGGCCGGCATCGAAAAATTCCAGCGTCGGCGAGGCGAATCCCGCGCGGGTTTTGTGATACGCGGCCCATTCGACCTCGCGGTTGTACTTGAAACCTTGAAACAGCGGCGCGATGTCGTCCACCTCGTCGTGCGTGTAGAGCGGATATTCCCGGATGCCCAGTTCGTCGCGCTGGCGCGTCATCACGTTCACCGAATTGTGCAGCACGCGCTCGACGATGAAATAGCTCAGCTCGCTCATCAGCACGTGCGCCTTGGGAAAATGCCGGCACGCCACCGGCAGCGCGCCAACATGGTCATGATGGCAGTGCGAAATCGCAATCGCATCCACCTCCACATTTCCCGCCTTGCCGAACAACGGCAGTCCGTCGCGCCCTTCGCGTTTGGGATGCATCCCGGCGTCGAGCAAAATGCGGTGGCCGTCCACCTCCACCAGCCACGCGCTCGCCCCGATGTCCGTGTCGGGATTCAGATTCGTGATGTTCACAAACTAATTGAACCACAGATGGACGCGGATGGACACAGATAAAGATGCAGGAATCAAGGTAGCGAGACTCTGGCGGAATTTACGATGTTCGATTTGCGATTTACGAATCCATCCACAAATCAGCGCAACGCGTAAATCGAATATCGTAAATCGAAAATTCACTTTGCCGGATACCGCCAGACCCAGTCCCCCTTTTGGATGTCCACCGAACCATCCTTTCTGAGGCCAACCTCGCCGCCGTCATCTGTCTCATTCCAGCCGACGGAGTAGAGAACGAATTGCCCGTCCGAAGTGCGGCGATAATGCAACGGCTGACCGTTGATGATGTCATGCGGAAGCTTTCCCAAGAACTGCGGCGCGAGCGCGTCGAGCGCTTCTGGATATTCGCCGTGCGCCAGCCGGTAACGCTCCAGTGCAATGGCCACGCGCGCCAAATCCACCGACTCTTGAGCGTTGGCGTATTTTCTCACGGCGGCGCCAAATGCGGGAAACAACATGGCCCCAAGCCGGTTGTAAGGACTAATATGTCTAAATTCCAAGTCAATCGCCGCATCAGCGTGGCGAGCGGACGCCGGAGAAACGATCCGGCGGTCCAAATCAGCCAAGGGCAAATACTGTTGAACCATAAGCCGGGCGCAGCGAAGCTGATTCTGATAAAACCAGCCGCTAGGGATTAAATAGCTGATGCTTACGGCTTGAGCTGGCCGGGTTGAGTCGCCATCGCTGGACATCATATTTGAAATCTGTTCCGGGTGACGTCGCAGAAAGTCAATGATTCCTACCTGGCATAACACCATTTCTCCGCGCAAGGCCGTACCGTAATCGGGCAGGAAATCCAGTTTTGCCAGTTCCGAGTCGAGTTCAACGAGTTGTGCCTCCGACCATCTATGTTCCGTCAAACCCTCGTAAATCGGCTGGATCGTGAGATTCACCATCGCGATGCGGACCAATTGAGAAATCAAAATCGGCTCGGTGCGAATCGAATCAGCCAGTCGCAACATGAGTTTTGCGTCATCCAGCGCCATTTCATTCTGGCCGAGTTGTAATTCAGCAATTGCGCGCAATTGCAACACCCGGGCAGACCTTTTCAAATCAGCCAGATGTGGGAACAAAATGACGGCGGGATTTTCCGAGTCGTAATTGAGTGGGAACCGCGAATAAGCGAAATGGCTTGCTTTGCGCAATTCCTCAATGGCCGAATCGTATTTGCTCAACGCCAGCAGCATGTCGGCGGCGGCCGATTGTGGTTGAGGTGCAACGGGAAATTCGTTGGTCGTTGCCGCCAGCGCCCGATAGTATTTTTGCCAAACGCTCAAATCGCTCATGGTTGATTTCTGCCAATTGCCGATGCCATTGGCGGCCCATTCATCGTTGCAGGCTGCCTTCATATTCAACCGGTCAACAATGTTCGTGTTCGGCGGATTGATCCGATGGCCGTTCTTATCCAAAATGTTGAGATAACTGCTGGCAACAATCGGGGTCATGGCAAAATTCTGATCTTCCGGCACCGCTGGCGGAATGACACTGGGAATATCGAATCGTTCACCCTTGGCTTCCCATTCCTGTTTGAATTTGTTCCAGGCGTGCCAGCCACGCCAGTCCTCCTCGGCATAAAACAACGCAATCAATGTAATAAAGCATGCCAGTGCAAAAAGTGTCCGCCGCCAGTGTTTCCAAAAAAGCCAGCGCAGCAGCGGCCATACGACGTAAATCAAAACCAGACAAGCCACAAGAACCCCGACTGCGGTAATTCCCAGTCCCAGCAGCCAGTCGGGCAACGTGTGGTTCAAATCGAGCAGCGCGGTGATGCAATTGACCAGAATGATGCCCAACAAGAGGCCAACCACTGCGACGGCCGGCCAGATGACCAAGGCCGTCCGCCCAGTGAAAGATTTCTGCCAGATGCTTTTGGGCTCTTCGTTCATAAATTTTTAGCCATTGTCTGCCGGTTCGTCCGAAAAGTGGCGGTCAACCGCCGCAGTCCAGACGCTGCGCGTTTGCCTTGTGTCAACGAGCGCGCGAAGCGTCTGGACTACAGTTGCTTCAGCACTGCTCTGGCGAGCGAACAAAAAGTTCACGCCGCCAAAAATTCCACCCGTTTGCTGCGTGGCTGCGGCATAAAGGATTTAGACCGGTCCGCGTCGCGTATGTCACGCGGGCCGATCAGTTCAGCCAGCATCCGCTGCTGTTGCCGCAGTTCCACGATGACCTCGGGTGATGGTGGCGAAGATTTCTCCGCCCGAACCGGCGATGGGTCGCGCATGGAAAAATTCACCGCCAGAATTAAAAACCAAATTGCCGCCAGACCGGCCCAGGCCCGGGGATGAGGCCATAGAATGGTTGAAAGTTGAGCGTTGAGGGTTGAGAGAAAAGAGTGACGCGTGACACGTGACGCGTGACACGAAGTCGCGGCGGCCAGAATTTCCCCGCGCCATTCTGCGGGAATTTCCTTCAGCGGCTGCCGCTGCAGTTTTTGTTCAAAATCGTCCGGTTTCATTTGCTTTGTGACTTTTATGACTTTTCGCGGCTATTTAATTTCCTCGTAAAGGGGACGCAGCCGCTCGCGCAATTTGTCTAAGCCATAGCGATACCGGCTGGCCGCCGTGTTCAACGGGATGTCCAGCGCCCCGGCGATTTGCTCAAAGGTCAGCCCATCCCACAGTTTCAAATGCACCACGGCGCGCTGATCCGACGGCAGTTCAACCAGCGCTTCGGCCAGTGCGGCGCGAAAAGTCTGTTCGTCCGGATCTCTGGTTGGCGCAAACGGGGAGATGATTTCGGCGGTGAATTGTTCACGGGTTTTGTCGCGCGTGCCGCGCCGGCGGATCAAATCAATTGCCGCGTTATGTGCCAGCCGGATGAGAAACGCGCGCTCGTCCCGCACACCGGCCAGCAATTCCGGGTCGCGGGCGAGTTTGACGAAAACGACCTGGAGCAGGTCGCGGGTGTCTGCCTCATCGCGGGTCAGGCTCAGGAGAAAGGCATAAAGCGCCTGGGCGTGCTCGTCGTAGAGCCGTTCGATTTCCGGTCCGCAGGCCATTTCTATCCTATTGACGCACTTGGCGGGCAAATTTGTCTAGCCGGAAAAATCAAGATGGTTGCCGGTCTTCGCAGAAAAAATTAACCGCTCGCGTTGGCGGATCGTTGTTTAAGCTGTTCCGCGTTTGTGGTGGTTGGTCCCCGGGATCGCTTGGCGCGTCGGCAAAGGAATCGCTTTCACACCCTTTTTCCTGACACGTTTTTTTTTCCTGACACGTTTTTAAACCACTGTCATGCTATATTATTTATGGAAATGCTCTAATTCTCTGCCGAATGCAATCCGCCCGTCCCGGCGCGGAAGGCGATGTTGCTGCGTTCCGGATTTTCCGGCGATGGTTGCGTGCAGTTCCAGACGCACGCGCCGCAGTGGACGCATTTCTCGCGGTCAAAATTCGGCACGCCGGCGTCCCCCAGCGTGATGGCCTGACCGCTGCACGCCTCGATGCAAATCTTCGCGCCGCATTTCTCGCACAGTTCCGGGTGCAGGAACTCGACGTGGTCGGCGTAACCGAGGGGCGCCTGCACCTTGCCGCCCATGAGCAGCGCATCCTGATGCGACATGAGCAACTGGCCGTCGTAAGGAATCGCCGGCCAGCCGGCTTTCTCCATCAGCGCGCCGTGGAGGGAGCTGTTCCGTGCCTGGCATTGGGCATGAATCTTGGCGATTTCTTCCGGCGAAATCCGGCCCCGATAATATTCCTCGATGGACGGGATGCGTTTCCAAGGCGGCACGGGATCGCTGGCGAGTGTGAGTTTGCCGTTGGTCAGGCCGGCGAGCGCCATGCCGATCATGCCGCGCACCACGCCTTTTTGAAAACCATCGCGCGATTTCTCGGCCACGATCGCTTCCTTTTCCACCCAGCTTGCGCGGCGGCGCTTCACGTAAGTTTCGTCAAGGTTTTGTTTCGTGAAAGGTTTCTTTGCCTTGAGCAATTCGAGCACGGCTTCGGCAAGTTGCGTGCCGGTGGCCCAGGCTTCATCCACGCCGGAACCGGTAAGCACATTCGTGCTGCCGCTGCCTTCGCCGACGCGCGCATAACCATCACCAACGAGGTGCGGTTCGCCGCGGCGACCCGATTCGCCGAGTGTCTTCGCGCCCCACGAACGGAGCTTGCCGCCTTTGAGGTAACGCCAGAGATACGGGTGCAGCATCCAGTGCTGGAGCTGGCGATAGGCCGTGCGCATGGGGCTGTCGAACCACGACGGCACGAAAATGCCGAGCGACGCGACGCGGTCGGGATGGACGTAGAAGAATCCAAAAATCTCCGGCTCCGGAAAACCGAACGTGTGCAACACGGTGCCAGCTTTGAGCGGCGTGTCTTCGGGCAAATCCACGACGAACTTCATGCCCACCGCCCAGTCCCGCGTGTGATGGCCTTCGGGCAGGCCGAAGTGGGCATCCAGTTGCTGGCCGATGGGACCGACCGGGCCATCAGCGACGACGGTGAGCGCGGCATGAATATCCATGCCGGGGGTGAAGCCATCGGCAGGCTTGCCTTTTTTGTCCACGCCTTGATCGAGCAAACGCACACCGATAACTTTGGAATTTACAGCCGTCGAGGTAGGGCGCGTCACTCCGTGCGCGCCGCATCCACATTCATCAAGCCCCGGTGCGCACGGAGTGACGCGCCCTACCTGATCTGGTTCGCAGGATTCGATCAGCACTTGTGACACGGGTGTTCCGGGCCAGATTTGGACCGTGCCGGTGCTTTGCACCTGCGCGCCGACCCATTGCATGAACTGGCCCATGGATAGAATCAAGCCGCCATCCTTGTGCAGGAATGGAGGCGTCCACGGCAGATTCAGCGCATCGTGCTCGACCGGCAGCGCCCACTTGAACGTGCGAATCATCGCATCCGCCGCGCGCAACATGGCCGAGCGGCGGCTGGCGCCAATCGGATCGAGCAAATAAAGAACTTTTTCTTCGCCGACCGGCGCGCTCATCGGAATCTGCGCCTGGTCGAGATTAGGAAACGTTGCGCGCAAAGCCCGCGCTTTCGTCACAACGCCGGAAACACCGAAGCCAATGTCATCGGCGCGTTCGTAACAGAGCACCTGCGGTGGCATGCCTGGCATGGTGGCGCTTTCGAAGGCCGGGGTCCCATCCGCATTGACGAGTTGCTTCGAGAGTGTGGTGAGAAATCCCGCCGTGGCCGGGCCGAACCCGACGCAGACAATATCTACATCCATGCGCTGGCGCTCGATGGTTGGTTGATCGGGCATGAAAAAATGTTTTATCCAGTGTCCGTCTTAATGTAGAAGTTGACGTGAGGAGGCTCTAACCTTTTTTTGTCTGAGACTCGTCATCCCTACTGCTACGAAGCTTTGCTGTGGCTTCATCCCGAACATGAAATCCAATTTCCCGGCGTTTCGGTTCCGGCTGGGGTGGTAGCGGCTCCATGAGCTTTTTAATTTCGTCAAGGATGTGGACGATGGCTTGCTCGTGAACACCAACCGTCCCGTCAATCGCCGCTCCAACTCCGCAAGCTTTTCCGCCAGATGCCGGTTCTCTCCCAACGTTTCGCGCATCTTGATGAAGGACCGCACCACAAACACGCTCATCTGCACGGCACGCGGACTGTTCGGGACATTCGCCGCCATGATCGCGCCGTGTTCGGTGAAGGCGATGGGAACATACCGTCGGCCACCACGTCCCTTTGAGGTCACAACTTGTGACCTCAAAGCCGCAACCTCTTGTGGTTCAAGCTCAAACGCAAAATCATCCGGGAACCTCTCGTTATTTCGTTTGACGGCTTGATTCAACTGCTTGGTCGGCACACCGTAAACCCACGCCAGATCGGCGTCCAGAATGACGCGCTGGCCGCGAATGAGGTGGATTAAATTTTCGACGGGTTCCATCTCCAAGCTGGTGGGTCGCGTCTTCATATCATTTCACCATTCGTTATCTTTGATGTGGCAATTGCAACATCAAACCGAAAGACGGGCCAAACCCGACGCAGACGATGTCCGCGTCCATACGCTGCCGGTCCAACTGAGTCTGTGCTCCGTCCGTGCTTACACCGGATAATCCAGCGCTTCGCGGGTCATCACTTTCGTCAACGCCTCGGCGGCGCGGTCCTTGGCGAGGCGGCTCCCGGTAAGACAGCCGTCCAGCTTCGAGCGCAACCGCGTGAAGGTTTCGAGTCCGGCGAACTTCACGCACGGGCCGGCCTTGTGCGGATGCGACCCGCCTTCTTCCAACACATCGGAGTAGGCGCGGGCAGAGCTGTCCATGCCGGGGATGAGTCCTTCGAGCGATTCGAGTTCCGCGGCGCAATAACAAACGTGGCTGCTGGTTTCGTCCCACGCCGGATGGCGATTGTAGCCGTGGACGATTTCGGCACAGATGCGGCCGACTTCGCCGCCAGCGCGCGCGCATTGCACGTGGCAAAGGTCCATGAAAAAATCCACCGTGCCGTCCAAGCCATCGGCGAGCGCGGGATTCTCCGCGCCTTTCGTTTCAAGTTCGATCACATCCAGGATGAATTGCCGCGCGGCGAGCAGCCAGCACAGCGCATCAGCCAGCGGGAAAGTCACGCCCTGGCGCGACTTGTGGTAGAGCTTCACGCCATCGGCGTCCTTGGCATTCTGCACGTGATTGAGCGTCCAGAACCAGAGTTGCATGGCGCTGGCCAGCGTGCAGGCGCCGGTGCCGGGCCGTTCGGAGGCGATGCGCCGCATTTCCAGAATCCACTGCTGGAATTGCGCGAGAAACAAATCCGTGGTCATCGTGATGGAGAGTTGGAGGCGCTGCACGGCCTCGGGACCTTCGTAGGTGGCTTCGAGCTGCGCGTCCATCCATTTCTGGCCGAGGAATCCCGGACAATCCTCCGTGACGCCGTAACCCCCCATAAGGCTGACGGCCTCGCGCATCATGGTCGCGCCGTGGCCGGTGTTCCAAAGCTTGCACGCCGGGCAAAGGACGTTGGCGAGCGAGTCGAGTTTGACAAACTGGACGAGCAGGTCGGCTTCCAACTCCTCCTGGCGCTTCAAATCCCGTTCGCCCACCGGCAGGGACAGAATCTGGAGTAGTTCCAGCGCGTCCTGTCGTTTCGCCGCCAGTTCCTTGAGCGCGGCGCGCCCGGTCAATTTTTTATCCACAAGCAGTTGGTCCTTCTGCCGCTCCAGCGGATCGAGCACGTCGAACATTCGCGCGGCCTCAAAACCGAGCGACGCGCTTGCCTCGCCGGCAGCCCAGACATCCACGAGACGGTGCAGCCCGTCTTCTTTTTGCTGCAAACCAAGTTCGTAGCGTGGTGTGCCGGGCGCGCCTTCGCCACCGCGGAAACGGCGGCGCTGGTAAAGAATCACCGGCTCGACGGCGGACAGCAGCTTCGCGGCGGTCATCAGGCCGACGGTGACGCGGGTGCGGCGGAAGACGGCTTCGATGACGTCGCTGTTCGAATAATTCGGGATGATAACACCATCCTTGATCGTGTACCCGCCGACGATGCGGTTGGCCGGCACCTTGAGATTGAAGATGGGATCGTTCGTTGAGGAAAGCTGGTGGACGAGTTTCTTCGTCGGCGTGCCGCGGTCCCAAATGCCCGGGTCGCCTTCCTCGAGGATGATCATGCAACTGCCCTTGATGCGTTTGTCGTCTGAATCCACGGCGGCAGTCACGACGTTGGCGAAACCCATGTTGGTGATGAAGCGCCCGCGTTTGTCCACCTGCAGCACCGGCTCCTGGCCGTCCTTCCACTCGGCCACGCGAACCTTGCCGGCGAGCATTCCGGTCTCAACCCCGGCGAACGGGATTGGTTCGGTCAGCGCAAAGGCGGCACGGATCTGTTTGCGGTTTTCCCCCGGCTTGAGCGGCGCGGCGCCGCCGACGTATTTGGCGCGCTGTTCGGGAGTTCCGCGCTCGTGAATTGGCGCCAGACCCAGATTGCTTGCAAGGCTGCACGTGGCCGCGCCGGCATCCACCCACGAAAGTTCAAACGCCACCAGCGCCAGCGCCATGTTTTTTGGCCCGGCGATGAAACCGCCGTCCTCCGGATCCAGGGCCGCGGCGGTGATGCCGCTCTCATCGAAGTGCTGGAGCAGTCCCGCCTTCGCGGGCGTCCACTCGTGCGAATTGCGTCCGCCGTCGGCGACAACACGGGCGACCGGTCCGCGCGCGACGGTGCGGCTCGCCTGCACGAGCATGTGGAATTCGTAACGGTCGGCAAAACGCCACATGATCTGGCGGATGTCGTCGCCGGGAAGCGTTTGCAAACCCGGCGTGGATTTTGTTCCAGCGATTACTTCCATAAAAATTCTTTCGTTTTCAGGCGGTTCTTTTTGTCTTCCAAATTTTCGCGCATCTTCGTCCATCCTGGCGGACAACGGACAATGAACCTTGCAAAAGAATTCGCCGTTTTTCCAGAATAAAAGGCGGGGTTTTTCAAAAATAATGCCGGGGAACGTTCCGCCGCCTCCGGTTTTGGAGAATCGCCGGCGGCAAGGAGCTTATTGCAAGTGTTTTTGCAGCCACAACAGCGTCTGCTTCAGCCAGTTGAAGTTGAAATAGCCGCGCAGGTATGCGTATTGGACGAGCAGCAGTCCGACAAAAACCGCCGCCCATTCCCAGCACAATTTCCGTTCCTTGCGGCTTTTGATCAGCCCCAGCGCGGCAACCACGTTTCCGGCGGCGGCGAGCGCCAATCCCCAGAACATCAACCGCCGGGCTTGGGGAACCGCGGAAATCTGCCAGCCCCCAAACTGCGCCCCGGTAACCGCCGGGATGCCGAAGAAGATGATCGCCAGCAGACCAAAGTTGACGCACTGGATCAGGAATCTTTGCATGAACCAAGCCTGACGGTCGCCGGTTGTCCGGTCTTCATGTTTTTCCGGTCAATTGATTTTTTCCGCAATCTGGTAGCGGAACATTCGCTTCTTCATCCAGCGCACCGCCAGCAAATCATAAAACGACGCGAACAAACGGTTCCAAATGCCGTAGTTGCTCCGGCCGGCAAAACGGGGGTTGTTGGTAATCGGGATCTCGGTGACGGTGAACCCCTCGATCTTGAACAGCGTCGGCAGAAAACGGTGCATGCCCTTGAAAAATTTCAAATTCTCAATGCACTCGCGTTTAAATGCACGGTAGCAGCAGCCCGCGTCGCTGATGTTTTCGCCCGACAACCGGTTGCGGACCCAGTTGGCGATGCGCGAGGAGGCGACCCGGACGAACCCGTCGCTCTGGCGCCGCGCCGCCACGCGCGTGCCGCAGGCGCAATCGCATAGTTTAAGCGCCTCCAGCAATTTCGGGAGGTCGCGCGGGTCGTTTTGCAAATCGGCATCGAGCGTGACGATGATCCGGCCGCGCGCGGCCTTCATGCCCGCCCACAGCGCCGCAGACTGGCCGCAGTTGAAGGCAAACCGCTGCGCGCGGACGCGCGGGTCGGCTGCCGCGAGTTCCTTGAGGATTTCCCAGGACTGGTCCCGGCTGCAATCGTCAGTGACGATAATTTCGTAAGTCACCTGGAGCGGTTCCGCCGTCCCGCGCATCGCCGCGATGAGCGTGCGCAAATTCCCCTCCTCATTGAAGCAGGGAATGACGAGGCTGAGTTCAGGCATTTCAGGCATTTTTATTTCCGTAAAAATCGGCAATTACATCGCAAACTTTGCCGGCGGCGTCGAGACTGATTTCGCATGACCACCCGCGACGGTTGAATCCGCAGGACATCAATGGAACCGCTTTGGGGCGACGATGTCCGGCCGCAGAATTACTTCGCGCCCCTTCCAGCATTTGACGCCGATGTGGTTCATCCGGCCGAGATGGTAACGCCACGACAGGCCGTAAAACGGATTGTGCGTCGGCCAGAACGAAATGATGTCCACGTTGATTTCCTTTGCCATTTCGATGGCGCGTTGGATGGATTTCGGATGGTCGTTCCAGTTGAACAAAAGATATTTCCATTCCAGCACCGGCGCTTTCAGGCCGCGCGCGTCGCGATACGCCGCCATCGCCTTCATCGCGGCGTAAGCCTTTTCAAAACTGCCCTCCAGCATGTATTTCGCGCTCATCTCGTCGCTGATGCCGTGGACGGAAAACAGGATGTGGCTCAGGTTCAACGCCGCCTCGCGCTTGGCGTCGGTGTTCAACAGAACACCGTTCGTGGAAGTCAGAATCCAGCAGTCGGGATTTTTTGCGCGCAACAGCGGCAGTTCCTGGCAGATGCCCGGCGACAAAAACGGCTCGCCGAGGTTCAGGTAAAACAGCTTCTCCATTTTGAGCTGGTGCACCAGGTCGGCCATCCGGCTGAAGTCATCCAGTGGCATCCGTTTGTTCGAACGGATGGCCGCCGCACCTTCGCGGGCGCAACCGATGCAGTCCACGTTGCACAGCACGGTATTTTCCAGCAGCATTCCGCGGTTCGGCAACTGCGGTTTGGGCGGGGCGGTGTTTTTGGGCAGGCGCCTGATGGTGCAACGCACGCAGGTGGGAATCGGAATTTTCCCTTTCGCCAGTTCGTCGCGGAACCGCTGCGCGACCGGCCCGAAATAAATTTCCTCAAAGGTATTTTTGCGCAGGTCCCCGATGTGCCCGCTGCCGTCGTAATCCTGGCACGTGCAGGAAACCGTCAGGTCGGAATTGACGGTAATATTGTAGTCTTCCTGGCCCGCCAGCGTGGAACAATAATAACCGCGTCCGGTGACCCGCGCGCGGAGTTCAAACCACCGGACCATCATCCCGCGGATGAAATCGCTGACGCGCCAGTTGAAGCGCGTTTTCGGATTGCGGATGACCCGCGATGTCGGTGGATTTGCCATAAGCAAGGTTGCTTCTTTTCAAAAGCTTCACGCAAGCCCGTTTTTGGCCTGGCGCGCAAATTTAATTATCCCGTCGCGATTTGCGCGCCGGCAGATTATTCAAAGTTTTCGCCGGGGTCCGACGGACTCGCAAATCGCACAATGTATGTCGCCAGCAGAAATGCTTACTTCAAGCGGTCGAAATTCTTCTGGAGGATCTGCCAGTCTTTCAGGCCTTTGACTTTTTCCATCGCGGCCTTGTTAATGTCGGCTTCTTTCACGTTCTTGGTGGGCTTGTTGACGTTGTAATAAATGCCAAAGAAACCGGGGAAATCCGCGCCGGCTAGCCGGTAGGCATTCACTTCGTCGGAAATGTCGTGGTCCTTCGGAATTTCCATGAACATGCCGCCTTTGCGCGGGTTTGCGGCGTCGAACGCGCCTTCGTAAAATTCCACGCATTCACTCAGACATTCGATGAAGCTGAAACCGTCGTGGTCCATCGCGGCTTCCATCATCGCGAGCACGTGGTTCGGATTCGTGGAAGTGGTGCGGGCGACAAACGTGGCGCCGGCGGAAATCGCCTGCTTGATCGGATTGATCGGATAGTCCACCGCGCCCCACTGGTCGGTCTTGCTTTTGAAGCCGAGCGGCGAGGTGGGCGAGGTCTGCTTTTTCGTCAGGCCATAAACCCAATTATCCATGACCACGTAGGTGAGTTTGACGTTTTTGCGCGCGGTGTGGGTGAAATGATTGCCGCCAATCGAAAAAGCATCGCCGTCGCCGCCGAATACAAACACGTGCAAATCCGGCCGGGACAGCGAAATGCCCGTGGCAAACGGCAGCGCGCGACCGTGGATGAAATGCACCCCGTGCGCCTGCACAAAATACGGAAACCGGCTCGAACAGCCGATGCCCGCGACGCTGACAAAATCATCGTGCTGGAGTTTGCGTTTTTCGATGAGCTTGAAATACAGCGCGAGCACCGAGAAATCGCCGCAGCCGGGACACCAGGTCGGGTGATCGGCGGCGAGATCCTTTTTGGTCAGACCCTTGCGTTCGGAATCAGGGAGTGGCGGCGCGACGGGAATTCCGCCCTGCGGGACACGCGCGGGACTTTCAATAATTGTTTCGCTCATAAAACTTTATGACTTTGTAAATTAGCCGGTTTTGGCGGCGTGGCCGTTCGAGGATAATTTGAGCGTCACCACCGCGAGAATTTCCTTCACCTTCCACGTCAGGCCGTCGGTCTTGTTGATGCCCCGGATCCGGGGATCGCAATAACGGGCGCGCAGCATGCCGGCCAGCTGGCCGTATCCGTAAAACCCTTCATCGTTCATCTCCACGACGAACACGTGGTGGAAACCGGAGAAAATGTTTTCCAAACCATTCGGCAGCGGACTGAGATGTTTGATGTGCAGCGACGAGACGCTGTCGCCGGCGGCGCGGGCGCGGTCCACGGCTTCGCGAATCGGGCCTTGTGTCGAACCCCAGCCGACGAGCAGGACGTTTCCCTCCGGCGGGCCGTAAACCTTTGGCACGGGCAGCGTCGCCTGAAGGGCCATCAGTTTCCTGCGCCGCTTGGCGACCATGGCCTGGTGCATCTTGGGCGCGGCGGTCGGATGGCCGGCTTCATCGTGTTCGAGGCCGGTCGCAACGGGATATTTGCCGCTGGCAATGCGCGTGCCGGGCACGACCCGCTGAACCACCCCGTCCGGCGTGGACAAATCATACGGTTTGCAATCGGGAACCGTCGTCAGGTCGGGCGAAATGTCCTGGCAGACTTTTTCGAGGTCCGGCTCCAAAAACGCTTCGATGCGCGAGGCAATCGACTGGTCGCTCAGAATAAAAACCGGGACGTTATATTTGCGCGCGATGTTGACGGCCTCGATGGCGGTGTAAAAACAATCTTCGACATTGGCCGGCGCCAGCACAACCCGGGGCGAATCGCCGTGGCTGCCGAAGCGGGCAATGTTCAGATCAGATTGTTCGACGCTGGTCGGCAAACCAGTGGACGGCCCGCCGCGCTGGACGTCCACAATCACCACCGGCACCTCGGCCATGACCGCCCAACCCAGAGCTTCACTCTTCAGGGAAATGCCCGGTCCGCTGGAACCCGTCACCGCAACCCGGCCCGCATAGCTCGCGCCCACGGCCATCGAGATGGAAGCGATTTCGTCCTCGCACTGGATGAACGAGCCGCCGTATTTGGGCAGTTCGCGCCGGAGCAGTTCCATCACATCCGTCCATGGCGTAATGGGATAGGCGGCGCCAAAGCGCACGCCCGCGGCGATGAGACCATAGCCCAGAGCTTCGTTGCCGTTCATCACGACCTGCCGGCCGTCGCGCTTGCGGCTTTCCGAAAATTGAAATGTCTCAAACAGGTTGCCGACGTTGTAGGAATACCCGGCGTGGAATGCCGCCAGCGCGTTTTTGACGATGCTTTCGTCCTTGCCGGTAAAACGTTCGATGACCAGCTGTTCCAGTTTCGGCACGTTGAGGCCGAACACCCGCGCCAGGAGGCCGAGCGCATAAATGTTTTTGCCCTTGTCCTTGGCCGTGCCGCCGATGGCTTCCACGGTCAGCGAGGCAATCGGAACGCCGACGTGATGATAGTCCTGCTGCCATTCAGCCTTCGGTTCAACGTGATCGGAATCAAAAAGCACGATGCCGCCTTTTTTGAGCGAGCCAATGTGGTCCTCGTACGAGTGCTGGTAAAACGCGAGCAGCATGTCGGCGTCATCGCCCGCGCTCAGGACTTCGCCCGAGCCGATGCGCACCTGGAAAATGGACGGTCCGCCGGAAATGGTGGCTGGTATCGTCATGAACGTCATGACTTCCTGCTCGCTGCGGCCGGCCAGCCGGGCCAGAAAGCCTCCGATGACCTGGATGCCGTCCTGCGAATTGCCGGCGATACGGATGACGGCTTCGTTGATTTTCGAAACCTTCGGGGTTCCGCCCGACAATGATGCCGCTGCGTTTGTGTCGCTCATGGACTTAAAAGTTAACAGTTTCCGCGGTGCAAAATGGACCGGCGGCTGAAGACAAATCAGCGCGACGCCATTGCCCTATCACAGTAAGCTGCGAATAGTGAACGTGTCAAACTCTAATCATAGATTTATGTGCTTTATTACCAGCATGTTGTAATGTGAATCAGGATCGCTATTAAAGCGCTAACAATTATGATAATTATTACTTATAAGTTGGGCGCGGCGGGTAAAAATTATTTTTTGCCGGCAAGCGCCGCTTGTGCTGGAGGGCCAACCTGCGTTAGTGTGCGGATTGGATTGCGTGATCTTGCGGACACGATACAACGACGCGATGGGTCACCGTCCACAATCTGAAAGCACAAATAAAATGAAGACCGCCTACGAACTCGCCATGGAACGGCTTAACCAAACCGCTCCCGCCACCAAACTCACCGGGGCGCAGAAGAAACAGCTCGCGGAGCTGGATGCCAAATGCACCGCGAAAATTGCCGAACGCGAAATCGCGTTGCGGGATGAAATCGCAAAAGCCGCAGCGGCGGGGGATGCCGAAAAAGTCGAACTGCTCCAGCAGCAACTGGTCAAGGAACGCAAATCGCTGCAAGCCGGGTTGGAAGAAAAAAAGGAGCAGGTGCGCCGCCCAACAAAATAGGCGGGGCTTTCTTTACCTAACCAGTTTTGGAATCACGCGGTCTGCCAGAATGTCTGTGGCGTTTTGCAATGCCGTCTTGGCCGCGGTTTGCTCTGCAATGTCCACGCCCACGCTGGTTTGACGGTCCACTGTGAGAATGTCCCCGGTGGCGACATCGTGGACTTTGATTTCGATACGTGACTTGCAGGAAATCAGGTTGCCCTTTTGCGTGCCGTAGGCGCTGAAGGCTTCGCCGGAAATTTCGATGGCCGGTTTGTTGGTGGAATTACTGTCCGCCAGCGTGAATCCGCACTGCTGCAGGATCAGCGACAGTTCCGTCTCCGCCGCCGGGTCAATAATGTGCGGCCCGTAATGCCGTTCGTTGATCTTCACCGAAACCACCGGCAGTTTCTTTCCGTCGAGAGCTTTTTTGAGTTTGGTGATCCGTTCCTCGCGCGTTTCCACCCTGGCCACCAGCGTATCGCTTTTGCCAGACACATCAGCGGCGATTTTCTTCGCGAGGCCGGACGAAAGATCAACCAGAGTGGCGGACGATCCGCCCTGCACCATTTCACCGTAAACCCGGCTGGTCTCGGTGCCGATGACCTTGGCCACAATAATGGTCTGATTGTCGGCTTTGAACACCCGGCCGGTGACGAGCACTTTGGCACCGGTCAATTGGCCGATTTTAGCCGCACTGTTGGGGTCAACGGTTCCGGACAGACCCAGCTCCTGTTCCCCCAGGACTTTTTCTAAGTCCGCGCGTTCCACGGTGATGATTTGCGGTTCGGCGGACAGGTTGGCGTTGACGAGCGTGGCCACCTTGGGACCGAGACCGCTTACCGACTCGTCCTTGGATTCGAAGTCGAAGACCGCGACGGTGAGAACATCATTGGTTGCCGCGCGAACGGTTGTGCCGGCGGCTAGCAGCAGGGCCAGGATTAATGCGATTCGTGTTTTCATAATCTTTTTTTGGTTTCATGGTTGAGTTTTCAAATCGGGCAGGAAAAATGGCGCGGGATTCAACGCCAGCTTGCAAAAATAAATCAGGTTGAGCTGGGACTTGGGATTTTCGGGAAGCCGGGCAACCAAATCCGACTGGACCACCACGACTGTGCCTTTGCCTTCCGGCACAATATAAAACGACGGCTTGATTGGGTCTTTTGGCCCCGGCGGCGGTTGAAGCCATACCGCCGCCACACCTTTCCGGGCAATTTTCTGAACCGTCTGCGCCAGGCCTTCACGCATTTGCGCCTTCGTTGAGAACGGCCCGATGATAGCCAGTTTGCCCTGAAAATCCTCCAGCGCCGTTTCTCCCAAGTCTGAAAATTCCACGTGGTTCTGCTTGAGCAACGGTTTGAGTTCGTTGTTCGGATCAAGAACGCCAAAATTCTCCTCACCCACCAGCGTCTTCAATTCCGCCAGCAAGTTCGTCGGATAAACCAACACCTCGGTCTTGCCGACAACTTGATTGGTGCCTTCCAGCCATTGAATCAGGAACCGCGTTTCCGCGTTCACGGCGGGAAAGTCCACGAATGCAGATTCGAGCACGGTTTGGCCGGGCAGAATTTCGATTTTCTTCCAAGCTTTTTCGGACAACGGCGCCGCCGTTGCGGAACTGGTTTGATAAAGCTGTGTCCGCATTGCCACATCCACCACCTGGTTCCCGGCATTGTGCCAGGTGATGGTGATTTTCCGCGCGTCACCTGCAAACACACATTGCGGTTCCCGGTCGGGCAGCAGTTGCAATTCGGCGCAGGCTGTGCCCGTCCAGCAAGAGGCAATCCCCAGCAGCAGCCATGTGTTGTGTAATTTCATTTCCAATTATTATGACAATTCGCAACGACGAATCCTTTGATGAAAATCAGGGATGAGTTCATTGGGTTTTGCCGCTTTTCGCTGCGGCCTCATCTTTCAATTTTTGTTCAAGTTGAATTTGTTTTTGCGCGGCAACCGCTGATTCAACCTGCCCCAGCGGGATCATCCAAACGCCAGTTTTGTAATCGTGGCTTGCATGATTGTCCGCAGGTTCGTTTGGCGTCACCGGGTTTCTGGGGCTTTCCAAACCGAGGACCAATGAATTGGTTGTGAAGAGCATCCAAGTCGGCGGCACGGCTGGGCGCATCTGCCAGGAACTTGGACTTATGCCGGTCACCGGCGGGCAGCCTGCGGTGGAGTCGAACTTTAAAAACAGCTTTTGTGGCGAGGGTAAGTTGCTGGAAAAACACAGTAATGCGGCGTGATATCCATCCTGGGGAAGGATATTTTCCTGCACCAACACATGCTGGTCGTTGCTGATTTTCTCAACGCGGGAGTGGTCTGCCAACAGGTAGAGGTCAGATTCGTGCAACCCGACAGTTACATTGGCAAGCGCCAAATCCGATGGCAGCGTCCAAAGTGGTTTGGCGGTCGGGGTTTTTATCTTGGCGGGTCTGGAAAATCCTGGCGGCGTAAAATTATTTGCCGCCGGTGGTTCGCTAAAAAAACACAAATCCGGTTGGGCCGCACTCGCGGTCAGCCAAGACAAGCAAGATGGCTTGTCACGTTCTCCAAGGAAGGCATCCGGCACCGAACGAAACAGAACCCCGTCATCAAACAATTCCGGGGCGCCGAGTGATGGCGACGCATAATCCTCCTGCCAGTCGCTGTCCATCCATGTAAATATTTTGTTCCCGATGATGGCTCGCAGTGAATGATTCGATCCTGAAAACAAGATAGGAGCGCCCAAGGGCTGCGTGTCCAGCACGGATATGGGGGGGTGTCTGCGTGTGCTCGCGAGCAGCCGAGTGGCTTTCCCGTTGTCGGTTATTTCGAAAATCGCATCGGAGTTCGCCGCATACAGGTGTCCATTGAGGGCAAACAATTCATAATTGTTACCGTCCGAAATGTCCAAAACCTGCCATTGCCGTTTTTGGAAATCATACTTCTTGATCTGTTTGCTCTCGCAACTGAACAATTCGCCGCGCAATAGCACGCTGCGATGGTAAAAATTATTTTGGTCCTGATGGCCAACCTCGGGACAACTGACAACATTCCACCGTTCCGTTACCGGATCAAAGATGGCAATGGCCGGAAAGAGCGCTCCACGAACTGATTTCGACTTTCCATCTTCACCGAAAGAAAAAAATTGGGTGCCATACTCGAAATCCAGCAAGAGTTTTCCTTCGAGCCATTGATGGGCCGTGATTTTGGGGAACTCAATTTCATTGCCGGGCAAATTCTCCAAGGGTATGGCGTGAAACTGTTTTATCATAACAATGTTGCTCGTCACGGTTGGTTCCGGCGAAGCAGCCGTCCCGGCCTTTGCCGCCGCGGATGGTCTTGGAGCTTCATCTTCCGGGTGCAGCACGGGCGGATGCAAAACACGATTAACATCGTTCTCCAAAAAACCCACTTGGGCGATTGCGCTCATCAACTTGCCTTTTTCCCTCACAGAAACGTTTTTGGATTGATCGACGAGATTTGATTTGTACGCGACAAGCAGCGGCTGGATTTCAAATGCTTGGTTCGTGGAGTAGTTTCGCGATCGAAACAAGTCTACGAATTCAAAAAACTCATAGGGCTTGTTTTCTTTAAGAAATTCCAATTGGTGGGCAAAAGAAAGCTTGTCCGCCTCTTGTTTGCGACGGTTATTGATTGTTTCCAGATAATTTAACTGTATTGAGCGAAATCTGTCCTGATCTGAACCCGTTTCAAACAACGAATTCATCCCCCACTCGTGGTGTGGCAGATTTTCATTGCAGGCCACGATCGCTTCGTAGTTTGTCGAGATGAAATCCCACAACTCGTTCCAGCTGGCTTTCCATTTGTTGTCTGCTTCAGACGGCAGGACTCGTTCTCGGCTGTAAAGGTTCCGTTGTTTTTCCAACCAGGCATCAGTTTTGGCATCGTCGCAAGCCAGAGCCTTCGCCTCCATGCGATAGAAATAGTTAGTAGATGCGCTTAATTCGTCCATAAAACTGCGCCAAACTGCCGGAACGCGTTTTTCATCCTCGGGATTCCACGCGGCCAGTCGTGGGAAATCCAGTTTCCCGGTCCATAAGCCGCTCAAGCCGCAATAGAATGGTGGAGTGGTCATCAATTCTCGGTAAAGCGCAATCTCATTTTCCGGCCGGTCTTGCCAAAAACAACCCCACTTGGTGGCGCATTCAAAGATGGGGAGGTCATTCGTATTGCAAATATTTAGGGATCGTTTCTGCGAGGCAATATGATCGCCGGCAAAATTGCTGTTATAACCCGCTGGCATTGTTGAAATCAACATGGCGACCGAGCGTGACAAGGCCCGCAATTCGGCAAGTTTTTCTTGGACCGGTTTTTGCATCTCAGGGAAATGATGAAAGTGCCATAGCACGCTCGACGAGGTGTTTAGAACATTAATTCCCAACTGATACCACTCTGAATGAGGCGAGTAGTTGCAAGGATTTTTTTGGAGGGCGACATCAAGCGAAGCACGGCTGAATGCGTAGTAGCAGTTCAGCGCGCAAAGCGCCGCGGCACAGTCTTTTGGATCCGGTGGATCATTGATATTCACAAAACGAGAACCCGGTTTGCCATTTGAATAATAGCTGACATCGGGGGGAACGACCTCTGGCACTTCAAGCATGTAAGCCGTTATCCGTAACATGGCGCATTCCAAATCGGTTTTCCCCAATGCCCAAGCCGAGTCCGCCGCCGCTTGCGCCTCTGGTAGCATTCCCCACCGGAGTGCCCACTTGGCCTCCTCATAATACTGCTGTCCCTCGTCGGCGGCATTCCATTCCTTGATGGCGGAACTGACCTTCAACAATTCGGTGACTTTTGCCGCCAAAAGATTGATAACCTCTGATAAGTTGGTGCGGGTGCCGCTTATTTCAAACGACAACGGCACGCCGCCCTTTGGTGGGGTCAGCCGCGCATTGATGGTGATGATTTCCTTGGAATAGCCGTTTTGATCCACAACGCCTTCCAGCAGATAACTGCCGTTCCAGAATGCCGATTCATCCGCTTTCAGGTCCTTTTCCTCGCTCAACAACTGCATCCGTTGCCGTTCCAAAACAAAGAACTGTTTCTCCTGGCTCAAACGCTGAATGGTCAACAGCTTCAACTGCCGTTCCGTTTCCTGCGCGTCAACGGACTGCACAGCCGAACGCAGGTTTACTACCGAAATTGGAATGGCATCTTTGGATAGCACCGACAATTTCGGCAATAATGGATTCAGATGATTCATAGACACCTGCGCCCATCCTGTCATGTCCTGCAAGGGCCAAGGAAAACCTTCGTTTAACAGAACCACTCCCGGCTTCACGGCAATCAGCCGCGCTGTTAAATTGGTTGTCTGCGGTGTCCTCATCACATCGAGAAGCAGCAACCCGTCGGCCCCGAGAATTCGGCCCAGCTTCAGATAATCCTTGTTACCCGCCGACAATCCCTGCTCGTGATAGACCTTTTCGATTTCATTCCGCTCCAACAATTGGATTTTGGGATTCCCGGACAGTTGGGCTGTCAAAACATCCGAGGCCTCAGACGCTTCGTCCGTCTCCGCAATCAATGCCAGACGCACCGGCTCGTTTGACTGCGCGAACAGCCGGGCTGATATAAACACGATGGCCAGAATATTCAGAAGTATTTTCATAAAAATTCAGTTAAAGGGCTGTCGAATTCAAAGTCCGGGCTTCAATTCTCAATCCGCTTTGCGCGACGACCGGCTGGTCGCTCGACCAGACAAACCGGTTCCCCGTCACAATCACGCCGCCATGCGCGTTCGCCAGAACCGTGACCTTCTGACCAGCGATTTCGAGTTCCTGGCCGCTGAAGGTCACCAGTGCCGAACATTGTTGGCCGTCGCAAATGCGAACATAAATCGGCGTCGAAACCGGCACGTCCGGCTGGACGGCCAGCACCAGTTGCACGCCGTGTTCATCCTGAACGATGGCGCGGACGCGGTTGGGAAAAAGCGTCAACACCTCACGGAGCATCTTCCCGTTTTGCAACAAGGCGTAAGGGTCGTTCTTTTGTTTCTGCCCGTGCCAATGGCCGAGGGCAAAACCCAGCATCAAACAGGCGAAGGCAATGCCGCCGCCCCATGCCAGATGGGGCAGCCAACGCCGCTCGACCCCCGGACGCTCAGCCGGAGCCGAGCGCAGCTTTGCCGATACCAGTCGCGGAAACGATTCCCAATAATCTTCATCCCGCGCCGGAATCCGCGCGGCCTTCAGTTTTTTATCCAGATCAGAATCATTCATTCCGTCCTCCTTGGGTGCTCAACAGCCGTTTTAATTTCCGACGCGCGGCAAACACGCGCCAGGAAACCGTGGTTTCGGAGCAACCCAGAATTTTCGCCGCTTCCGCGTGGTTGTGCCCGTCATAAACCGTCAGCACGATGGCGGCCCGCTGTTTGGCCGGCAGCTTCATCAAGGCGGCCTGCACCTCCCCGTCGGGTTTGTCGGCACCGGGTTCGGATTGAGCAACGGCGTTTGACTCGGCCCACCGGGTGTGGATTTGATCACGGCGCAACTCCCGCTGCCGCCAGTTCAAGCAGGTGTTGACCGCAATCCGATAAAGCCACGAGGAAAACTTGGCTGTGCCCTGGTAGGAATCCAGTTGCCGGTAGGCGCGGATGAAGGTTTCCTGGGCCAGATCCTCGGCATCGGCCATGGAACCCGTCATGCGGAATGTCAGCGAATGGATCATGCGTTGATGGGCGCGAATGAGCGCTTCAAAAGCCTCAGGATTGCCATCCCGGCTTTGCAACACCCAGATTTTTTCCTCATCCGTGTCGCTCATGCGGCATCATTTTACCTGATAGGACAACCGGGGACGACAAGTCCTTTGTTTTTTTTGAAAAGTTGTTCGCTTGATTGAACTGATTGCGCACCGCCCTGTCAGAGAAACAAAGGAGAAGTTGCATGAACGCCATCGCATTGCCGGAAGAACGTTTATTTAAAATGACGCTGAAAGCAGCGGTCATTTACGATGACTTCGATTTTGCCACGCGAGCCGCCGCGCTGCTGGAACGCGCGGCAATTCGCACGGACGAAGCCATGAAGTGGGACGTCAAGCCGTGGAGGCTGAATGTGCTGAAACAGCCATCCCTGGCCGACGACGCCCTCGGTGAAACCATCGGCGCGGACTTGATCATGGTTGCCTTGTGCAAAACCCCTTCGCTGCCGGATGAGTTGAAGGACTGGCTGGAGCGTTGGACGATGAAACGGCAAATCGAGGACGCTGCCATGATGTTGTTTTGCCCGGAGGAAAACGCCACCTCCCTGTGGCTTTGGCACGAATTGAAAGAGTTCGCGGAATGGCACAACCTGCTTTTTCTGGGCAGTCGCAGTTTGTGGGATGACGGGGATTCGATGGCTTTTGTCAACCGGTTGTGGCTGCGGAAACAACTACCCCAACCGGTTGAGCCAATGCTAGAATCGTTTGCAGAATCGGCGTACTCCAACCAGCATTGGGGCATCAACGAATAATCTGGCGGCGGCGGTTGCAATGTCATCGCTTCAGGCTAAGATTATATCAGGGCTTGAGTTTAGCAGCCTTGGGAAAGGAAAAAATTATGGCAAAGAAAATGAACTCAAGAAACGGCGGTCATGGCCAAAAACAGACCTTCGCGTTTTCCGCGCCCGGCGCGGTGAGCGTGCAGTTGGTGGGAGATTTTACGCAGTGGCAGGAGCGGCCCATCAATTTGCAAAACGGCGCGGACGGAGTATGGCGGACTTCAGTGGAATTGAAACCGGGAACGCACCACTACCGTTTCATCGTGGATGGCGAATGGCAGGACGACCCTGAATGCATTCTTCGCGCACAAAATCCCTACGGCAGCGAAGACATGCTGCGGCAGGTGGCGTGAGCGCCATCGCATTCGTCCAACATAAGATTGGGAATCAGATTTTCGCAGCGCGCCGTTGAAACAATTCAACCGCACGCAAAGGTGGGGTTTAATTTTAGTTGTGTCGTCTTTGGCGCATTTCCGGCTGAGACAACTGCCGCCAAAGTATAAGTGGTCGCCAGTCGCTCGCCTCTCGACTCGAGACGTCAAAGTGATACGTTGTTTGCGTGAATAATCTTCTCATCGGTCTGGTCGGCGCGCTGGTGGCCACAAATCAGCCGCTGGCCGTCAGCAATTTGATTCAGCAGCAAGCCGGCGTCTCGGTCACGATGGTGAATCCCAATGACCCGGCGGAGAAGGAACTGGCGCAGTTGATGGCGGCGGACGACGCGGCGACGACTGAGGTGGACAAATGGATTCAAGGCAACAATACCTTCGCCGCCCAAGGCGCGGGCGAATCAAAGGAGGCGTTGAACCGGCGCATCCGTGCGCGCCTTGATCCGGTGCGCAAAGACTACGAGGATTTTCTGCGGCGTTATCCGGATTTCGCGCGCGGGTACCTTGCTTATGGCAGCTTTCTGAACGATATTGGGGAAGAAGAAGCAGCGGGGGTGCAATACCGCAAGGCCGCCCTGCTCGACCCGAAAAATCCGGCGGCGTGGAACAACCTCGCCAACTATTACGGCGAGCATGGCCCGATCACCAACGCCTTCGTGGATTACGCCAAGGCCATTGAGTTGAATCCGGCCGAGCCGGTATACTACCAGAACCTCGCCACCATGGTGTATCTTTTCCGCAAGGACGCGCGGGCATTCTACGGCATCAGCGAGCAGCAGGTTTTCGACAAGGCGCTCGCGTTGTATCGCAAGGCCATCCAGCTGGCGCCGGATGATTTTCCGCTGATGACCGATTACGCGCAAACTTACTACGGCATCCGTCCCCTTCGCACCAACGACGCACTTGGGGCGTGGACAAATGCGCTCAAAATCGCCCACGACGACAACGAGCGTGAGGGTGTTTATATCCATCTGGCCCGGATCAAAATGTCCATCGGTCGTTTTGCTGAAGCCCGTGCGCATCTGAACGATGTGACCAATGCGGCATTTGACGGCCTCAAAAACCGGATCGAAAGCAGTCTCGCCGAACGCGAAAGCGCCGCGACCAACCCCCATGCCGCCACCGTTTCCACGAACGCGCCAAAAAAGACGCCGTAAACTTTTTCGTGGTTTGCCGCGCCATTTCTGCTATCTTGGCGGACACAATTTGCATAAACCATGAGCTTTTACGACAAACTGAAATTTGATTCGAACGGTCTGATTCCGGCCATCATTCAGGAACAAAAAACCGGCCGCATCGTGATGATGGCGTGGATGAACCGCGCCTCACTCGAAAAAACCATCGAAACCGGCAAAACCCATTTCTGGAGCCGGTCGCGCCAGAAATTCTGGATGAAAGGCGAGGAAAGCGGCCACACGCAAACCGTCAAGGACATCGCTTTCGATTGTGACGGCGATGCGCTGTTGATCCAGGTGGACCAGATCGGCGCCGCCTGTCATGAAGGCTACCAGTCGTGCTTTTTCCGCTCGGTGGAAAAGGACGGCCAGTCATTTAAGATCACCGAGCCGCAGCTCGAAACTCCGGAGCAGATTTACGGCAAGAAAAAATAATGGATGACGCGGTTCCATTTGGCGGTCGCGATTATTGCCTGTTGCTGCTGCTGCTGGTTTTTGCCCGGGGAATGGATTTTCTCAGCACGTGGATTGCGACGCCGAACCTGGTGCTTGAAGGCAATCCCCTCGCCAAAAAACTCGGCTGGCAATGGGGTCTGCTGCTCAACGTCGTTCTCGTCGGCGCGCTCGCCCTGTGGCCGTTGTCGGCCATCGTCGTCGCCACCGCCAGCGTGCTGGTGGCCGCGCGCAATTTTCAATCCGCGTGGCTCATGCACTCGCTCGGCGAGGAAATGTACCGCCGGTGGCATGTCGAGCGCGTGCAGGAAACGCGCATCACGATTTATTTGTTGTGTCTGGCCGGCAACACGCTGTTGACCGCCGGCGTCGGCGCGGCGCTCATTTATTTCAGCAACCTGCGGCTGGTGCCGTTCGCCATTGGCATGGGCATGGTGGCCTACGCGGTCGCCGTGGCGTTCTACACGCTGCTGGCGATCTGGCGAATCCGGCGCGCGGCCAGAAAACTGGCCACGCGGCAAAGTTCAGCAAAGAACAGCAATGGTCTGGCGGCTGACACCTGGGTTCGTGTTGAAGAGCGCGCACCCGACAAAATCATTTAAGTCCTGCCGGCCACACAGAGCAACGTGCTGGGAATCGCCGTTCCATGAAAAACAAAAGAACCCGAACAAGCGCCAATGCTAACAATTCCTTTATGAAACCCCCCCTGATAAATTATCTCCTGCCAATTCGTCACCTGGTTGTAATCGGAGCCTGTGTCATTCTTTCAACCGGCTGTAGTTCGGTCAGCAACCAGATTATGGACAGCATGAATTCGATTGGGATGCCCCCGCAAGACCGTTTGAACCACGCGGTCAGGAAGGGGGATGTTGGCGGTGCGGAAAGTGCGCTGGCCCAAGGTGCTGATGTGAACAAAAGGGATGTCAGGGGTTTTACTCCCGTCATGAATGCCGCCCGCACCAGCGACACCAATATGGTCAGGCTCTTGCTCGCGAAGGGAGCGGATGTCAACGCGCGCGTCATCTCGCCCAGGCGGGTGGTAACCACCTCGATTCAGACCACGCAGAACGGCCTGCCGAACACCCTGTCGTCGCAGGGAACTCAGTTTGACCAGTACGCCGAAGATGAAACGGCGCTGATGATTGCGGCAAGGGAGGGCGATGTCGAAGTGGTCAATCTGCTGCTGAACAGTGGCGCGGACGTAAATGCCAGTAAAGGGAGTGGCAAATGGGTGGGGCACACGGCTTTGATGTCGGCGGTTCAGGTGAAAATCCCGCAAGTTTCAGGAGAAAAGGAAATTGAAATAGTGAGAATGCTCCTGGATAAGGGCGCGGATGTGAATGCCCGTCAGAAAGACAATGAGAGTGAATATTCCGATAATGGGGACGAGACAGTGCTGATGTTGGCATGCAGGAATGACAATCTCGAGATTGTCAAATTGCTGGTGAGCCGAGGGGCGGACATCAACACGAAAACCGAGGACGGCAATAACGCGTTGGCGGAAGCGGCGGCAACCTGGGAAATGCGCACAGTCCAATACTTGCTCTCTCATGGAGCCGATATCAATGCATGTGGTGGGGCAGCGTTGTCTCGTTCCCATGGGTCCATGATTGTTTTTTTACAGGACAACGGAGCTGACGGTCACGCAAAGGGAGGGATAATCGGCGATTACTTTTGTGCGACAAATGACACCTCCGCCACCATCACGGGATACATTGGCGCGGGCGGTGCGGTGACCATCCCCGGCACAATCAATGGTCTGCCGGTCACCGGCATCGGACCACTGGCATTTAAGGGTTGCACCGCCTTGACCAGTATCATGGTTCCAAACAGCGTCACCAACATCGGGGTCGGAGCGTTTAATGTCTGCACCGCCCTCCGAAGCGTCACAATCCCCAACCATATCACCAGCATCGGAAACAATGTGTTCAATTCCTGTGCCAGCCTGAGCAGCATCACGATTCCCAACAGCGTCACTAGTATTGGGAATGCGGCGTTTAATGGATGTAAAAGTCTTGCCAGCGTCACAATCCTCGACAGCGTCACCAGCATCGGAGAGAATGCGTTCGCTTCCTGTGCCAGCCTGACCAGCATCACGATTCCCGCTAGTGTTAACAACCTCGGAAAAAGGGCCTTCGCTTTCTGTGACAACCTGAATCGAGTCAATTTCCAAGGTAATGCCCCCAGCATTGGTCCAGATTCATTCTACCATGTCAAAAATGCGACCGTCTATTATCTGCCGGGGACGACCGGCTGGGGCGAGACATTTGGCGGTCGTCCCACAAAACTTGGGAAGGAATAACGAGGTCAACCCGCAGTAATGACAGCAAAAGTCCGCACAAAATCCACCAGAGAAAATATGCGAAACAAAATAATTGGTCTGCTGGGCCTGGCTTTGGCCGGGCTGTTCCTGGCCGGGTGTGCAGGCCTGTTACACCCCCTTCCAGATAACGAAGCAGCCTACTATCGGCAAAAAATTGAACCGGCACTTGGTTCAAACGATTGCATAAAGGCGATGCAGGTTCTTACAGTTAAGGACAATAAACGCCTGGCCATCATCATACTCGATGTGAAGCCGGTGAATGCGGAAACCAATTGCCTCAAAGCCGTCCGTGCGTTATCTTGCGATCCACTGATTCCTCCTGCGGATTTGATTAACATCAAGGTCGTTTGTTCCGGCGGTTCACGCGTCGTTCAACAGGCTCTCCCTACCTATACCGTGATGACAAAATACGGCCCAATGACCGGCCCGCAAATGTATTCCTCCGATACAGTAGAAGTAACCAAGACCGTCTTCTCGTGCGTAATAACAAGGGAAGCCCTCATTGGTGGGCAAAATCCTAAAGTGGTTATTCGTGACGGAATTTATGTTTCAGGCCCGAACACAGGCAAATCCGCCAATGATTGATGAGAAGTGAGAGTGAAAAACCAATCTTGTCAAAAGCTATAAATTAGTAAGCCCGCAGTATTCACACAAAACCAACCAAAGAAATATGCAAATCAAAATGATTCGCCTGCTGGGCCTGGCTCTGGCCGGGCTGTTCCTTGCCGGATGTGCCACCGGCATACTCACCCGGCTTCAAGACATCTCTTCAAACGAAGCCGTTGTGGTTGCCAAATTTCACATTATCCATAACGGCCAGGATCAGACGAAGGATTGCGCTGTTCTTTTTAACACCTCGGCATACGGGGAAAAATATGGATTTCGTTTGGACGAAAGCGGTTATGTGGTCGTCAAATTACCCGTTGGAAAAGATTCGCTCGACATGCTTTGCACCAGTTGGAAACGGCACCTTTTTGGCCCGGAGGAACTCACTTGTGAGATCAGTGGCGGCGGGGTGATCAATTATCTTGGCGATATCACAATGGATTGGAATGGCATGGGTTCTGGCCCGGTTATTTTGTCAACCATAGGTGGCGGAATCATTGGCGGAACACTGGCCGGGTCGGCTACCCAGGGAAAAATCGTTGTGACGGTGGATTCCAATGTGGCGGCGGCGCAAGAAGCGTTCCGGCAAAAGTTTCCAGCGGACAAAACCCTCACGCCTTCGTTGTTGGTCGTGAAACCGCGCCAGTAATTATGTAACGTAGCAGCCGGCTGCTGTGGAGCAAACGACGGTTCCTGCGGCTTCCTGCTTTTGTTTTCCGTGGGTTTCGGCTAAATATGACTTCATGCATTCACCGTCACTTGATGAATTTTTGAAGCTGGCCGCGCAGGGCAACGTGATTCCCGTCACCCGCCGCCTGCTGGCCGACATTGAAACGCCGCTCTCCGCCTACCGGAAAATCCGCGGCCAGGGCGAGTCGTTTTTATTCGAGTCGGTCGAAGGCGGCGAGCACCTCGGTCGCTACTCGTTCGTCGGTTGCAATCCGCGCGCGGTCATCCAGCAAACCGGCAACCGCGTCGAAGTCATTGAAAATGGCAGGGTCATTGAAGCTTTTGAGATCAAAGGTAGGGCGGGCAGTCCTCTGCCCGCCGCCTCGCCGGTTGACGAACCACGGCGCGCAGGGGACTGCGCGCCCTACCCGGTTGCGGATGGCCTCGAAGTCGTCGAGCGCGTGATGAAAAAATATCGCGCGGTCCTGCTGCCGGGGTTGCCGCGTTTCACCGGCGGCGCGATCGGACTCATCGGCTACGAATTCATTCACGACGTTGAACCGGTCGTGTTGCGCCCGCCCAAGGACGAATTGCAAACGCCCGCCATGGTTTTTCTCATCGCCGACCAGTTGCTGATTTTCGACCGGGTGGCGCAGACCATCACGGTCCTGGTCAACGCCTTTCTCGACGGCGCGGCGGATCCGGTCGAGGTTTACGAGGATGCCGTCGGCGAAATCGAGCGGCTCGTGTCGTTGCTCGAACAGCCGAGCGAACATCATCCGGTCAGTTTGCCGGACGAAGTGCCGCCGGCTCCGTTTGAGTCGAATGTCCCGAAGGAAAAGTTTTTCGCGAATGTCCTCAAGGCCAAGGAATATATCACGGCGGGCGACATCATCCAGGTGGTCGGATCGCAGCGGTTTTCCACGCCGTTGCAGGCGTCGCCGATTGACGTTTATCGCGCCGTGCGCTCGGTGAATCCGTCGCCCTACATGTTTTTGCTGGAATTGGACGGCTTTTCGCTCGTGGGCGCCTCGCCGGAAATTCACGTGCGCTGCGAGGATGGCCGGGTGGAAATCCGTCCCATTGCCGGCACGCGGCGGCGCGGCAAGACGGACGCCGAAGACGCGGCGCTGGAAAAGGAATTGCTGGCCGACCCGAAGGAACGCGCCGAGCACGTGATGCTCGTGGATCTGGCGCGCAACGACATCGGGCGCGTGTGCGATTTCGGCAGCGTGCAGGTGAAGGACTTGATGGTCATCGAGCGTTACAGCCACGTCATGCACATCGTGTCGGAAGTGGAAGGGAAATTGTCCGCCGACAAGACGCTTTACGATCTGATGCGCGCGACGTTTCCGGCGGGCACGGTCAGCGGCGCCCCGAAAATCCGGGCGATGCAGATTATTTCCGAGCTGGAACAGACCACGCGCGGACCGTACGGCGGCTGCGTTGGTTATTTTTCGTTCAACGGCAATCTCGACACCTGCATTACCATTCGCACCGCGCTGCTCAAGGACGGCCAGGCTTACGTGCAGGCCGGCGGCGGCTGGGTGAACGATTCCACGCCCGAGGGTGAATTTCAGGAGACGGTCAACAAATCCATGGCCATGCGCAAGGCCGTGGCAATGGCGGAAGGATTTGCGCGCTGATAACACCGCGCAGCTCCAGAATTAAATCATTTGCGGCCGGCGCGGCTTTTGTTAAGGTGCCGTCAAGTGGGAAAGTTATGAAGCGTTGGCATTTCATCGCAGTGGCGGGACTGCTTCTGGGCGCGGCGGCGGTTCCAGCCGCGCAGGTGGGGCTGATTAAAATCAATGGCGCCATCGGCCCGGCCACCGAGAGTTACATTGCCCGCGCCATTAACGAGGCTGCGGCGCAGAACGACGAGTGCCTCATCATTCAACTCGACACCCCCGGCGGCCTGCTCGAATCCACCAAACAGATCGTCCAGACGTTTTACGCCTCGAAAGTGCCGACCGTGGTCTATGTCGCGCCGTCCGGCGCGAGCGCGGGAAGCGCGGGTGTTTTCATCACGCTGGCCGCCAACGTGGCCGCGATGGCGCCCAACACCAGCATCGGCGCGGCCCATCCGGTCGAGATTGGCACCAGTGGCAGCGTGGAAAAAACCGACGACGTGATGAAACAAAAACTGGAAAACTACGCCTCCAGTTTCATCGAAACCATCGCGGACAAACGGCACCGCAACGTCGAATGGGCCAAATCCGCCGTCATTGAAAGCAAAGCGACGACGGCGGAGAAGGCGCTGGATATCGGCGTCATTGATCTCATCGCGGATGACCTGCCGGATTTGCTCAAACAACTCGACGGGCGCGAAATCGGCGACAAAACACTTCAAACCGCAAACGTCCCGGTCGTTGAAATTCTCATGAATCCGTGGGAGCATTTTTCCCAATTATTCCTGCGGCCGGAAGTCATGTTCATCCTGATGTTGATGGTTATTTACGGGATCATCGGCGAGTTGAGCAGTCCCGGCGCGATCCTGCCGGGGATTGTGGGGGCGATTGCGCTGATTCTCGTGCTTTACATGTCGTCCATCCTGCCGGTCAACGTCACCGGGCTGGTCTTGATCGGGCTGGCGATTGCATTGTTCATCGTGGACGTTTTTTCGCCGACGCACGGCGTGTTGACCGCGGGCGGCATTGTGGCCTTTTTCCTCGGCGCGCTGATGCTGTTCAGTCACGCCGGGCCGGGATTTGGATTGCCGCTGTCCTGGATCATTCCGGCGACGCTCGTCACGGCGGCGTTTTTTGTATTCGTTGTCGGCAAGGCTATCCGCGCGCAATTTAAACCTGCCCAAACTGGCAGGGAAACGATGCTCGGCCAGACGGTCAGCGCGCTTTCCCGGATTGACTCGCAAGGCGGCCGAGTGTTTATCGAGGGCGAAAACTGGAACGCCGCAAGCGAAACGCCGGTGGAAGCCGGGCAGCCGGTGGAAGTGACCGGCATCGAAGGATTGACGTTGAAAGTGAAACCTAAAAACCCATAACGGAGAAAATTATGAATGAACTCATTGGTCTGCTGGTGAAATTATTTGGCGCGCTTGGCCCGTTCGTGATTGTCATCGTGGTGCTGGCAATTTTCATATTGCCGCAAGCCATGCGGATTTTGCGCGAGTACGAACGCGGCGTGATCTTCCGGCTCGGCAAACTACAGGGCGCGAAAGGGCCGGGGCTGATTTTCCTGATTCCCGTCGTGGACAAGCTGGTCAGAATGGATTTGCGCGTCGTGACCATTGACGTTTCCAAACAGGAAGTGATGACGCGCGACAACGTGCCCGCCACGGTGGACGCGGTGGTTTATTTCCGCGTCGTGGATCCGAATGCGGCAGTGGTGAAGGTGGAAAATTTCTGGAAAGCGACCTCGCTCATCGCGCAAACGACGTTGCGCAGCGTGCTCGGCCAGGCGTCGCTCGACGACCTGCTCTCGCAACGCGACGTGATCAACCAGAAATTGCAGGAAATCATTGACCGCCAGACCGAGCCGTGGGGCATCAAGGTCACCGCCGTCGAGATCAAGGACGTGGCGCTGCCCGACAGCATGAAGCGCGCGATGGCCAAGCAGGCCGAAGCCGAGCGCGAACGCCGCGCCAAAATCACCAACGCGGAAGGCGAATTTCAAGCTGCCGAAAAAATGGTGCAGGCCGCCGCGCTGATCGCGAAGGAACCGATTGCGCTACAGTTACGCTATCTCCAGACCATGCGCGAAATGGCCAGCGAACACAACACCACCACGTTCCTGCCGCTCCCGATTGATTTGTTCAGCGCGTTTCTGAAAAAATAACGGCACCAGATGGAGAATGCCTATCTGACAGCCAGTGATGGATTACTGGCGCGCGGAAGTGGTGAATGGGCAAAACGTAAACACCACTATCTTCGAAATTATTGCGGCATTACGACTGTTTCGATGCGAAGCCGGTTCAAGCTGGTTTATTTGGACGTGATGGCTGGACCTGGGCGCTGCAAAATTGAAGAAACTGGTGAAGAGTTTCCGGGTTCGCCGCTGGTGGCACTCGAACATGACTTTGCTGAGTACATTTTTATCGAAGAGGATGAAGGCTTGGCAGGCGCATTGCAAAAACGAGTCTCTGCTCATCCAAAAGCGAAAAAGGCACGCGTCAAATGTGAGAGTTGGACCAAGATGTCAGAGTCAGGACTGCTCAAATTCGACTCGTCGACTTTGGTAGTTGCTTTTGTTGATCCAACCGGAATATCCCAAGTTCCGATGTCTGCCATGCGCGCTCTGGCAAACAATCCAAAAATTGATTTACTTGTTACAATCCAATATCGGCTTGGAATAGTCTGGAACTCAACTCTGTATCGACGTTCAAAAAGTGAACAAACCGCCCTCGACAATTTTCTCGGTGATCAAACTTGGCGGCAATGGAATAGTGACGATCCCAGCGAGTTCGGTCGCCGAGCAGTCGATTATTTCTGTGATAAATTCCAAAAGGAGGGTTTCATCAATCCCCGGCATGTTTCAGTTCCAGAAGGCAATCCTTTGTATCGCTTTGCTTTATTCAGCCGTCACCCGCGAGGCGAAGATTTTTGGTTGAAAATTCTAAAAACGGATGAAAAAGGACAAAGAGAATTGCTTTAATGCGGTTGGACCGTGTTTGTCCTACCATTTCGTGTAATTTGGATTTATCATTAAATCAGCGAGATGAGCGCCAATTCAAAAATCGAATGGACGGACGCGACGTGGAATCCGATGCGTGGCTGCACGAAAATCAGCCCGGGCTGTCTGCATTGCTACGCGGAAACGTTTGCGGAACGTTTTCGCGGCGTGCCCGGTCATCCGTTCGAATTCGGCTTCGATCTGCGTCTGGTTCCCGAAAAACTGGGTGATCCGATTCGCTGGGCAACTTCACGAATGATTTTCGTGAATTCGATGAGCGATCTGTTCCACGAAAAAGTACCGGATGATTACATTGTGTCTGTGGCGCGGGTGATGGTGGCGGCGAACTGGCACACGTATCAGATTTTAACCAAACGCGCTGACCGGATGCTAAGCCTGTTAAGCGGCAAACTTCGTTTCGCGGCGGAGCAGCATCACATCTGGTGGGGCGTCAGCGTGGAAAATCGCAAGCATGGGCTTCCTCGCATTGACCGGCTCCGCAAATCGCCGGCAACGATTCGGTTCCTTTCCATCGAGCCGCTTTTGGAGCATCTCGGCCCAATCAATCTTGAAGGAATTAATTGGGTGATCGTAGGCGGCGAAAGTGGACCGGGAGCAAGACCCATGGATGCTGCGTGGGTCCGGAATATTCGCGCCCAGTGCCGCCGTGCCGGAGTTGCTTTTTTCTTCAAGCAATGGGGCGGCGTTCGCAAATCGGAAACGGGCCGAATGCTGGATGGACAAACGCACGATGAGTTTCCAGAACGTCGCCAGGCTCCGGTGCCAGATTTGGAATTCAGGCGAACCGCATTGGAGCGCTTGGAAGCCGAATTGGTCTAATTTCGACACTTAACCATGCCTCTTTACGAATACGAGCTATGCGAAGGAGACTGCAAGGTGTGCGGCGGCAAATTCACTTTGCGCCGCCCGCTGTCGGCCAAGCCGCTAACGAATTGTCCGGCGTGCAAGAAGCCGGTGCGCAAAATCATTTCCACCTTCAATTCGCCGCACAAGCTCAAGCCGCTGTCCATCTCGGACGCGAAAAAGGCCGGGTTCACCGTGCTCAAAAAGATCAGCAAGGGCGAATACGAGCGGCAATGAAGTTAATTGAGGGTTTGCAGGATGGCCGGGTGGTTTTATTGGCTAAATTGCCATTCAATTTGAAAGGATGCGTGGGTTTTGAATTCATTTTTGACGCTGGGTGTCAAAAAGAATAGCCTGACAACTTGAGATGAATTCCCGCTTTGTCCATTTGAAGCGCCCGCCGGTTTTGGCCGCCGTGATGTTCGTGGCGGCATTTTCCGTCCAGGTGCAATACGCGCCGCTGCGGGCGGGACAGGCCATTTTGTTTTCTTCCCCCATCAATGACGCCGCTGGTTCCAACATGCCGTCACTTTCACCCCAATCGCTGGAGTCGCCGGATTTCGGAAATAGCGCGCAAATTCCGTCGCCGTTCGATTTGAGCGGCCCGCCGGTTGATGTGCCGCCGCTGCCGCGCCCGCTTATGATTTCACCCGCCGAACAGGCACAACTGCAGGACTTGTCGGACCGGCGCAAGAATTGGATGTTGATGACACCGGCGGAAATCCTCGGTGCGACCACACCGGAAAAGATCCTGGGAATTCAGGAACATGACGCGTTCGGCCAGCCCAAAAATCTAACGGCGCTGGAACGCTACACCGAAAGGCAGAACCAGAAGCTGTCGGCCAATACCAATGCATTTCGGAATGGCGATTCGTCTTCGGCCTGGAATTCTGCCCGGAACCGCCGTGATCCATCCGGCGTGTTCAACCCCGGCAATGGCGGATTGGAAAATCCGGCGGCCTTGGCGAATTCGCGGCTCAATTCCAGTCCGGACGACCGGACGTCGGTCGGGGAAAGCCGAAAAAGCGACTGGTCCAAATTGTTCGATACGCCAACGCCGCCGCCGGCTCCAAACGCCGCGCAGCAGATGAACAACCGGGAGCGGTTCAGGCAATTGCTCGGATCAAGCCCGTCACCTGCCCCGGTGGTGACGCCCTCATCCTATGATAGAATGTTTTCCCCGCCGGGGACGTCGTCGGATGTCAAATCGGGCCAGCCATCGCTAAATCCGATGGGAGCTTCGTTCACTCCGTTGAACAGCGGCGTTGGCAGACCCGTCGATCTGCCGGCGCTGCCGAGTGCCTGGAGCCTGAGTTACACATCGTCTCGCCCCGCTGCGGCCTGGGCGCCGCAGCCGCCGCCGTGGATGTCGGCGGATCCGCAGCCATTTACTGCTCCGCAACGGAAATTCTGAGGGGAGGCGCGTCAGTGCGCCGAGGTAATCATGAGTACTTGCTCCAACGTCGAAATGCCTTCGCGCGCGCGGTCCAGTCCCACCATGCGGAGCGTGTGCATTCCCTGGCTGATGGCGACCTTGGCCAGTTCGCGCGTGTTGGCGCGGGCGATGATGAGTTTGCGGATTTGGTCGGTGATGGTCATGGCCTCAATGATGGCCATGCGGCCGGCGTAGCCGGAGTTTTTGCAGCGGTCGCAGCCACGACCGCGGTAAAGTTGCAGGCCGCTGAAAGTGGCGGGATCAATGCCGAGGTCTTCAAACATCTTTGACGGATAGGCCACCGGCTCCTTGCAATGCGAACAGATGCGGCGCATCAGGCGTTGCGCGCAGGAAAGAATGACGGATGAGGAAATCAAAAATGGCGCAATGCCCATGTCGTCGAGTCGCGCGATGGCGCCGGGCGCGTCGTTGCAGTGCATGGTGCTCAGGACCTGGTGGCCGGTGAGGGCGGCTTCAATGGCGATTTCAGCCGTCTCGGTGTCGCGAATTTCGCCAATCATGATGATGTCCGGGTCCTGGCGCAGAATGGAACGCAGCGCGTTGGCGAACGTGAGACCGATGTCTTTTTTGGTCGGCACCTGGTTGATGCCGGGAATTTGAAATTCCACCGGGTCTTCGACCGTGACAATGTTGTAAATCGGGCTGTTCAGTTCGTTGAGCGCGGAGTACAGGGTCGTGGTTTTGCCCGAACCCGTCGGGCCGGTGACCAGGATCAATCCGTGCGGCGCGTCAATGGCGAATTTGAATTGCTTGAAAGTTTCAGGGTCCAATCCAAGCTTGTCTATGCTCGCGGACAGATTGGATTTGTCGAGTACGCGCAGAACGACCTTCTCGCCGTGAACGGTGGGCAACACGGACACGCGCAAATCGTAATCCTTGCCGCTGACCTTGACGCGCATGCGTCCGTCCTGCGGCAGGCGGCGTTCGGCAATGTCCAGGCTGCTCATGATTTTGAAGCGCGAGGCCAGCGCCAGTTGCATTTGCTTGGGCGGCGGCGTGGCATCCATGAGCACGCCGTCAACCCGGTAGCGCAAGCGCATGCCTTTTTCGAAAGGCTCCAGGTGAATGTCGCTGGCGCGGTCCTTGATGGCTTGGACGATGATGAGGTTGGCGAGTTTGATGACCGGCGCTTCTCCGCTGGAGGCGGCGAGCTGGTCAATGTTGACTTCTTCAACCCCTTCCTTGACGGATTCGACGGAGTCGGCATCCGCTTCGGCTTCGCTCTGCTTTTGGGCGTCCTGAATGATGTCTTCCATTGAGCCGCCGCTTTTGGCGGCATCAAAGGCGTTCAGCTTGTCAATGATGGCTTTCTCGGACGCGATGAGCGGGGTCACTTCGAGTTTGGTGATGCGCCTGACGTCGTCGAGGGCGAGAACGTTCAGCGGGTCGGCCATCGCGAGGAACAACCGGTTTTCCAGCCGCGAAACGGGAAGGACCTTGTAATTGAACGTCGTGTCGCGCGGCAGCAATTCAACCACGTCCGGCAGAAGGCTAATGCGCGCCAGGTTGATGGGCGAGACGTTCAGCACGCGCCCCATGGAAACCGCCAGGTCCTGTTCGCTGACGTAGGACTTGTCAATAATGAGTTTGATGAGACGCGCCCCCTCTTTTTTTTGCTGTTCCAGCAGCTCCACAATCTGCCCCTCTGACAGCAGCCCATCCTCAACGAGTGCGTCCGCGATGCGTTCTCCAAATGATTTGACCTTGGCCATGGCTTTATCGGAAGGCTTTGCGGAGGTTGGTGATCAAGTCGGCCGGCGGGGCCAAATACCACAGCAGCCGGTGTGTGGTGGCTTCAGCCAGATCCTTTACCGCCTGCTGGTTGAAGGGATTGGCGGTGGCCACCAAAATGGATTTGCTCATGCGGTCGAAAGGCACAATGCACCAGCGGCGGCAAACCTCCGCCGGAAAACCACGCAGCAAGTCAAGGTCCACGTCGTATTTGTCCAGCGGCAAATACGCCATGCGTGATTTGTCGGCCAGCAGCTTGAGCGATTTTTCCACGTGCAGGATGTTTTTCTCCGCCAAGTTGTAAATGAATGGTTCGATCACGTCGGACACCGCATTGGTCATATCCACGGCCCGCCAGCACAAATCAAAATCACCCGCGCTGATGATTTTGGGCTCGACAAAGATTTTGCGCAGGGTCTTGTGCCCGTCGTCAATTTCCGCCGCCGCCCGCGTCTTTTTCTGGAACGACGACATGTCGGGCTGAGACACCGATGCGGCTGCCTCCACACCCGCGTCTTGCACCGCTACGTTGTTGGCCTTGTCTTCAATTTGCTGAAGCGCCGCCTGTACGTCGGCGTCATCGGGGCGGCGCTGCAACACCGTTTCATATTCCAGGATCGCAGACGAAAGCTGTCCCATCTGCATATACGCCTGTGCAATGCGCTTGGACGTGTTGATCACTTCCTGTTCCCGACCGAGCTTGGTATAGGCCTCCTTGAGGATTTCCAGCGACTGACAGTCATTGGGCTGCGATTGGGCAATAACCTCGAACATCTCAATCGTCTGCTGCAATTGAGCTTCTTCGCTGGAATTTAATACCGTCAAATCCATGATTTTAATGCTTCGCCTGCCTTAAAACAGCAATCGGCGCGCCACTTTAAGCGCCGAAAGGCAACAACGCAACCCCCCGCTTTAACTCCGGGCACTTGCAGTATTGCTTTCCGACACCGTCTGCGGAATCGTAACGCCATCCGGCCAACTGCTGGAATAAAAAAATGGCGCAGCCCGCTCCCATCATGGAACCCGCGCCCGGCGAACGCCACGTGCGTTTTGTCGGCGATCACGTCCGTATTGCGTTGCGCGACGGCGGCGGGCAACCGGGCTGGCGCGCATTGCTCCGCACCAACCTCGGGCGCGCGGCCACGCTGCGGCGGGAAATCATCGCCGCCCACGCCGGCGGCGCCGTTCCCGCGGGGGCTTCCTGGCGCGATTTGCCGATGCAAAAAACCGGTGATGGTTGGCTGATTGAACTGCCGCTGGCTGAAGCCGGCTACTTCAAGGCCAAGGCGTATCTGCTCGATCCCAAAGGCTGGCAACATTGGCCTGACGGCTCGGACATCGGCATCAGCGTACATCCCGATTTTGTCCGTACCGCCAACACGGTTTATTGTGCCTTCACGCGACTGTTTGGCGCGACAAAAAATTTATCTTCCGCCCGCGACGACAAACTCGAAGCCCAGTTCCGTCAACTCGACGAACGCGGCTGCACCGTCATTCCGCCATCCGGTAAACTGCGCGACCTCGCGCGTCAACTGCCGCACATCGTCCACACACTCGGCTGCCGCATTCTGCAATTGCTGCCAGTGCAACCCGCTCCGACGACTTATGCGCGCTTCGGCCGTTTCGGCAGTCCGTATGCCAGCCTGGATTTGACCGCCATTGATCCGGCGCTGGTTGAATTCGACCAGCGCACCACCGGCGTGGATCAATTTTGCGAACTCACCCGGGCCGCGCATGGGTGTGGCGCGCGCGTGTTCATTGACATCGTCATCAACCACACCGGTTGGGGCTCGGTTTTGCAGGAAAATCATCCCGAATTTTTTCTGCGCCAGCCCGATGGTTCATTCGCCAGCCCCGGCGCTTGGGGAACAACTTGGGAAGACCTGGTCGAATTGAAACAGGACGACGTCACGCTCTGGGACCAGATTGCGGCCGCGCTTTTGATTTGGTGCCGGCGCGGCGTGGATGGATTTCGCTGCGATGCTGGCTACAAAATTCCCGTGCCGGCATGGCAATACATCATCGCCCGCGTGCAGGATGAATTTCCTGAAACCATTTTTCTGCTCGAAGGCCTCGGCGGATCGTGGGAAGCCACCGAAGCCTTGCTCACCGACGGCGGAATGCAATGGGCCTACTCCGAGCTGTTCCAGAATTATTCCGGCCGGCAAGTTGCCGATTATCTGGACTACGCCAGCCGCCAAAGCGTGTGCGTCGGCACTTATGTGCATTACAGCGAAACGCACGACAACGACCGCCTCGCCGCGCGCGGGCGCGCCTGGTCGCTGCTGCGCAACCGACTTTGCGCGCTGACCAGCGCGAGCGGTGGATTCGGCTTCACCTGTGGTGTTGAGTGGCTCGCCGCCGAAAAAATCAAAGTCCACGGCTGCGCCGGTCTCGCGTGGGACAACCCGGACAACATCATTTCCGAACTCACGCAACTCAACCATCTGCTGGCCGAGCACCCGTGCTTTTTCGATGGTGCAAAACTCACGCGACTCAGCACGCCCGATTCGCCGGTTTATGCCCTGCTCCGGGAATCCGCTGAAGGAAAAGATTCCGTGCTGGTTCTGGTCAACACCGATGTCGAAAAACCAAATTTGCTGACGCTGATGCCTTCCGATTTAAAAGTTCCAATCTCAGATTTCAAAATGGAACTGCTGGGCCAGCTGGCACCAAAATTCTCCATCGGGAAAGACAGGATTGTTTTCACGCTCGACCCTGGCGCGTGTCACTGCCTTGCTCCAACGTCCCAACCGGTCGGTTTGAGCGGAGATGCTTACCGTTGCGCACGCGCCCAGGCTGCGTGGGCGCTGCAAGCACTTTGCCAGTTGGTCCCCGTTGAAATCATTGACGGCCTCGACTGGCGCTGGCTCGCCGACCAAGCCGGACATTCGCCGGCCAACTTTCTCACCGCCGCAAGCCAGTTCAGTTGCGACACGAAATTGTCATTGCCAGCCCTGTTGCGCGATTGCGAGCAACGGAAGATTTTCCCCCGCGTTGTGGTCTGGACCTTGCTCGACCACCGTCGTGTGACATCCGTTCCGCCCGGCCGTTGGCTGCTCATTCAGGATGGCGCGCCGTTCCGGGCCACGCTGCAAATGCGGAATGAAAACGGGCGCGCGATTCACGTCCAATCCATCGTTGTGGCTGACGGACACATTGCCTGCTTTCCGCCGCGCGAAACCGCCACCGACGCTGAACTGATTTTGGAACGCCATGCGACCACTTCGCCATGCGTCTCCGCCGCGATTCGTTTCCTGCCGCCGGCTCCGTCCTCCTCCGCCTCGTTCTCGTCCTCGGATCTCGTTCTATTGACCAATGGTATCGGCGGCATGGCGCACATGTGCGTGGATCTGGGCCGAGTTAATTCCAAATACGATTGCGTCCTCGGTGCGAACCTGAATGCGAGCGTCCCGGTGGATCGCCACATCTTTGTCAAACGCATCCGCGTCTGGGTCAACGCCGACGGATTCCTTTCGCCGCTGAGTGCGAAAAATCTCGCTTCGTTTGACGCCGGCCCGCCGGCCACCTGGCAGTTTGTCGCGCAAGCCGGCGACGGGCGGACGGTTGAAATCGAATTATGCGCGGAAATGGTTGAAGGTAAAAACACGACGGTTTTTTATTTCCGCCGACCGGCGGTCGGGCGCGCGAGTGGCAAACAATTGCCCGCCGATGCTGACGTGCGGCTGACCGTGCGATTTGACATCGAAGACCGGAATTTCCATTGTGAAACCAAACGCAACGGCGGCGCGGATTTTCATTTTTCCACCAATACACATACTTTATCCGAACTCCGAACTCCGAACTCCGAACTTCCAAAAACTGGCTTCGCCTTCACGCCCGCGCCGGATCGCCAGTTGCGCGTGTTTGCGGATGCCGGCGAATACCATCCGCAGCCGGAGTGGTGTGAAAACATTCCCCACCCGGTCGAGCAAAGCCGCGGGCAAACCGGCAGCGGCGACGCCTACAGTCCCGGCTGGTTTGAATTGCCGCTGCCGAAAGGCGCGAGCGTAACGCTAGTCGCAACGGCGGAAAATGAAATATCCATCGCGCAAAAACCGGAGCGCCGGCCTCCGGCCAGGCACGAAGCACAAACAACCCAAACTGCCGTGCCGGAGGCCGGCGCTCCGTTTGCCGTTCAGCTTGAACATGCGGCGAAGCAATTTGTCGTCCGGCGGGACCAGGGTAAAACGGTCATCGCCGGGTATCCGTGGTTCTTGGATTGGGGCCGGGATTCGCTGATTTGCGCCTGCGGGCTGCTGGCGGCCGGCATGGTGGAGGACGTGAAGCAGTTGCTGCTCACATTCGCAAAATTTGAGAAGGACGGCACGCTGCCAAACACGATTCATGGCAACGACGTGTCGAACCGCGACACCTCCGACGCGCCGTTGTGGTTCGCCCTCGCGTGCGAGGAGTTTGCGGTTTTGGAGTGCTGCGACATGTCGCAGCTTTCAAAAGGCGGTGGCACGTCACCGCACTCCAAATTTTACGATGCGGTAGTTGCCTCTTCCGGCCACACCATCCGTGACGTGCTGACGAGCATTGCGGAAAATTACGCGCGCGGCACGCCGAACGGCATCCGCATGGACGCGGACTCGGCGCTGATCTGGAGCCCAAGTCATTTCACTTGGATGGACACCAATTTCCCCGCCGCCACGCCGCGCGAAGGTTATCCGGTCGAAATTCAAGTTTTATGGATTCGCCTCTTGCGTCAGCTTGAAAGAATCAGCCAAGGCGGCGAGCAAAAAAAATGGCGCGAACTGGCCGCCCGCGCGATGGCTTCGTTTGAAAAACTCTTTTGGCTCGAAGAACGCGGCTATTACGCCGATTTGTTAATTGCAAATACGGGTCAACCTGTCGCCGAGGCAAAGGCTGACGACGCATTACGCAGCAACTACCTGTTCGTCGTCAGCCTTGGTCTCGTGACCGGCGAACGCGCGAAACGCTGCGTCGAGGCGGCGCAAAAATATCTGGTGGTGCCCGGCGCGTTGCGGTCGCTGGCGCCCTTGCCGGTTTCCGTTCCGCTGCCGATTTATCGTGACGGCCAGCTTTTGAACAACCCCGTCGAGCCATATTTTCCGCGTTATGAAGGTGACGAGGACACGCGCCGCAAACCGGCCTATCACAACGGCACGGCATGGACGTGGATGTTCCCGACGTTTTGCGAAGCGCTGGCGCGGGCGTGGGATTTTTCGCCGGAAGCCGTGGCGGCGGCAAAAGCGTATCTGGGCGGCATGGAACAATTGATGAACGAAGGCTGCCTTGGCCAGATTCCGGAAATTCTCGATGGCGACGCGCCGCATTTGCAACGCGGCTGCGACGCGCAGGCCTGGGGAGTGACTGAGGCGCTGCGCGTGTGGAAACTGCTGGGGAAATGAAATATGTGTTTAACGCCCGCCCTCAACCTGACCTTCTCCCCCAGGAGAAGGAACAGCAATTATTGCGGGTTTTCTGTTTGCGAATGACCGTCCGGCATGGCCAGTCGCGCGAATTTTCGGGAAGAACGGAGAACGATTCCCCTTCTTCCGGGGGAGAAGGCCGGGATGAGGGCGGACGTTGCACCTTAAGTCGCGGAGCGACGAAAGATAGTAGCCCACGGTGAAACCGTGGGGAAAATGCGGCGGAATTATAAGCCCCGGATGGGGCGGAAGAAATTTTTCGTTGTCGGTTTTCTGTCGCCCCTGCCGGGGCTTGGATGGTTGTTGACACAAAACCCACGGCTGACGCCGTGGGCTACTGTCGTCCGCTGCTCGGCAGCTTTTCCTTCCACTCAATCTGAAGAATCAATATTTAAAAGCTGCCAGGGCTTATCAATATTTTTTGATTTGGGCATGGTCGGTTTGCCATTTGGCCCCCGATAATCTTTCGGGGTAAGTAGTCCAACGACTCTTCCCCAAGTCCAGACCTCGCCATCGCGAGTCAAAACCACTCCGATGTTATCTCCTCCGGCCGTAAAGGCGACCACGTCCTTTGGTAGGTTGATTTTTCGAAGCTGTACGGGTTTGTATTCAGAAACTGGTTTGACCCGGCGATGTTCAGAGGCATCCAATGCCCAGAGTGAACCGTCCTTTTTCCTCAGAATGTGATAAAAACATCCCGGTGAAGAAGCGCAGGATTGCCAATCGCTTTCTGTCCCCACCTGCATCGGCGTCGCTTTCAAGTTTGTATCGCCGGTCTGGGTGTAAAAATTTGCCGTCAGACCCCAACTCCAAAGCGTCCCATCTGACTTGATGGCAAACACCGTGAAATATCCGAAACAGACATCCGTCCAATTCGTGTCCGGTGATATCCGCGTCGGAACAAGAAATTCATTTGTGCCTCTCCCATTACCGTCGAGTGATCCCCAAAACCAGAGACTGCCATCCGATTGCAACCCGACACTTTGAATACTTCCAGTCCAAATTTTTGTCCAATTGGTTGAAGTGCCAATTTGTACGGCGTCGATGAATGGTTTGGATTTAGTGCCGCCAATTCCCAATTGCCCAATGCCGTTTGCGCCCCAAGCCCACAAAGTGCCGTCATTTTTTAAGGCAAAACTGCTCGCACCACCAACCGCCGCCTGTTTCCAATCATTCCCAGGGATGGATGGCACAGGTGTAAGGCGTGTGATCTTTGTGCCATCACCTAACTGGTAATTAAAATTTCCACCCCACGCCCAAAGTGTTCCGTCTGATTTGATAGCCAGACAATGATAGAATCCCACGGCGACATCCACCCAATCAGTATCATGGCCAATGCGACGCAGGGAAACTGTGTTTTGGATGTTGGTATTGCTCAAACCCAAAACCGGCCAGCCGAGCCGTTCTTCGCCCCAAGTCCAAAGGCTGCCGTCGGAAGCCAAAATGATTCCATTGAGACTAAAACCGAAAACCACCACTGGCTTAACATTGCCGGTTGGCAATTTCAGCCTGACTGTTTGGCGTGGAGGAACATGTCGTAAATGATTCGTCACCGTAATTGTGCTGATCGTTGCCAGGATGATTGTCGTGCTTGTGACGACTGCCATTTTAGCTTTTGTCCAGGCCATAAGTTTCAATGCTCCTTTCACGAGGGTTAAGGTTGAACCGGTTGCCGCCGCGCCTTTGGCCATCGCCACGGCCGTCACTGTTTTTGCCAGGGCGGCGGGCGCGGCTTGAATGGAGTTGGCCGAGACGGCCCCGGCAATGAGCGTGGCCGTGAGCGTCACGCCGCGTTTGGAAAACCAGCCCCGCAATTTTTCTACAGCGCGGGTGATCCGTTTTCGGGCCGCTTCTTCATTGGTCCCCAAGGTCGCTCCGACCTCGGCCAGGCTTTTGTTTTCAAAAAAACGGAGCAGCACGGCGCTGCGATCCTTGTCACCCAGCTCCGCCATCGCCTCGTCCAGCAGCGGCGCGATTTGTTCCCAGGCGAAATTGTTTTCAACGGTCGTTTCCATTTGCACGGCTTGTTGTTCGCGCCATTGGCGTCGGCGTTGAATTTTCAGGGCATCAGCGGCGGCGAATCGCGTGGTCCGGTAAAGCCAGCCGGTCAAAATCGTTCCTCGACGGAGCGCGGACGCCTTTCGCGCCAGGATGATGAACACCGCCTGTGTAACTTCCTCGGCCAGATGCGGGTCGCGCACCTGCCGCACGGCGGCGGAATATACCAGGCCGAGGTGACGCTCCACGAGCGCGGCAAAAGCCGTCTCCGAACCGTCCGCCGCGAACCGCCGCAAAAGTTCCAGGTCATCCATCACGCGAATCTATGGGTAAATGGACGCCAAAGGCAAAACCGGACATTTTATTTTTCGCGGGTGGAAACTGCTAGGAAATGAAATTGGTGTTTTACGCTCCTCGTCCTCATTTATGGAATAAGAAAACCAGGAATGCAGGAGAGAAACCGGTTCATGGCTTCATGGGTTCCTTATTGAATCCAAAGGCGGCGGGGTTGGTGTATTGATTTGAGTCTCGTCACCTCGACTCCTACTCACGCTAAATCGTTGCCAATCGGCGGCGGGCGGGCAAAATAGCCGCGTGAACTTCCGCGATAAAATTATCGTGTGGGATAAATTGCCGGAGTGGCGCGCAGCCATTCGTGCCGGCGGCAAAAAACTGGTCGTCACCAACGGCTGCTTCGACCTCCTGCATCTGGGCCACGTGACTTACCTCGAATCGGCACGCAATTTCGGCGACGCGCTGCTGGTCGGCGTCAACGGCGATGAGGCGACGCGGCAGTTGAAAGGCGCCGGACGCCCGGTGAATTCCGAACCCGACCGCGCCGCCGTGCTTGCCGCGCTGGCGAGCGTGGATGGCGTTTGCATTTTCGCGGACAAGACGGCGGTTAAATTTCTTTCAGCGGCAAAACCCGATATTTATGTCAAGGGTGGCGATTACACCCTGGACACGTTGAACCAGGACGAGCGTCGAGCGGTCGAGTCGGCGGGCGGGAAAATCGTGATCATTCCGTTCGTGCCGGGCAAATCCACGACCGCGTTGCTGGAAAAGATTTCCCGTCTTTAAATGGTAGGGACGCGCTGCCGCGCGTCCAGGCTGACCGGCAGGTCAGCCCTGCCAAATTGAAATCAATGAAAATTCTGGTCATCGCGTTTGCAGGCATCGGCGACACCTTGTTCGCCACGCCGTTGATCCATGAATTGCGTACGATTCATCCCGGCGCGACCATTGACGCGCTGGTGCGGTGGCGCGGGGCGAAGGATTTGCTCGAGGGCAATCCGCACCTCAACACCATCCATCAGAAGAATTTCGTTGCCGACTCCAAAATCAGCTCATTCCTGTTTCTGTTGAAGCTCCGGAGGCAGGGATATGATTTGTCCTTCAACACGCATCCGCAAAGCAAACGGCTTTATCGGCTGGTGGCGAAATTCATCAACGCGCCGGTGCGGCTCAGCCATCAATACGAATGTTCCGGCGCGCTGGACCGCTGGTTGGCGAACCGGACCCTGCCGCAGGATTACACGCGCCACGCGGTCGAAAACAATCTGGCCCTGCTTTCCTTGCTTAACACCAAACCGCTGTTGGGACAGCATCGCTACGAATTTTTTCTGACGGACGCCGAACATACCTGGGCGGCGGATTTCGTTGCCGGACAAAATCTTGCCGGCCGGCCCATGCTGGGCTTCCATGTCGGATCGGGCGGGACGAAGAACCTGGCGTTGCGCCGCTGGCCGCTGGAAAATTACATTGGTCTGGTCCGCCGTCTCCGCGAAAGCCATCCCGACCTGGCACTCCTGTTCTTTGGCGGACCGGAGGAACAGGCCGACCATGAAAAGATTCGGGCTGCGGCAGGCGGCGAACAACTGTTCTTTCCGCCCACCCGGAATCTCCGGCAGGCGGCAGCGCTGATAAACAAATGCGACGCATTTTTGAGCGTGGACACTGCGCTGATGCACGTGGCCGCCGCTGTGAATGTGCGCGGGCAGGCGGTCATTGAAACACCGTGCTGGAACAAGCCCATCGAGCCGTATGGCAACCCGTTCGTGCTGGTGAAGAATCCAGCCGTTGCCGGGCGCAACCTGGAATTTTACCGCTACGACGGACGCGGGATTCAGGGAAGCGGCGAGGAAATACGGCGCTGCATGGAATCAGTGACGGTCGAAAGTGTGTTCGACGCGCTTAACAATTTGTTCTGAGCGGCGCTCGGTTTACAACGAAAAGCCCGCCGCCTTCGCGTCCACCGCAAACATTTTCACCGTGTCGAGGGACAATTCCTTCAAATCCATCCCCACCATCTTCATCGTTTTGGCTAGGATGTCGTGCGGCACGGTCACGATCTTGCAGCCGCAATCATCCGCCTGAAAAATATTCAGCACTTCGCGAACGCTGGCCCAGAGCAGTTCCGCCTGCGGCAGACCGGCCAGGATTTTTTTGCTCTCACGCATCATCGGAACCGGATCAACCCCGGTATCTGCAATTCGCCCGGCGAACACGGACACGACCGCCGGCACCTTGGGATTCAGCGCTTTGGCGACGCCCGCAACCTGCTCCAGAGTGAGGATGGCGGTGACGTTGAGCTTCACGCCCTCCAGTGCCAGTTCGCGAACGAGCGGCAGTGAAGATTCGCCGCGTGTGTTGGTGATGGGGATTTTGACATAGACATTTTTCGCCCAGCCCTTGATTTTAAGCCCCTGCCGCCGCATTTCGGGGAATTCATCGGAAAACACTTCGAGCGAAATCGGCTTCTCCGTGATGTGCTGCAATATGTCGCGCGCGAACGCCTCGAAATCATGCACCCCCGCCTTGCGCATGAGTGTGGGATTGGTGGTCAGGCCCTGGATGAGCGGATTGGCATTCAGTTGAAGCATTCCCGCCTTGTCCGCGCCGTCGGCGAAAAGTTTTACTCTCAAATCTTTTAGTGTGCTCATAAATTCAAAACGACCGGTGAACCTCAGTGATTCTTTGATTCACATAGGATAATGTCAGCAACTTCAGCCAAATTGCCAGCCGAAAAATCCGGTTTTTGCCGGAGTTCCTCCGCATAGCCGCGGTCGATGAAAATTGTCCGGCATCCGGCGGCACGACCGCAGTCAATGTCCCGCCAGCGGTCGCCAACCATCCAGCTTTGCGCGAGGTCAATGCCGAGTTCCTTTGCCGCGCGCAGCAACATTCCCGGCTTCGGCTTGCGGCAGTCGCAATCCGACCGGCCTTTGCCGGGATGGTAACAGACCTCCACGCGGTCAATGGGCAATTGTGCCGTCATGTGGGTGTGAATTTTTTCGACCACCGATTGCGCAAGCGTGCCACGACCCACGTCCGGCTGGTTGGTCACCACCACGAGCAAAAACCCGGCCTGCTTGAGTTTCGCGCACGCGGCGGCGACATTGGGAAGAATTTCAAATTCGGCCAAATTCGTCGGCGGATACGGCAGCCCGTCACGTTCCAAGGCGCGATTGATGACGCCATCGCGGTCGAGAAAAACAGCGCGTGCGCGCGGCGACGTAAGGAGGCTCTGACTGGCTGGTTTTATCCGTTTCAATGGAAAAGCATGAGCCTCCTCACGTCGGCTCCTACAAGATCATTTCGTTGACTCCCATTTGGTCTGGGCGACTTTGAGTTTGGGATGGGACACCAACAGGTGCCAGATCACGGCTTGAAAGGCTTCGCTGTGCGGCGTGACATGGGTCGGGTTGACCGTCGGCACGATGACACATGCGGTCGCTTCCTTGGCCGTGTACCCCCCGTCACGCCCGACGATGCCGATAACTGACGCGCCCACTTTCTTGGCGAGTTGAATCGCGGTGACGAGATTGGGACTGACGTTTTTTTCCAGATTGCCGCCGCCGACGGAAAAAATCAGCAGACCGTCCTTTGCGCCCAGCCGGCTGCCTTTAAGCCATTCGGCAAAGATCGTCGCCCAGCCCTCATCATTGGTACGCGCCGTCAATTCGGAAACATTGTCCGTCGGCGCGTAAGCCTCGAAGCCGCAGATTTTGCGGAAATCATTCACGGCGTGGCCGGCGTTGCCCGCGCTGCCGCCGACGCCGAGAATGAACAGCCGCCCGCCGCGTTCGCGCACGCGCGCGAGTTCATCGGCGCACTTTTCAATGGCGTCGGCGTTCAGTTGGGCGGTGACCTGCTGGACTTCGGCCAGAAATTGATTGGTGAAATTCATGCGGATTTCAAATTACGAATTTTAAGCCGCGAATGGAAGTGAAGTTTATCATCGTTTCAACACGGCTCGGATTCGGCCTGTCCCGCCAGCCGTAAAATTGTCCAATTAAACCTTGACTCGACTTTGCCGCTCCATAAAGTCAAATGCTCAACGGCATGGACAATTCACTACAGGTAGTGAATCTTCGGGGCGCAACCGCGCAACCGCGCAACCGCGCAACCGCGCAACCGCGCAACCGCGCAACCGCGCAACCGCGCAACCGCGCAATAAGCGGAATTGCCATTGCGTCGTTTGCCCCACCTCCGGGGCGCACAGAAACTTCTCAAACAACCCCAAGCCGGAATTTCTGCTTCCGAAAAATGACCCCGACGACGTTCGGGGTATTTTTTTGCTCCCAGAACTCCGACCCAACGACCCCGGACAGCTTTTTTTGCTTCCCCAAACCCAACCCAACAACGTTTGCCCCGATTTTTTGCTCCAAAAAATCCAGCGCGGGAACTTTCGGCGGATTTTTAGCATCCAAAAAACCGACCTCACGACGTTTGGCCGCTTTTTCTGCTCCAAAAAAAGATCGGAAGCACGTTCAATGAGTTTATTTTCAACAAGTTAGGAACTAATTAACCAAAACCACCAGAAAGGAGATAATATGGCAGACAACAGCATCCCCACCAGTTATGACCCCATCGTTCAACTTCTCGAAGACGCCGCTGATGGCGCGCATACCCACGGCGCAGCCATCGGATTGGTTCACAATGACGAGGCTCATATCCGCACCGACCTGATTGCCCTCGTCGGCAAACCTGCCGGACCGGGTGGCGTGCCGCCCGCCGTGCCAGGGTTCAAGTCGTTGTGGAATGTTGCGCAAACGAACAAGTCCGCCAAGACCGCCGCGCTTCGCACCGTCCAAAGTAACGCCCGGCTTTACGTCCGCACTTGCATCCGTTCGCTCTTTCCGGTCCTCGGTGAAAACTGGAACGCCAGTTGGAACGCCGCCGGATTCACCGGCGGTTCGCTGGCCGTGCCCGCAAATCCCATGACACTACTCCAGCAGATGCGCGCCTACTACGTCGCCAATTCCACGCGCGAAAGCGTGGTGCAAGGCATCAACTGCAACGCCGCCACTTGCGAAGCCACCGCGCAAGGCTTGAGCGACGCCGAATCCGCCAGCAACCAGAGCAACACCGACGCCGGCACCGCCCAGGCCAACTACCAGAACGGCATTGCCGCCGCCCGCGCCCGCCTCTCCGGCCTGCGCGACGAACTGGACCAGCTCATTTCCGACGATGATGACCGCTGGTATGCCTTCGGCTTTGACAAACCCAGCGACCCCAGCACACCCGAAGTTCCTGCGAATCTGACAGCGGTGGCCGGTGCCGCCGGCAGCAAGACCGTGATTGCCCATTGGGACGACGCCCGCCGCGCCGACACCTACCGTTTCCGCGCCGTGACCAAGGCGGATGGCAAGGAAGTGGCCAATGAAATTATTTCCGACAGCCAGATCAGCTTTGTGCTGGCGAAAGCTGCCGCTGGTGCGGTGGTGGTGCTAACCGTGACCGGACGCAATTCGGCTGGCGAAAGCCCGGCCGGCAACGCGGTGGAAATCGCGGTGCCGTGATGGGTAGGGCGCGCCGTCGGCGGCAGAGGACTGCCCGCCCTACCAAACCAAAAAGATGCCGCGCCGGCGCTCACGCTGCACGGCGGCGTGACGTGGTTCAACTGTCACCACGCCCGCCGGATGTGATTGAGAAAGCGAAATCATTATGAAGATGTCGGTTCAAAACAAAATCCAGGCGGGGTTTGCCGTGGCCCTGGCCTTCCTGCTCCTCATCGGCGTGAGCGCGTGGTGGAGCGCGCAACGGAACATGGAAACCTTTCGCTCGGTGGATCACACCTACCAAGTCCTTGATAAGCTCGAAGACACGCTCGTGGACATGCTCAACGCGGAAACGGGGAGTCATGGGTTTGTCATCTCCGGCGATGAAGCTTTTTTGCAGCCGTATCAGGCCGGGGTCGTTAAGGTTCAGAAATCGGTTGCGGCGGCGAAACAATTGACGCAGGACAATCCCAATCAGCAACGCCGGCTGGCGCTTCTTGAACCGATGATTCAAAAGAAAATCGCCGGGGCGAACGAGGCGATCAAACTGCGCCGCAGCGGTGACACCGCCGGGGCGATCCAGTTCATCGCTGTGGGGCAGGGAAAGCAAACGATGGATGAAATCCGCAAGTTGATCACCGAAATGGAGGACGAAGAGGGACAACTTCTGCAACAGCGCACGGCCACGGCGCAAGCGCTGTCCCGCACGACCCTTGCGATTGTGGCCTTCGGCGGACTGCTGGCCCTCGGTTTGGTCGGCCTGTCCAGCGTCGTCGTGCGGCGCGATTTTGCCAAGCGGCAGCAGGCGGAGGCGGAGCGTGACCGATTCTTCACCCTCGCGCAGGACATGCTCGGCATTGCCAATACCGACGGTTACTTTAAGCGCGTCAATCCCGCCTTTACCGCTACGCTGGGCTGGAGCGCGAAGGAGATTCTGGCGCGGCCGTTCATTGAATTGATCCATCCCAACGACCGGGCCGCGACGGTGCGCGAAGTGGAGAAGCTCGCCGCCGGCCAGCCAGTGTTGCTTTTCGAGAACCGCTACCAGTGCAAGGACGGCGCATGGAAGACGCTGGCGTGGCGAGCCGTGCCGCAGCCCGACGGAACGATATATTGCACCGGGCGCGACATGACGGAATCCAAACTGACGGATGAAGCCTTGCATCGCAGCGAGGAAAGCCTCGCCGTCACGCTCAACTCCATCGGCGACGCCGTGCTGGCCACCGATCTCGATGGGCGGATCACGCGGCTGAATCCCATCGCGGAAAAATTGATGGGCTGGACGCAGGCCGAGGCGCAAGGGCGGCCCATCGCCGAAGTCTTTCGCATCATCAACGAGGAAACGCGCCAGCCTACAGTCATCCCCGTGGAGAAAGTGCTGGCCAGCGGCAAAATCCAGGGTCTGGCCAATCACACCATCGTCATCGCGCGCGACGGCACGGAGCGGCCCATTGCCGACAGCGCCGCGCCCATCCGCGACAAGGATGGCAGCATCCTCGGCGTGGTGCTGGTCTTTCGCGATGTGACCGAGGAGAGGAAGGCGCAGAAAGCGATCCGCGACAGCGAGCGGCAACTGCGCACGCTCAATGAAGAACTGGAACGGCGCGTGGCCCTCGGCATCATGCTCAGCATCACCGAGAACGAAGAGAAAGGAAAGCGCGCAGCGGAGTTGGTCGTTGCCAACAAGGAACTTCTCTTTCAAAACGAAGAGAAAGAAAAGCGGGCGGCGGAGATGCGGCAGGCGCTCGTCACGCTGGACGCGGCCGAGGACGGCGCGTTTATCTTCGATCCTGAGACGTTGCGCTTCACCTACGTGAACCAAGGCGCGATCCGGCAGCTTGGCTACATGCAGGCGGAATTACTCGGCATGACCTACGTGGACATCAAGCCGGAGTTTGACGATGCGAAATTACGCGAATTGCTCGCGCCGATGCTCCGGGGCGAAGTCCGCACGCGCCGTTTCACCACGTTGCACCGGCACAAGGACGGGCATGACATCCCGGTGGAAATCAACCTGCAATACGTCGCTCCCGCGGGTGAGCGCCCGCGCTTCATCTGCATGGCGCGCGACATCACCGAGCGGTTGAAGAACGAACGCCTTGCCCTGCGCTCGCAACGGCTGGAATCCATCGGCACGCTGGCGGGCGGCGTGGCGCACGATTTGAACAACGCCCTCGCCCCGATCATGATGGGATCGGCGCTGCTAAGGGCGCAGTATCCCAACGAGTCGCAAATCGTGGACATGTTTGAAGCCAGTGCCAAGCGGGGCGCGGACATGGTGCGGCAATTGTTGACCTTTGCCAAAGGTGCTGAAGGCGAGCGCGTCCTCATCCAGCCCGGCCATTTGATCAAGGAGTTGAAAAAGATTATGGAGGGCAGCTTCCCCAAGAACATCCAGTTGGCGGTCAAATGCGACCCGAAACTTCCGAATGTGCTGGGCGACTCCACGCAGTTGCACCAGATTCTCCTGAACCTGTGCGTCAACGCCCGCGACGCCATGCCCCACGGCGGCACGCTCACGCTGGAGGCGGAGAGCAAGGAAGTGGATGCCGTGTATGCCAGTTCCACGCACGACGCCAAGCCGGGCAAATATCTGGCGCTGCGGGTGCGCGACACCGGCACGGGCATCCCGCCGGAAATCATTGACCGGATTTTCGACCCGTTCTTCACAACCAAAGGCCCGGACAAAGGCACGGGACTGGGCCTCTCCACAGTCATGGGCATCGTGAAGGGCCACGGCGGATTTTTACAGGTCCATTCGCAACCCGGACAAGGCTCGATGTTCACCGCGTATCTGCCCGTCGCCGATGCAAAGGGAGAAGACACCGGCTTGCCCGCCGAAGCGGTGGTGGAATTCCGCGGGCAGGAGGAAACCATCCTGCTCGTGGATGACGAAGCCGCCTTGCGGAAGGTGGCGCGCGCGGTCTTGCGGCGGCTGAACTTCACGCCGTTGACAGCCACTGACGGCGCGGATGGCTTGATCCAGGCGGCGCAGCACCGCACCGAGTTGCACGCCATCATCACGGACCTGCACATGCCTTACATGGACGGCCTGGAGTTTGTCCGCGCGCTCCGGCGGATGCTGCCGGACATCCCCATCGTGGTGGCCAGCGGGCGCATGGAGGACACAATGATCGCCGAGTTCAAGACCTTGGGCGTGACGAGCCGCTTGGACAAACCGTTCACCGAAAAGCAACTGGCGGAGGCGTTGAAGAATCTCCTGACGCCGAAATAAGCCGTCAACGGGTCTCAACGGGTCAAGAGTATCGTGCTTTTTAGCTTCTCGCGAGCTGCGATTTGACCGTCATTGCCGGCGCAAACCCGTCGCCGGAGGATTTCCGCGGTCGCGCCATGCTCGGCGTGGCTGGCTTCCGGCCGGTTCAAGGCAGCGTGACGGAGTCAGATTTCATTCTGACTTCGCCGCACGGCATGGACAGTTCATCAAGGATTTTCTGGATGACCGTTTCGCTGGTTTTTCCCCGGCCTCGGCTTCGTAGGTGATGGCCACGCTGTGTTAGCGGGACAGCAGGGATTCGAGTTCCGCCAAGCCCGCAGGTGACCCCATTTCGTAAAATCGCTCGCGCACCTCGTAGCCGACCAGTTGTTTTTCGCGGACCAGCTTGCCCATGACTTCGGCCAGATCGAACGTCTGGCCGGCGGAATAGGATTCAAACACCGAAGCCTTGAACAGGCTCAGGCCGTAATCAATGTGCCGCATTTCCGGCACCCGTTTTTTTTTGTCATAGACCGCGATTTCACCGTCGAGAAAAACGACGTTGCTGGTGTCGTAACGGCCTTCATTGCGATAGACCGTCATCAGGCCGAGTTTGCCGCTGTGCCGGAAAAAATCCGCGATGGGCCGGTAATCCACCGGCAGATACGAATCGCCGTAGAGCACAAAAAATTCGCCGCCGAGCAATGGCAGCGCACGCTTGAGAGCCCCGCCCGTGCCCAGCAATTTCGGACCGTCGAACGAATAATCCAGCCGGATGCCAAACGCGCGGCCGTCGCCAAAATCGCGTTGGATCATTTCTCCGAGATAACCGATGCACAGCACCGCGCGGCGGATGCCGCGGGCGTGGAGCAATTCAAGTTGATGCGCCAGAAACGGTCTGCCCGCGACGGGAACCAGCGACTTGGGAATTTTTTCCGTGATGGGCCGCAACCGCGTGGCGAGTCCGCCTGCGAGGATGGCAACGGGAATGTCGGACGGCAAAATCTTCATTGGCTTGAAACAAATGTATAATCGCCGCTGCCAATTTCGAGAATGGCGCGGCCGTTTTCAAAGCGGAACGAATTCACACCTTTGGCTTTGATGGCCGGCCAATTCAAGCTGCCTTCTCCGACAGAATTCAAACTGGCTGCCGGAACATAAACCGTGGCCATCGTGTTCGCCGGAATTGAAACTTTCAAGGTGAATTTCCCGCCGTCGCGCTTCCAGTCGCTCACAATTTTTCCACGGATGGAATTGTAGCTGGCGTTCACCCACGTCACGTCGCCGACCGGCTGCGGATTGATGACGATTTTTTTGAAGCCCGCGCTGTCCGGCGCGTTTTGGATTCCGGCGAGATCGTGATAAAACCATTCCTGAATCTGGCCGAGCATGAAATGGTTTTGCGAAGAACCGGGGTCGGCGTCCCACGCCTCGGTCAGGCTGGTTGCGCCCTTTTTGAGCTGCATGCCGTAGCCCGGCTTGTCCGACTGGTTGTTGATGTCGAAAATCACATCGCTGCGCCCGCCGTCGGCCAGCGCGCGGAGCAGATAGTGGTAGCCGACGTCACCGGCGGTCAGCGCGTTGCCGCGTTTGTGAACGTCAGCGACAATCGCATCAACAACCGCGGCTCGATTTGCCGGTTCACAAATACCCATCACGAGCGGGATGGAATTGGCCGTTTGGGAGCCGGTGGCGTAGGAATGATTGGTGGTGTAGTAAAATTTATCATTGAACGCGGAGCGGATTTTTTCCGCCAGACCGGAAAACTGTTTCGCGTCGTCCGTTTTACCGAGCAGCGCGGCGGCCCGCGACATGATTGCCACGTCTTGAAAGTAAAACGCCGTCGCCGTCAGCGCGACTGGCGTGAGTTGCGAGACGCCGGGCGGTTTCGGGCCGATGTCATACCAGTCGCCGAGGCCGTAGTTGACGATGTAATTGTCTGCCCGGCTGCCGAAGTAAGTGAGATAATTCTTCATCGCGTCGTAGTGCGCGCGGAACAGATTCAGGTCGCCGTCAAATTCATATTGCTGCCATGGCACGAGGATGAACGCGCTGCCCCACTCCGGCGAATCGCCAAAATTGTTCCGACGGCCTGCCGGAGTGTTTCGGTCCCGGAAAATCGTGTATTCCGGCGCGGTCGTCGGCACAAGACCGTTCGTAAGCTGCGAGTCGGCGATGTCGTTCAGCATTTTGGTGAACAGTAGCGCTAGGTCGAATTCATAGCTCAATGCCGGGCCGTTCAAGTGATCCTCCTCCAGCCAGCCGCGCTTTTCACGCTGCGGACAATCGGTCATCACACTCATCATGTTGCTGCGCTGCGCCCAGCGGACGAGTTTGCGGATGCGGTTGAACAAGGTGTTGGAACATTCGAATTCGCCGGCGGGTTCGGAGGAGGATTGAACGACGATGCCCTCAATGGATTTCACGGCGGGCAAATGGGTTTCGCCTTTGGCTGGAAAAGATTTTACTTCCAGATAACGGCAGCCGATGTAGAAAAATTTCGGCGACCACGTTTCCACGCCATCCGTCGCCTTGGTGTAGTCGCACCAGATGGTGCTCCGGCGCGGCTCGCCCAGCGAACCCTCACTCGCCAGGCCGTCGCCGAGTTCGGAAGGGATGATGCGCACCCTGCTGCCCGCAGGTCCGGTGATGGAAATTCTGGGTATGTGCGCGGCGTTCTGGCCGAGGTCAAAAATCACGTCCCCGTTCGTGATGGTGCGTGCCCAGCCCGGCCTGTGAATTTCAAAAGAACGGATCGGCGGCGCAGCGCAGGAAAGCCCCCGCAATTCTCCGCCCGGCCCGTTGACGACAATTGCGGGCGGCCATTTTGAATCGTCGAAATTGACTTTGTTCCAGCCGGGTTGCACGAGCCGCGCGTCGAAATCTTCGCCGCTGTAAATCGAACAGGAAGTAATCGGGCCGGGCGCGCCATGCCAGTTTTCATCCGTGCCAACGGTTTCGATCACCCCGTCGGCATATTCCAAACGGATTTGCCCAATGACCTTGAGCGGACCGAAAGAGTAAGGCTGGTAGCCGGGCGGCTTAAACCGCGCCGCTGGCAAATTATACATTCCGTTGCCGAGTTCGATGCCGGCGGCGTTTTTGCCCTTTTTCAAATCCGCCGTAATGTCGCGCGTGTCGTAAAGGCAGGTCTTGTCATATTTTGACCAGCCGGGCGAAAGAAAGTCGTCGCCGGCCTTTTTGCCGTTGAGCGTCAATTCATATTGGCCGAGGCCACAAATGTTGACGATTGCGCGTTTCAGTCCGGGCTTCACGGTGAATTCGCGGCGCAAGAGAAGGGATGGAATGTTCGTGTCCACCGCGCCAATCCATTTTGCCTGCCAATCCGCATCGTTCAAAACGCCTATCGTCCAGGTTGCCGGTTTGCTCCAGGCGGATATTTTCCCGTCCTTGTCCCACGCGCGCACTTTCCAGAAGACCTGCTGCGATGATTTCAGAGCCGCGCCGGTGTAGGGAATTTGAATCGTTTCCTCCGAATTAACTTTGCCGCTGTCCCACAAATCGCCGGTGCCGCGCGCCAGATTTTTTTCGGATGAGGCCGCGAGGATTTGATAAGCGGTCTGCCGCTGGCCGCGCGCGCCGCTTTCCAATTTCCAAAACAGGCGCGGGTTTGCCGAGTCAACGCCCAGCGGATTGACGGCATAATCGCAGCGCAAATCCGCGACCGTCGTTGCCGCAAACGCCGCGGTGGTCATGCAGAAAAATAGAACCAGCGCCAAGGCGGCGCGGCCCGCCCCGAACAATTTGTCGCCGTAGAAGGAATAATCCAATTCCACGCCGGGTTTTTCACCCTCACTGAAATCGCGTTGGATCATTTCTCCGAGATAACCGATGCACAGCACCGCGCGGCGGATGCCGCGGACGTGGAGCAATTCAAGTTGATGCGCCAGAAACGGCCTGCCCGCGATGGGCACGAGTGATTTGGAAATTTTTTCCGTGATGGGCCTCAGCCGCGTGGCGAGTCCGCCCGCGAGAATGGCAACGGGAATGTCGAACGACGCACTCACGAAATCAGCAGCTTGGTCCCCTCAAAATCGAACCGGAAGCGCACTTCCTTAAGCCCCGCCTGCCGCATGGCACGACGCAGCCGGGCCTTGTCCTCCGCATAAAACATCAAAAAGCCACCGCCGCCCGCGCCGATGAGTTTGCCGCCCAGTGCGCCGTTGGCCAGAGCGAGGTCATACCATTCGTTGATTTTCGAGTTGCTCATGCCGCCGCTACGCTGCTTTTTACGCTGCCAATGCACGTCCATGAGCCGCGCAAATTCGGGCAGGTTTCCGGATTCCAGCGCGCGCTGGCTTTGCAGGCCGAGGTCCTTGACGAAGTGCAGATTTTCGATCATGGACTTGTCGTCCTGCTTCGATTTATGATCCTGCTCCTTCAAAATCGCCGAGGCGGAACGCGAATAACCAGTGAAGAACAACAGCAAATTGTCCTCCAGATTGTCACGGGTTTCATCGGAAAGCTTCAGCGGCCACGCCTCGACCTTGCCGCCGGGCAGAAATTTGAAACAGGTGATGCCGCCGTAAGCCGCGATGTATTGATCCTGTTTGCCGATGGGTTCCTTGAGGCGGCCGAGTTCAATTTCGCACGCCTGTTCGGCCAGTTCGGCGGGATGAACCAGATCCTTTTTGTGGGCATGCAGTGCCTTGAGGAGTGAGGTGGTAAAACTGCCGGACGAACCCAGGCCGGTGCCCGCTGGAATGTCGGCCATGGAGGTCAGTTCGAGCCCGTGGCCGTCCATGCCCAGCAGGGCGAACGCCTCGCGGAAAATGGGATGCATTATTTCTGTTGCGTCCGGGACGCGTTCCAGCTCGGAGTACTTGACAATAACGTCGGACGCAAACGTATCATGCACCGTGATGTAAACGTATTTGTCAATCGCTGCGGCGATGAGAAAGCCGCCGAATTTTTCGTAATACGATGGCAAATCTGTTCCGCCACCGCCAAGGGTGACGCGAAGAGGTGAACGGGCAATGATCATTTTAAATTAGGGTTTGGTATCCGGGTTCTGCATTTGGAGTTTTACCGGCGCGGAGTCAAAGTTAAATCCGCTTTTCCGGTAAATATGTTCGACGATTTGCAACGCGGTGCGCGCTTCCGCCAGGCCGGCGTCGGGCTTGCGCTTCAACGGAATGTCCTTTTCGAATTCAATCATCTCCTTGCGCCAGGATTCATCCGGGCCGGAAAATTCATAAAGCTTGGTGTCCGGCGGGCCCATTTCCGGCTTCATCTGGTAATGATAAAGCTTCTCGACCCCGTAGCTGCCGCCGAGGCCTTCAATGTGCAGCTTGGTATTGCGCCCGTAAATTTCAAACGAGAAAAGATTCTTCCACTCGGTGCAACTGACATGCAGCCACGCCGTCCGGCCCTTCGCCGTCTGCAAATTCAAAAAGGCATTGTCGTCCACCGGCATGTCCCAGAAATAGGTCGTCGCCTGACCTTCCACTTTCGCAAAGGGGCCAAGAAACCAGCCCGCCAGATCAATCAAATGAATCCCCTGGTCAATCAATTCGCCGCCGCCGGACAGCTTGGGGTTGGCGCGCCATTCCTTGTCGTAACCAACGCGGCCGCCGTGGCCGTAACGCGCCCGGATGAACATCAACTCTCCCATCACGCCGGATTCGAAAATTTCCCGCGCCTTGACGAACGACGGATGATAACGATGATTGAATCCGACCCGGACGCAAACGCCGTGTTTCTCCGCGAGCGAAATTAATTCGTCAAGCTGCCGCACGGAAATGGCCGCCGGCTTTTCAACGATGACGTGTTTGCCCGCGCGGATGGCTGCGGCGGAAACTTCGGCGAGCGCGCCATTAATTGTCGCCACAATCACCGCATCCACCTGCGGATCGGCGACGGCTTGTTTGAAATCGGCGACGGCGCGGCCGGTTTTGGCAAGCTTCACAAGTTCCTCGGCGCGCGCCAGGTTCGTGTCGCAGGCAACGGCGAGCTTTGAACCGGCGGGCAGTGCGGCCAGACGTTTTTTTCCGATCAATCCGCAACCAATGATGGCGTAGTTCATTTTATTCGTTGTAGCGTCGGCGCTGTGCGACGCTACAATTACAATTCATCTGTCTCCCCACGTTTTTCCGCGGTCCTTGGGCACAATGCGGCGCAGCGTGTAAATGTCGCCGCCCAAGTCCGGCTTGAATGCGTCGAGTTTTTCCCACGGATCCCATTGCGCGCTGATGAGCCGGCCGGAAATGCCATCGCTGCGTGACGACAGCAGGAACTCAATCAAGCCAAGGACTTTTTCGAGCTGGGCGGCATTATCGCGCGGCTGCTTCGACGCCTGCTCAAATTCCTTTTGGCCTGCCACCGCCGCACCACGCGCCAATACCTGCTCGGTCATGCGCGTGAAAATCGCCCCCGGCGCAACGGCATTGATGTCGAGCGGCTGCCCCCGACATTCCACGGCCAGCGTTTCCACGAGCCGCACGACGCCGGTCTTGGACACGCCATAAGCCGCGAAGTTCGGACGCGGACCGGTCGAGCCGCCGCCGGAAAAGCAGATTACTTTCGCCCGCTGTTGCGACCGGCGCAGCAGGGAATGAAAGGCGCGGATGGAGAAAAACGTGCCGTCGAGATTCACCGCCAGATTTGAACGCCAGACGGCTGGGTCAATTTCCATCGCCGGGCCGATGGGTTCTTGAACGCCAGCGCAACAAATCAACCCGTCAGCCAGGTTCCAGCGCTGGGATATTTCCCCGGCGCAATTTTGCAGCGCGGCCCAGTCGGAAACGTCGCAGGGAAAGGCAAAGCCAGCCTGCGGCGAGCGAGCAATCCGGCAGACCGAGTGGCCCTTCGCGGCGAGCGAATCCGCGAGGAATTTGCCGATGCCGCTGCTGCTGCCAGTGAGAATGAGGTTCATTTCACGCCAAACAGGATGGGTCCGCGCTGTTCCAGCCGAAAACCGGCGTCGATCAACAGCGACTTGTTTTGTGCAGTCAATTCATCTGTATCGCATTCAGCAATGATAAAGCGGGCACGGGCCAGGCAGCGTTGCGCCCCCCGGAGCACCTCGGGTTCATAGCCTTCCACGTCCACCTTGATGATATCCGGCCAAAGGTTTTCCCGCTCGGCATAGTCGTCCAGCGTTATCATGGGCACGGTGATGTTATGCGTGACCATCGGGCGATTGTCGCCATCCAGTAAATTGACCGAAGATGATGCGACAACACCCATGCTGGATTGGTCCGAGACCTTCAATTCACACTGGCCGGGAACGGCGCCGACCGCGGTGTTCACCCCTTTCACGCGGTCGTCGGCATGGTTGGCGGTGATGTTTTGTTGCAGGTGCCGAAAAGTAGCCGGCTGCGGTTCAAAACAGCGTGCTTGCAGATGCGGACGACGCACACACTGGGTGAGCGCGTAAAAGCCGCAGTTGGCCCCCACATCAAATAATATGTTCACATCCATGCCGTTTTCGATCGCGGGCAGGCGATAAATTTCTTCGATCAAAATCTGGTGCAGAAAATAAAGACCGCTCATGCCGCGGACATCGGCCACCAGGGAAAGGCCTTTGAACTGGAGCTGTTTTTGCTCAAAAAGTCGCAGCCCTGTATTCTGCCAAAGGGCGCGGCCCAAAAAATAGAATGCCAGGCCCGGATAGTGCCGGAGCCGGGACTTCCCGAAAAAATGAAATGACATGCGCAATGAGTTCATATCAACTGCCCCGCTCACTTGCGTGCGCCTCGCAGGCCCAGCGGTTCGCACGCAACCATTCGAGCGTCCGCTCAATGCCTTGTTCGATGGTGAGCGTGGGTTTCCAGCCGGTAGCGCGGATTTTTTTGGTGTCGAGAAAAATAAACGGATTATCGCCGACCCAGCCTTTGTTGCCGCCGGAGTATTCCAATTGGGGCTTGAGGCCGAGGGCGCGACAAATGAAACGAATGGAGTCATTGACCTGAACGTATTCGTCCGTGCCGAGGTTGTAAATATCCACGTGGTGCCTGGCTTTTTTTGCGGTGCCGAGATTGATGACGAGCAGCATCGCGCTCACACAGTCCTGCACATAGAGATAGGATTTCCGTTGCGTGCCATCACCCAAGACCTTCAAGTGGCCTGGGTGGGCGGACAGTTGTTTGTAAAAATCAAGAACATGGCCGTGGGTGTAGCGTTCACCGAGAATGGAGACAAACCGGAAAATGTAACCTTCGAAACCGTAGCCCTCGCAGTAGGATTGAATAAGACCCTCCCCGGCGACTTTGGAGGCACCGTACAGGGAGGTCTGGATTGGGAACGCATGATTTTCCGGTGTCGGAATGATTTCCGCTTCGCCATAGACCGAGCCGGTGGAGCTGAAGGCGATGCTCTTGACGCCGTTGGCGCGCATGGCTTCGAGCACGTTGAATGTGGCGATGGTGTTTTGCTGCAAATCCTTGCCCGGATGTTCAAGGCCGAAGCGGACGTCGGCGTTGGCGGCGAGATGGAAAACGAAATCGCACCCGGCCATCGCCTGCGTCAGCGCCGGAAGGTCAAGGTTATCGCCGCGAATGAGTTTGAAATTGGAATGGTTCTGCGCGCCCGCCAAAAATTCATTCTGGCCGGTGGAGAAATTATCCCAGCCGACGATGCGTTTGCCGCCGGCCAGCAGGCGGTCAACCAGATTGCTGCCAATAAAACCGGCGGCGCCGGTGACAAAAACATTTTCCATGATTGGGCGCGGAGTTTAGTGCGGGCGGGCAAGACTCGCCAGCCTTTTTGAAGGGCAGTCCCTTCGCGACACTACGAATTATCCGGGACGTCCGGTTTTTCCACCGGCAAAGCGGAATTGCCGGAAGCGCGACCCTCAAGCCAGTGGCGGTCGATGGGTTGGTAAAAAGTGCATTCCAGGCAGGTTTCCGGACGTTTGCCCGCATAAAATCCCTTGATGATATTCCAAGTCTCTTCGCTTTTGGAGATCTCTGCGAGCGATTTTTCGAGGATATTGCCGACCACTAAATCATCAAGATCACTTCGCGTGAGGCGGCAAGCGCAGAGACGGACTTTGCCGTCGTGGCGAACGGCGAAGTTGAAAAGATTCTTGCACGGCACATTGAGCGGTGGCGGCAGCTTGCGCGGCCGCATGGCCCCGCTCAGGTCGGCCGGCTGGATGGTGCCGCCCCAGTTGTCGAAATCCACGGTGAAGTTGACCCGGACGCGTTCGGACAAAAAGGGCTGGATGTATTTTTTGAAATCGGGCGAGCGGATGATCCGGCTGGGCTTCTCGTGGTTGCGGAAGCGGACGACGATGCGCGCTGGCTCGCCTTTCGAGCGATTGTATTCCATCAAATTGCGGATGCCGGACATGGCATCGTCGTAATGTTTGACGCCATAAATTTTTTCGTAGACTTCCTTGCTTGCGCCTTGCGTGCTGATGAAAACGGCGGCAATGCCGAGATCAATCAACTTTTTGTAGGTGTCGTTGCGGTTGATCAAAATTGCGTTGGTAGTCAGATAAACATTCTTAAGCCCGGCATGATTGACCGCATAATCCACCTTTTCCAACAGGCCAGGGTCCACGAGCGGATCGCCGACGACGGGCGTGAGATCAAGGCTTTGGCCGCCGAGCGCCGACCATTCATCCACCGCCTGTTTGAAAATGTCGAACGGCATGATGCCGGTCTGGAGGGTTTTATTGGCGACGACCTTCGGGTAGGCGCAAAAAGTGCATTTGGCGTTGCAAATGTTCGTCACGCCCGTCACGAGATAGCTTGAAGGCGCCAGTTGGCGATGCGCAAAAAGCTCCTCCGGAGTGATATGGTGTTGGGAAAATCTTTTATATTTGAGACCCCGCCAAAAATTCTCAACGTAGTAAGCGCCCCAATAAACCACATCGGCGGCCAGACCATGGGTATGCACGGCGTGATATAGGCGCCAACTCAGTTTTCGCAGCAGGCTGTTCACTATTAAAAAAGCTATAGTCCCAAATCAGGAAGTCAAATCGGTTTGGCGGGGGAACAACAATTTAATTGTTCCATTTGCCGTCTTCTGTTAGTCAATAACTTGGAAATCACGATACGATATGGCCAAAAACATAATTCTCCGGTTGCTGCACCGCTACGCCGATCGTCAGCGGGCGCTGGGCATTGAACGTTGCAATGATTGGGGCGGAAAGACCGTGGTTGAACTGGCGCCGGACAGTCTGGTGGATGTGGGGTGCGGTGATGGGAACATGCTGTTTCGGTACCTGAAGAAAGTTCCGCGTGAATTTTACGGTGTGGAAGGCGCGCCCGTGTTGAAGGCCAGGGCGGAAGAACGCGGCATCAAAGTTTCCAGTTGCGACTTGAACGGGCGCTGGCCGTTTGAAGACAATAAATTTGACGTGGTGTTCAGTTCCCAGGTCATTGAGCATCTGCACAACACGCGACTTTTTGCCGAGGAGGCATTTCGGGTGCTCAAGCCCGGGGGCACGGCAGTCATCATGTCGGAAAACCTTTCCAGCTTGTTGAACTGCTTTGCGTTGTGCATGGGGTACACGCCCTTTCCGCTCATGCAGATTTGCGGGCGTTACCTCGGCAATCCCCTGGGGCTTCATTACCAGGAACCCATAGAGGAACACGTGCCCATTGACCACCCGTCCTTTTCCGGCATCTCAGGTCATGTGCGGGTGCTGACGGTTCAGCAAGCCAGGGAATTATTCAAGCTCATCGGTTTTGAAGCCGAGGTCCGGTCCATCAGCATACTGCCCTTGCCCGATGGTTTGAGCCGGGCGTTGGAGGGAATGATCCAAAGACGCGGTCATTTCCTGCTGATTCGGGCCCGCAAACCCCATTAACCCAAACGCGTGAATCCACTTGCGTTCGCAGCCTGATCCCGCCGAAGCTGTTTGTTCAGGCGCAGAGAGGGCTGGCCGGGAAAAATCCATCGCCGCCGCCAAGCGCCAATTTTTATGACCACAATAATAATTGTGACTGGTGCTGCCGGTCTGATCCATTGAACCATGCCCGCCTTTCCCAAAAGCATTTTGATCGCCGGCGGCGCGGGCTTTGTTGGCGGCAACCTCGCTGTGTTTCTCAAGTGTCGTCTTGCGCAGACTCGCATCGTCGCCATGGACAATTTGCACCGGCCCGGCTCCGAATTAAATCTGCCCCGGCTGCGCGAAGCCGGAGTGGAATTCGCCAAAGGGGACATCCGCTCCGCCGAACAGTTCCCCGCCGGGCCGTTTGAGGCCATCATTGAATGTTCCGCCGAACCTTCCGTGCTGGCCGGTTACACCGGCTCGCCGGACTATCTGATGGAAACCAATTTTCTGGGTACCTACCGCTGCCTTGAAAAAGCCCGGCAATGGCAAAGCAAATTTCTTTTTCTCTCCACCAGCCGCGTTTATCCCATGGCTCCGCTGGAAGCGCATCCCTGGCGCGAAGGCGAAACACGTTTTGAGTGGCGGGACGTCGCCGGAGCGCCGATTTCCTCGCAAGGCGTGCAGGAGGCCTGTGCGGTTCAAGGCGCCCGTTCGCTTTATGGGCTGACCAAGTTTGCCAGTGAAGGACTGATTGAGGAATATCGCGCCGGGTTCGGACTGCGCGCGGCCATCAACCGTTGTGGCGTCATTGCCGGACCCTGGCAAATGGGCAAGGTAGACCAGGGCGTCGTGTCATTATGGGTATTGCGGCATTATTTTGGCAAGCCGCTGGCCTACATCGGCTACGGCGGCGCCGGCAAACAGGTTCGCGATGTCCTACACGTGGACGATCTCTGCGATCTGGTTGAAGAACAACTCGCCGATTTTGACGCGTGGGATGGCTGGCTGGGTAATGTTGGTGGTGGACTGAAAAATTCCGCTTCACTCAGGGAACTGACCGCCATTTGCCATGAAGTCGTTGGCAAGGAAGTTGCCATCAGCTCCGAGCCAGCCAACCGGCAGGCTGACCTGCGGCTGTTTCTAGCCGATTGCGGCCGGCTGTTCGCACGGACTGCCTGGCGTCCGCACCGCGATGTAAAGCAGACCGTCGCCGACGTTTTTGCCTGGGCGCGTGCCCACGAAAAAGAATTGCGACCGCTGGTATGAGCCGGGGGTTGAAAGGCCATTCTGGCCCAACGCGCAAGCTCCTGCGAAGCGGCATCATTTTTGCCGCCATCCAATTTGTGACCGGGCTGGGAAATCTGGCCTTCCAAGGCGTGATGGGGCGGCATCTCAGCGGACAGGGTCAATACGGCGACGCAAACAGCGCGATCAGCGGTTTCATGCCGCTGCTAGGATTGCTGCCGCAGGTCGCCATTTTCACCGTCACGCATTACATCGCCCATTTTGACTCCAGTGGCGACCGCGCGCGGTTGCAAGGACTGCTGCTGGGTTGTCGGAGTTTCCTCTTCTGGTTCACGGTTGCCGGCTCGGCTCTGGCGGTCATCGTGATCAAACCCCTTAGCGATTTCTTCCATTTTAGTGGAAGCCTGATGCTGGTGACGCTCGGGTGCGCGTTGTTCGGTTTGTGGGGGGCATTCATCGCAGCGCTGTGCCAGGGGTTGGCGTGGTTCAAACGGCTCGCGCTGATCGGCTTTCTGGCGATGGTGTTACGGGTTTCGTTCGGCTGGATTATCACGCTGAAATGGCCGTCCGCCGAAACGGCGGTGCTGGCGTCCGGCTTCGCCCTGCTGGCGAACCTGGTCCTGTTGTTCTGGAAAAAGGACTTGTCGTTGCATGGCGCGCCGGTCCCGCCGTGGAACCGCGAGTTTGTCCAATATTTAATCGTCAGTGCGGCGTGCGTGGTGGGCGGCTATTGCTTCTTCCAAGGAGACTTGTTGGTGGCAAAGAAATTCTTCGTCAAAAGCGAATTGGATGCCTACACCGCCGCTGGCATATTGGCTCGCGCATTACCTTGGGCTGTTGCACCGCTACTGGCAGTCCTGTTCACTTCGCGATCCGGGCGGCGCGTGGGCGGGATCGTGGCGGATCAACTGAAATTGATGGGGCTTTCCGGCTTGGTTCTGATTTTGGGCGCGACCTGTCTTTTTGTGTTGCGGGCACCCTGTTTGCAACTCCTCAGTAGAAACACGCCGGCAACCGCCGACATGGTCTGCCAGTTTTCCATCACCATGGTCTTTGTCGGATTGCTCCAATCACTCGCCTATTGGGCGCTCGCTAGTCGCTGGTCGAAGATGTCCCTGCTTTATGGCGGGCTCGGCTTGGGTTACTGGCTGACGTTGCTTGTGGTCGGACACACTCCCGCTGCGCTGTTACAAACAATGCCGGTCGCCTCGGGAACCGCGTTCATCATCCTATTTTTAGTTTGGCTGGTCACCCTGCGCCGGCATAAACCATCTGCACAAAGCTGATTTGAATTCCTCATGTCTTTAGCCGCACTCACACCATATGGTCCGGCTCGGCAAATTGCCGCACCTCCATCCTACGACAAAATTGCTCGCGTAAAAGGCGACCGCTACTTCAAAATGAATTTGCCCGGCGGGATGTTTCCTGTTAAACTTATTCTGATTCATGGCAAAGCTGTTTTTCAGTTCCCCCTGTTTTAGAACAACCCCGTGAATCGAGATCGTACAACTATTGACTCCAATAACCAGCAAATAGATATGAGCAACCCAAGCAGTGTTAAAGATTGGGCGTCAAGATGGTTTTGTCGCCACCGGCGTGGATGGCCATGGCGTTGGGTAGGGCAAATGTCCTACCTGCTTTGGCGCGCCTACGAAAACCGCGACTTCGACATGCAAACCAATGGTGAAGAATGGTATCTGCGCCAGCTTGGCAAGCCAGTTGAAGAAATGAAATGTGTGTTCGATATCGGTGCCAATGTTGGAGAATGGTTGTTGCTATGCCGGCGATATTTACCTCACGCCACCATCCACGCTTTTGAGATAGCCCCACCCACTTTCGACAAATTGCGGAAAAACACGAGCCACCTTCCCAGCGTCGTCCTCAACCCAGTGGGACTATCGGACCGGAATGACGAAATCGATGTTTACTATTCGGAAACAGCAGACAATCTTACAACCGCATTCAACGAACATTTGGACGATGCCTATAGAGTGCTTGGAGACAAAACATTACAATCCAAGGCCATCCGGGCCAAAGTCATTCGTGGGGACGATTACGCCAGGCAACATGGCATTCAGACCATTGATGTGGTCAAGATTGACGTGGAAGGCATGGAAGAATCGGTTTTGCACGGTTTTCAGGACATGTTTTCTCAGCAGCGCATCCGATTGGTCCAATTTGAATACAACACTACGAGCATTGTCTCGAAGTTTCTGTTGCGCGATGCCCACCAGTTCTTTTCACGTTTTGATTACCGGCTTGGCAAATTATATCCCAATTATGTCGAGTTTCGCAATTACCACTACCGTCAGGAGGATTTCTGTGGTCCTAACATGATTGCCATCCGCAACGAGGACAGTGAATTGTTAAAACTGCTTTCCCCGCATTCTTGATCCATTATTTTAACGTCGTTCGCCATCGAAGCGAATTTCAAGCTCAATACTGTAATTCATAGGAGATTAGATATAAGAAGCTTTTCCTTGTGCGTAGTTTGCGGCTAGATTTGTTGCCGTGCTGTCCCAAACAGACAAACCTTCACTGTTGCCACGCATCAGCTTCATCATGCCCACGCTCAACGTGGAGGCGTTGCTGGACAATGTCCTGTCGTCCATCACGCGGCAGACGTATCCGCGCGACCGCTACGAAATCCTGCTGGCCGACGCGCACTCGACCGATCGCACGCGTGACATCGCAAAAAAATACAACGCCACAGTCATTGATGACGACGGCAAGAACATGGAGGAAGGCAAACGCCTCGCGCTCCAGCACGCGACCGGCGAATACATTGTTTTCGTGGATGCGGACAATGAAATCACACATCTCGATTATATCGAACTGGCCGTGAAGGCACTTGCGGCCAACCCGCAGGCACTCGGTGTGGAAAGTTATTATTTGCCGTCGCCCCAAATGAGTTCGTTCTGCGCCTATCTTTCCCACCGGCTGCACATCAGCGATCCGATTGCCTGGTTGATGAGCACCAACCCGAGGTTGGTGGCGCGCGAGGGCGAAGTCGAACGTTGGATGCTGCCCGGCGACTCACTTTCGTATCCGCTGGGCGCAAACGGATTTGTCTTTCGGCGTGCCGATTTGGAGTCGGTGAAGGCCGGCGAACATTTCCAGGACACGCACGCGGCGCTGCACCTCATGTGCGCGGGCAAACGCGAATGGCTGCGGATTCGGGGTCGCGGCGTGCACCATTTTTATGTCCAGACGCTCTGGGGCTTCGTCCAAAAACGCCGCCGGGCCACGGTGCATTTTCTCCGCGTCCAGCAAGAGGCGAAGACCAACTGGATGAAGGAAAAGCCACCGGTGCCGCTCTGGCTGGCGGGCGTTTATTGCGTCACGTTTGCCGGCCCAATCTGGCACACGGTGCGCGGATTGATTCGCGATGGCGACCCGCGCTGGCTCTGGCATGTGCCGGCGAGCCTCGGCAGTGTGATCGGCGATGCCTGGGGTGTGTGGACTTACAAACGGCGTGGCCAGGACAAGACGCTGATCGCGGAATTGAAAGTAAAACAGACGCTCAAACGGAAGTAGCAGATTTTTCCTCAGCTTTTTGTGCTCAAGGCTGCCAGTTCGGCCTCCATCATCTCAGCGATGATTTGCTCGAAGGTGGTTTCCGGCTGCCAATGGAGCAGGCGTCGGGCTTTGGCCGCATTGCCCACCAGATGGTGCGGATCGGCTGGCCGGGAAAGTTTGGGATCATGCTTGACGTGCTGGTGCCAATCCAAATCCGCGATCCGGAAGGCGATTTCCACAATCTCCTGTACGCTGTGAAGCTGGCCGGTGGCGAAGACAAAATCCTCGGCGGGGTCATGTTGCAATGCCAGCCACATTCCGCGCACGTAATCGCGGGCGTGTCCCCAATCGCGCTGCGCACTCGTATCGCCCAGCAACAGTTCCTTCTGCCTTCCGGATTTGATCGCGGCGGCGGCCCGGCAAATTTTCCGGGTCACAAAATTTTCTCCGCGACGCGGTGATTCGTGGTTGAAAAAAATGCCATTGACGGCGGTGAATCCAAAGGTCCGCCGATAAATGCACACCATCTGAGTGCCAAACGCCTTGGCGCAGCCGTAAGGGGTCACGGGTGCCATTGGCGTGGTCTCGTCCTGTGGCGCATGTTCGGGGCTGCCGAAAATTTCACTGGAACTGGCGTGGAAAAAACGCGGGGGTTTGGGCAATTGGCGAATCATTTCCAACAACCGGAGCGTGCCGAATCCCGTGACCCGGCAGGTGGCTTCGATTTTTTCAAAACTCTGCCCGACATGGCTTAAACCCGCGAGGTGATAAATTTCATCCGGCGCGGACTGTTCCAGTGGAATACGGACGGAATCGGCATCGTCGAGGTCGGCGGGATAAAGATACAAACGCTTTTGGTAAATCCGTTCGTTGCGGACCAAATGTTCCAGGTTGGGAACGTTGAGGCCATTCGCGCGATAGACCAATCCGTGGACTTCGTAATCCTTTTCGAGGAGCAGTTCCGCGAGATAGGAACCGTCCTGCCCCTCAATGCCGGTGATGAAGGCGCGCTTCACTTGGCCTGCTTACCCGATTATCCGCCCGACTCCGGCAGATGGGCATTTTAACAGTTGCACATCGGCATCCACCATGAGGCGCACCAAATCTGTAAATTTGGTTTTGGCCGTCCAGCCCAGCTTCTTATGAGCTTTGGTGGCGTCGCCGACGAGTTGATCCACTTCGGCCGGGCGGTAAAACTGGGGATCAATCTCCACGTGTTTTTTCCAATCCAGACCGGCATGATCAAAAGCCAGTTCCAAAAATTCCTTTACGCTGTGGGTTTCGCCGGTGGCCACGACGTAGTCGTCCGGTTCCGGTTGCTGGAGCATCAGCCACATGGCTTCGACGTATTCTTTTGCGAAACCCCAGTCGCGCCGGGCATCCAGATTGCCCATGAACAGTTTGTCCTGCCGCCCGGCCTTGATGCGCGCAATGGCCCGGGTGATTTTGCGCGTCACGAAATTTTCACCGCGCCGGGGGGATTCGTGGTTGAAAAGAATGCCGTTGCTGGCATGCAAACCGTAAGATTCGCGGTAGTTCACCGTGATCCAGTAGGCGTAAACCTTGGCGCACGCATAGGGACTGCGCGGGTGGAAAGGCGTCAACTCATTTTGCGGCATCGCCCGCACCTTGCCATACATCTCGCTGGAGGACGCCTGATAAAAGCGCGGCTGGAGGCCGCTTTCATGAATCGCCTCCAGCAATCGCGCCACCCCGGTGGCCGTGATGTCCGCCGTGTATCCGGGGATGTCGAAGCTGATCCGCACGTCGCTTTGCGCCGCCAGATTATAGACTTCTTCCGGCTGAATTTTATCCAGCAACCGTTTCAGCGAACCGGCGTCACTGAGATCGCCGTGATGCAGTGACAGGTGCTCTGAATTAAAATTCGGTTCCGCATAAACCCGTTCAAGCTGTCCCGCGTAAGGCGCGGCGGTCCGGCGGATGATGCCATGGACTTCGTAGCCTTTGGCAAGAAGCAGCTCCGTCAAATAGGAACCGTCCTGCCCGGTAATGCCGGTGATTAGAGCTTTCTTGGCCATATAAGTGTCGGCCGAGTGTTTCGCAATTCAGCCGCCGCTGCAAGCATGGAGAGCGACGGGATGTTCAAGGCCATGCTTCCACGGACTTGTTCCGCCCAATGACTTGAGCTGAAAAGACGCCTCAATTTGAGAATGGCCGAACGGATTTGATGGCGCAAACCAGACGTTTCCGCTTTGATGGCGTGAATGAAGCGAACGACATTCTTCATCACTGGGTCAAATACGGGCGTTGGCAAAACGGTGCTGACGGCGCTGCTGGCGCGTTACTTGCGGGAACGCGGCGTCAAGGCAGCGGCGCTCAAGCCGGTTTGCTCCGGTGATCGCGCTGACGCCCGTGTGCTGCGCACCGCATCGGCTGGCGCGCTCACGCTTGACGAAATCAATCCATGGCATTTTCATGCGCCCATTGCGCCATTGCTCGCCGCCCGCCGCGAACACAAGCGCGTCACGCTCGACGATGTGCTCGCGCACGTCCGCGCCATGCAAAAACGCTTTGAGGTGGTGCTGGTTGAGGGCGCGGGTGGCTTGCTCAGCCCGCTCGGCGAAAAATTTGACTCGCGGGAACTCATTGCGGCCCTCCGCGCGACGCCGATGGTTGTTTGCCCAAACCGGCTTGGTGCGGTGAATCAAGTTTTGCTGGCACTGGCGGCCTTGCCGCGAGGCGCGTTTTGTCGGGCGCGCGTCGTGTTGATGTCGCCGTCAAAGCCGGACGCTGCAACCAACGCAAATGCCGGGTTGCTCGCGGAATTTTTCGACGCGAAAAGGATTTTTGCATTGCCGTGGTTGGGTGGGAGTTATGAATTGGAGAAAGTTTTGAAAGATTCCCGCGTGCGGCGGATGCTCCGCATGTTGGTAAAATGAATTCCAACGGCGCGCCGGCTTCCGATCCGGCGGGTTGCGGCCAGCCAGCCGTATCGTGCCGGGTTGGAACCCGGCGCTCCCATCAATGTTTTGCCGGTGCGTTGGTGGCCAGGAACGATTCCCGCCACGGCTGGTGATTTTTGTAAAGCTCCAATCGTTGTTGCAATGGCTCGAGGTTTTTTATTTTGGCGGCAGTCGCGAAGTCAATCGCACTTTGCGTCACTTTCTGCGCGTTGGTGAAATCGCCGGTCTCAGCGCAGGCCATGCCGAGCACATCCAGCACGAACGGTTGGACGCCTCCCGTCAGGATGTTGGCCTTGGCGGCGAGTTCGAGCGCGGTTTTCCCGTCACGAATTTGTGGATGGTCATCGGCGGCCAGCACGTGGGCGGTGTAGGCAAGAATTTGAAAACTGTCCTAGTCGAGCCGCAACGCGGTGCGAAACTCATCAATTGCCCCGGCATCATGGCCTTGTTTGAGCAGCAGCTTCCCCAGAGCAACATGCGCTGCCGGATCGTTGGGGTCGAGCCGTACGGCTTCGGTGAACTGGCTCATGGCTTCGTCGGAACGGCCGAGATCACCCAGCACGGTGCCGAGGGTGATGCGCAAGGATGACCGTTTCGGATTGAGTTGGACGGCTTTGAGCAATTCCGGCAGGGCTTCCTCCGGCTGGCCCATTTTATCGAGCAGGTTGCCGGTGTTGTAGTGCGCCTCAATGCTGTCGGGCGCCATGCGCGCCGCTTCCCGATACTGGACGAGCGCTTCGGCCAGGCGGTCCTTCTGTTCGAGCGCCACGCCGTAGTTGATATGGGCGGAGGGATTGTCTTCCCCGGTCGCCGCGAGGGTGTGGGCAAAAAGCGATTCGCTGTCGCGCCAGCAGCGCAATTGGTTTTCGGTGAGGACCAGACAGCCCGCGAGTGTCAGGGCGGCGGCGGAGGCAACGGCGGCTTTCGGAAATTGAACCCGGTTCGCCAAGTAGCGGATGCCGAACGCCACGGCGATGAACACGCCGACCAAAGGAAAATAAGTGTAACGGTCCGCCATCGCCGCGCTGCCCACTTGCACCAGGCCGATAACCGGCACAAGCGTTCCCAAAAACCAGAGCCAGCCGACCAGCAAATAAGGGCATGACCGGCGTATCCGCCAAGCTAGCCAGAAGATGCCGCCCAGCAGGCCGAAAGCGGCTGCCGTCATGGCCAGTATCCATGACCAATGATGGGGCAACGGGTAGAGAACAGCCAGACTCGTCGGCCAGAATGTTTTCCCGAGATACCGTTCGTAGGCGATCAAGGCGTTGGCGACCCGCAGATTCAATGGAAATTGTTGGATGGTCATGACCGCTTCTCCGCGGCTTTGCGCCAGAAAAGTGACGATGCAGGAAATGATCGTGAGCAAAAAGAACGGCCATTTCTCCAGGGTCAGGCGTTTCAGGTCCAAAATCCGGAATTTATAGTTCGGGATTCTGCCGAGCGGCCAGTAATCCAAAAGCAACATCACCAATGGCAATGTGACCAGCATCGGTTTGGACATGAGACCGAGGGCGAAGAAAATCAAAGCCAGAGCATAGTCGGGAGCTGAAACGGATGCTTTTGCCATCGGCTCTCGACGCTCGACGCTCAACCGCTTTTGGGCGTAGCGCGCGTAGGCCAGCAGGGTCAGCAGCGCGAAACAGGTGCTTAACACGTCCTTGCGTTCGGCAACCCAGGCGACGGATTCCACGTGCAGCGGATGCCAGGCAAACAACGCGGCGACAAATGCGCTGGGCCATAATTCCCGGGTGAGCCGGAGCAGCAGCCAGAAAAGCAGCACGGTGTTGGCCGTGTGAAACAGCAGGTTGACGGAATGGTGCGCGCCGGCGTTGAGGCCGAACCATTCACAATCCAGCATGTGCGAAAGCCACGTGACCGGATGCCAGTTGCCGCCATACCCGGTGGTGAAGGCCCATTTGAGGCCGGCCCAGGTCAGGCCGTTTTGGACGACGCGATTTTCCGTGACGTAAACCTGGTCGTCATAATTGACAAAGCCGTTGCATGCCACCGGCCAATAAGCCAGCAGCGTGACGAGCGCGAGCAACAATCCTATGAGACGCGGACGGGACATCAGGTTCTTTGTCTGTGATTTTGCCCGCATGGCCAGCGCGGAGACAAAGTTATTTTTTGGGCAAATCCTTCGGCGGGAGGTTGGTGGACAAAAACGACTCCCGCCAGGGCTGATGGTTGCGGTAAAGTTCCAGTCGTTGTTGCATCGGCTCGAGGTCTTTCATTTTGGCGGCTTTCGCGAGATCAATGGCCTTTTGGGTCACTTCCCGGGCGTCGTCAAAATGGCCAACTTCCGCGCAGGCCATGCCCAGCGCATCAAGGACGAACGGTTGTGTGCCGTCACTCAAATCGTTCGCCCGGGCGGCATACACCAGCGCGGTTTGGCCGTCGCGAACCCCGGGTTTTTCGTCGGCGGCCAGCACGTGCGCGAAGAAGGCGAGAATTTGGAAATTGTCCGGATTGATGCGCAACGCCTCGCGGAACTTGCCGATGGCCTCGGCATCGCGACCCTGTTGAAGCAGCGCCTTGCCCATTTGGAAATACGGCCACGGATAAGCCGGATCCAAGCGCGCGGCGCTGGAAAATTCGCTCATGCCCTCGTCAAAGCGGCCCTGCTCGACGAATACAATCCCGATGCCGTCGTGCAGGGCGGGAAGATTGGGTTCAAATTGCAATGCCAGCCGATATTCGGCCAAAGCCTCCTTCGGACGGCCGAGGGCATCCAACACGCTGCCAAGGTTTTTATGCACCACAGAGTAACCGGGAGCCAACTGCGCGGACGCCCGATATTCGGCCAGCGCTTCGTTCAACCGGCCTTCATCCTGGAATGCGGTGCCAAGATTGAGATGCGCAACGTGGTTGTCTTTCGTCACCGCCAGGGTGTGGCGGAAAAGTGATTCGCTGTCGTGCCAGTAACGCAATTGATTTTCGGTGAGAACCAGACAACCCGCGAGAACCAAAACAGCCGAGGCTGTGGCAATGGCCTGTGCCAGGCGGCGATGACGCCAGCGGGCGCACAGATTCGCCGCCGTCCAAGTCATGGCGAAGTACAACCCGATCTGGGGCAGGTAAGTGTAGCGATCGGCGTGGGCGTAGTAGGATATTTGCACGATCCCGATAACTGGGGTCATCATCCCCAGATACCAGAGCCAGCCGACAATAAGCCAGGGACGCGCCTTGCGAAGCACAAATACCGCGCCGGATATGGCAAGCAGCAACCCCAGTGCCCCGGCCACCTGCCCGAACGGCAGATAATTCGTGGGGTTGGGATAGACACACGCCAGTCCCGATGGGTGAATCATCTGCCAAAGGTAGGTAACGTAGGAAACCACGGCGTTTTCCATCCGCAGTCCGAAAGCCAGCTTGCCAGCAGTCACTTGCTCCGGAACCAAAGCCGTCGCCACGCACGATCCAATCGCCAACACAAACAGTGGGATTTTCTCGGCCACCAACCGCCGTAAAACCTGAGGCGTGAAGTTTGAAAAACGGCCCAGCGGCCAGTAATCCAGCAGCAGAAGGACGAAGGGCGTCGTCACCAGCATATTCTTGGACAGCAGTCCCAGGGCGAAAAATAACAACGTTAAACCGTAATAAACTTTGAACTTTTGACTTTGGGCTTTGGACTTTTCAACAAACCGGACATAAGCCCCAAGCGTCAGCATGAAAAAACACGCGCTCAAAACGTCCTTGCGCTCGGCGACCCATGCCACTGACTCCACCCGCAGCGGATGGATCGCAAACACCGCCGCCACAAATGCGCTGCGCCACATAAATCCGGTCATTCGCCACAGCACGAGAAAAAGCAGGACCACCGCCGCTGTGTGGAACAGGATATTCGTGAGGTGATGGCCGCTGGGACTCAATCCGTACAACTGGCAGTCCAGCATGTGGGAAATCCAGGTCAGCGGATGCCAGTGGCCGATGTTGCCATACGTCAGTGCCCAGCGAAACCCCTCCCACGTCAGGCCCTTTTGAACGACACGATTTCCCGTGACGTAATCAATGTCGTCGTAATTGACAAAGCCGCAGTACGCCACCGGCCAATAAGCCAGCAGCGTGACGAGCGCGAGCAACAATGCGATGAGGCGCGGGCGGGACATCAGGTTCTTTGTCTGTGATTTTGCCCGCATGGCCAGCGCGGAGACAAAGCTATTTTTCAGAAAAAAGCATTGCATTTCCCGGCGCGGCGGGTAGAAATTGTTCAGGCAGGATATTGCTCGACCCCCTGCCGCTTGGACGCAATATCGGTTCCTCACGACCAAGTTTGTTTTTTATGAGCGGATTATCGTTTGCTGTCGTGGGAGCCGCTTCTAATCAAGCGGAACTCGTTTACATTTGGACACAGGCAACGCCGGAAGCCAAGGCGATCATTGTCTGTCTCATTCTATTTTCCATCCTCGCCTGGTCGGTGATGGTCTCCAAGGCCATTCAGGTCCGTCGCGCCCGCCGGTTGAATTATTATTTCAACGAGGAATTCCGCGCGCAAAAATCCGTGCTTGAACTTTTTGACCGCAAGTTGCAGGTCGAGGGCTGTCCGCTTTACGAGGTGTATCAGGCCGGCTGTGTGCAACTCGACGCGCGGCTGCGCGGGCCGGGCGGCGAACGCAGCAAACAGCAGGTCACGCTCAAAAACATGGAGCACGTCAAACGCGCGCTCGAAAACATTGTCGCGCAGGAATCCTTGAAGCTGGAATCCGGCCTGATCCTGCTGGCGATCGCGGTCAGCGGTGCGCCGTTCATGGGTTTGCTCGGCACGGTTTGGGGCGTGATGAGCACGTTTGCCGGCATCGCGCAGCAAGGCTCGGCGACGATGGCGGCAATGGCGCCCGGCGTCTCGGCGGCGCTCATCACGACGGTGGCCGGACTGCTGGTGGCGATTCCCTCGATGTTCGGCTACAATTGGCTCGTGCACAATCTGCGCGTGTTCACCGTCAACCTGGACAATTTCGCGCAGGAACTCGTTTCCAAAATGGAAACGGAATTTTTGGCGGACGAATAATTTTGCGGCCATGCGCAGGTTTTCCCAACGCAGTTACCTCGTGACATTGAGCGAGATCAACATCACGCCGCTGCTCGATCTCGCGTTCGTGCTGCTGATCATCTTCGTCATCACCACGCCGCTGCTCGAGCAAAGCATCAACCTCAAGCTGCCGACCGGTGGCCGACCCGACCAGCACGTGGACAAACGCAATGTCCGCACCGTTGAGGTCAGCACCACGGGCGTTTATGCGCTCGACAAACAGCGCATGGGTTTGGAGCAATTGACCGCGCGGCTGGCGGCGGAATTCCACTCCAACCCGAATCTCATCGTCTATATCCGCGCCGACCAGGATGGGCCTTACAAAAACGTCGCGGCGGTGATTGACAGCTGCCAGCGCGGCGGCATCACGCGCTATTCGCTCCGCACGGAGCCGACGAAATGAACCGCCTGCAAAAAAAATGCGTCATTGGAATCGTGGGCGTCCACCTGCTGCTGGGCGTGATTTTGGTTGCCGGTCCGGCGTTTTTTTACGCGAAGCCGAAGGCGGACGATTTGCAGGTGCTCGATGTGATTCCGGCCAATTTGATTGACGCGCAGTTCAGCAGCGGAGTTGCCAACGCCACCCCGCCGCCGCCCGCGCCCGTGGTGACACCACCGCAGCCGGCACCGCCGGCACCGCCGGCGCCACAACCAGTTGTAAAACCGCCCTCGTTGATCCAAGAGCTGGAGAAGGCCTTGAAACCCGAGCCGGTCAAGCCGCCGGACAAGCTGTCGCCTGACAATTTGACGCCGGTTGAAAAACCAGCCAAGACCGAGCCGCACAAAATTCAAATCAGCACGCAACTGGTGGCTCGAACCGCGCCCAAAAATTCCCCGGCCGCTGACAATTCGCAGCAACAGCAGCGGCTGGCCCAGGCGAGCCAAAGCGTCCTTCGGATTTTGAAAAGTAATTTGACGTCGGACACCACAATTGACATGCCTGGCAACAGCAGTGTGGCTTACGCTGATTATGGTCGGGCGGTTACAAGTATTTACGACCAAGCCTGGTCACTGCCGGCCAACATCGCCAACGACGAAGCCAACGCCAAGGTCAGTGTCACCATCGCTAGCGACGGCACGGTGATTTCCGCGCGCATCGTCACGCCGTCGGGCGACGCGCACGTGGACGCCTCCGTCCAGCGCACGTTGGAGCGCGTCAAGTTCATCGCGCCGTTTCCCAAAGATGCGACGGAGAAAGAACGGACTTATATCATCAACTTCAACCTCAAAACCAAACGATTGCTCGGATGAAAAATTATTACCTTCCTTTGATTAAAGCTGGTCTGCCGGTTTTGCTCGCGGCGTTCACGGTCAATTTTGCCTGCGGCCAGCAGGAACTTACGATTTCACACGACATCACGGGCCTCGGCGTGAAACCAATTCCCGTCTCGCTGGACGGGTTCAGCGGGGAGGTCGCGGAGGTTTTGAAGTTCGATCTTTACGTTCAAGGCTTCAGCTTTGTCGCCCCGGAGGCCGCGCAATATCAAATCAGCGGCAGCAGCGCGGGCAGCGTCCAGGGCCGCGTCGTGGATCGTTTTGCCAAAAGCACGTTGCTCGCGCGCAGCTATACCGGCGCGAGTCTGCGGCGGCAGGCGCACACGTTTGCCGACGACATTGTGCAGGCCATCACGCACAAGAATGGCATCGCGCAGACCAAGATCGCGTTCAAGGTCCAATCCAGCACGGGTAACGGGGAAATTTACATCGCCGATTTCGACGGCCGCAACGCGCAATCCATCACTCACGACGCCACCATCGTTGCCGCGCCAGCCTGGGTGCCCGGACGGCTCGCGATTTACTACACTACCTACCAGCTCGGCAATCCGGACATTTTTTACCACAACCTCAGCACCGGCCAGCGCCATGTCGTCGCGCACTATTCCGGCTTGAACACCAGCGCGGCGGCTTCGCCGGACGGTTCGAAAGTGGCGATGATTTTGAGCCGGAGCGGCAGTCCGGATGTGTGGGTTTGCGCCGCCGACGGCTCGAATTTGAAACAATTGACCGCGACGCCCGAGGATGAATCATCGCCGTGCTGGTCGCCGGATGGGCAATGGATTTGTTACGCGACCAAAGTCGCCGAGCGGCGCGTGCTGGCAAAAGTGCCGGCGGGCGGCGGGGCGATGCAGCGGATCCCAACGCCCGGCGCGCCGAACCCGACCGAACCCGACTGGTCGCCGGACGGCAAATGGATTGCGTTCACGTCACAGGCGGGCGGATTCGACATTTGCGTCATGCCCGCCGGCGGCGGTACGCCCACGGTGCTCGTGGCGGGTGAGGATCCGTCATGGTCCCCCAATTCGCGGACGCTGATTTTCACGCGGCGCGTGGGCGGCCGCTATGTATTATCTGTGCTTGACGTGTTCACGAAACAGGTCAAGGATATTGCCCGGATTTCAGGAAGCGACTCTCAACCGGCTTGGGCGAGATAATTTTGGCTTTTTTAACAAACTTTTTTAACCGAAGGAAAAAAATATGAAAATGATGAAACTAACCTGCTCGCTGGCATTCGCGCTGGCCATTGCGCTGGCCGCCACGGGCTGTAGAAATCACAAACCCGTTGGCGTCACACCGCTGCCCGGACAACAAAATTCCGGCCTGGTCGGCGATCTCGGTGCGGGCGGCACAATCGGCGCCGGCGGCGCGGCGGGCGCGAATGAAGCCGGTGGCGGCGCAACCGCGGCTTTGGATACATTTGATGGCATGACCAAAGACCCTGCCGCGCTGGCCGCTTACACGGTGCATTTTGCCTATGACAGCGCCGCGGTGAAAAAGAGCGAGAAGGCGAACGTCCAGTCGGTGGCCGACGCCTTGAGCAAGGATTCAAGCGCCAAGCTGCTCATCGAGGGCAATTGCGACGAGCGCGGCACGGAAGAGTACAACCGGTCGCTCGGTGAACGCCGCGCGCTGGCGTTGCGCGGGGCGCTGTCCAAACTCGGCGTTGACCCGTCGCGCATCCGCACCATCAGCTACGGCAAAGACAAGCCGGTGGATCCTGCCAACAACGAAGAGGCCTGGGCGAAAAACCGCCGCGGGGACTTTGTTCTGCTCCATCCCAAGGCGGGTGCTTAATTTCAGGAATCATTTAAAGCCATTCAGGGGCCGCGCTTGCCGCGGCCCTTTTTTGTAGCGTCGAGCCTGTGGCTCGAAATCAGCGCGCAGCGCCGACACTACAGCAGCAGCGTTGGAACGCCGCTACAGGTTTTTTTGACGCTTTACTATTGGCCAGGGGAGGCGTAGCCTTTGAAAGGCTCGATAAAATTTATGAACGCTATATTTGCATGGGCACCGGGAGGCATGGAAGTCTTTTTGATCTTGGTGGTCATTTTGGTCCTGTTCGGCTCCAAGAAAATTCCCGACTTTGCGCGCGGTTTGGGCCAGGGCATCAAGGAATTCAAGAAGGCATCTCGCGAAGTGACGGATGAAATCCAGAACTCGGCGACCGACACCCCGCCGGCGGCCAAACCCGCCCCGCCCGCGCCATCGCGGGCCGACCTGCCGGTTTCGCAATCCTCCAACCCGCCCAAAGCCTGAGCGGAACATTCTGGCATGGCCGGCGACCACGAATCGGAGCCCCCCGACGAGGCTGAAGGCGGCCCGGTCAAATCTTTTCTTGAACACCTCGAAGATCTGCGCTGGGTGCTCATCAAGAGTTTGGTGGCACTGGGCGTGGCGGTCTTGCTCTGCCTGCTCGCGGGCAATTACGTCGTTCAGATCGTCAAATGGCCGTTGACCCGCGCCGGGGTCAGCTGGCCGGGCACAAATCAAATCGTTACCGTCAGCTTTGGCACGAACCGGCTCGGAGCGTTTCAACTCACCGCTGACCAGCAAAAAATCTTGAACCTCGGCACAAGCCGCTTCGTCTCCGTCCAAGTCGAGCCGCTGGTCATCGGCACAAACCAGGTGCTTGGCTGGCGTGCCAGTTCTGATCCCGCTGCCGTGGCCGACGCGCAACGGGTGAAGATTGATCTGATCAACCTCAGCCCGGCGGGCGGATTCGTGGTCGCCTTCCAAGTGGCGATTTACGGCGGCACGATGCTGGCGTCGCCGTTCATTTTTTATTTCGCCGCCTCGTTTATCTTTCCAGCACTGAAACTGCGCGAGCGCAAATACATTTATCGCGGACTGGCTTTTGGCGGCGGACTCTTCCTCACCGGCGTGGCGTTTTGTTATTTCATCCTGATGCCGCTGGCATTGTCCGCGGCGCAGATGTATTCGCACTGGCTTGGTTTCGGAGCCCTTCAATGGCGGGCGGAGGACTACATCAGTTTTGTCTGTCGGTTCCTGCTGGGCATGGGGCTGGGCTTTGAGCTGCCGGTGGTGATTTTGACGCTCGTGAAAATCGGCATTCTCGACTATCGCATGCTCTCCAAGGCCCGCCGTTACATGATCGTCATCAATTTGATTCTGGGCGCGGTGCTGACGACGCCGGAGGTGTTCACGCAAATTGTCATGTTCGTGCCGCTGCAGGTTCTCTACGAAATCACCGTCTGGGTTGCATGGTATTGGGATCAGCCGGATCGGCGCAAAGCGCGCCGCGCGCTTTTGCTTGCGTTGCTCGTCCTCCTGTTGATTGTCCGCCTGGTGTGGCTTGGCTATAAATATGCCCTCCCGCTGGCCCAGCAGCATCTGCATTGAAGAATGATTTTCAAACCCCGGCTGATTGACTCAATCGCAAAACGCGCTTTACATCCGGTGATTTCGGCGTAAGCTCGATTCAACTCGTCAACTTAAAAAACGTATGCGAAACGTGATGTCTCTTCTTGCTTTGGCCGGCATGGCCGCTTTGTTCACATCCGGCTGCGCCGGTCCGGAACAAAAACTCGGTCGCGGCGTGAGTAACACTCTTGAAATCACCCGCATGGGCGAAATGCGCCGCTCCATCGAGCAAACAGCCATTTTTGAATCACCCAGCGCCGGTTACACCGCCGGGGCTGTTAGCGGCTTGGATCGCACGCTGGCGCGCACGGGCTTGGGATTGTTTGAAATCGTCACCTTCCCAATACCGATGCCCGAGACCGGATACGGCCCGATGTTTACGAGTTATCTCAAGCCCGGCCCCGTTTATCCCGACAGCTACAAGCCGGGCCTGATTTCAGGCTCGACGTTTGATACGGACACCTACACCGGCTTCAGCGGCGGCGACGTCGCGCCGTACATTCCCGGCAGCCGTTTCCGCGTGTTCGACAATTGATCGTGACCAAATCCGTTTTCATCAACGCGCCAACCATTTCCTGTTGGCGCGTTTTGTTTTCGTGAAGACCATGCCGCTTGAAAAGAATTCGCCCTGCAAAGTCAACCTGCTGCTGAGCATCCTCGGCCGGCGCGCCGACGGTTTTCACGAACTCGAGACCGTCATGCAGCCGGTCAACCTCTGCGACCGGCTGACCTTCGAGCGTTGCGGCGGCTCGGTCGAACTTTCGTGCAGCGACGCCACGCTGCCGGTGGATGCGCGCAATCTCGTCCACCGCGCGGCCACCGGGTTTTTGCAGGCCGCGAAGGCCGGCGGCGGCGTGCGCATTCATTTGGAGAAAAAAATTCCGCTCGCCGCCGGTTTGGGCGGCGGCAGCGGCAATGCCGCGACCACGCTGCTCGCCCTGAACGAACTGTTCGGACGGCCGCTTCCCGCTGCCAAGCTCGACGAACTGGCCGCGGCGCTTGGCTCGGATGTGCCGTTTTTTCTTCAGGATAAACCGGTGCTGGCCAGGGGTCGCGGCGAGAAAATCCAGCCGCTGGATTTCTTTCCGGCGCTGTCAGGCAGGGCCATGCTGCTGATTCATCCTGGATTCGGCATTTCCACGCCGTGGGCTTATCAAAATCTGGCGCGTTTTCCCGCGGCGCTGAACGGACAGCCGGACCGGGCGCAAAAACTGATTTCCAAACTTCAAGCCGGCGATTTGCGCGCGGCGAGCGCCGAATTTTACAATTCGCTCGAAGCTCCGGCACTCGAAAAATATCCGGTGCTCGCGCTGTTCCAGGAATTCCTCCGGGCCAACGGCGCTCTGGCCGCGTTGATGTCCGGCAGCGGTTCCACCACGTTTGCCATCGCCGATACCAAGGCCGCCGCCGAAGTGCTGGTGGAGAAATTCAAAGCGAAGTTCGGACAAAATTGCTGGACCGCCGTGGTGGAAATGTGAACCGACGGCAATGAAGGAAACCGGGGGGTGCCAAACGGGTCGGCTGCGACAAGATCAAATTTCTTTGTTTCCTTCGCTTGCTTCTGTTCAGTTCCGGGGCTTGAATTTCGCAAACGCAAATTCCACCAATTCCTTTGCCGCCGGAATTTTGAATGCCAGAGCGATCAGCCAATAAGCAAGTCCGGCGATTCCCGCCGGCACGAACACCGCGCCGATTTTCAGGGCGAGGCTCGAATGACCAAGGGAATGTTCCCACAGCCGCCAGCTTTCCCACGCGACGAGTCCGGCGAAAATGGTCATCAGCGCCAAGGTTGGAAGATTTTTGCGCAGCGATTCCAGTTCGAGCTTACCCAGTTTTTTCTGCAGCGCGAACAGGAGCAGTCCCAGGTTGAGGCACGAGGTGAGCGTGTTGACGATGCCGGGGCCGCCTTCGCGCAACGGCTTGAGCAGCGCGCAGGTGACGGCAAAATTAATGGTGAGGCAGACAATGCTTATTTTCATCGGCGTCTTGGTGTCGCCGAGCGCGAAAAAGGCGCGCGCCAGAATGTTGACGGTTGAGAACAGCACCAGTCCCGGCGCGAGGCAGCTGAGCGCGTAGGCAACGCGGTTGGTGGAACCGTTTGTGAAAGCGCCGCGTTCAAACAACAGCCGCACGATGGGTTCCGCCAGCGTGACGAGCAGGACGCTGGCGATAAGATTCAGAAAAATCACCGTGGAAAGTCCGTGCCGCAATGTGGTGCGGAATTCAGGATAATTTTTATCCGTCGCCAGCCCGGACAGCGTCGGCAACAGAAAAGTTGCGAGCGAGATGCCGAACATGCCCTGCGGCAGTTCCATCAGCCGCACCGCGCCGTTGAATGAGGAGACAATGCCGGCGCCAACAAAAAACGCCACGCCCTGCACAAGCGCAACATTGATTTGAAAGGCCGCGACGCCGATGGTGCCGGGAATCATCTGGCGGACGACGCGCTGCACGGTGGCATCGCGCCACGGCGAAACCCAGTGGTAACGGAAGCCGTCGCGCCAGAGCGTGGGCAGTTGAAACGCCGCCTGCGCGACGCCCGCCGCCAGCACGCCGTAGGCGAGTGCGAAAATCTGCACCGGCAATCTTTGTTCCTTTGGCAGGCCCAGGCCAAATTTTGGCGCGAGCCACCAGACCGAGGCGATCATCACGACGTTAAGCATCGTCGCGCCCATCGCCGGGATGAAAAAGTGGCCGCGCGCATTGAGCATTCCCATCATCACCGCCGTCAGGCAGACGAGGATCATGTAGGGAAACATCACGCGGAGCAGTTGCAGCATCAAAATCGTTTTTTGCGGGAATTGGCCCGGGGTCCAAAAATGAATTTGTTCCCCCGCGGGGATCGTTGCCTGGGCTTGAGCGGGAAAAAATGTCTGGTGCAGCCCGTCGCCGGCCGGCGGTTGCGCCATTTGATGCGGAGTTCCAAATGCGAGCGCCAGGGAAACCCCCAGCAGGACGACCGCGACAATGACGCTCGCGGCGACCACGAGGCCGGAGATGACGGCGTTCGACGCGCGCCACATTTCCTCTTCACCGTGAATTTTCTCCTTTTCCTTGAACACCGGGATGAAAGCTGCCGTGAGCGCGCCCTCGCCCAGCAGCCGCCGGAACAGGTTTGGAACCGTGAACGCGTATTGGAATGCGTCGTTGACCCAGCCTGTGCCCATGAAACTGTAATAAACCATTTCGCGCACCATGCCGAGCACACGGCTGATGAGCGTGGCGGCGGCCATGGAGCCGGACGATTTGAGCATCTGTGACATCGCGCAGGAGGCTAAAGTCCCAAGCCCAAAGTCTAAAGCCCAAAGTGCGCCGAACGGCATTTTTCGTCCTCCTCGTCGGACTTCGTTCTCGCAATCGAATCCGGCACGAAAATCGAGGACCAGCCTTCGCGCAGACGCTTCGGCACGGCAGGCGAGGACGAGAAGGAGAACGAGGACGATTTAAACCAATTGGAAATTGGCATTTGCCCACGGGCAATTTAAGCTCCCGACTGTGAGCATCTTGGAAGAACTCAAATGGCGCGGCCTCGTGGCCGACTGCACCGACGCGGCGGAACTGGCCAAACGCATGGCCGTACCGATTACGCTTTACTGCGGCTTTGACCCAACGGCGGACAGCCTGCACGTTGGCAATCTCGTACCGTTGCTGGCGCTGCGACGCTTTCAGTTGCTCGGCCATCATCCGATTGCCGTCGCCGGTGGCGCGACCGGTTCGATTGGCGATCCGAGCGGCAAAACCGCCGAGCGGCAGTTGCTCACGAAGGAAGTTTTGGACCGCAACATCGCCAGCGTGAAAACGCAGCTCGCCAAGCTGCTCGATTTTGAAACCAAACAAAATCCCGCCCGGCTGATGGACAACGCCTCTTGGACGGCGGGCATTTCGTTCCTCGATTTTCTGCGCGACATAGGCAAGCATTTTTCCGTCAACCAGATGGTGGCCAAGGAAAGCGTCCGCGCCCGGATGGAAGACCGTGAGGTGGGCATCAGCTACACCGAATTCAGCTACATGCTGCTGCAGGCGTTTGACTTCATGGTGCTGTGCCGCGACACCAATTGCGAACTGCAAATCGGCGGCAGCGACCAGTGGGGCAACATCACCGCTGGCATTGAACTCACGCGCAAGAAACTCGGCAAAACGGTTTATGGCCTCACGCTCCCGCTCATCACCAACGCCGACGGCACCAAATTCGGCAAGACCGAGGCTGGTGCCATCTGGCTCGATGCAAATCGGACTAGCGTTGAAGATTTCTATCAATTCTGGATACGAACTGACGACCGCGATGTCATTCGCTATTTGAAATTCTTCACGTTTTTATCGCATGAAGAAATTGAAGAGTTGGAAAGGCAACACAAAGCCAAACCTGAGGCCCGGATTGCCCATCAAGCCTTGGCGAAAGAGTTGAGAAACTTGATTCATCCTTCGGCAGCCGGAGTGGCCGAACGCGCGAGCAAGATTCTTTTCGGAACACATTTCGAGAATTACACTTCTGATGATTGGGAGTTTCTGGCCAAACATTCGCACTCCATCGAAGTCGAAAAACCAAAGCTGATTGGAATGCCTCTGGTTGAACTTTTGGTTATCGCCGGGCTTTCTCCAAGCAAGGGACAAGCGAGAAAAGACATTGCTGGTCAGGGAATCAGCGTCAACAACAATCCACCGCTGCCAAACATTGGCTACAATATCCTAGCCAGCGATCTGCAACTTGAAAAATACTTGAGACTCCGCAAAGGCAAAAAGAATTACGTCGTCGTGACGGCGAAGTAGCAGCCGACGTGAGTCGGCTCAAACTTCCTTGCGGCAAAAAATGAGCGGGCTCACGTCCGCTGCTACTCAATACACCAGCACCAGCACCGCCGCCCAAGTTGTAGCGTTGAGCCTGTGGCTCGAACGAATCGACGCACAGCGCCGACACTACATCAATGTTTGAGCCTTCTCACTTCGGCTGCTACGTCATCAACGCGCGACTCTCAACGATTCCGCCGGTAACCGGAATCAATACGGGCTCTTCCGGAGGTAGCGCACGATCACTTCCAGGTCGCCGGTCGCTTCCACCACGGATTCCAAGCCGGCGGCTTTTTCCAAGATCGGTAGCGCGACCTCATCCTGCAACAACGCGTCCAATGGAAGTTGGTCCTGATTCCCGGCCGGTCGCGGGGATTGCGCCACCAAGGTATTCCCATTTTGCTCCATCACCGCGCACCCGCCATGATTCCGGCCGGAATAATCCGGCTCACACCGGCCATTTCCGGAAATGGCACCTGCCGCATTTTGGCTCCAGGTTTTCGATGGCCAGCCGAGGCTGGGCGCGTTGTCCGCCGGGTTGAAGGCAAATTCCGAAGTAACTTCTTCCAGTTTGCGCGCAGTCAAGTCCTGCAAGAGGTCGGCCACAATCCCATGCCCGATGTTCACGAGCCAGGCGAAAAGTTGTGACTTGGGGCACCGGAAAAGGTCCGCATATAGAAAAATCAATTCCCGGGGTAGAACCTTCAAAACTGACGCCTTCGCCTCAAACCAATCCTTGGGGAGCGACGAATAATCCTCCACCACCAGCAATTTTCGCAGTTCTCCATTCAACAACGGGTGCAGCGAGCGCAGATACTTCAATTCGATGAAATCAATCCGGCCTTCCTGGTTGAACCGGTGCGAAATTTTAACCCGGCCACGTTTGTTGTTGAAATCGCCCGCATAACACGTCGAAAGAATCACATGGTCAAAAATGGACTGCACCTGCATTTGACATGCGCCCGCTGCGCCGCCGTAATTGCGTTTTGCCCGCGGCTGGAAGATTTCATGTGCCCGTCCCTGGAGGCGGTTCTCGAGGTTTGCCAGCCGGCTGAAATAGTCGCTGGCGGGAGGGAATTCATGCTGACGGAGAAAATCCCGCGCCGACTGGATTTCCGTGCGTTGGACCGCCGGTCCACAATGGATCCGTTGCTCCAATCCTTCCACCAGTTCCCGGACCTGCCGCTTGTTTTCTTTGGTAGCCATGTTGGTAATGAAAAGTTTGATGCATCCTAACCCCGTTCGTCACGGTGACAACTGTGCGTTTGGATGCACACCCCCTAAAAATCATTTTTTGGACCTCTTTTCGCCGAAAAACGTGGCCGCTGTCCGTCATTCTGGCAGAAAAGATCAATAAAATCAGGGATTGGGCGGCAAACCGGACGGGGCGATGTGATTGAGAAAACCGGCAACGTGACGGCGAGTGCTTCCATTACTGTTCTTCGCGAGCTTTGAATTCCTCGCGCGCGCGCCGGACGCTCTCTTCGTAAAGGTGATCGTATTGTTTCTCCTGCGAAGTTCCATCGGTTTGCCGGGGCAAGGAATGGATATGCTGGAACTGGCCGTCGAAGGTTGGGTCAATTGCCAGAATCCGTTTTGCCAGTGGCGGATGGGTGGATTGGGAGCTGAACCATGAGTCGTAAGAGTAATTGACGAAATACAAATGGCTGGCGGTTTCCGCACGCGGCGAGTCGAGGCGTCCTTGCTTGAGCAAGCCGCCGATTTTTTTGAACGCGCCCGCGATGCCAGCCGGGTTGCGTGTGAATTGCACCGCCGCGGCGTCGGCCAGCCATTCACGATTGCAGCAAATCAGGTTTTTGATCAGTCGTACAAAGGGGGAGCTGATGCCGCCGACGATCAGGAACAAAATGCCGATGGGCGCGGTGGGAAGAAAAAAGGGAGTGGTGTCCTCATCAAAAATAGATTCGTCCATATCCGGGGCCTGGACACTTCCGCGCACTAAAATCCGGCCAACCGGCGTCGGCCAGAACAGTCCATGCATCAGCCCCATCAGCCGCAGGTTCAAGCGCGTGTCACCATTCAAAATGTGGCTGAACTCGTGGGCGATGACGCCCTGTAGTTCGTCCCGCGTCAGCAATTTCAGCGCGCCAAACGTGACGCCAATGGCCACATCGTCACGAGTGTGTCCGGCGGAAAAGGCATTGATGCCGCGCTCGTTGTCGAGCACGTAAATTTCGGGCACAGACATCCCGGAAGCGACGGCCATTTCCTCGACGACGTCGCGCAATGCTTTTTCGTCCAAGTCGGATGAATTGGATTCAATCCGCCGGCCACCCAGCAATTTCGCCACCGCCGAACCACCGTCGGAGAGCAGCCGGATTTTATAAAGGCTGCCCAAGGCAACCGAAGTTAATGATACCAGCGTGACCGAGCAGAAAAGGTATGGGTTCCAGATTGATTTCAGGAGTTCCACCGGAAAAACCACCGCTTTCCCGCAAAGATCCAATAAAGTGATCAAAAATATAAACGGATTCCACCAGACCCCGGAAAACAATGGATGCTTGAAAGCGTGAATGACCATGGCCAGCGCCAGATTGGTCAGGGCCACCACTACGAGCACCGCCAATCCGAAAAACCAGATCAGCCGGCGGGTTTGTTTCCGGGCGCGGGCTTCCTGGTCAAAAAAGTCCATAGGCTACTGTTCGTTTGTAGCACAAGTCCCGTCTTCGGGAAACTTGTTTACTGCGCCTGAAACTTCGCGAAGATCTGGTTGGCTTCCTCCAGCGTTTCCTTGGAGCCGATGTCGAACCACAGTCCAGGCACGCGCCAGGTGTAAACCGCCGTGCGCGGGTAAAGCCATTGCACCAGCCGGCCCGGCTGGTCGGGATTGTTGCCATCGGCGATGTATTGCTTGATGAGTGGGATGGCGCTCTTCGGATAAAAGTAAAGCGCGATGCCGGTGAGCGTGCTCATCGGGTTCTTCGGCTTTTCCTCAAAAAATGTGATGCGGCCGGCGGCATCCGTGGAGATGGAATTGTATTTTTTGATCTCTTCGAGATTGCCCACGTCATAGACCGCAAGCGCCGGGGCGTTTTTCTCGCGGCAGAATTTGCCGAAATCGCCCAGCTTCTCGCTGAACAGATTGTCACCGGCCACGACGATGATGTCGTCATCCACATTTTGCGTTTTGAGGACGTAATAGATGTCGCCGATGGCACCGAGTTTGTTGGTGTCGTCGGTCGAGCCGTCGTTGACGACGGTGAACTCAAACTTGGATTTTGTGGCGCGGTAGTGCTCCGACCACTTTTGGAAATGGCCGGCGAACTTGGCGTTCGTCACGACATAAACGCGGTCAATGCCACTGATAGGCGCGAGATTGTCGAGCACGTGCTCAACCATCGGCTTGCCCGCGACGGGCAGGAGCGGCTTGGGTTGCGTGAGGGTGAGCGGATACAAGCGCGTAGCGTAGCCAGCGGCAAGGATGATGACTTTCATGGGTGAGTTGTTTAACCGTTAAATTTTTGAATTGCAAAACACGCGGGAAAATACGATTAAACAGTTCAGCGGTTCAACTATTTAACGACGTTCACGTTCTGCTTTCAAACAGGCTGGGGGCGGCGGCGCGGGCCAGTTCCTGGCAGCACCGGTAAATTTCCGACGGCGACTCGCATTGCAGCGCAAATTCCGCCAAGGCCTGGGCCTCGCTCATTTTCAGCCGGCGGACGATGTACTTCACCTGCGGGACAACGGACGGTGCGGTGCTCAATTCGTCCACGCCCAGGCCGATCAACAACGGCGTCAGGAAGGCGTCGCCGGCAATTTCACCGCACACGCCGGTCCAAATGCCATGCCGGTGCGAGGCTTCCACGGTCGTTTTGATCAACCGCAGGATGGCCGGATGCGTGGGTTCATAGAGGTGCGAGACCCTTTCGTTGGTGCGGTCGGCGGCCAGAGTGTACTGGATCAAATCGTTGCTGCCGATGCTGAAAAATTTCGCCCGCTGCGCCAGCGTGTCGGCAATCAAGGCGGCGGAGGGAATTTCAATCATCGCGCCGACGGCCAGGTTTTCATCGAAGGGCTTGCCCTCGACGCGCAACTCGGCCTTGCATTTTTCGACGATGGCATTGGCCTGGTTCAATTCATCCAGGCCGGAGATCATCGGATACATCATCTTCACGTTGCCCTCGGCGCTGGCGCGGAGAATGGCGCGGAGCTGGGCGCGGAACAATTCCGGCTGCGCCAGGCAAAACCGGATCGCCCGCCAGCCGAGAAACGGATTCATCTCCTGCGCCAGTTGCAGGTGCGAGGCAAATTTGTCGCCGCCCAGATCGAGGGTGCGGATGATGATTTGATGCGGCTTGAGCGCGGCGGCGACCTCGCGATAGACCTTATATTGCTCCTCCTCGGTTGGCAGATTGTCGCGGTTGATGAACAAAAATTCCGTGCGGAACAGACCCACGCCCTCCGCGCCGTTGGCAATCACGGCTTCAATGTCGTTCTGGTCCTCAATATTGGCGGAGAGATGGATGGGCTTGCCGTCGAGCGTGACGGCGGGCTGGTCCCGGATTTCGTGGAGTTTTTCCTCCAGGGACGCCTTGATTTTTACCAGTTGGCCATAGGCAAACAGCGTCTGGTCGGTCGGGTTGACGATGATGGTGCCGTTGTAGCCGTCCAGCAGCGCATAGTCGCCGCTGTCCAGTTCCTGGCTGACGGTCTGCAAACCGACGATGGCGGGGATGCCCAGCGATCGCGCCATGATGGCGGTGTGCGACGTTTTGCCGCCGATGTCCGTGGCAAAGCCCAGCACCAGTTTCTTGTTCAACTGCGCGGTGGTGGACGGGCTGAGGTCGTGGCTGACCAGAATGCACGGTTCGATGAGGTTATGCAGGTCAAAGGCGTCCTTCACCTCGAGCAGATTATCCAGCACGCGCGAGGTCAGGTCGCGCATGTCGGCGGCGCGCTCGCGGAGATATTCATCGTTGGCCGCGAGCAGCGCCTCGGAGTAACGCTCGGCGATGGTGTGAAAGGCGAATTCGGCGTTGGCTTTCTCCTCTTTGATCAGCCGCATGACTTCACCCACCAGGGCATGGTCCTCGAGCATCAGCAGATGCGCTTCAAAAATGTCCGCCTCCTTCGCACCCAGATTTTCCACCACCTTGCGCTGCACCTCCTGGATTTGCTGGCGGGTTTGGACCAGCGCCTTTTCAAACCGGCCGGTCTCGGCGGCCACTTCGTCGGCGGATATTTCACGCCGGGCGATGATGTGGCGGGCGCGGTGCAGCACGAGGATTTTCCCGCGGCAAACGCCGTCGGAGACAGCGATGCCCCGCAGAATCTTCTCTCCCTTTGGTAGCCGCTCGGCCATGCGTGAGAAATAACCGAAATCGTTTGGGTTGAAAAGCAATTCCGCAGCAAAATAAAAAGCCCGCGCAGGCGGGCTTTTTATGCCATGGATCGAATTTTTATCGCCTCATCCGATTCAGGCCCGTTCCATGTATTTGCCGGTGCGCGTGTCCACCTTGATCTTTTCGCCGGTCTTGATGAACAACGGCACCTGCACGGTGATGCCCGTTTCGAGCGTCACCGGTTTTTGCACGTTGTTCGACGAGTCGCCGCGGATGCCTTCCGGCGCGTCCGACACCGTCAACACCACGCTTGATGGCAATTCGATGGATACCGCCTTTTCCTCGACAAAGGTCACGGTAATCGAGGCGTTCTCCACGAGATAATTTTTCGCGTCGCCAACCAGTTCGCCCGCGAGCGTGACGGTTTCGTAGGTGTCCGCGTCGGTAAAAACGTAGTCCGCGCCGTCCTTGTAGCTGTATTCCATTTTCTTGGTGATCATCGGCACCGGCTCGATTTTTTCGGTCGAGCTGAACCGCACGTCGGAGGATTTGCCGGTGCGGATGCTGCGAAGGGTTGCCTGCACAAAAGCGCGCAGGTTGCCGGGCGTGCGGTGCTGCATGTCCAGCACCACGGCGATGTCGCCGTTGTAATTGATCGCCATGCCGCGCCGTAAATCGTTTGCTGTTGCCATAAATTAATTGATTAAAGTTTTGTTTCCCCGATGACGGGAGCCGCAAAAAATAGCCTAAAATCGGGTGAACGCAAGCGCGGTTTTGGGGAATGCGCAAAGCAAGTTATTACCAAAAACGGCATTTATCGGTGTTTATCCAACAACTCTCCCTTGACACCACAAAACTTGGTATGTTACAAACGTGTTACCACCATTAGCAGTGGATTTATGCGTTGTCCCAAGTGCGGCTGTCAGGAAGACAAGGTCATTGACTCGCGCGCCTCGCGCGAGGGGGCCACGATTCGCCGACGCCGCGAATGCTCCCAGTGCAACCATCGCTTCACGACCTACGAGGAAGTCGAACGCGAAGGTTTGATGGTGCTCAAGCGCGATGGGCGGCACGAGGAATTCACGCGCGAAAAACTTTTGTCCGGCATCAAAAAAGCCTGTCAGAAACGCCCCGTCAGTCCGCAGACCATGGAAGATTTGGTGGACCATATCGTTGCCGCGGTGACCGGCAAATTCGAGGGCGAAGTGCCCGCCGATTTCGTCGGCAAACTGGTCGTGGACGGCCTGCGCGACATTGATGAAGTCGCCTACGTGCGGTTCGCCAGCGTCTATCGCCGGTTTCAGGAAGCCACCGATTTTGTTCACGAGGTCAAAAAACTGGAGGCCAAGCAATGATTGCGCTCCAATCCGACTGTCTGCTCTTCAAACTGGCGAGCGGCGAAAGCGTGCCGTGCTCGGTGGAAATGATTTCCGTAGAACTCACCGGCAACACCCAGGATGCGCTCGACCCGGAAGTGTTGCGCCACGCCGCCGCGTCCGTCTTCCACTATTTCAAAAAGGAACTGGAGCGCGAAACCGTCACTGTTGGCGAATTCGCCGTCGCGATGGAAAAAGTCCTGCACCAGCTCGGTTTCATCATCCGCGCCGGCGCGCTGGAAAGCCGCTCGCGGGAAGTTGTGGAAACCGACCTTTGCCTGTTTGCGCGCGAATCCGCCGACAGCCTCGAACTCCTTTTCTTCCCGCGCCTGCGCGATGAACTCCGCGCCCAGCTCCGCCAGTCGCCGCGCGTATTGCGCTTTCGCGGACTGCGCGGCTGCGTCAAGCAGCTCGCCGGGGCGCGGCGCTGGAGCGCGCGCTGCGAAAAAATGCAGGACCAGATCGTCGAATACCTCCGACGCTGCTTCACCGCCGAGCCGGAGCAAAACGACTGCGCGCTGGTGGTGGAATGACTGGAGTTGTTAATTTTGAGATTTTAGTTTTAAGTTGAAACGCTGGTGTTGCCCCGAGATGTTCTAACTCAAAATTTTAAACTTGATGAAGACACTTTTTGAAAAAATCATCGCGCGGGAAATTCCCGCGACCATCCTTTACGAAGACGACCTGGTGTTCGCGATTCACGACATTGATCCCCAGGCGCCGAAGCATGTTTTGATTATTCCCAAAAAACCCATTCCGCGCATTGCCGAGGCCAAGGCGGAAGACCAGGCGTTGCTCGGTCATCTCCTGCTCAAAGCCGCCGAAGTTGCCGGCCAACTGGGGTTGAACGAAGGTGGTTACCGGCTGGTCATCAACAACGGCGAGGATGGCGGCGAGAGCTTGCCGCACCTGCACGTCCACATTCTCGGCGGCCGCCGCATGGCCTGGCCGCCGGGTTAATAAAACAAAAATTTCTTTTGATCTTCCGGGTTGGCAAAGACCAACTCTTCCGAGTGAGGTCCAGTGCGGATTAAAACTGCCGGCTCGTCTGCAAGAAACGCCAAAAGTTCGTTATCGTTGATTTGAAGGAAGCCGCCGCTGGCAGTGGCAATTTCAACGACAGTGGAAACTGACGCTACGGAATGAACTTCGGGATAATTTTGCGTGCCGATCAGCCCGCTGGCCGGCATCGCCTGGGTGCGAACGAGTTCGTAACCCGGCTTCGCGATTCTTTTTATGAGTGGCTGTGAAGATTCCTGCTCCTTGTAAAGGAGTTTTGGAATCAAAATCACCAACAAACCCATCACGACAAAAACTCCGGCGGCGTATCGCACCTGACGGAATTGCCGGCGACGGTGGGCGAGGCGCAACGTCTCCGTCAGCATCGCTGCGCGGAAATCCGCCGGCGACGCCTCGGCGAGAACCTCGGCCAGCAGGCTTTCCTTGTCAGTGTGGTTGTTCATTTTTAAGTTCAGCCACTACGGCGTCCTTCAATTTGCGGCGAACGCGAGACAGTTTTGATTCTACCGCTTTTTCCGTCATCTGCTGCCCGTCCGCAATCTCGCGGACGGACTGGCGCAAAATGTATTTCTGCTCAACCAGTTGCCGTTCGTCATCCTGAAGTGCATTTAATTGTATTTCCAGCAACGCATGCAACTGCTCATCCGCCTCCCCGTTGTTCATCGGGACCAGCCCGATTTCTTGATGCCGCGTGAACTTTTCCAAAAAGGCGAAATACCGCCGCCGCTTGCGCGATTCATCCGCAAGCGCGCTGCGAGCCAGCACCTTGAGCCAGCTCCAGAATACTTCCTCCGCATCGAACATTTTTACGTGCCGCACCACGCGGACCAGCGTCAGTTGCAACGCCTCGCGCGCCGCCTGCTCGTTGCCGCCGGTGACGACGAGCAGGTAGCGCAGCAGCCGGTCAAAATAGGCCTCGTAAAAAATGCGATAAGCCGTTTCGTCGCCACCCACCATCGCGCGGGTCAACCCCGCGACATCCAGCGCTTCGGGCGGACGCGTGTCCGCCGACCTGGAACGCAGGCTGGAAGATTGAATAGTTTCGTCCAAGCGGTCGCATTAACTGCCGAATGAAATTTATTTGCCAGACTTTTCTTCCGACGCAGCGCTTGCTGTTGGTGCTGGAATCGGAAGTTGCTTTCTCATTTGGTCAACCTGCATTTGCAATTGGCTGATACGATTATTCATGGAATCGAACTCGTGTTCCTGCGTGCGTGACGAAGAAGGCAGCGAGTCTAATACATTTTGGATGGTGTTTAATTTGGCTGGCTCGCCAAAAGCAATCAACAGCTTTGTTTCTTTATGATAACTCAATTCCGGTGTCGAAGACTCGCCGGACATTTTCCAGCCGGTTTGAATGGCTGTTGTAATATCGTCCACCGTGAACCCACGATTCAAGTAAGCGGAAAGCGGAAAGAACCGGCAGATTTTCTCGGTTGAAACCTTCGGCGTCATGCTGGGCTTATCAGCCTGGAAATACCAAATCGAGGCGTCTGACAGTGGTCCGTCTGCAGTCTTGAAACCGTAACTGCCGGTGAATTGTTGAAAAGAGCTACTAAATCCCGGAATGGGAACCGCCACAACTTTACGGCTGGCAGCTTCCAAAGCTGCGAACAATTGGGGAACGACCACGTCATTCATTTTGAGCGCCGGCATTTGCAGGTCAGCATCTTCCGTCGGGATGATCGCGTTCAACGGTTTGCCCATCGCTTTCTCGATGGCTTTGACCAATTGCGCAGGCGTACCGCCGGGAAAATCGAGATTGAACTTGGTCAGGGCTGGCGGCTGGTTTTGGTCCGGGTTGGTACGCTGGATAATTGCTTGCAGCCGTTGCTCAAAGTTATTGCCAGAGGGAGGCGGCATGGCTGGAGACACGGGAATTGGCACTGGTGGTGTCACTGTCGGCTGGCCGAAAACCGGCGTAAGGTTGAGTGCGAGCAGGCTGACGGCGAGGCATATGGATGTTTTCATAAATTGGCTGGCTGAGTTGTGGTCTTTATACAGAAACACGCCCGCCATCGCAAAATCCTTCGCAGCATAAACCTATTTTACAAAACTCTTCAACACGTTGCCCAGCCGCTTGATGCCTTCGCGGATGTCGGTTTCACTCGCGTTGCCAAAGCTGATGCGCATTTCGTGGTCCGGCTTGCGCCGCGCCGGGTCGTCCGCATAGCAAAGCTCACCAAGCACGTAGAGTACGTTGTTTTTTAGCGCGGTCTGAAAAACCTTTGATTTCACGCCCGTCGGAACTTTGCGCGGCAGCCGCGCCCAGAAATAAAGCCCGCCTTCCGGCTCCCACCATTCGACGGCGGTTGGAAAATGTTTTTTAATCGCAAGCTTCATCACGCTCGCCTTGTGCGCGTAACGCTTTTGCAGCCGCGCGACCTGCCGTTCGTAAATTCCCGATGCCAGCGCGCGGACGAAAAGTTGTTGCAGCAAATTCGCCGTGCCGAAATCGTGATTGCCCTTGATATGCTTTACCGCCGAGAACACCGGTTCCGGCAAAACGCCGTAACCCACGCGCGCGCCGGTCGCAAACGGCTTAGTGAACGTGCCCGCGTAAATCACACGGTCCGCCGCGCCAGGCATGGCCAATGCCGACGGTGGCATGGTAGGGCCGACCTGCCGGTCGGCCTGGACGCGCGGCAGCGCGTCCCTACCGTTTGTTCCAGCGCAAAAGGACAACTCCCGATAGGCCGCGTCTTCGAGCAGGTAAATCGGGTGTCCGGCGGCGCGCTCAAACCGCCGCAACAATTTCAACACTCCAACTTTTTTGACAAATGAAGTCGTGACCCCGGTGGGATTTTGAAAGTAGCTGACGAGGTAAATCATTTTGACACGCCGCAATTCGCCGTTGCGTTTGAGCGATTGCAGGACGCTTTCCAGATGCGCGAGATCCAAGCCGTCGCGTTCGAGCCGCACGCCGCGCGCTCGCAGGCCGCGGCTTTGGAGGATACCCAGATAAACAAAATAGGTCGGGTCTTCCACGAGCACGATGTCGCCCTCGTCGCACAACGCTTCCGTGGTCAGGTAGAGCAATTGCTGCGAACCGCTGGTGATGAGCAAACGTTTGGGCGAATATATTTTTTCGTCCTCGTCCTTCGTTCTCGTCGTCGGTCTTGGTTCGAGGACGAAGGACGAGAACGAGGAGGAGACGGCGGCTTGAAAGTCCAGTTTCCGCAAATACTCCGCCGTTAGTTTGCGCAGCGCCGGATCGCCGACCGTGGAGCCGTATTGCAACGCCGGGCGGCCGGTTTTGGGTGAGCGCAAAACCTGGTTCAACGCGGCGCGCGCCTCGGCCACGGGCAACGAGGCGCTGTCGGTGAAGCCGGCGGCGAGCGAAATCAGTTTGGGCCGCGACAGCGCCGCGTGCATGAGCCACGAGATGGGTGGTTCAACGGTGCGCCGGCCCATTTTTGACAATACTTGCGGTTTCATTTGAAAAGAGGTGCGATAGTAATAATAGAGGCCGGCAAACAGAACAACAAAGGAACTGTTGTAGCGTCGGCGCTGCGCGCCGATTTCGAGCCATAGGCTCGACACTACAGCAAATCAGGACACGACCAGCGGGAAACAAAGCCGGCATTGCGCCGTTGAAGATTCAATGGCGCATGCCGAAGACGCTGTCGAGGATGACCTGCTTGGTTTTCCAGATCAACGCCATGGTCATGGCCAGGGGCAGCAGTGCGAAAAACGTCAGCGCCCAAAAGCTGAGGCGATCCAACCAGTAGGAAGAGTCGCCAAACGTCAACTGCAACCGCGGGGAATGCAGGAAAACGGCGTAGGCCATGCCGAGAAACAAAAGGCCAACGAGCAGCCAGCGGTCGAGGGTGGTGAACAGCAGCGTCTCGTGGCGGAGCGTCTCATCCGGCAACATCGCGCCGAGTTGTTTGAGGACGACGTTCACATTGAACAAAAAGAGCAGCGCCGACAGCACGAGCACAAAAACCGCCGCGTTGAAAAAGGGCTGTCCCGGCATTTTATTCTGCCAGTAAAGAAACGGGCAAAGGCCGAAATTGACGAGGCCCAGGAGTTTCGCGCGATCCAAGGCGTTGAGCCAGGGGCGCTCCTGTTTTTGGAAATCGCTCATCTCCCAAAGGCCATAGAGCAGCAGGCCGGTGCCGGCCAGCGAGGGGAGCATGCCCAGCGGTTTGAGCCATTCGGCGCGCGCCGTTTCGGCGCAAATGACCAGCGCTGCGGGCAATCCCCAAAACAAGGCGGACAGTCCGCGCGCAAGCCGTCCGAGCGAACGGAGCAGTTCAGCTTCGTTTTGGGCCTCGGCTTCTGGATTTCGGGTCTCGGTCAAGCTGGTTCCGGGTTCAACCTTCCGCCAATTTTCTCCGGCGGCTTAAAATGACAAATACGTATAAGCCTTCAAACCGCGTTCGTAATCGTCGAGCAGGCGCATGGCTTCGGACGGCTTCATGCGGTCGGATTTGATGGCCTCATCCATTTGCGCCTTCATCAGCCGCTTGAGTTCATTTTCATCGTATTGCACCGCCGCGAGCGATTGTATGATGGTATTACCCTCGATGATTTCCTCGATGTAATAACCGGTCGGCTCGTCGGGTTCCAGAAAAACGTGGACCTCGTTGACGCGGCCAAACAGGTTGTGCAGGTCGCCCATGATGTCCTGATACGCGCCCATCAGGAAAAAGCCGATGTAATACGGCTCGGGCAAACCGTTGCCGTTGGGATTGAGTTTGTGCAGCGGCAGCGTGTCGCGCACATCGCGCAGGTCAATAAACTTGCTCACCTGCCCGTCGGAGTCGCACGTGATGTCCACGAGCGTGACTTCGCGCGTGGGACGTTCGGTCAGCCGGGCAATCGGCATGATGGGAAACAATTGATCCAGCGCCCAATGATCGAGCAGCGACTGGAACACAGAAAAATTGCAGAGATACTGGTCGCCCAGGCTGTCCTCGAGCTTGCGGATTTCCTCCGGCGTGTAAGCCTGGCCCTTGAAACTTTCAACGACGTCGCGGCCGATCTGCCAGTAAAGGTCCTCAATCTTCGCCTTGTCGGGCAGATCCAGCACGCCGAGCGTGAACATGTTTTGCGCGTCTTCGCGGCGTTCCAATGCATCGTGGTAGGCCTCGAGCTTGTTCAGCTTGGAAAGATTCTTTTTGATGTCGAGCAACTCCTTGACCAGCGGATGCTCGCTGTCGCCGAACTTCAAAAATTCGCCGGGCCGGATCTTTTCGATCGCCCCAAACACCTCGACGATCAAGACACTGTGATGCGCGACGATGGCGCGTCCGCTTTCGCTGACGATGTCCGGGTGTGGCACGTTTTCGGCGTTGCAAACGTCGGCGATGTAATAAACCACGTCGTTCGTATATTCCTGAAGCGTGTAATTCGTGGAGCTGTCAAACGCCGACCGGCTGCCGTCGTAATCCACGCCCAGCCCGCCGCCGACGTCGAGGTAGGAAATCGGGAAGCCCATCTTGTGCAGTTTGGCGTAAAGCCGTGCGGCCTCCTGCACCGCCTTTTTGACCGTGAGAATGTCCGGCACCTGCGAGCCGATGTGGAAATGCAGCAGCTTGAGACAGTGGCCGAGATTTTCGGCCTTCAACAACTCCGTTGCCTCCAGCAGTTCCGCCGTGCTCAGGCCGAACTTCGCATTTTCGCCGCCGCTGCCCGCCCAGCGCCCCGCTCCCTTGCTCAACAACCGCGCCCGGATGCCGATGAGCGGTTCGACCCCGAGCGATTTGGAAATGGAGATGATCTGTTTCAGTTCCTCGAGTTTTTCGACGACCATGATGACCGTTTTGCCGAGCTTGATGCCGAGCATGGCCATCTTGATGAAATCCGCGTCCTTGTAGCCGTTGCAAATGATGAGGCTGCCCATCTGGTTTTGCATGGCCAGCCCGGCGAACAACTCCGGCTTGCTGCCAACTTCCAGGCCGAACTCGAACGGCTTGCCCGCGTCGAGAATCTCCTCCACCACCTCGCGGAGCTGGTTGACCTTGATGGGAAACACGCCGCGATAACGGCCCTTGTAATTATATTCCGTGATCGAGCCGCGAAACGCCAGGTTGATGGCCTCGACCCGGTGGCGCAAAATGTCCTGAAACCGGATGAGCAGCGGAAACTTTAGCCCGCGGGCTTTGGCCTCCTCGGCCACGTCCGTCAAATCCACCGCCACGCCGGCGTCCTGCAAGGGGCGCGCCACGACGTGTCCGGCTTCGTTGATGTCGAAATACTTCGCGCCCCAGCGACAGATGTTATAAAGCGCGCGCGCCGATTCGATGTCCCACGGCGGCGCCGCGTCATTTGGATTGCTCATCTCAGTGAATTCAAACCGAACGAACTATAAAATCCTCTGCGCAGAAAGCAACAAGCGGAATGAATTTTTTTTGAGGCGGCGTTGGCCGCTCTTTAATTCCCGCTTTGCACGAACGCGTACTTTTGATTTCATGGCGCCATGCCAAAAACGTCACTTGCCGCCATCGCCGGATACTGCGACCGGATTCTGCGCACGGTAAAAATCGGAGATTACGACGGCTCGGTGAACGGATTGCAGATGGAAAATCGCGGCGGCGTCACGCGCATCGCGGCGGCGGTGGATGCCAGCCTCGCCACCGTGAGGCTCGCCATTGCCGCCAGGGCGAATTTATTGATTGTGCATCACGGACTGTTCTGGTCGCCGGCGCATCCTTGGACGGACAAAAAATACGAACTGCTCCGGTTGCTGGTGGAAAACAATCTGGCGGTTTACAGTTCGCACCTGCCGCTCGATGCGCATCCCCGGCTTGGCAACAACGCGCAACTCTGCGCCGCGCTCGGGTTGAAAAACCTGCGGCCATTTTTCGTCAGCCACGGCCAGCCTATTGGTTTTCAATCGCGCACCAGGATTTCCCGCGAGGAACTCGCCGCGAAGCTCGCGCGCGCGACCGGCGCGAAACCGCGAATCATTCCCGGCGGCCCGGAAATTTGCCGGCGCATCGGCGTGGTGACCGGCGGCGCGGGCGGCGATTTGAAACTGGCGGCGGATGAAGGCGTGGACACGTTCATCACCGGCGAAGGTCCGCACTGGACTTATGCGCTGGCGGAGGAACTGGGCATCAACGTGCTATACGGCGGCCATTACGCGACGGAGACATTCGGCGTGAAGGCGCTGGCGGCGCACTTGGCCGGCAAATTCCGCGTGCCGTGGGTGTTTCTCGACCATCCCACCGGTTTGTAAGTGGCGGCTAGAAACCGTTGGAGGCTGAATAATGCTTTGCCGGACGATCATTCCGCGCTTGGGATGAAAACTCACATACGAGAATTTACTTTGCCATCCGCTGGTGCCAGGCATCGGCGATTTCCTTGAATATCTGTGGCAGGCTGCGGGTCAGTTTCCATTTGGGATAGTGCGCCTGCATTTTGGAAAGGTCGCTGTAGTAGCAAATGTGGTCGCCGCTACGGGCCTGGTCAACATAAGTGGAAATTTGCTTTTTGCCGGTGCAGGCTGCGGCCATTTCAAATGCCTCGAAAATGGAGCAGGAATTGCCCTTTCCGCCGCCGAGGTTATAGACTTCGCCACAACGCGGAGCCCGGTAAAACTCGAACATGAAACTCGCCACGTCCGTGGAATGGATGTTGTCGCGGACCTGCTTGCCCTTGTAACCGAAAATCTTGTATTCGCGGCCTTCGAGGTTGCATTTCACCAAGTAGCTGAGGAAACCGTGCAACTCGACGCCGGAATGGTTGGGCCCCGTCAGGCAGCCGCCGCGCAGGCAGCAGGTGGGCAGGTTGAAATACCGGCCGTATTCCTGGACCATGATGTCACCCGCCACCTTCGAGGCGCCGAACAGCGAGTGCTTTGATTGGTCAATCGAAAATGTTTCCGGGATGCCCCGCACGAATTGCGCGTCGTCGTAATCCCAGCGTTGGTCCAGCTCCTTTAGTTTGATGGTGTTGGGCCGGTCGCCATAAACCTTGTTGGTGGACATGTGAATGAATGGTGACTCGGGACAATAACGGCGCGCGGCTTCGAGCAGGTTGAGCGTGCCGACTGCGTTCACGTCGAAATCGTCAAAAGGAATTTTTGCGGCCAGGTCATGGGATGGCTGCGCCGCCGTATGGATGATGACAGCGGGTTTGAGGTTTTCGACGAGCTGGAGCACCCCGGCGCGATCGCGGATGTCTAGTTCGTGGTGTTTGAAGTGCGGGAGCGCCTTTTGGAGCCGCTGCTCGTTCCAGCGGGTGTTGCCCTGCGGGCCGAAGAAGATTTCGCGCTGGTTGTTGTCCACGCCATGCACAACAAAATCGCGCTCATGGAAATAAGTGCTGACTTCCGAGCCAATAAGTCCCGACGATCCAGTTACCAGACAGGTTTGCATAATTATTCAGCGATATGTGACAACCCGGGTTGCCAGTGGTTTGTTGCCGGAAGTGAATATCGGGTTGTCAGGCTTTTGCCAAGTTTTAACCCGCTGGAATTTCACCGGGAATTATATTTAAGGCCGGGAAATATTCTAATCGTGACTTTCAAGCCAGCCATCTGCTGGATAAGGACAGCGCCTGGCTGGGGCGGCAAATTTCGGTTTTTGACATCACGGCCTCCGGCAAAATAATTCGGCGGCAGCCTAACCGGCGTTGTCCAACAGTGGTGTTCAGCCGGGACCGGGCTTGATGCCTTTCAATTCGAGTCTGAGCGCGTGCAGCGACAGGTTGATGTCGCAGATGAATGCGACGAGCGATGCGAACAGCGCAGTCATGCACGCGATGAAAATCAGGCCGACGAGAAACCCCTGGCCCCAGTGCAGCAACGCGGTTACAAACAGCGTGATAATGAGCGCCGATGCCAGCAACGCGCTGAGCGCGGCCAGGATGATGCTTAGGCGGATCATCCGGGCACGCCGGTAAATGATGGCCACCTGCGCCAGCACCTGTGCGTGATCCTCGTCCGAGCGCTTCGACAGTTCCGCCTTGAGCAGCCGGGCGCGGTCAATGGCGCGCCCCAGCCGGTTGGTCATCGTCAGCAGCAGCAGGCCCACGCCGGAAATGAGAATCACCGGCCCGATGGCCACCTGTAGCACCGGAACAATTTCATTGAGCGGAGTCGTCGGCATAAATTTGGTCAGAGATGAAGTCTAACCGAAATCTGGGGGTTGAGGCAAGAAGGAGCGAAGAACGGTAGTCCCCTAATTTGAATTTTATGGCTTCACCACCTTTACTTCCTTCGGCATGGAATGAATTTCGGCCATGAATGCTTATTTTTGCGAATCCTCAAATTCTTTTGGAGACAACGAAACCTTAATAAGGCCATTCGAATCAAAATGTCCAAGCGTCACAAAAGGTTTAACAAAGTTCGTTCCAACCGGAACAAAAATAACATTTGCCGCCAGCATACTTTCAAATCCAGTTGAGCGAAACCCTAATTCAACGAGCCCCCCCTTTGAATGTGGAACCAACGTATTCAGGTGTGCAAGCATTCGTTATAGCCGGGAAGCTAACATCGTCGTCTGGAAACAAGACCCATGGGCTTTGCACTGCGACATATTGCATATTTGTGGCTGAAAATTTCCAACCGGGAATTTTCCAAGACTCATCAACTGTGTGCCATTTTGGATCAAAGCCGCACTGCCATACATTGGGAAATCCGACGATGGTTATAAGGTCGTTGACTGTGACGGACGAATCGTTTTCGGCAACGATATTAAATATTATATTCGATTCCCCAGTCTTGTACGGGAATCATAAGACAGCCGAGATGGGCGCGCGCGGTCTGCACGCCGGCGGCGTTGCGTCCGCAAAGGTTGTGCAACTCGACGTTCGCCTTGAGATGGAAAAAACTGGGCGCCTGCCGCCAGGCATTGGAATGTGCCCTGCCCATGAAGCGGTAGCCAATCAGTCCTACGCGCAAAGTCCTGCCATAGAAACTAGGGATTGAACTGGATACGCGTGCCTTTATAGTAAGTCGCGTTGACCAAGTCAACGGCAACCCGCATAACAAGCCAAATATGACCTTTACCACTGCTGAAATTGCCAAACACCTTCAAGGTGAAGTGCTTGGCGATGCCACCGCATCGCTCACGGGCTTTGCTCCCGCTGCCAGCGCAAAACCCGGCGATCTCACGTTTGCCGAAAATGAGGATTATTTCGCCCATGCCGAACAAAGCGCCGCAACGGCAATCATCGCCGATAACCGTTTCAAATCCGAACGGAAAATTTTAATTCGCGTGCCCAACGCCCGCGTCGCGTTCGCCAAGGCCCTGGCGTTGTTTTTTCCGGAACGCACCTGGGCCGCCGGAATCCACCCGTCCGCCGTTATTGCGGCGAGCGCAAAAGTGGACGCCAGCGCGCACATCGGGCCGCATTGTGTCGTCGGCGAACGCGTGCGCATCGGCGCGCGGGCGGTCCTGCAAGCCGGCAATTCTGTTGGTGACGATTCGAAACTCGGCGACGACGCGAACCTGTTTCCGAACGTCACCATTTATCCGCGCACGGAAATCGGTCGGCGTGTGCGCATCCATGCCGGCACGGTGGTTGGCTCGGACGGTTTCGGTTATGTGCTGGACGCCGGTGTTCACCGCAAGGTGCCGCAAATCGGCAACGTCATCATCGGTGACGATGTGGAAATCGGCGCGAACGTGACGATTGACCGCGGCGCGCTGGGGCCGACAGTCATCGGCAAAGGCACGAAAATTGACAACCTCGTCCAGATCGCGCACAACGTCGAAATCGGCGAAGGCTCCGTGATCATCGCGCAGGTCGGGATTTCCGGCAGTTGCAAGCTGGGCAAATACGTAATCCTGGCCGGGCAGGTGGGCTTGGCCGGACATTTGAATATCGGCGACCAGGCAACCGTTGCCGCGCAATCGGGCGTGATGACCGACATTCCGGCCGGCGGAAAATGGCTGGGCTCGCCGGCGCAACCGGACAAGCAGACCAAACGCCAGTTGATTGCCATTCAGCGCCTGCCGGAACTGCTCAAGCGCGTCGCGGCGTTGGAAAGGCAATCCGGCGCCAAATCAAAAGGCCCCGAAGAAAAGTGAAAATTGTGCAATCGTTTGCGAAACGACCCACAATTTAACTTGTTCCAATTGTTACCGTTGTTTATGTTAGTTTCCGCGCACTTTTTTGAAGCGCGTGTTTATGCCAACGCGGAGCGAAATCGGCTACGATTCGAAAATTGAAGGCGACGTCATTGTCACGCGCATCGATGCGGCCTTGAATTGGTTTCGCAAAAACTCCCTCTGGCCGATGCCCATGGGCCTGGCCTGTTGCGCCATTGAATTGATGGCCGCCGGCGCGAGCCGGTTCGATATAGCGCGCTTCGGTTCGGAGGTCATGCGCTTTTCACCGCGGCAATCCGACGTGATGATCGTCGCCGGAACGGTCACTTACAAGATGGCGACGGCGGTCAAGCGCATTTACGACCAGATGGCCGAGCCGAAATGGGTTATCGCCATGGGCGCCTGCGCCTCCACCGGCGGCATGTACCGGAGCTACTCCGTGCTGCAAGGCGTGGATAACATCATCCCGGTGGATGTTTATGTGGCCGGCTGTCCGCCGCGGCCCGAAGCATTGCTCGATGCGCTGATCAAACTGCAAAACCAGGTGCAACACGAGCCGCTGCTGGCAACGTTGAAAAAAGTCGGCTGAACCACGATGAACACTGATAAACAGGGACGGGGTTTATTGGGTAGGGCGCGTCACTCTGTGCGCGCCGCTCGTTCGATGTTGTGCCACGGCGCGCACGGAGTGACGCGCCCTACCAGTCACAATTCGTATCCGTCTGTGTCCATCCGTGGTTTCCATTCTTTTTGATTGTGAGCGCACTCGATTTAGCCAATCAACTCAAGGCCAAATTCGGGGACGTGCTCTCCGAACCGGCGGAGTTTCGCGGCGAAATCACCATCCAGCTCGCCGACGCGGAACGAATCGCGGAAGTGTGCGAATTCGCTCGGAAGGAATTGGGCTTTGACTACCTCGTGGACATCAGCAGCCTCGATAATTACGGCGAAGACCCGCGCTGGACGCTCATTTATCATCTGCGCCGACTCGCGGACAGTTGCGAATTGCGGCTTAAAACCGGCGTGAGCGAGGAAAAGTCCGAATTGCCGACCATCATCGGCGTGTGGCGCACGGCGAACTGGCACGAGCGCGAAATCTACGACATGATGGGCATCCGGTTTCGCGGCCATCCCAATTTGCGCCGGATTTTGATGTGGGAAGGCTATCCGTATTTCCCGTTGCGGAAGGATTTTCCGCTCGCCGGCAAACCGACGGTCGTGCCGGAAGTCACCTTCACCAAAACCGCGCCGCTCGAAGGCGGGCCGTTCGTGACCGTGCCGGGCGGCAAGGACGCCATTGAGCGCGAACCGCGCGTGCGGACGCCGGAAGTATAATTTTCATGGCCACCGTTCAAGTAACTGAATTTCGCGATCCCGCCGTACGCGCAAGCGATGCGGTTGAGGAATTGCGCGACATGCAGGGCGAGAAGATGGTCCTGAACATGGGGCCGTCGCATCCCGCCACGCACGGCGTGCTTCGCATCGTGCTCGAACTCGACGGCGAGATCATCACCAAGGCTGACCCGGATGTGGGTTATCTGCATCGCGGCGACGAAAAAATCGCCGAGAACATGACCTACACCCAGTTCATCCCTTACACGGACCGGCTGGATTATCTGGCGCCGCTGGCCAACAACGTCGCTTACGCGCTCGCGGTGGAAAAATTGCTGGGCATTGAAAAGAATCTGCCGCCGCGCTGCCAGTACATCCGCGTGATGTGCTGCGAACTGGCGCGCATTTCGTCGCACTTGCTGGGGCTGGGCGCGTTTGGGTTGGATCTTGGCGCGATCACGGTTTTTCTGCTCACGTTCACGGAGCGCGAAAAAATTTACAACCTCTGCGAATCGCTCACCGGCGCACGGTTCACGACCAGCTACACGCGCATTGGCGGCGTGTCGCGCGACGCCCCGCCGGGCTGGTGCGACGCCGTCCGCAAGTTCCTCAACGAAGTCGTCGTCAACATCGCGGAGATGGAGACGCTGCTCACGCGCAACCGCATCTGGGTGGACCGCACCCGGGACGTGGGCGTCATCTCGAAGGCGGACGCGATTGACTACGGCCTGAGCGGCCCGAACCTGCGCGCCAGCGGCGTGGATTACGATCTGCGCAAGGCGCAGCCATATCTTTGCTACCCGGATTTGCAATTTGACGTGCCGCTCGGCTCGGTCGGCGACTGCTACGACCGTTATCTCGTGCGCATGGAGGAAATGCGCCAGAGCGTGCGCATTTTGCATCAGTGCCTGGACAAAATTCCCGGCGGCTTCGACAACCAGGCCAAAGAGCCGGTCAACGTGGCCGATGGCAAAATCGTTTTGCCGGCGAAGGACAGGGTCATGTCGAGCATGGAAGAGTTGATTCACCAGTTCATGCTCGTGACGCAGGGCATGAACGTGCCGCCCGGTGAAATTTATTTCGGCCACGAGAACCCCAAGGGCGAGCTTGGTTTTTACATCAACAGCCGCGGCGGCGGCACGCCGTACCGGATGAAGATTCGCTCGCCCTCGTTTGTGAACCTGAGCATTTTGTCGCGCCTGTTGCCGGGCCACATGATGAGCGACATCACCGCGATACTCGGCTCGCTCGATTTCGTGATGGGAGAATGTGACCGATGATTCCCGAACCCATGAGTTTCACTGTTCCAGCAAATCTTGAAGCCGGGATTGACGAGATCATCTCGCATTATCCGGTCAAGCGCGCGGCGTCGCTTATGGTGCTGCACGCCATCCAGGAGCATTTCGGCTGGATTTCGCAGGAAGCGGTCGAATGGACGGCCATGAAACTCGAATTGCAACCCATCAACGTTTACGAGCTCGTGACGTTTTATCCCATGCTCCGGCAGCAGCCGATGGGCAAGTATCAAATCAAGGTTTGCCGAACGTTGAGCTGCGCTTTGGGCGGCGCGCATGAACTCCACAAACATTTTTGCGAGAAGCTGGGCCTGGACGCGCACGCGCACGGCCCGCAAACGACGAAGGACGGAAAGTTCACGGTCGAATTCGTCGAATGCCTCGCCAGTTGCGGCACCGCGCCGGTGATGATGGTCAACGACGAGTTCCACCAGGGCGTCAGCCACGCGAAGGCGGATGAAATTGTGGGGAGGTGCAAATGAAAGCGCTAACTTCAGTCTTGGCAAATTGGCTGCCCGACATGGATTTGAACCATGACAAACAGATTCAGAGTCTGCTGTGCTACCGTTACACCATCGGGCAAGCCGGAGCGTTTGACAGGCTAAAGAGTTTCTCCGCCCAGTCAAGCCAACAGCGTAGGACGGGCCTCTTGCCTGTCTCAAATTCGTTGATTTTAAATCAGAGACAGGCTGGAAGCTTGTCCTCCAACTGAAATGGCGCAGGAATACAAATTGATTTTGAAGCATGCCGATGAACCGGGTTACACGCCGGACATCGAATGCTATTTGCGTCATGGCGGCTACGACGCGCTCAAGAAGGCGCTCGCTCTTCAGCCGAAGGATTTGCCGAACGGCACAAAACGTTCCGGCCCGGAGCAAATCCGGCAGGAAGTCATGGCCTCCGGCCTGCGCGGACGCGGCGGTGCCGGCTTTTCGTGCGGACTCAAGTGGTCGTTCGTGGATCGCAAGAGCGGCAAGCCGATTTACCTGATTTGTAACGCTGATGAATCTGAGCCGGGCACGTTCAAGGACCGCCAGATCATCTACAAAGATCCACACCAGATCATCGAGGGCATGATCATCTCGTGCTTCGCGAATGACGTACACTTGGCCTACATCTACATCCGCGGCGAAATGCCCGACGGTGCGAAGCTGTTGAACAAGTGCTTGCAGGAAGCGCGCGCGAAGAATTTTCTCGGCAAAAATATCCTGGGCGCCGGTTACGATTTGGAAATGCATGTCCATCGTGGCGCGGGCGCCTACATTTGCGGTGAGGAAACCGGCCTCATCGAATCGCTCGAAGGCAAACGGCCATATCCACGCATCAAACCGCCGTATTTCCCGGCGGTGCTGGGCCTGTGGATGTGTCCGACCATCGTCAACAACGTCGAGACGCTTTGCAATGTGAAGCACATCGTTGCTATGGGCGGCGCGGAATTCGCCAAGCTCGGCACGCCCAATAACACCGGCACCCGCATCGTGAGCCTAAGCGGCCACATCAAGAAACCGGGCTACTACGAAATCGAAATCGGCAAGGCCACGATTGGCGAGCTGATCAATGACCCGGCTTTCGGCGGGGGACTGCGTGACGGACGGAAGCTCAAGGCGGTCATTCCCGGCGGATCTTCGGCGAAGGTTTTCAAGGCCGGTGAAAAGTTCAAAATCAAGGACAAGGAAGTGGACCTGCTCGATTTGCCTTATGATTTTGATACGCTGATTCAGGCTGGTTCGATGAGCGGTTCCAGCGCCATCATTGTGATGGACGACTCGACCGACATCGTCGAGGCGTTGGCGAACATTTCCGAATTTTACGCGCATGAAAGCTGCGGCCAGTGTACGCCCTGCCGCGAAGGTTCGCTCTGGATGAGCAAGGCGCTGCACCGCCTGGCGCACGGCGAGGGCCGCGCCAGTGATGCGGATTATCTGGTTAAAATCGCCGACAACATTCCCGGCGGCCGGACGATTTGCGCCTTTGGCGAGGCCTGCTCGTGGCCGGTGCAAAGTTTCGTGGCGAAGTTCAAGGACGAATTTGTGGCCAAAGGTGCCGCTGACGAGGTGCGCCGCGCAAAAGAAACCAAAGACGCCGGGCCGGGGTTGGAGATGAAACCGGCAGCGAGTTTGCCACACTGACATTGCCATGCCGAAACTCTACGAATATTTTGGATTGGTTGTGTTCTTCTACGCGAATGAACACGAGCCGATTCATGTTCACGGCGAGTTTCAGGGTGGTCACGCACGAGCGGAGATCATTTTGAAAGACGGCAAAGTGTTGCGGATTGCTTTCTCGAATGTGAAAGGCAAGCCGCCGCTGGCAAGTGGCAAGCTGAAAGACTTTCAAGTGTTGGTGAGAGCGAAGGCCAACGACATCGTGCGCCGGTGGGTGGATTTCTTTGTGTTCAAGAAGCACAACCAACCGGAAGTCATTACCAGAAAACTGAAATGAAAGCGCAAACGACAACCTATCTGGAAATTACGGAGGCGAAATACGTCTCCGGCTACAAGATACGCCTGACGTTCAACGACGGCACGGCGCGGGATATGGACTTCGAGCCGTTCCTGCGCAAAGCCCGCAATCCCGACCTCACGCAGTACCGCCAGATGCGGAAATTCAAAAGCTTCCGGTTGCATTACGGCGATTTGATGTGGGGTGATTACGAAATGATTTTCCCGATCACTGACCTACATCAAGGAGGAATCTAATATGCCAGAGCAAATCTCAATCTCGAAAACTTTGAGCATCCGCGAATGCGGAAAGGATGGGCATTCGTTGCAAGACCAAATTGCCGCCAATCCGAGCATCCTTGGACTTGGAAAATCGGACGTAGTTTGCCGAATTGACGAAAGTATCTTGGCAAAGTGAAGTGAATTGAAATGTCCACTGCCGCCACAACCGAAACCAAGCTCGTGCCGCCCGCGATTGAAAAAATCAGGGTGAAGGTGGATGGCCGCGAAGTCGAGGTCCCGCGCCTCATGGCCGATTGGTCGGGCAAGCTCGTGCCGACGACGATGATTCAGGCGTGTGAACTGGCGAAGACGAACGTGCCGCACTATTGCTATCATCCCAAGCTGCCCATCGCCGGCAATTGCCGTATGTGCCTGGTCGAGTTCGGCACCCCGGCGCTCGGCCCGGACCGCAAACCGATTTTGAATCCCAACGGCACGCCGAAAGTTGTCAAATCGCCGCGCCCGGCCATTGCCTGCGCCACGCCGGTTTCGCCAGGCATGGAGATTTACTCGAACACGCCCGGCGTGAAGCAAATGCGTGAGGGGGTGCTCGAATTCCTGCTCATCAACCATCCGCTCGATTGCCCCATCTGCGACCAGGCGGGCGAATGCAAGTTGCAGGAATATTCGGTGGACTACGGCCAGTCGGCCAGCCGCTTTGTCGAGCCCAAGGTCCACAAACCCAAGAGTGTTGACCTCGGCCCGCGCATCATGCTCGACGACGAGCGCTGCATCCTCTGCTCCCGTTGCATCCGGTTCACCAAGGACATCGTGGGCGACGACGCGCTTGGCATTGTCAATCGCGGCAGCTACAACACGCTCGCGGCGTATCCGGGCAAGGCTTTCGACAACAATTACACACTGAATACGGTGGACATCTGTCCGGTGGGTGCGCTTACGTCCAAGGATTTCCGGTTCCAGATGCGCGTCTGGTTCCTCAAGGAAACCAGGAGCATTTGCACGAGCTGCGCGACCGGTTGCAACATTCTCATCGGCTCGCGCGAGGAAAAGATTTACCGCTTCACGCCGCGCGAAAACGACGCCGTCAACGGCCCGTGGATGTGCGACGCCGGCCGGCTGAATTACAAATGGATTGGCCGGGAAGACCGGCTGACGAAAGTCCAAAGTCCGGAGTCCAAAGCCCAAGGTCAATCCGGCTCCTGGTCGTCGGCGTTGACAGAAATTGCCGAATTATTAAAAAAAACTCCCACGGGTTCAGTGGCCATCATCACCTCGGCGCGGCAGACGAACGAAGAACTGTGGCTGATTTCAAAATTGAAGGCGAAGCTCGGCTCCATCAGCGATTCCATTCCCCGCACCGGTGAAGGTGACAAATTACTGGTCAGCACAGACAAAAATCCAAACACAAATGGCGCGCAACTGACCGGCGTTGCCGCAAATTCGATGGGAACAAACTTGCCGAAGATCGCCAAAGACATTCAAAGCGGCAAAATCAAGACGTTGATTGTCTTCGGCGAAGACGTGACCCGGCACGGCATCGGTGCGGATTTGTTGGGCAAGCTGGAGACACTCATCGTGAGCGACATTTTGCCGAACGCGACGACCAAGCTGGCGCATTATTTGTTGCCCGGTTGCGCACACGCCGAAAAGCGCGGCACATTTACGAACACCAAGGGCCGCGTCCAGAAATTCATGAAAGCCGTTGAACCACCTGGCGATGCGCGTCCGGAATGGGAATTTTTGCATGATTTGGTTTACAACGTCACCGGCCAGGACGGTTTCCTGACCATCGAAGGTTTGTTCAATGAAATGGCGAAGGATGTGCCTGCGTTCAACGGTCTGACGTGGGCTGGTCTAGGTGACACGGGCGTGACGGCGATAATATGATTTTTCCGGTAGCAGCCGACGTGAGTCGGCACTGATTTTGAGAATGAGCGGACTCACGTCCGCTGCTACAAGAACGAAGACTTGAAATGATTGACTGGCTGAACAACTTGAGCGACGCACAGCAATTCGCGCTTTTCACGGGCGTGAAGATCCTGGCCGCGTTTGCCATCCTGATGACGATGGTCGCCTATATCGTGCTGGTCGAGCGGCGCGTGTGCGCGTTCATGCAGGACCGCCTCGGGCCGAATCGCGTTGGGCCGTTTGGCCTGCTCCAACCGGCGGCGGACGGCATCAAGGCCTTTTTCAAGGAAGAGTTCACGCCGGCGCACGTGCGTAAAATTTATTTCTTCCTCGCGCCGGCCATTGCCCTGATGCCGGCCATCCTCAACCTCGCCGTCATTCCATTTGGATCGAAGATCGGCAATCAGCCGATGGTGCTGGCCAACCTGAACGTCGGCATCCTCTACACGTTCGGCTTCGTGTCGCTCGGCGTTTACAGCATCGTGCTGGCGGGCTACGCGGCGAATTCGAAGTATCCGTTCCTCGGCGGCATCCGGTCGAGTGCGCAGATGATTTCGTATGAAATTTCCATGGGCCTGTCGGTCATCCCGGTCTTTATGCTCGTCGGCAGTTTGAATCTCAGCGACGTGATCAGCTACCAGGCGCACGGCCTCTTCAGCTGGCTGGTGTTCAAACAGCCGCTGGCGTTCGCGATTTTCCTCGGGGCGGCCTTTGCCGAAACCAACCGCACGCCGTTCGATTTGCCGGAAGCCGAGCAGGAATTGGCCGGCGGCTACAACATCGAATACAGCTCGATCAAATTTGCGCTGTTTTTCATGGGTGAATACGCGAACATGATCCTCGCGTCGGCGATGATGGTAACGCTGTTTTTCGGCGGTTGGACGCTGCCGGGGTTCGGGCTCGACCAGACCGCGACGACGTTGCCGGGCGGCATCGCGCACGTCGCGATTTTCCTGGCGAAGGTGTTTTTGTTCCTGCTGCTGTTCATCTGGGTGCGCTGGATGTGGCCGCGCTTCCGGTACGACCAATTGATGGATTTGGGCTGGCGCCGGTTTTTGCCGCTGGCACTGGCGAATATTGTGGTAACGGCGGTGGTGCTGTGGATGAAGAGTTAGTCACGTTTCACGTTTTCCGTTTCACGCATCACTCGTGAAACGTGAAACGGGATGCGTGACCGAAGCAAATGATCGTTGAACGTAAAAAACTGAATCTTTGGGAACGGCTTTATCTGCCGGCGATTGCCGGCGGGTTCCGAGTCACGCTCCGTCATTTCTTCAAGCGGAAGGTGACGATGCAGTATCCCGAGGAGAAATGGGTTGTGCCCGAAGGCTATCGCGGCGCGCCCTATCTCGTGCGCGATCAGGATGGCAACACCAAGTGCGTCTCGTGCCAGCTTTGCGAATTCGTCTGCCCGCCCAAGGCCATCAAAATCATTCCACCCGGCCCGGCTGGCCGGCTGGCCGAGCGTCCGAACGCGGAAAAGATGCCGCTGGAATTTGAAATCAACATGCTCCGCTGCATCTTCTGCGGCTTTTGCCAGGAAGTCTGTCCGGAGGAGGCGATTTTCCTGCAAAAGGACTACTCGCTCACCGGCACGAGCCGCGAAGAAATGATTTACAACAAGGAAAAACTCCTCACGCTGGGCGGCACGGTCGGTGGCGTCCAAAAATGGAAACACAAGCTGGAAGAGGCCAAAGAACAGGAGAATTTCCCGGTAAAGGTTTGATTCATGCCAGCATTGCCCGACATTTTATTTTACGTGTTCGCGTTCCTGACGCTGCTGTGCGGCGTTCTGGTCATCGCCAACCCGTTCAGCCGCAACCCGGTAACGAGCGCGATGTTTCTCGTGTTGACCATCATTTCCATGGCCGGGCTGTTCGTGTTGCTGCACGCGTTCTTCCTCGCGGCGGTGCAAATCCTCGTCTATGCGGGCGCGGTGATGGTGCTGTTCCTGTTTGTCATCATGCTGCTGGATTTGAAGGGGGAGGAACGTCGCAAAATCAAACAGTTCGGCCTGATCGGCGGATTGGTTTCCGTCGGCGCCATCGTAACGATTTTTGTGAAATCAATTCTGGCGGCGCAGCCGGGCGCGAATTTGTCCGCGCCCGTGCTGGAAGGCGAAACGGCCGCGCTCGGCAAATTGTTGTTCACACAATATCTGCTGCCGTTTGAAGTCGTGTCCGTGCTGCTGCTCGTGGCGATGATGGGCGTGATTTTATTGAGCAAGAAGGATTTGAAGTGAAAAGTAATTCGTTAAACATGTTAAATGAGTCAAACGGGTCGGAAGCCCGCGTCGCCGGCGCGTATTTAACCCATTTAACCAATCACTCATTTAACCATCTCACATGACCGTCGGTCTTGAACATTATCTCGTCGTGAGTGCGCTGCTATTCTCGCTCGGCCTGCTCGGTGTCATCACGCGGCGCAACCTGCTGGTGATGTACATGTCGCTGGAGCTGATGCTCAACGCGGCCAACCTCGCGCTCGTCGCGTTTTCGCGGTTCACCAACAACCTGAACGGCCAGATTCTGGTCTTCTTCATCATCACCGTCGCGGCGGCGGAAGTGTCCGTGGGCCTGGCGCTCATCGTCGCGCTCTACCGCAAACGCCAGACCGCGCACGTCGAGGACCTGACCACGATGAAACTTTGAAGAATGAAGGAACATTCAACATTCAACATGCAACGCTCAACATCCAGCCGGTGGAATCTGCCGACATTGAGCGTTGAATGTTCAATGTTGAATGTTGAATGTTTCCGTTTTAACCGATGAATTTAGAAGCGCTACCTTGGATTATCTTGTTTCTGCCGCTGCTGGCGGCGGGGGTGATCACGCTTTTCACCCTGCGCTCCCGCACCACCAGCGCGCTTCTGTCCATCGGTGCGATCGTCATCGGCTTCGTGCTGACCCTTTCGTTCATCGCGGCCAATGGTTTTCATCCGGCGGTCACGGAAATTTCGACGAACTGGCTCTCCATCGGCAATCTGAACGTTGATTTCGGACTGAAACTCGACGCGTTGAGCCTGATGATGATGCTCATCGTCACCGGTGTTGGCAGCGCGATCCACATTTACTCGTTCGGTTACATGAGCGAAGACCGCGGGTTCTCGCGCTTCTTCGCGTGCCTGAGCCTGTTCACGTTCTCAATGCTCGGCATCGTGCTAGCGGATAATTTCATCCAGCTTTTCATCTTCTGGGAGCTCGTCGGCATTTCCAGTTATCTGCTCATCGGGTTCTGGTTTGAAAAACCCAGCGCGGCGGACGCGGCGAAAAAGGCATTCATTACCAACCGCCTCGGCGATTTCGGCTTTTTACTCGGAATTATAATTTTGTGGTGGTTCACAAATGGATTGCTAAATTTTGACTTTATCCAAAAGGAGGCGCATGAAATTCTCAACTTGCCCGATCACGGCTACACTTTTGGTGATCACTTTTGGTTGACGATTGCCGGCCTTTTGATTTTTTGCGGTGCGGTTGGCAAGTCCGCTCAATTTCCGCTACACGTCTGGCTGCCGGATGCGATGGAAGGCCCGACGCCGGTGTCCGCCTTGATTCACGCGGCAACAATGGTCGCGGCTGGCGTCTATATGCTTTGCCGGATATTTCAGATTTTCACACCGGAAGCTTTACATGTTATCGCCTATATCGGCGGATTTACCGCGCTGCTCGCCGCACTCATCGCCGTCCAGCAAAACGACATTAAGCGCATTCTCGCTTATTCGACGCTGTCGCAGCTAGGTTACATGGTCATGGCCGTCGGTCTCACTGGTCCGACGCCAGCGATGTTTCACCTCACTACGCACGCGTTTTTCAAGGCGCTGCTGTTCCTCGGCGCCGGCTCGGTCATCATCGCGCTACACCACGAGCAGGACATCTGGAAGATGGGCGGACTGCGCAAGAAAATGCCGGTGACATTCTGGACATTCCTGTTCGGCACGCTGGCGCTGTGCGGCGTGCCGCCGTTCAGCGGTTTCTACTCGAAGGATTCCATTCTCGCGCAGGCGCTGGAACAGAAAAATTATCCGCTCTTCGTGCTCGGGGTTTTTGTCGCCGGCCTGACGACGTTCTACATGTTCCGGCTTTTCTTTGTCGCATTTGTCGGCAGATCCCGGACGGAAGCTGCCGGCCACGCGCACGAATCGCCCGCCGTCATGTCCTGGCCACTGCTGGTGCTGGCCGTGTTCGCCGTCATCGGCGGCTTCATCGGAGTGAGTGAAACTTACGCGGCGCAATTCGGTGAAGCCGAGCACACTTCCATCGCACAAAGAGTGGTCGAACCTTTCGCGCACTCACCGGTTGCGGCGACAATTGGAATTTTGGCCGTCATCGCTGGCTTTTTTGCTGCATTCAAACTTTACCGCAACGCCGAAGCCGATCCGCTGCCCGCGAAGCTCGGCGGTTTTGCCATCGCGATGAAGAACCGGTTTTACTTCGATGAGATTTACGAGGCCACGTTCATCCGCGCGCATGATTCCATTGCGGCGGTGATGGATTGGATTGACCGCTGGTTGGTGGACTGGGCCGGCATTGGCTTGGTGCGCGGCGGCACGGATTTCACCGGCCGCGCGCTGCGCCTCATGCAAACCGGCAACCTCCAGACTTACGCCTTCCTGTTCGCGCTCGGCGTGGCCGTGGTGTTGTATTTCGTTTTAGGAAAATAGATGTCCATTTTAACTTACATTTTGGGTTGGCCGCTGCTCGCCGCGATTGTGCTGGTGGTCGTGCCGCGCAATTATCGCGTCATCATCCGCGCGGTCGCCCTCCTCACCACGTTCATTTCGATGCTGCTGGCGGTGAAAATGTTTTGCCAGTTTGTCGCCGGCCAGGCGGGCTACCAGTTCGAACAGCAAATCCCGTGGGTCGAATCGCTCGGCATCAGCTATCACGTCGGCGTGGACGGTTTGAACGTCGGATTGATTTTGATGGGCGCGGTCGTGGCGTTCGCGGCGGCGTGTTGCTCGTTTGAAATCCAGTCGCGAGAGAAGGAATTTTACATTCTGCTGCTCGTGATGACTGGCGGCATCCTCGGCGCGTTCGCATCGCTGGACTTGTTCTTCTTTTATTTCCTGCATGAACTCGCGCTGGTGCCGACGTTCATCATGATTGGCGTCTGGGGCCGCGGCGAACGGAAGAATTACGCGACGTTCCAGATCACGCTTTACCTCAGCGTCGGCGCGCTCATTACGCTCATCGGCCTCATTGCGCTCTACTTGCAATCGGGCGCAAACACATTCGACATTCCGAAACTCACCGAATACGTCCAGGCCCATCCGCTGGCGGCGCACGCGCAGAACTTCATTTTCCCGCTGCTGCTGTTCGGCTTCGGCATTTTGGTTTCGCTCTGGCCGTTTCACACCTGGGCGCCGCTGGGTTATGCTTCCGCGCCGTCGCCGACAGCCATGTTGCACGCGGGTGTGCTGAAAAAATTCGGCCTGTACGGCCTGATTCGCATCGCGCTGCCGCTGATGCCGCAGGCGGCGCAGCACTGGATGCAAATTCTCGCCTGGCTCTGTCTCGGCAACATTCTTTTTGTCGGCTGGGTGGCCATGCGGCAGCGCAATCTGAACCTGCTCATCGGCAATTCGAGCGTGGCGCACATGGGTTTCATTTTCCTCGGCATTGCGAGCCTGAACCTCATCGGCGTGACGGGCGCGGTACTCATCATGATTGCACACGGATTCCTCGCGGCGCTGGCGTTCGGCCTGAGCGGCTACATTTACCGGCAAACCGGCACGCTGGAGATGGACGAACTCGGCGGACTAGCGCGCAAGCTGCCGTTCATCGGCACCGTGTTGTTGATGGCGGCGCTGGCTGGCTGCGGTTTGCCGGGGTTCGCGAATTTCGTCGGCGAAGTCACGGTGTTCTTCGGCGCGTGGAAGGCGTTTCCACTCGTGACCGGCCTGGCGGTTTGGGGCGCATTAATGATCGGCGCGCTCTACATGCTGCGCGCGATGCGGAACGTTTTGCACGGTCCGCTGCCGGAAAAATGGTCGGGCATTCCCGACGTGTCAAATGTCTGGCGCAAGCTGCCTTACGCGCTGTTGCTGGCCAGCCTGCTGGTGTTCGGCTGTTTCCCACGTTTGCTCACGGAAAAGATCACGCCGGATGCGGGGAAGATTGTGGAAATGGCGACGGAGAGCGCGGGTGGATTGGTCGCTGGTGATGCAAGTAGCCGCGAACGTGAGTCCGCGCCATCTAAACAATCGGATAGCCAGCGCCGACTCACGTCGGCGGCTACGGAACCAAAATGAACGCATCCCTGCTCAATCTGGAAATCTGGGTGATCGCCCTCGGCCTCGTGCTGATGCTCGCGGATTTTTGGATGCCCGCCGAACGCAAGCGCTTCCTGGGCTATGCGGCGGCGGCGGCGCTGGCAGTATTGCTGGTCTTGAACCTGGGCCATTGCGCCACCGGCACTGCCTTCGACGGCATGTTCGTCCAAGACGGGCTGGCCGTGTTTTTCAAACGCTTTTTCATCGTCGCCGCCATTCTCGTGCTGTTCATGGCGGTGGAATTTTCCGACCGCATCATATCGGGTATTTCGGAGTATTATTCACTGATCGTCTTTGCGCTGGCGGGAATGTTGTTTGCCGCGTCGGCGAACAACTTTGCAATGTTGTTCGTCTCGATTGAGTTGATCACCGTCACGTTTTATGTGCTCACGAGTTTTCAACGCGGGCGGCTGGTATCGCTGGAGGCGGGTGTGAAATACCTGATTCTCGGCGCGTTGTCGTCGGCGTTCATGGTTTATGGCATCGCGCTGGTGTGGGGAACGACCGGCCAGCTCAACTTCAACGAACTGGCATTGGTCGCCGGCCAGTTTGCCGGAAACAAAATCTTCCTGCTCGGCATGGTGCTGGTATTGGTGGGACTTGGATTCAAGATCGCCGCGTTTCCGTTCCAGATCTGGGCGCCGGACGTCTATCAGGGCGCGCCGACCCCAACGACAGCATTTCTGGCCATCGGTTCCAAGGCCGCCGGGTTTGTTTTATTGCTGCGCGTCTTGTTCACGGCGATTCCAGGCGTGTCGGCGCATTGGGCCAATCCGTTGATCATCATCTCCGGCATCACGATTCTTTACGGCAACCTGTGCGCGATCCCGCAGCGCAACCTGAAGCGGCTGCTGGGCTATTCGAGCATTGCGCACGCGGGTTATCTGCTGCTGGGCGTGGCGGCGTTGAGTGCGAGCGGACAGGCGGCGGTGCTTTATTACCTGAGTGGTTATCTGTTCACGGTGCTCGGAGCGTTCACAGTGATTTGCCTCGTGATGCGGCATCTGGAAAACGAGGACATTTCCGCGCTGGCCGGATTGCACCAGCGTTCGCCGCTGCTGGCCACGACGCTGACGCTGGCGATGGTATCGCTGGCGGGCATTCCGCCCTTGGCCGGATTTTTCGGGAAGTTTTTGCTGCTGAAAGCTGTGATTGCACAGGCCCAGGTCACGACGAACCACGGCTATTATTGCCTCGCGTTCACGGCGCTGGCGGGCGTGGTGATGTCGCTTTACTATTATGGTGGCGTCATCCGTGCGATTTACTGGAGCCAGGACGCGCCGGCGGATTGGTCGCCGATTTTACTTTCCGGCCCGGCCAAAGTGACCCTGGTGATTTACATCGCCGGCATGTTCTGGATCGGTTTGTTTCCGAACACGATGCTCAACCTTGCGACCGAAGCGGTGCAGGCGCTGAAGCTGTAGCGGCTTGAAGAATCATTTCGGATGGCTGGAGCGAAAGGGTTTATTAGGCGGGCTTGCGCGGTGAAAAAACTGAAATGAACTTGCATTTTACGGGATGGCCGCCATATTGCAGGGCAACAAATTAAAGACTAATTTTATGGCTGACGCTGCAAATCGCTATCCCGAAAATGTCCCGGGCAAATACTACGTGGACAACCAATGCATTGACTGCGACCTGTGCCGCGAGACGGCGCCGGACAATTTCAAACGCAACGACGACGGCGGATACTCGTTTATCTGCAAACAGCCGGCATCGCCGGACGAAGAAACCCGTTGCAAGGAAGCCAAGGAGGGCTGCCCGGTCGAAGCCATTGGTGACAACGGCGCCTAGTTCGCGCTCACTTCGCGGTGGAAATGCCGGAGCCCACCGGCAATGAAACCCGGACGATACCCGGATGGCCGGCATGCGGCGGGACAATTTCCAGCTTGCCGCGGTGCGTCTCGATTATTTTCCGGCTGACGGTCAATCCCAGACCCAGGCCGACATTGCGCGTGGTGAAAAACGGCGCGGGCGCCTTCTGTGCGGCTTCGGTGGTGAACCCGGAGCCGTTGTCCTGAACTTCGATTTGCAAGTCCTGCCCGTTTCCAGCGCCGTTTAAATCGGTGTGCAATTTGACGCCGATTTTGGGCTCTTTCGGGTTCGCCTGAAGCGCGTTGAGCATGATTTCGGCAAGCGCGTGCTTGAGCGCGGCACGGTCGCCGGTGACCATGATCGGTGTGCCACCATTCTCAAACTGCAACCGGGCGGCATCGGCGGGCTGGTGTTTGCGCGCCTCCAGGTAGGCGTCTTCGATTAATTTTCCGACGGCAAAGGCTTCCAGTTGAATATGGCCTTCGCGCGCGAGAAAACGCATTTGATTGATCAGCCGCGTGACACGTTTGACGCCATCGGCGAGCGCCTGATCCAGTGATTCCCGGAATTCCCGGTCCTGGTATTTTTCCGCGAGCAACTGCTGGTGGGTGGCCAGCGGCACAAGCGCGTTGCCGATTTCGTGCGCGAGCCGGTCGGCCATGGATTTGATGAGGCGCAGATTGGCAGCCTCGACTTCCAAACGGCGCAATTGCTCGATCTGGGTGAGATCATCCGCCGTCAGCAACGCGGATACGGGCACGGAGGAATTTCCACGCTGAAACGGCACCACGCTGACGTTGTAAACCGTGCCGGGCGAATTTTCCGGCTCATAACGATACGGCCCCATGGCCGCGCCGGTTTTCAACACCTGGTAAATTTTTGCGCCCAGCGCCTGGGGCAGATCGCTGAATTCAAATTCACCGCTGCGTTTGTTCTTCTGGCCGAAGTGGCGGCGCGCGGCCTTGTTGGCGTGGAGCACGTTCAAGTCGCGCCCGACGACGACGCACGCACTGCTGAGTTCGCGCAATACACCGGTCATCATTTCATGATTGCCGGCGAGCTGGTCATGCAGCCAGATGTTGCGGAGCGCGAGACCGACCTGTTCGAGCAGGTGGAAAATGAGTTCCAACTCGACATTGATGAGCGGTTCGCCGGTGATGCGGCCATCGAACACGGCGACTCCGACAATGCCTTCGCGTCCGGGAATGGGCACCGCGACCTGCGTGCCGAGTAGTTCAAATTCCTTTTGCGACTCGCCGTCGGCGCAGGCTTCCTCGCTGTCGCGGCGGAGAATCCGCCCGAGTTTGGAAAGCTGGGCGCCCAGGCCGGAATCCAGCGACAGCTCAAAATGTTCAAGCAGTCCGGGCGAAAGGCCGATGGCGGACACGGCGCGCAACCGGCGGCTCTCTGCCAGCGATGGTGTTTCGGTCAGCGGCGTGCAGGGGCGGTTTAGGAAAATGGCGGCGCGGTTGACGCTGAGGATTTCGCGGAGAAATAGCAGGAATTGTTTCAACATCGCCTCGGCATCCAGCGAATGGGTGAGGATGGACGAGAAATCGCGCAGCACGTCGAGCGTTTGCGCCGCGTTGATGGAACGACTGGCGGCTGGCGATTCGGCTGGGCGCGAAAATGAGTGTGAAGATGAAATGGGCGCGGGTGGCGGTGCTGGCCGGAGGCGCGGGATGGCAGCCGGCGCAACATTCCACAGGCGTTCCAGCAAAGAAATCAAAAGCCGGGGTCGAACGGGCTTGGTCAACACATGTGTGACGCCGTGCAAAAAGGCTTCTTCCTCCCACTCGGACTGGTTGTCGGTGGTGTAAGCGATGATGGGGATTTTGGCGGCATGGCGGCGGAGACGTTCGATGACCCAAACGCCTTCGACCCCCATCAAGTCCACGTCGAGAATGCACGCGCCCGCCAGGTCATGCTCCAAAAGGGGTTCGGCTTCGTCCACATTGAGGCGGTGAACGACCCGGTATTGCTCCGGTTCCAGACTCGCACGAATGGTATCGGCGAAGTTTGGATGAGCAGATAAAACCAAAATTGTCTTCATCGCGCCCCTAGAGATGATGATGGTACTCAGTTGCCATTTCTGCCTGTGTATACTCCACAATTCGAACCCAAAGGTCAATGTAATTTGAAGCGACGATGCACATTGACTGTTTTGGGAATGATGCCGCTTCTGCAAGCCTGAAATGTTATATTTTCGCTTTCGGATTTAGCCGTGTCTTGTGTCGTAGCTGCGTCCGAACTGCACAAAACTCAATTGGCAGAGGATGATTGGCTGTCCGACATGGATTCGAACCATGAATAACGCCTCCAAAGGGCGCTGTGTTACCGTTACACCATCGGACAAAGCAGAAAAACAGTAAGCTTTCCGCGCCATTCGCGCAAAGGGAAAATCGTCCAGGCGATATAATCCTTCAAATTCCCTCTTGTCATCCGGCGATTTCCTGATAGGTTGGTCACCCTTTTTATGAAGACGGACATACATCCGAAATATGTGGACGCGGAAATCCGTTGCGCCTGTGGCAACGTGATCAAGACGCGTTCCACCAAGCCGGTCATCATCGTCGGCATTTGCAACGTGTGCCACCCATTCTACACCGGCCAGCAAAAGTTTGTGGACACCGCCGGTCGCGTGGACAAGTTCCAGCAACGCGCCGCCAAGACGCAAGCCGTCCAGGATGCGTTTGCCGCCACCAAGAAGAAAAAGAAGTAGCTTTTCGACATTTTTCCGCCTGCGCTCTGTTTCGGCAGAATGCAGGCGGTTTCTTTTTCCACTGCCCATGCCCGCGAAATTTGCGATTTGCCATTGACGCGTCAATCGTAAATCCAAAATCGAAAATGGACCTGCGCCCGCACATTGACAGATTCCGCAGACGCTTTGACGAAGTTGAAGCCGCGCTGAGCGATCCCAAGGCTTTCGACAACCCGCAGCGCGCCCGGGAATTGTCCCGCGAATACGCCCGGCTCAAGGAACTGGTCGCGTCCGGCGCAAGCTATTTGAAAACACTCGCCCACCTGGATGAGAACCGCGCACTATTGAAAAGCGAACCACCAGGGTCCGAACTGGCCCAACTCGCCAAAGACGAGGCGGCCCGGCTGGAAATCGAGGAGAAAAAACTGGCGCAGCAAATCCAGTTTGGCCTCGTGCCGCCCGATCCGACGGATTCGCGCAATACCATTGTCGAAATCCGCGCCGGCGCGGGTGGTTCGGAATCGGCGCTGTTCTCCGCTGACCTGTACCGGATGTATTGCCGTTACGCCGAGGCGCGCGGCTGGAAGGTTGAAACCATGGATTCCAATCCGTCCGACCTCGGCGGTTTCAAGGAAGTGATCTTTCATATTTCCGGCGTGGATGTTTTCAAGCGACTCAAATACGAGAGCGGCGTTCACCGCGTCCAGCGCGTGCCCGCGACCGAGGCTCAGGGGCGTATCCACACCAGCACCTGCACCGTGGCCGTGCTCCCCGAGGCCGAGGAAGTGGACATTGAAATCAAGCCCGACGAAATTGAAATCAACGTCTGCCGCGCGTCCGGCAAGGGCGGACAGGGCGTGAACACCACCGACTCGGCGGTGCAAATCATTCACAAGCCGAGCGGTTTGATTGTTCGTTGCGCCGACCAGCGTTCGCAGCAAAAGAATAAAATTCAGGCGCTCAAGGTACTGCGCTCCCGTCTGCTGGAACGCAAAATCACCGAGGAAGACGCCAAATACGCCGCGCATCGCAAGGACCAGGTCGGCACCGGCGAACGCAGCGAAAAAATTCGCACCTACAATTTCCCGCAGAACCGCGTCACCGACCATCGCATCGAAATCACGCTCTACAATCTGGCGAACTTTATTGACGGCGATCTCGACCCGCTGCTCGACTCGCTGATGATGCACGACATGGAGGAAAAATTGAAGGCGGTGAGAACGTGATGCGTAAAACGTGAAACGTGACAAGATTTGCCACCTTTTGCTGCCGTTACCCGACATCTGACTATGATTAAAGGATTAATTTTTGACTGCGACGGCACGCTGGCTGACACGATGCCGTTGCACTGGCATGCCTGGCAAATGGTCACGCAGCGGCACGGACTTCATTTTCCCGAGGACCGTTTTTATTCACTCGGCGGGGTTCCCTCCCGCGACATCTTGAAAATGCTCGCCGGGGAACAAGGCCGGTCCCTCGACCATATCGCCGTCGCGCATGAGAAGGAGGAAACGTATCTGCCGCTGATGGCGCAGGTTCAGCCCGTTCAGGCCGTCGTGGAAATTGCGAAGGCGAATTACGGCAAAATTCCGCTGGCCGTCGCCTCCGGCGGCACGGAAAAAATCATCACCATGGTGCTCGAACAATTGAACATCCGGCATCTCTTCAACGCCATCGTGACCAGTGAGATGGTGAAAAACCAAAAGCCGGCGCCGGATATTTTCCTCGAAGCTGCGAAACGGATTGGCGTGGAGCCCAAATTTTGCCGCGCCTACGAAGACACCGATCTCGGCCTGCAAGCCATTCGCGCGGCGGGCATGGACGCGGTGGATGTGAGGGAACTGATCGCCAAGCGTTGAAGACTGTTCGATTTGCAGCCTATCCTCGTATTAGGTGGCCACTTACTTTGTTTGAGTGGTTTGATGACCATACGGCCCAAATAGAGTAAAGTCATACATTTCAGACATTGCCTGCCCCGTCCATACTCCACTCGAGGTTACACCAAGGTCACGGTTCACTTGGGAATCTTCAGCCTGTTTCACAGTGTAAATCGCCCTAACTTTAACATTCACCATCTTATCATTCGGCAACCATGATAAATCCTCCCAAACAGTTGAGTTAAGCTCAACGTTCCACACTATAGACCCACCCGGTTGCGAAACTACATAATCCGTGGGATTATGCACTTGACGGAAGCGAATAGTTTTGGTAGGTTAAGGCATGAAAACGAAGTCAGCACCAAAAGACCTTACTCTGATTCAATTATTCGACCGTTTCGGCACTGATGACAAGGC